>Ga0209698_10007289_pt1 | contig 11620 bp, 10 predicted proteins | sample LitLauG_LLR_2012_FD_187203 | JGI IMG/M metagenome (GOLD analysis project Ga0209698, IMG submission 187203) | Freshwater sediment microbial communities from Pennsylvania, USA - Little Laurel Run_MetaG_LLR_2012 (SPAdes) (version 2) | ecosystem: Environmental > Aquatic > Freshwater > Creek >... | reverse complement strand
CGCTTCGCCAGTTCCTTGGCATGGTCCTCAAGATCTCGCCAGGCCTCGACCAGGTCCTTGCGCGGAATCTGTTTGCGCATGTCGGCGATATCCTTGTCGCCGAGCCGGGCGGTGAGGAAATACATGACTGCAGGCGCCGGATCCGGAGCGTATCCCAGTTCCGTCATCTGCTGGCGCGTCTTCAGCAGCTGACCCAGTTGCGCCGTATTCACCTTGGCGCTGGTCCAGTGCGGATTCAGTACCTTGAGCCAGCCTTCCTTCTCCAGCACGCGCACAATGTGTAGCGGATCTTCTTCATAGGCCAGTTGTTCAATTTCATAACCTATCGCCTTGTGGGTGATGTACTCGATATAGTTATTTTCCTTGGCGGACTCGAAGCGGGCCTGGGTACGTTCCTCAAGCGGCCAGTGAAAGCGCGCGGCGAAGCGAGTGGCCCGGATCAGCCGAGAGGGGTCCTCGACAAAAGCATAGTTATGCAGGACACGGAGAAGCTTGGCTTCGATGTCGGCAGCGCCATTAAACGGATCCATCAACAGGCCGCGCGAGCCCGGATTCAGCGACAGCGCCATGGCATTGACGGTGAAATCCCTGCGGCGCAGATCTTCGATCAGGGTGGCGGGAGAAACTACCGGCGGCTTGCCCGCTTTCTCGTAGTGCTCGATGCGCGCCATGCTGATTTCCGCGCGAACGTTGCCGGGCAGGCCCATGTACAGCGTCTTGAAGTCGTCATCGATGCCGACAATCCTGACGCCGGCCTTCTCGAGGTCCTTTTGCACTTTGAGGGGATTGCCCTGGACCGAGAAGTCGAGGTCACGGATGGGAAAACCACTGATGATGTCGCGGACCGCGCCTCCGGTCAGGTAAATGTTCATACCGGCGGCGCGCGCGATGTCTTGTACCAGGGTGACGCCGCGCTGCTGGTCCGGCGTCAGCCGGATTTCCATGGTGTATATGTAATCGGCCATGCTTGCTTAAGGATGCGGGTCCGCGACTCGGTTCGCCACAGCGCAGCGTGACTTTTCCACAGGCCTTACCCCGAGAAAACAGATTGCTCCGGTCGCTTCTGCGTAAGTCACTCTATCCAATAGGCTTAGAGTACACGAGATGGGACGCCGCAAGCTACAGAAAATAACACAAGGTTAACGGTTTGGCTACAACGAACATACAAGGAATCCGCTTTTTACCGGAAAAGTGCGAGAATCGCCTTGAGCTTGGCGGCGGAAAGCCCCGAAAACAGTCGTCAGCCGTGGGTCCTCAGTCTTCAGGGGGCCCCGTTGACGATCGACGACTGAAGACTGACGACCGATCTCTAATGCCCTCAACCCATAAGAAAGTCGTGGTCCGGAAAATGGACCGGGATTCGATCAACGGACACGTGGCTCCAGCCCATTTCGTCCGTGAGGGCAAACTCGAGCTCCTGAACACCTCGGGCAATGTGGTGGCGATCGACCTTAAGGACATCAAGGCGGTGTACTTTGTCCGCGAATTCGGCGATTCCGAAGCGCTGAGCCGCAAGACCTTCACCAGCCGGCCGCGCACTGAAGGACTCTGGATCCGGCTCAAGTTCAAAGATAACGAGGTCCTGGAAGGCATGATGCCCAACGACCTCAGCCTGACGACGGCCGAGGGCTTCCTGATCAATCCTCCCGACTTGCGCTCGAACATCCAGCGGATTTTCGTGCCCCGCAGTGCCCTGGAATCACTGACGGTGCTGGCCGTGATCGGAGCAACTCATCGCCGCCGCAAGGGGGCGCCTGTGGACACCCGGCAGGTGCCGATGTTTGGGGAGTGAAAGAGCAGACGTCGGACCTCAGTCTTCAGAACTTGGACGCGGGTACCTGGGCCTGGCCGAGGTCGGACGCCTGGGGCCCGAGGTCAGGGTTTCACTACCTGCAGATTGTTGGTAACCGAGAACACTCCGGGCACGCTGCGGGCACGGATGTTGGCGATGTTCTTGTCGCTCTCGTTGTCCACCACTCCTTCAAGGGTCGCGTTTCCGTTCTTCACAATGATCCGGATCGGTTGTTGCACTCCCATGGCGTACTTCTGCAACGCGGGATAGCCGTAGATCGCTCGATAAAGCTGGCGGCGAATACGGTCGTCATTCGGAGATGGGGGCAGGACCTCGATCTGGTTGTCGACGTGCTCCACGCCTTCAATTTTCTTCACCACATTCTCGGCGTCGGACTTCAAGGTTGGCCGGGTGACCTGTCCCATCAGGGTCACGTTATATCCGTCCACTTTGTAGGCGAGATTGTCGAACACGTTGAGATAAGGCAGCATCAACAACTCGTGCCTGACTTCTTTTGTAATTCGTGCGGTGGCGGCGGCGGAGGGTTGAGCGGCTTGACGGCCTAATGCGGCCGATGCCAGGGCCAGCACCACGCAGGTGACAAGCAAAGGTCGTAGCTTCATTCGGCTTCTCCTTCATTGAATCGATGTCGGTGGAAAAGACGACTGCATTCCAGGCTGCACATAGTAGCAAATGACATGACGACTTGTCCTGTAAAGTTCAAGCGTACGCTGGCGGACGCGTCTTACGTACAGCCCGCAACGCCTGAAAGATGGGCCCCTTGCTTTTCTTTCGCGCATCCAACCCGTGTAACATACGGGAGGATCTATGGAACCCCGCGAGGACAATCAGGAGCTGGATCTTTTGCTTCCTTCGAGCGTCACTGGGCCGCTCTGGAAATCCCTCCTGCGCAATCTTCGCGACCGCTTCTTTCCGGAAAAGCTCCCACCGCTGCAGCTCACTTCCCGTCCCCTTAACACCGGCATGCTGATCGGCGACGCCGTCAGCTTGCCCTGGTATCGGACAGTTTTTACCAACCTGGGCAATGTGATCAACCCAGAGGTCTTGCCGCCGCTGGAACTGGAGTCACGACCGATGGATGTGGGCGAGCTGGTCAGCGATCAAATGGGACACATGTGGTGGAGCTCTCTCCTGCGCAACCTGGCCGATCGCGTCGCGCCGGAACGCTTGCCACCGCTGCAGCTGACTTCCGCGCCGGTAGACGCCGACTTGAAATCCGGATCCATGCAGTTGTCACGATGGTCTTCGCTGATCACCCTGCCCAAGGTTCCGCTGGCGGAGCGCCAGTACTTTACCGCCATGCCGGCAAGACCGAGCGCGCCTCGCGTAGGACCGATAGCGCCATTCGCCGGATTTGCGGGAATGCCGGCAGGCCTGTTCGAGGGAGCGCCAGCGCATGCCCATCCCGGTAAATTGCAGAGCGCGCTCTCGCGTTCGAAGCTGCGGGAAGCCCTGCTGATTTCCCTCGCCGTTCTGGAAGCGCTGTACCTGGTGGGATCACTTCTCGGGCTGGTCTGATTTGCTTTGCGCACTTTGCGTTCTTTGCGGTTCAGGGTCTTGATCTTGCCGCAAATCACCCAAAACCTTCACCGCAAAGTTCGCAAAGGAAGCCGCAAAGAACGCAAAGGCTTCTGAACCGGCACCAGCTGGCTTTTCCCATCCCCAGGCATACCTCCGTTACAATCACGGTTCTGCCCGCTCTCTCGGGACAAAGCCTATGAAACTCGCTCAGATCGCTTCTGCTCTTAATGCACGCCTCGAAAATGGTTCCCCGGACATCGAAATTACCGGGGTTGCCGGCATCAAAGACGCGGGCCCCGGACAGCTCACTTTCGTGGCCAATCCCAAGTATGCCGGGGCGGCACGGACTACCAAGGCTTCCGCCGTGATCGTCACCGAGGAATTCCCTGCTGTTCCGACCGCCCTGTTGCGCAGCAAGAATCCTTATCTCGCCTTCGCGCACGCTCTGGCGCTGTTCTGCAAGCCGCCACGTTATGAGCCGGGCGTGCATCCGACGGCAGTGGTACATCCTTCTGCCAGGATCGGCGCGGGCGCACACATCGGGCCCTATGTCGTTATCGATCAGGGCGTCGAAATTGGCCGGGATGCCGTGCTGCTGGCACATGTGGTCATCTATCGCGACGCCAAAATCGGCGACAACTTCTTTGCCCACGCCCACGCGGTAGTGCGCGAAGGCTGCCGCCTAGGCAACCATGTGCTGCTGCAAAATGGCGCGGTCATCGGAGCCGATGGCTTCGGCTTCGCCAAGGATGACTCCAGGCACTGGTACAAGATCCTGCAGCCCGAGCCGGTAATCATTGAGGATGACGTCGAAATCCAGGCCAACTCCTGCATCGACCGGGCCAGCGTGGACAAAACCCGGATCGGTCGCGGCACCAAAATCGATAATCTGGTCCAGGTTGGTCACGGCTCTCGCATCGGGGAGCATTCTCTGCTGGCCTCGCAGGTGGGCCTCGCCGGCTCAACCGACGTTGGTAACCACGTGATCCTGACCGGACAGGTGGGCGTAGTCGGTCATTGCAAGATCGGCGATGGAGCCATAGTGACGCCGCAAAGTGGCGTGGCGGGGGACGTTGCGGCCGGGGCGATTGTCAGCGGAGCACCGGCGGTTGATCACAAGTTGTGGCTGAAGTATTCGGCCCTGCTGAGCAGGCTGCCGGAGATCGCGCGGGCGGTGCGGGCTAAAGCGTCGAAGGATTAGCCACGGAGGATACCGAGGCAACAGAGGAAGCGCGTCCTTCCTGCATCTCTTCCGGCAAACCGCTGTCGATGGCTCGCCTCACTTTCTCCATGAGGTCCTCGCGGCTGCCAAAGTCTTCGGGTTCGATGGGAGGATGGAACGTCAGGGTGACAGTTCCCGGTTTAATGGCGAATCTCCCTTTGGGCATCACGTAATGCGAACCTGAAATAGTCACGGGCACGACCGGCACGCCACACTCCATGGCTAAATAGAATGGACCTTTCTTGAAGGGCAGCAATTTGCCGTCGAACGAACGATGGCCTTCGACATAGATAGTCATGTTGATGCCCTTCCGCAGAACCGCGGTTGCGGCCCGCACCGCCGAGATACCCGCGTCTCGATTTCCGCGATCCACTGGAACCAGTGAACCTATCCTCATCGTTTTACCCAGGAGCGGATAGTCAAACAGCTCCTTCTTCGCCATGACCGAGGTGCGGCGGGGAATCAGGGGCAGCATGATCGGCGGATCAATGTTGGACACGTGGTTGGACATGAAGACGTAAGTGCGCTTGGGATCGAGCTTGTCGAGTCCGATGGTTTGCACCCGTATCCCGGCGATGCGCGCCCCGGTCCATGCGGCCCCCATGGCCACGCGGTAAAGGAAGCGAATGTCGCCGGTGAGGAAAGTCCAGGGAAACCCCAGCACCGCTGCCAGCGGAAGCGCCAGGCTCCAGAACGCGAGCATCACGATGGTGCGAATCATGGCCGAGTCTCTCCCACCGTTTGGGCTTCGCCTCTTAGCCAGGCGGCCCGGCTGGCTTTCTGCTCCGGTGTGACTTTGTCTAGGTCGGTCAGCTGCAACTCGATTTCTTGCCGAGTGCCCAGCGTCCACCGCAGCTCGCGCTCGCCGGCGGAGTTGCGGACACGGAGGCGAAGCGTCTCGCCCGGGCGCAATGCCGCAAGATGCTGGGCATAACCGTCGTTAACGCTATGGCCGTTTATCTCCAGAATCGCATCTCCGACGGATAGACCGCCATTCTCCGCCGCGCTTCTGGCAAGAATTGCAGACACAACCGGCGCAGCATCGAAGTTTTGGGTGGCGACGAATCCGAGATCGGCAATCGAGACCACCCGCCGGACCAGATGTAATCCCACCGTCCTGAAGAAATCATCCCACGGAATTTCGTCGGTGCCAGCAACATACTTCCGAAAAAACCCTCCCAGGTCGGAGTGGCTGACCGCTTCGGCGGCGCGGCGCACCCCCTCGCTGTCGGGAAAGAACGGTCCTTTCCGCGCGTAGTGTTCATTCATCCACTGAAAGACGTCGCGAATCGAGGCGGAGCCGTGAGTGGCCTCGCGGATCTGCAAGTCGAGCAGGACGCCGAGCAAGGAACCCTTGTTGTAGTAGGAGATGCTGCGTTTGGGCAGGCGATAGTAATCATACTTTTCGAGCCATGCGTCGAGGCTGGATTCCTCCGACGATTGAGTAAGATGAGCCGGCCGCCGCTCTAGTTCGCCGATTTCGTCAGCCACACCTTTCAGATAGCGGGCGTCATCCAGCAGGCCGGCACGCAGCCGGATAATATTTCCCGCCGTGCTGGTCGCACCTTCGCTGAACCACAATGCGGGGGTATAGTTCTCTTTCGTGTAGTCAATGGGCTCAAGCGACTGGGGCCGGATGCGTTTCACGTTCCACAGATGAAAGAATTCGTGAGCAGTCAGGTCGCCCAGCGATTGCGGACTCTCCGCCAGCCGGCTGGCACTGATATCAATGGCCGTCGAATCGGCGTGCTCCATGCCGCCACCTGCAGGGCCGCGCGGAAAATGGTAGAGGAACATATACGTTTGAAATGGTTGGTCGTCCATCCAGGCCGTAGCCGCTGAAACCAGGCTCCGCAGCATCGGGACCATCTTCTGCATGTCATAGTCGGCGGGATCTGCGTCCACGACCACACGGTAGTGAGCGCTGCCCTGGTCGAAATCGGATTCCTGGAAAGCGCCAATCTCGACCGGCGAATCCGCCAGGCGATCATAGTCTGGCGCCGAAAAGCCCTCGCCCAATGACGGCAGCGCGGTCGCGATCCGCCAACCAGCAGGCAGATCGGTGAACCAGATTTCGGCGAGTGAGTTGCGACCGTCCACCGGGTACATCAGTATCTCGGCCAGGTTGAAAAATGCGTGCTGCGGGTTCAACTGTGCACCGAAGGGGCCGGACTGGTCAGCAAAGATCTCGTATTCAATCTCTGCGCCTGGTGCGATGCCAGTGAGATGCCAGGTTGTCTTGTCGATCTCTTGTACGGCGATGGGCTGCCCGGTCGTAGATTTGGCTCTGACCCAGTTCACATACTGAGAAAAATCCCTCACCTGGTACAGAGCATTCCAAACCGGCAGTTGCACATCGCGTTGGGATGGGCCGGGGCCCAGAAGAATTCTTACTCTGACCAGATGCTCCAGTCGATTGGCCAGTGAAACGATGTAGCGGACCGGCGCGGTCTGCGAGGTAGATAGGGAATTCTGCGCTCCCGCCGGCATTGCCCACAGCACAGCGAACCAGACGAAAGCAGCTGCACATCCCGCCCTCTGCGAGCGCTTCACGCTTTAGCGGACGCCTTCAGCGGATGGTTGCCCGAGGCGCCTCCAGCCAGCGATTTCAGACGTTGAGGCAGCTTTTCGTAGATGCCGCCGAAGCCGCCATTGGAGAGAATAGCTACTACGTCACCCGGGCGCATCTCGGGCGCTACAGTCTGCACGATCGCGTCGGCGTCAGGCGCGATGCGCGCGCGCCGTCCCTGTTTTTGTACGTCGGCCACCAGGGCGGCCACGTCCATGCGCTCGCGCTCGGGGATGGATTCCGATTTGAACACGTTCGCAACCACGATCTCATCGGCGACCGCCAGACTCCGCGCCAGCTCATTCTGAAAAACGTTGCGTCGAAGCGTATTAGACCGCGGCTCCAGAATGGCCCACAATCGTGCCCCGGGATACCGGGCATGCAGCGCCTTCAGCGTGCCGGCAATCGCCGTAGGATGATGCGCGAAGTCATCGATGAGGGTGATCCCGTTCACCTGGGCCCGCACTTCCAGGCGGCGCTTCACGCTTTTGAAAGTCTTCAAGCCAGCGGCGATTTGTTCTTTCGAAATCCCGCACCCCGACGCCAGGGCCGCAGCCGCGGTCGCGTTCAGGACGTTGTATTCGCCGGCGAGTACAAATTCGAAATCAGACCACGGTTTGCCGTTGCGCATTACGGACCATGAGGTGCGGGCTGGATCAAGTCGCAGATTGGTCACCCTCCACACGGCGGACTGGCTGCTCCCGTAACGTTCCACCGGACAGAAGGCCTTGGCCAGACATCTTTCAACACTTTCCCCCGTGTCCAGAGCGACGATCCGGCCGCGGCCTGGCACCAGGTTGACCAGGCGCTTGAAGGCGGTCTCCACGGCTTCCAGGTCCTTATAGATGTCGGCGTGATCGAACTCCACCGAGGTCAGGATGATGGCGTCAGGAAAATAGTGCAGGAATTTGGGGCCCTTGTCGAAGAATGCGGTGTCGTATTCATCGCCTTCGAGGATGAACTGCTTGCCCTGCCCCAACTGAAAGCTGCTGTCGAAATTTTCCGCAATCCCGCCAATCAGGAACGAAGGCTGAAGGCCGGCGTTGTGGAAGATCCACGCCAGCATCGAGGTGGTCGTGGTTTTGCCGTGCGTCCCTGCCACCACCAAAACCTCCTTGCCGCGTAGAAATTCTTCATGCAGAATTTGCGGCAGCGAGCAGAACGGAATGCGCTGGTCGAGAATGTGTTCCAGTTCGACGTTGCCCCGCGAGATGGCGTTCCCCACTACGACCATATTCGGACGAGGTTCGAGATTGGCGGCCGCAAAGGGCTGGGCGACAGGGATGCCCAGAGAAGCCAGGAAATCCGACATGGGCGGATACGCCGCGGCATCGGATCCGGTCACACGAAAACCACGCTGCTTGAGCATGCCGGCCAGCGATGCCATGGCCGTGCCGCAGATACCGATCAGGTGAATATGTCGCTCATGGCTCATAGTTCATATCCTCGCGTCTTTCGCGCGAAACCCTCTGGCGTCACGCAGGAGCACTCTGTGTCCTCGGTGTCCTCCGTGGTGATTTTCGTTTTGGTCTCATCCCGCGGACCGTGAGGAAACAGCCGATGCCGTGGCTGCTTCCAGTATTTGAAGCCTGACCTCGCTGGTCGCGACATTCAGTGCCGCGCGCACGCCGAAAGGCAATGTGACGTTGCGGCGGGAAACGTGGCCAGAACGCAACCCGTAGGCCACAGGCACGCCCAGGTCGCCTACGATACGCAGCACGATTTCTTCGAGCGTATAGCCTTGATCCTTACTACTATTCTGCGTGCAATCCAACATTTCACCAAAGACGATGCCCTGCACATCGGCTAGTTTCCCCGCCAGCTTCAACTGCATGAGCATGCGGTCGATCTGGAAAGGCTTGGCCGCGATCTCTTCGACAAACAGGATCGTGCCCGCCGTGCGAATCTCGTAGGGCGTGCCCAAAGAAGCCACCAAAATGGAGAGGCATCCGCCGTAGAGAACTCCTTCCGTGGAACCCTCGGCCAGCGATTTCACGTCTGAATCCAGCTCCAGGGTCCACTCTGACGATCCATGCAGCGCGCGCTCCCATGAGCCCGGATCGACTCCGCCCGGGTGCGCGAAATCCTTGGCCACCATGGGACCGTGAAAAGTAATCATTCCGGCCGAATCCGCGAAGTAAGTCAGAAGACTGGTCAGATCGCTATAGCCGACAAAAATCTTGGGGTGTGCCTTGATCTTTTTCAGATCGAGAATATCCAGAAGATAGTTCGAACCGTACCCGCCCCGGGCGCAGATGATCGCCCGCACTTCGTCGCGGACGAACATCTCTTCCAGTTCGCGCGCCCTCCGGACAGCCGAGCCAGCAAAGTAGTGATCGCGCTCCAGGATTGACTCAAAATAGAAAGGCTTGTATCCCAGGTCGCGCAGCGCCGCGCAGCCAGCTTCCAACTGTTCAGGATTGACGTTACTAGCCGGGGCCACGATACCCACGGTGTCGCCGGGTTGGAGCGCCGGCGGTTTGATGCGCGCAATTAGTGGTACCGAAGACATCTATATGCGAACCTTAAACACGAATCTAAGCCACTAAGTTAAACGAAAAACTCACCGCGGCAGACCAGTTGTGCGGGCCCCCGAAGGAAGACTTGGCCCTCCTCCCAGCGGACGGTCTGAACCCCGCCGGCTGCGTGCACGCGGACCGGCGACTGGGTGCGTTTTGTCGAAATGGCAGCGACTGCGCAAGCGCACGAACCGGTCCCTGAAGACTGGGTTTCGCCGACTCCGCGCTCGAAGAATCTGACTTCGACATTACTCTTATCTTTAACGATTACCAGTTCAACATTGATTCCCTGCTTGAAGTTACTTTGACGCCCGATTTCCGCTGCTTCGGCCTGCCAGATAGGGCTGAATTCCTTCACAAACACAACGTAGTGCGGATTCCCCATGGAAACCGGAATGCCGCGCACCTCCGCAAACGACAGCTTGACGGGGAATTCATCTCCAACCTGCGGCTCACCCATGGCGATCTCGAACTCATAGCTGGATTCGTTGCGACTGGTAAGCATGCAAGTCTTGACTCCGGCGCCGGTACGGATCGTAAACGTTTCTTTGGCCTGTTCCGAGCAGAGATAGGCGGCCACGCAGCGGGTGCCATTGCCGGAAATCTCGGCTTCCGACCCATCGGCGTTGAACAGCCGCGCCAGCACATCCGCATCCGAGGCGGGAAACAGCCACTCCACGCCGTCAGCTCCCACGCCGCAATGGCGGTCGCAGATGCGCTTGGTGAAATCTGCGATGTCAACCGGAACATCCAAGCCATCGATGATCAGGAAGTCATTGCCGCAAGCATTTGCCTTTACGAAAGGAATGACTCGATCGGACGAAGTCATTCCGGCTGCACCGGGCCCAGGGAGGTGACGCTCTCGAGCAAGGAGGATTGCTTCAAGGCCCGCAGCACCTGTTTCTGCTCTTTGTTCGTCCCTTCCAGATCAAACTGAAGACGGACGTGCTGCCGGGTCTCGGCGACAAGGACGTTGTCCATCATGGCGTGGATAGACTCCAAGACGCGATTCACTTCCGCCTTGATGTCGTCCGCGCTACTGCCGGTTACTTCGTAGTTGTGCACAGCCAGCTTGAGATTCAGTTTCTGCTCGGCGTTTCCCAGCAGGAACAGGCAAACCAGAATGAGCGCTGTGCCAAACACTGCTGTGACATAAAGTCCACCCCCCACCGCCATGCCGACCGAGGCCACCCCGAACAGAGTGGCGGCTGAGGTGATGCCAGTGACTGGATTGTTCCGATTGTGCAGGATGGAGCCAGCTCCGATGAACCCGATGCCGGGAATGATCTGGGCGGCAATGCGAGTATGGTCGCCCAGGTAACGAACGGCCAGCGCATCCGAGAGCAGCGTGTACATCGCGGCGCCGACGCAGATAAAGAGGTTCGTACGCAGCCCGGCAGGGCGATGCTTGAATTCGCGCTCCAGTCCGATGGCGCCTCCCAGGACTGCGGCCAGCATCAGGCGCAAGAGCGATATCCCAGCCGGGGACATCTCGCTCAGCAGGACGTCGTACATGTGTTGCATGAGTGGCATGGGGAGCTTCGGTGGCTGAATTTTATCACTGGAAACTTTCGTCGCTGACGGCTTCCATTGCCCGCAAGTTAACGCAGATGATTACCGGGTCACGGCATGAGTGCGGTAGATCGTCGCCTTGGGCTCTCCCAAGGCATGAATCACCGCGAGCGGAACGAGATCCTGCTTCTGCACGCCGGTCGAAACTGCATCACCCTCGAAGGCGATGACGAAGTCGGCGTACTTCGCCGGATTGGCCAGCGTCCGTTCCCACAATCCGTCCAGGTCAGCAGGCTGCTTCCAGGTCCGGTGGTTGCCCTCGTTGATGATTCGTCGCAGCGGGACACCGGCCTGCTGCAGCGCCCCGACATGGTTCCCCAGGTACATGAGCACGCTGGAGTCTGGGGGCAGCGCCTTTACGAAGTCGGCAAGTTCGCGTTCCACGGAGATGCGGGCTCGGGAGT
>Ga0209698_10007288_pt1 | contig 11621 bp, 9 predicted proteins | sample LitLauG_LLR_2012_FD_187203 | JGI IMG/M metagenome (GOLD analysis project Ga0209698, IMG submission 187203) | Freshwater sediment microbial communities from Pennsylvania, USA - Little Laurel Run_MetaG_LLR_2012 (SPAdes) (version 2) | ecosystem: Environmental > Aquatic > Freshwater > Creek >... | reverse complement strand
CCCTTGATGCGGCCGGCCTTCTTGGCGTCCTTTACTTTGCCGACGAGCACTTGGCCGCGGCGAGCGACGACCCAGCCATTGACGATGAGCGGCTGGTCGAGCACGGCGGTGAAAGGGTCGCCTGCCTGGTTCTTGTCGCTGGACAGGAAGTCGGTGGTGCGAATGACGAGGACGGTGCCTGCGGGGACCGCCAAAGTGCTGGGAACAGGTTGCGTTGGTTGAGCGGCCTGAGCAGGCTGATCCGACTGAGGTGGCGGCTCGGGGGCATTTCGCATGGAGCGGTTATCGCGGGCGTAGGGTGGCTTGTCAGCGTCCTGAGAAGCGTAGGTGGGCTTAGCGGGATGATCCGCAGATGGTTGCGGCGGTCGGTCGGCCTGTTGCCCCTGCTGCTGAGCTTGCTGCTGATCTTGTTGCTGGCCCTGCTGCTCTTGTTGATCTTGCGCGTAGCTGCCGACGCTGAGGCAGAGCGTGAGTGCTGCAGTCCCTGCGGCACGGCAAAGCAATTTTGAAATATTTGACGGCGCTGAGTGGTTCGTCATGATGCAATCTCCCTCGACTTGGGAATCCTTAAAATCGTTTCAATTGCTGTGCACCTGACCATTTTGATGGCATTGTTGCGTTGGCAGGATGCCTAGGCCTCCCAGGCGGTACCCAATGTAATAACACCGTTGGCACAATTAAGTTTCGGGAGGCGACGATTCGGGAACGCCATTCTTGCGCTGCTCGAAGGCGTCCCAATAGGCTTGGCCCATTTTTTGGAGGCTGTCGATGCCTAAATCCTGGCCGTCGCCGCGAGTGAGGGTGAGGCGCCCGGCGCGGAGAAAAAGTTCGCGGTACTCGGTGTAGTTCAGGAGGCCGTTGATTCGGAGAGCGACGACGGAATTGTCTGCGGCGGTGGCGAGCGTGGCATCGGCAATATCGAGGACTTGTTTGCATTCGATGGTGATGGCGTTCTCCAAATCGGTCCAGCTCAAGGATTCCTCGCGGCACTTGGATTGGTATTCGGCAATCAGGCGCGATTGCTCTTCCGGGGAGACGCCTGCGGGAACGGAGAATTCTCCCGGCCATCCGGCGTAGTGGACGAGGCGAGCGGATTGCACGCCGTCAAGGCGAAGAAGGAACTGCATGTCGAGCGGGAGATTGTGGAATTCGAGGAGGTGATCGCTTTCGAGATGCAGAGTGATGGTGCGGTCGAGCAGATTGGATTGGATGGAGACGATTTGGGCGTCGTGGAGGGCGGCCCAGAGAGACGTTTCCTGGGCGCCGGCCGGGAGATTCATCCAATCGACGATCGGGGATTGCTCTTCGGCCATGTGCCACCGTTTGCGAGAGTTCGCGGGCAGAGTATAGCGTGCATGCCGCGAAATCGAAACGCATTGTATAATTCAACGCGACACAATTGCCGAGAGGAGACGACATGGCTGAGCCAACTTACGAAGAGTTGAAGGCAAAACTTGCGGAAATGGAAAAGCAGGGCGGCACGCGGCGCACAGGCTCGCTGGAATTCCGGGTGGGCGAAAAAGGGGGCGTTAGCGTTTATGGGCTGGGGCGCTTTCCAGTGACGCTGTACTACGAGCAGTGGATCCGGTTGCTGGAGGCGGTGCCGCAACTGAAGACGTTCCTGGAAGAGAACAAAGCGGAAGGGAAGCTGAAGCTCAAGGAAAAGTAGAACGTTCATTCCTTGACCGTTATAGCTGCGCGGGGTAAAGTCTGGCTGTCCAGGAAAGAAAGTCGAACGGGAATGGATCGCGCTGAGCTCTCGGAAGCACGCATTGCCGAGATGGTTGCCGGAGTCACGAAATATTTTCGCCAGGAGCGAGAAGTTTATTTCCGGGCGAGCGAGCCGCTGGCGCCGGAGTGGCGAACGTCGGTCCAGCCGTATTTCTCGAAGAGCGTGCTCGAAAGCGCCCGGACGGTGGTTCTGAAGGGCGCGCGCATTCCGCCGCCGCCATTTTATTCCGAGGCCATTGCCTTGAGCGGAGGCAATTTTCCCGATTTTGTTCACCTGGCTTCCGTCACGTACCTGGATATCGTAGTTTTTCATGACGAAATTGTATTGCGAACGCTTTTTCACGGGCTGGTTCATGCCGCGCAAATGGCCCTTCTCGGATTCGACCGCTATACCGATCTTTACGTGCGAGGGTTTGTGAAAACGCGTTCCTGGATTGCCATCCCTCTGGAAACGCAGGCGTTTCAGTTGGACACGCGGTTTGCGATGTCGCCGACGGGCGTTTTTTCTGTAGAGGACGAAGTGAAGACGTGGGCCGAGCAGGGCCAGTACTAGTCTAATTTAGACTCGTGCGTGCTAGTCTAAATTGGACTACCGAATCGGAGTGTCCAAGCTCGAACTGAGGAGGTCCCCGGGTGCCTGTGGGGAGGCACCCGGGGGTGGGGGGATTGAGGAGGAGCTTGGGCAAACCCTTGGGCAGAGACTGGCAGCTATTTCGAAGACTGTGCGGCCAAGAGGCATAGCCGCTGAAGCTCGTCAAAAGTGAAAACCACCTGTTCGCCCCGGTCACCCGTTTCTAGCCGACCTAGGCCAGCCAAGCGGGAAAAACGACGGATTTCTGTCATGGGGAGGCCCAGCAAGACTGCAGCGCGGTGCTCCCCAACTGGTTCTTGGCTATGCATGCTCATTCGTGGCCCCATTCCTTCAATAGGATGTGGGAGCATTCTGTGCTCCAAAGCGATTGCTAGCTAAGTCCTTGTTTTTCTATAAGAAAGCATGCGCGCGGACCGCGTTTTGCACAATGTGCCTATTTCCTTACACAAACAGTGCAGAGATTTGGGACAGATTTGAACGTTCGGTGAATGCAGGGAGACCGCGCGGAACTACGTCCAAGGCAAGGCGGATAGGTCCACGTTTCCGCCGGAGAAGATTACCCCCAGTTTGGGGGCCCCGCCGTCGGCACGTTTTGGCAGGTTCAACGAAGAGACGACTCCGGGCTTCAGCAACGGGGCGATGGCTACGGCGCTGGAGGGCTCGATGATGATTTTCATGCGTTCCCAGACCAGCCGAGCCGCCGCGATGATTTCGGCCTCTGAGACCAGGAGGATGCGGTCCACATGGCGGCGGAGGATGGCGAAGGTACGCGGGGAGAGAGAGGCGCGCAAGCCGTCGGCGATGGTGTCGCTGGAGTCCTGGGATTGCAGCGTACCGGTGGTCAGCGAGCGGTAGGCGTCGTCAGCACGCTCGGGCTCGCAGCCGATCACGTGGACAGAAGGACGAAGGCCCTTTGCGCCAAGGCAGGTGCCGCTGAGCAATCCGCCGCCGCTGACAGGGGCGAAGACGGCGTCCAGGTCGCTGACTTCCTCGAGCAGCTCCTTGGCTGCGGTAGCTTGTCCTGTAATGATGCGGTCGTCGTCGTAGGGATGCACCAAGTGAGCGCCAGTTTCGGCTTGGATGCGGTCGCAGGTTGCCTTTCGCGCGGTGACGGAAGGTTCGCAGAAAATGACTTGGCCTCCGTAGCTGTCGATGGCTTTGGCTTTCACTGAGGGTGCATTGTTCGGCATAACGATCCACGCAGGAACGCCACGCCACGCCGCGGCGCAGGCTACTGCAGCGCCGTGATTGCCACTGGATTGAGTGACAATCCCCTTTGCCGCTTCCTTTTCAGTCAGGGAAAGAATTGCGTTGGAAGCCCCGCGAATCTTGAATGAGCCGGTCTTTTGCAGGTTTTCGCACTTGAAGAAAAGCTGGGCACCGGTCATGGCGTTCAGGGAGACGGAGGTAAGAACCGGCGTGCGGTGGATCCTGGGAGCAATACGTGAGTGAGCCGCGACGATGGCCTCCCAAGTGGGTGGCTGGTAGTTGGTCGATTCAACGTATGGAGCTGTGCTCATAGGCTCACTCTAGGCTGGAAGCGCTTGCCAAGTGTCCGCGCTTCGCGTGCCCTTTATAGTGCGTTCATGGGCGCTGTTAAAGAGGCATTATGGCATGCTGATATCTGCTGTGCTTGAGCCGCTGTTTCAATCGTGCACACGCGCCGAGCGGGTACTGGTATCACTTGGCCACTCCGGTTTGGTACTTGACCGCGTCCCTCACTCTGCTACGCTGGAGTCCCCTCCACGAAATTCGCGAGTGCCTGCGCTAGCTGTTTCCTCGCGCTGGGGGAGGATAAAATGAAAGTGTCTGAACGCCGCCAATTGGCACGCCTTAGTCTCCGGACGCCTCTGCGCTTCCGCGCTCTCGGCGTTGCCGCTGACAGGACCGAACATTTCACGGAAGCTCTGAATGTCTCGCGTGGCGGGTTCTTTTTCGCTTCCTCGGCTCCCCTGCAAGTGGGAATGCCCATCGAAGCGACCCTGCGGATGCCTGCGGAAGTGACCGGGAATGCCGCGCAGGAGATGCGCTGCACCGCGCGCGTGGTGCATGTGCGCAACGAGCCTTACGGAGACGGGCGCATCGGCTTCGGCGCCGAAATCGAGAAATTCCAAACCATCCCCACACAAGACCGCTGGGTTGTCTGAAGCAGAGTTGTCAGTCCTCAGTTTTCAGTAATCAGTCGAAGAAAACAAAACAACAAGTGGACATGGATTGTGTCTAGCGGTCGGCTACGGTTTTGCGGCCGGCACGGTGAAAGTGGTTTTTGCGCTGCCAATGTTCTCGAAGCGATCATAGGCGCGGACCGAGATCGTGTGTTCCCCCGTGGCAAGTCCACTGAGTGATAGTTCGTACCGTTCTTCCGGCGCATCACTAATGTGGCCAGTTGGGGCGACAAGAGTCCAGTCGCCGCCATCGAGACTGTATTGTGCACGCTCGATGTTGCTGGCAAGGTCGCGTGCAGCGAACTTGACCAAAGCGGAGTTTCCTCGCGTCGCTCCCGCGGTCGCTTCGAGTTGCTCGATCATGGGAGGAGTGTTGTCGACCTCGAAGCGCTCGCTCTCGCGTTCGGTTTTGAGGGCGAGAGCAGTGGGATTCGAGGGTGCGTCGGTAGTAACGATTTTCAGGTAGTAGGCGCCATCCGGGAGAGTGGTGGTGTCCCACGAATAGAACTTCTGTTCGAGGTTGTCCTTTAACAATTTCCATTCGCGTTCGTTTTCGCCGCGGAAGTAAACGGCGTAGCGCAGTTCGTCGTCGTTGTCGTCATGCGCGGTCCACAGAACGGTTTGATAGCCCTTTTGCATGGTGCCTTGCGGCGGCTGTTCGAATCGCGGCGGGGTGCTGCTTTGCGTAATCACCAGGCCGGAAGTATTGGGCGAGGACGGCATCTTCAGAGTGACGTTCGCAGGCTGGCCCACCGAAATGCCGGCCTGGCTCTGCGCGCGCACGCCGGGATCCTGCAGCATGATTCCATCGATGACTGGGGCGACATTGCGCGGCAGATAGGCGAGGCTGACCCAGTCAATGCCGTCGCCCGGGCGCCCATCGTGGATCACGGCTCTCCACTGCGCGAACCGCGCGGATGGTGCTTCCATGGCGCTGCCCGATTTCGTGTAAGGGCCGTACCAGCGAGACCACTCGCGGCCTGGGTCCTCCGTATTTCCTGAGCGCACAAAAAATTCGAGGCGAGGTTCATTCGAGCGGGCTGCCGATTTGGCGCTTTCCGCCGGGGGCGGACTCCACCACTCGATGCGGCCCCATTGCGAGAAGAGTTGGGCATCGAAGGAGCGGGATTCGAACGTGCCTTCCGCTTCGAACTCCGGGCCAACGGAATAGACCTTTCCGGGGTTGGCGGTGCAGAGAAAAACTTTGCCGGCGGAATTGCGCGCGATGCCGGTGATTTGCGCTGAGCCGGACTTTGCTAGATGTGCGAAAACGCCGTGTCCATCGATGGTGAGGAGAGCGCCGTTGTTGCCGGTGCCTGCGAGGAGGCGGCCGTCGGAAGCGAGTCCGAGGGCGTAGACGATATCGTCACGCGAACTCCAAAGCTCTTCCGGCGCGCCATCGGCGCTGATGCGGTAGATGCTGCTGGAAAGTTGCGGAGGAAAAGAGATGAAGGATGGCTGCGGCTGGACCTGGCCGCCCGCGATTATGCCGCCGGTGGCAATCGTTGTGGTGCCTTGAGGCGTGGAAATGACGGTGCTGGGAGCTTGTCCGGTGCGCTGCTTCTCGCCAATCGCGGAGACGTAAAGTGTGCCATCGGCGGCGACGGCCAGTGAAGTGACTTCGCGCTTGGATGTTTCGTAGAGAACGAAGCCCTCGGCTTTCACTGGTGTCTTAGAGGAGCTCCTAGAGATTCGGATGATGCGACCGCTCGGTTCAGTGCCGGCGATGAGATTTCCTTTGGCGTCGAAAGCCAAAACCTTAATGTGTGCTTCATCGCTGGAGTAGAAAAGTTCGCCCTTGCCGTCGGGGGCTACGGCGAAGACCTGCCCCTTATCACCAGTCGCGACGTAAAGAGTTCCGTCGGGCGCGAACGCGAGATCCCAGATGTATTTCGTCTTGGGATCGAAGAAAACGGATTTTTCACCCGAAGCCGAGACTCTGTAAACCTTGCCATCGGGAGAAGTGCCCACATACAGGGAGCCTTTGGAGTCGAAAGCAATGGCTTGGGCATTGAGGTCGGTGGAATCGAAGGCCACGGCGGGTTTACCGCTCGAATCGAAGCGGAAGACTTTCGCAGGCGAGCCACCAGCGGCATACAGCGTGCCCTTGGGATCAAGGCGGATGGACCAGAGATAGGAAGCGTCGGCGTCGGCAAGCAAGGTGAACTTGGGCGCGAGTTCCAGTCGGCCGTCACTGCGAACCGCTACGCCGTGGGCGGTGCCTTTCAGAAACTCATCGTAGGTGGACTGACGCCAGCGGCGGGTGTGCTCGGCGAAAAGAGGTAATGAAGTGAGGAAGCAAAGAAGCAAGGAGAAAGAAAAAAAATGAAGGAAGTGGCGAGTGGCGAGTGACCCGCCACGGCGGGCAGGCGAGTGGCGAGTCAGGAAGATGCCTTTGTACTTGTGGAAGTTGAGCATGGAAATGTTCACCGGATTTGGAGATTCAGGGAGATAACGCCGGAGACGGGGCCTCCGAGCGGGATAGAAGCTTCACTTGCCAAGGATTCGCGGAGGATCTGGACGGTGCCGGGAGTGGGGCGGCCGTCTACGACGTTGATTTGAGAGAGCGGAATGTTCGGCAGTTCCTTGTCGTCCCAGAGGAGCGTAGGGGACGGCGCGAACAATCCAACATACAGGCGGTCGTTGCGACGCTCGCGATTCAGCAGGGCGATGAGTTGATCCAAGCCGTTGGGGCCGCTGCCAGCGCCGGCAAACGCGAAACCGCGCGAGGCGCGATTCAGCAGATCGGCGTCGCTGACGAGGACGCGCAACATCGTGCCGCGAGCGACTTGTTCCGGAACACGCACGGTGGTTTCTTCCACGCGGGCAGGGCCGCGATAAGGACGCAGCAGCACGCGCACGCGCAGAGTTTCGCCCGGAGCGGCTTCGCCTTTTTCGAGCCAGGCACTTTCGATGGTGAATGATTTTCTGCCGGGAACACTTTCGACGCGGAGGGTGATGCTTTCCACCTTGGCGGGCTCGAAGGTGTTGAGGAACAGGCGATTAAAAACATTTTGCATGGTCAGGGCGATGGGCAGGCCATCGGGGGAAAGAGAGTCACCCGGTGCAAAGGTGTTTTCGATTTGCACCGGCGCATGACCTTGCAGGCGAATTTCGCCGGAAAGATGGAGCGTGGTGCCTTCGCCGTAGAGAGAATTCTGCGTGAGGCCGTTGAAGGTGGTGAGCGCGACGAGAAGCGGCGTGAGCTTCGGGAGATTGACGATTTCGAAGTGCAGCTTCTTCTGCTTTGCAGGCTCAGTTCCCGAGACAAGCAAGGTCAGATCCAGAGGAATCATCGCGGGGGCGGCACCGAGCTTGCCGGTGACGGCGGTGAGATGATCTCCAGTAATGGTGCCGATGGAGCCGCCGACGTTGACGATTTTCGTGGAAGCGAGATCGGAAGAGAGAGTGGTGACAACGCGGCTGCGCGCCATCGGGATTTGAATGTCGCCGAGGCTCAAGAATGGATGGCCGCAAAGATAGACCTGGCCGGCGCGCACCGCTGTTACGGTGCAGGCGGAGTTTATGGAGACGTCGCCTTGGACCAGAACCATTCCGGCCATATCCCCGGCGACAAGATGGCCGTCATCGGGTTGCGGTGCGGCGGTGCCGCCTTGCGCGGCGACAAAGCCGTAACCCTGCAACTGATTCGCGAATTGCTGGAGCGCCGCCGGCTGGAAGCCGGAGAAAACGAGAGGCGTCTCGATGGGCTCGAGCGCTGAGCCGGAAGGCAGGCCCGTTCGCGTGGAAGCTTCGCTGGGAAGACCGAGTTGCTGTGTGGCGGCCTGCGCCGTGGCTGGCTGGAACGGCGGATTCAGCGGAGTGACGCCGGCGATGGGCTCTTTTGTGAAGATGCCCAGCTTCAATGACAGCGCTCCGGCAAGTTTGCCGTCCAGATAAACCGGGCTGCCACTCATGCCTGCGACCACGCCGGTGTGCTCGACCTTGGCGCCCTTCAATTGCACGAGGATGATGGATTGCTTGGGCCCGAGAAAATTATCCAGCACCCCGATGACTTCGAGGTTGAACTTCTCTATCTGGTCGCCGGCGAAAATCGTATAGGCGTAACCCTGCATACCGGGACGGACTTGGCTGAGGGGGATAATTTCGTTTGACTCTTGAGCCGCGGCGATGGCGGGTCCCAGGCACAGAAGGATCGGAAACGCCAGAAGTGCGAGAACGAAGCGGCGAGACATGGACAGATACGAACGGGCCGTAAGCATGAATCGGTAATGATACGCGGCAGGGTACCGGGAAGCAATCGAACCAACGGGCGTGCCAAAGGTAGTCCTAGGGGCATAGAAGTCCTAGAACTCAACGAGCATTGAATCCTGGGGACCAGCCCGCATCGCAATAGAAACGATCTGCTTATAGACCCTTTCAGGCGCCTTTCGCCCGGATCTTAAGATTCGGCTTGGCGATTGGTTCGTCGTCGGAGCGCAGGCCTTTCGCATAGAGCGCCACTTGCGCGGAGCGCGGCGCGGTGCCAACGGGATCGTAGAAGTAAGCTTGCGTGGTTTCAGTTTCGCGCTCGACTTTCCAGACGCGAGTGTTGGTTACATAGTCGGGCTTCTCATTGAATGGCGTGATGAAGGCTGGATCGAACCATTGAATGCGGTTATTGGGTTGCGCGGCGAAATTTCCGTTGTCGAGGGCAATCACGTGCGCGCATTTGTGGCCGCCGTCGCCGGCTTCCTCGGCGTCTTCGTGGCCGTACCAGTCCAGGGTGAACATATACTGGCCGCCTTCCCAGGAACGGTCCTTGATTTGGACGCGGACGCGGGCGTCCTGCACACGATCGAACGTCGTGCAGGTCATTTCATAGCTGAAGCAATCCCAGAATTGCAGCCAGTCCAGCGGAACCGGCGGTGCATCGATTTTGTGACAGAAAGCGTGTAACGGCAGGCGCCAGATGATGGCGCCGTTGTCGGTGAGAACGTGAAAACCGAGTGCGTGGCCTTTGATGGAAGACGCACCGAAAACGCAGACGTTCACGAACTCATTCTGGTGGGATAAACCGTCGTAGAGGAATTCCTTGCGGAGAAAACAGTAGAACCTTGGGATGTTGACGTTGAGCGTGGCCAATTGTTGCCCTCCTTATCGAGCGTGTTGTTGCGGCAAGAGTAACGCGAAATCAAAAATAGTGAAGAAATATTTTTGGTTTTTTTTGAAGTTGGAATTTGCAAAGCGCGGAGGAGTGGCGGCCCAGAATCCGCGCGGGCCTCCGTGAACTTCGGAGATTAGTCGTGGTGGTGCATGGCGAAGATTTTGTCGGCGGAATCTTCGTAGGGATAAACGTGCACCATCCAGCCGAAAATGACGGGATGGAAACGGCCGCCGGCGGCGTCGCAGGTTTCTTCCGTGGCGATCGAGCCTTTGAGGCCAAATTTGGTCATATCGGCGTTGCGGAGTTGATTCCTCGGTGGCATGCAGAGATTGGTATGGAGATGCCACATGGCCACGCTGAGAGGGACGCGCGCGTTGAGTTGATCTTCCGTCGCGCGCTTGGGCATGGTGTACATCGCGCCGACAAGTTCGTAGCCGTCTGATGTTTTCTTGTAGAGCAGGGAAGTCGGCCGTGCCGGATCAAAGGAGAATGCTTCGAGGAAGCCATTCTTGTAGCTCGTGAAGTGATATTCGGGCTGCGGGACATTGGGCAAAAATATTTTGTAACCTTCGTTCAGCGCGACGTGGTAGTCCTTGTATTTCTCGATGCCGGTGCGGAGTTGTGTGACAATTTCTTTGGCTTTCTCAGCGTCTTCGGGAGTTTGCGGACGCATGGCCGTCATGTGCATGTGCAGGCTGTGGGCGTCCATGTGCCCCGGCGTCATGTCGTGAACCGCGTGCGCTTCATTGGCCTTGGCGTCGTCCATGTCCATGCCCGGCATGCTGCTGTGATCCATCGGATGTGATTCTTGAGATTGCGAACTGGACGATTGCTGCGCCTCTTGCACAGGCGCTGCTGGCGCACGATGACCGGGAATGGCGGCAAGGAGCACGCTGACCAGAAAAAGTGCGCCGAACAAGATGCCGGCTCTGGTGGCCAGATGAAGGAACGTGCTGCGGGCTGACATGACAATTCTCCTCACCTAATAATACGTATTGGAAGGCCGTTGGATTTCAGAGTGTGGTACAGGCCGTGCCTCGCGAAAAACTGGCCAGTAGGACAGGGTCAAGCCGAAAATCGAAGTTTGAAAGTGGGAATTGGGGAGCCTCGCGCGCGATTCGAAGGGATGTGACGCCGCGTGTTAGAATTTCGTGGTGAAGAAAGAGACCATTCATCCTGCGAAACACCTGACCGGGGGCTTGGACCTGCCGGGCGATAAATCCGTTTCACACCGCTACGCCATGCTTGCGGGATTGGCCGAAGGCACCAGTGAGCTGCGGCATTTTTCGGCGGCGGCGGACTGCCACAGCACTCTGGGGTGCATGAGCGCGCTAGGGGCGGAAGTTAAGACGGACAAAGATACAGTTCGCGTTACGGGGCGCGGGCTGAACGGATTGAAGAGTAGCTGGCGCGCGCTCGACGCGGAAAATTCCGGGACCACCATGCGTTTGCTGTCCGGAATTTTGGCCGGGCAGCCTTTTTCTTCAAAGCTCACGGGCGACAGCTCGCTCCAGAAGAGGCCCATGAAGCGCGTGATCGGTCCGCTGCGGGAAATGGGCGCAGACATTCGCGCGCGGGACGATAATTTTGCGCCGCTGGAAATTCGCGGCGCGAAGCTCAAGGCTATCGACTACGAAATGCCAATGGCCAGCGCGCAGGTGAAGTCCGCGGTCCTGCTTGCGGGATTATTTGCGGAGGGCGTGACCAGCGTGACGGAGCCGGCGCGAACCCGCGATCACACGGAGCTGGCTCTTGAAGAGTTTGGCGCGTCGATCGAGAAAGACGGGCGGACGATTCGAATTCATGGGCTGGCTAACGCTAGTGGCGGCGGCAAACTTCTGGCCAAGTCCCTTGACGTGCCGGGAGACCTATCTTCGGCGGTGTTTTTCATCGCCGCGGCTTCTCTCTTTCCCGATTCGAATGTGCTGATTCACAACGTCGGTCTGAATCCCACGCGCACCGCCATTCTGGACGTGTTTGCTTCCATGGGTGCCTCGATCCAAATCATCGGCCTCAAGAGCGCCCA
>Ga0209698_10007287_pt1 | contig 11622 bp, 10 predicted proteins | sample LitLauG_LLR_2012_FD_187203 | JGI IMG/M metagenome (GOLD analysis project Ga0209698, IMG submission 187203) | Freshwater sediment microbial communities from Pennsylvania, USA - Little Laurel Run_MetaG_LLR_2012 (SPAdes) (version 2) | ecosystem: Environmental > Aquatic > Freshwater > Creek >... | reverse complement strand
GCCGCCGCGTTCAAGCCCGCTCGCCCCGATGCGCCGGGCACGACGAATTCCGGCGGCTTCGGCGGCACGTAGCCCTCCACCAGCGACAGCGCGCGTCGCTTGGCGTCGGCCAGCAACCGGTCGCGGTTCATGCTGATGCCGTCGGTTGGCCGGAGGAATTTCTTGTCCATCGCCTGATGCGCCGACTTCGAGACATCAGCGGTGCTGATCGTTTCAAAAACCTTGGCCGGTGCCGGCATTGGGCCGCGCGGCAGTTTGGGTTCGGCCCGCCAGCGGGCCAGCATCTCTCCGCAGCCGCCCCAGCCGGGGATCAGGCCGACGCCGCACTCCACCAGGCCGAGATAGGTTTCGGCATGCGCCTGCACCGCGTCGGCGTGCAACACGATCTCGCAGCCGCCGCCCAGCGCCATGCCGGCTGGCGCGGCGACGACCGGGAAGGGGGCGTATTTCATGGCCTTGTAGGTCTGCTGGCCCGCGGCGATCATCTTGTCGATCTCCCCCCAGGCCGCGATATTGGCGGCGAACAACGCCAAGCCCAGATTGGCGCCGAGGGAGAAGTTGCTGCCTTCGTTGTAGATCACCATCGCCTTGTATTGGGTTCGGACCAGTTCAATCGACTGGCCAAGAACCTCGAGAACTTTGTCATCGAGGGCGTTGGACTTGCCGGTGAACTCCAGGCAGACGACGCCGTCGCCGATGTCCCACAGCGCGGCGGAACCGTTTCTCAGCAGGGGTTTTGCCGCGCGCTTGATGTCTTCCAGCAGCAGGATGCCGGGCGTTCGGACAATGTCGCGGTAGGTGCCGTCGGGGGCCAGGCGCTGTCGTACGCCAGCTTCGACGCGATAGAAGGTCTTGCCGGCTGCGTCGGCCAGCAGTTTCGGCACCGTCATACCGCGTGCTGTCAGTTGTTCGGCCAGCCAGGCGGAACCCAGTTTGTCGGCAAGTTCAAACGGCCCCCATGTCCAGGCGTATCCCAGGCGCATCGCCGCGTCGACGTCCGCGACCGAACCGGCAGCCTCGGGGATCAGTGTTGCGGCGTAGGCGATGGTTTGCGCCAGGACCCGGAACGCGTAGGTGCCGATTTTGCCGGGCGCTGACAGCAGCACGCGCAGGTCGGCGCTGAGTTCGGGAAGCGAGGGTTTCTGTTCCGGACGGTATTGGCCCGAATGCAGGTCGATCGCCAGCATGGCGCGCCTGCCGCCGGACCGGTCCAGGCGGTAAAACCCGCCCTTGCCTTTGCGCCCTGTCAGGCCTTGCTCGATCATGCGGCTGATCAGGGGAACGTCGCGATCGATGGCGTGGAACGCGTCCGATTTCGGCAGGACATGACGCATCGACGCGTTGACCTGCGGGCCGAGATCGATCCCGACGAGGTCCATCAGTCCGAAAACGCCGGTCTTGGGGATGCCCATCGGGCGACCGATGACGGCGTCGGCGTCCTCGACCGTCAGGCCTTGATCGATGGCTTCGATCAGGGCCAGTTGCAGCCAGTAAATGCCGAGCCGGTTGGCGATGAACCCGGGACTGTCCTCGCACCGCACAATGGTCTTGCCCAGCGCGATGTCGGCGCACTGGGTGACCGCTTCGACGGTTGCGGTCGCGGTATCGGGTCCCGTAACGATTTCCAGCAGGCGCATGTAGCGTGGCGGATTAAAGAAATGGGTGATCAGGAAGTCGCGGCGGCAATCGTCGCTCATGCCCTCGGTCAGCACTTTCAGCGCGATGGTCGAGGTGTTGGAGCTGATGGCGGTGCCTGGGCGGCGCACGCCCTCCAGCTTGCGATACAGCGCCTGCTTGATGTCGGCGCGTTCCAGAACGGCTTCAACAATCCAGTCGCAGTCGCCGAGTTTGCCGAGGTCGTCCTCAAGGTTGCCGGGTTCGATCAACGCGGCGGCACGATCGTGCATGAAGGCGGCGGGTTCGGCTTTGCGGAGTTTGGCGATGGCGGCCTCGGCCAAAACATTACGGTTGTTGGCGCCGTCTGGCACGATATCGAGCAGCACGACCGGTATGCCGGCGTTGGCGATATGGGCGGCGATCCCGGCCCCCATCGTGCCGGCACCGATCACGCCGATCTTGCGAATGGGATTCGGCATCACATGCGTTCCAACACGGTGGCGATGCCCTGACCACCGCCGATGCATTGGGTCGCCAAGGCGTAGCGGCCGCCCTCCCGCGTCAGCAGCGATGCGGCCTTGCCGGTAATCCTGGCGCCCGTGGCGCCTAGCGGATGGCCCAATGCGATGGCGCCGCCGTCCAGGTTGATGGTGTCCGGACGCAGCCCGAGTTCGCGGGCGCAGGCGAGGGCCTGACTGGCAAACGCTTCATTCAGTTCGACAATATCAATCGCCCCGATGTCCAGCCCCGCTCGGGTCAGCGCCTTCCTGGTCGCGGCGACCGGGCCGATCCCCATGACATCCGGCGCGCAGCCGGCGACGGCGATGGACTTGATCCTGGCGAGCGGTTGCAGGTTATGTTTCCGGGCGTAGGTCTCGCTGCACACCAGCACCGCGGCGGCGCCATCGGTCAGCGGTGAGGAGGTGCCGGCGGTCACGGTGCCGTCCTTGTCGAAGGCGGGTTTCAGGCCGGCCAGGGTTTCCGCCGTGGTGTCCGGGCGGATGCAGCCATCTTGGCTGACGTTGCCGGCCTTGCCGGTGATCGCCACGATTTCGTCCGTGAAATGACCGGCGGCAACGGCGGCGGCGGCGCGCTGATGGCTGCGGACGGCGAAGGCTTCCTGTTCGCCGCGCGGGATCTGCCATTTGCGGGCGACATTCTCGGCGGTTTCGCCCATGCCGATATAGGCGGCCGGCATGGACTTCATCAGGGCCGGATTGATCAACGGATTGTAGCCCATCATCGGCACGCGGCTCATGCTTTCCAGGCCGGCACAGATAAAGACGTCACCGGCACCGAGGGCGATCTGGCCGGCGGCGATGTGGATCGATTGCATGGACGAGCCACAGAAACGGTTCACCGTGACCCCGGCGACCGACAGCGGCAGGTCTGCCAGCAGTCCGATCAGGCGGGCGACGTTGAGCCCTTGCTCGCCCTCGGGGAAGGCGCAGCCCATGATGATGTCTTCGATGTCCTCCGGGTTTACGCCGGTTCGGCTAATCAGCGCCCTAACCACTTGCGCGGCCATGTCGTCGGGCCGCATGCGCGCAAGGCCGCCCTTGCTGGCGAAATGGAAGGGGGAGCGGACGTAGCCGGCTATCACCGCATTGGTCATGGTCGTTTCCTTGTGCTTCAGCCGCTTGTGGCGCGTTGGGCGCCAGTCTTCAGGTTCGGGGTCTTCAGGTTCGAGGTTTTCAGGGCGGTAGACGTCGATGACATCACGTTAAGTTCGACGTGGCCGGTTCCGCCACCAGTTCCTTTCGGGACAGCTTGCCGATCACCGTCTTGGGCAGCGTGGCCCTGATTTCGACCCGCACCGGCATTTCGATCGATGAGATGCGGGTCTGCAGGAACTCTCGCAGTTCTTCACCGGTGCGGTGTTCGCCGGCGCGCAGCGTCACGAACGCCAGGGGTGCCTGGCCGCGGTATGCGTCGGCGATGCCGATCACGATGGCCTCGGCCACGGCGGGGTGCTCGTATAGCGCTTCCTCGATCACCCGTGGGTAGACGTTGTAGCCGCTGCAAATGATCAAATCCTTGATCCGGTCGGTGATGAACAGATAGCCGTCGGCGTCGAGGTAGCCGACATCACCCGTGCGCAGCGCGCCATCAATGAAAACATCGCGGGTTTCGACCTCGCGGTTCAGGTATCCCTGCATCACCTGGGGGCCGCGCACGCAGATCTCGCCGCGTTCACCGGTGGGCATCACCCGGGTGATGTCGTCCAGGCCGCGGATTTCCACGATCGTGCCCTGCAGGGCGATCCCTACCGAACCGGGCCGCACCTCGCCATCCGGCGGGTTGGACGTTACGGCAGGGGAGGTTTCGGTCAGGCCGTAGCCCTCGATAATGCGGCGACCGGTCAGGGTCTGGAACCGCTCGCGGATTTCGGCGGGCAACGGGGCACCGGCGGAGACGCAGACCCGCAGGCTGGACATGTCGAGGGGATGCGTTTCGATCGCCGTGGCGATGGCATTGTAGATCGTCGGCACCGCATGCATGATCGTTGGTTTGTCGCATGCCAGCGACTTCATCAAGGCACCGATCTCGAAGCGTGGATGCAAGATCAGTTCCGCGCCGACCAGGACGCCACCGTTCAGGATCGAGGTCATGGCGTAGACATGGAAGAACGGCAACACGCCCATCAACCTTTCCTCGCCAAGCCGCATACTGGGCATGTGAAACGTGCTCTGCTGGGCGTTGATCGAGAGATTGGCGTGCGTCAGCATGGCACCTTTCGGCCGGCCGGTCGTTCCACCGGTGTATTGCAGCACCGCGAGGTTGGACGGGTCGATCGGAACCGGCGTTGGGGGCGCACCGGGTGCGATGACGTGCCGGTACGGAATGATGCGGTCGCTCCAGACCGGGCGGGCCAGCAGGTCGCGGTTGAGCAACGTGAAGGCGATGCCTTTAAGGGTTGGAAGGATGTCGGCGAACGGGCACACGATGATGCGTTCAAGCGGGAGGATCGGCGCGACCTTGTCGTAGATCGTGGCCAAATCGGGTACGACCATCGTCGTGGTGCCGGAATCCGCGATCTGCTGGCGTAGTTCCGGCTCCACATAGAGCGGGTTGTAGTTGACGACCACCAGGCCGGCTTTCAGCGCGGCATAGTAAAAGACAGGAAAATACGGGGTGTTGGGCAGGCACAATCCCACTCGGTCGCCTGGTTGCAACCCGAGGTGCTGCAACCCGGCGGCGGCGCGATCGACCAGTGCGGCGAGCGCGCGGTAGCTCCACCGGCGTCCTTGGAACGACAGCGCGGGTCGATCGGCGAAGGTGGCCGCGGAACGATCCAGCAGCACTGGAAGGGCCAGCGCCTCCAAGGGTTTGTGGGCAAGGGCGTCCATTGTGTCGCCTCCCTGAAACGCCGGCGGAAACAATCCGCCGGCCCTTCATGTGGTGGGCGGATTTGCCCAGTGTTCGGCAACCATACGTCAATTCGGATCACAAAACGTTTATTTTTTGCGGCGGCATTTGACGCCCTGGCTGGCGGTTGCCGTGAGGGGTATTCATGCGCTCTTGTCACGGCCGGGGGGAGCCGACACGGCGGGACATCTAATTGAGTCTCGCAGTGGGGCCGGTTGATGCGCGGCTTCAGCCGACGGCGATGAGCGGCTCGCAGGTCACGGGAAAGTTGACCGAGTTGGCAATGAAGCAGGATGTATGTGCGGCGTGGTGCAGGTTGACGGCTGTTGCGACATCAGCCCCGGGCTGGATGACGATTTTGGGCCGCAGGACGGCACTGACGAAGCGGCCGGCGCCGGTCAAGTCCTCTGCCATCGTGGCCTCCGCTTCGTCGCGATAGCTGAGGACCGAGATACCGGCTGTCGTGCACAGATGCAGGTACCAGAGCTTGTGACAGGCGGCGATCGACGCCAGCAGCAGCTCCTCCGGGTTCCATCGCGTTGCATCTCCCCGGAAGGCCGGATCGGATGACCCTGCGATCGGCGGTTTCGCGCCGGCGCTGATGGTGTGGTCGCGGCCGTAGCCGGTGTAGTTCGGTGTGCCGAGGCCGCGGTTGCCGGTCCATTCGACCGTGACCCGGTAGGTGTGCAGTTTGTCCGCCAAGTGGGTGATCTCCCCGATCGGCTGAGTATGCGGTCGCGCCGATTGTTGGTCCAGGCCGGTGTGCGGGGAGATACGGATCGTTGCGAGATCAGGAAAGCGACTGCAGAGGTGCCAACAAGACCGAGTATCGGTGTCGGAACGTCAACTTTAGGTAAATTTTAATGAAAATAATTCAATTATAGGTTGTATTAGTGCTTGCCTAAATGGTTTCAAACAAGCGATGAGGTCAGGACTGAGCTTGTTAGCGGAAGGGGTTGATCTAAACGGTGACGATCCGAACGGCCGGCCATTCTTGCATGGGGAACGGGACGGTCGACTGATCAAGTTTCCTTGATATTCCATATCGGATTTGGAACAGTAATGCGGATTTTCCGCGCGGGTACGTAGTGTGGATCGAGTACAATTCTATCTGTATTGCATTCCGGATGTATTTTGAAAAAAGCGATCACAGAAACGTTCTTTGCGATAAGTTACCTAATTTGATAATGGGATGACTTCGGTGTGTCAGTGTGAGGAACCAAAAACATGTCGTCTGCGAGACCTATTTTGATCGTCGAAGACGACGATGCTTTGCGGCAGGTGTTGGCTGATCAGGTCGCATCCAGCGGTGTCTACCAATCGATCGAAGCCGCCACGCTCGGCGAAGCGAACCGGTATCTCGGGGCGCCCGATGCGCGGTTCGATTCAATCATTCTGGACGTCAATCTTCCCGACGGTGACGGCCGCGATTTCTGTGCGCAGCTTCGCAGGCAGGGCCACACGATGCCGGTGATCATGCTGACCGGGGCGTCGGACGAAGGCGACGTCATCAGTGGGCTGAATTCCGGCGCCAACGATTATATCGCCAAGCCGTTCCGGGTGAATGAACTGCTGGCCCGCTTGCAGGCGCAGCTCCGGTTGTTCGACACCAGTGAGGACGCGGTCTTCACCATCGGGCCTTACACGTTCCGTCCGGCCGCAAAACTGTTGATCGGGCCGGACAAGAAACAGCGGCTGCGGTTGACCGCGAAGGAAGTCGATATACTCAAATTCCTCTACCGCAATGCCAACCGCGTGGTGTCGCGCCAGGTGTTGCTCGATGAAGTGTGGGGCTACAACGCTGGTGTGACGACTCACACACTGGAAACGCATGTGTATCGGCTGCGGCAGAAGATCGAGGTCGATCCGACAAACTGTCGCCTGCTGATGACCGCGCCGGGTGGCTATCGGCTCGACCCGACTCCTCCCTGATCATTCTCTCTAAGCTCGGGCCGCGATCAGCCAGATTGAGCCGGACAGGTTGATGCCGGTGGGGCTGTCGTAGGCTTTCAGCGCCTCTCTGACCGCCTGTTTGGCTTTTGCCCGAACCTCGGGGCTTTCCTCCCCGAGGATTCGGGCCAAGGCCCCGACACGGGTGGCAAAGTCGGCCGCCTGGTCAAGTTCGCCGGCAGCGGCGAAGCGCATGGGCAGGTCGTGCCGGGTCAGTTCCACGTCATGCCAACCGGCCTGCGTGAAGATGCCCCGTGTGCGATCGGGATCGGCGAAAGCGAACGGACCGGGGGCGTCAGGGTCTGCCGGCGGTTGCGGCGAAACCAGATCCCGAGCCGCCGCCAATGGCACGCGGAACCATGGGTTGTCCGCTAAGGGACGCCACGCGGCACACAGCAGACGGCCATCGCGCCGCATCGCCCGGTGCAGGTTAGCGAATGCGGCGACCGGATCGGCGAAGAACATCACGCCGAAGCGGGAGAACAGTAGATCGGCACTGGCTGGCGCGAACGGGTACGTGGACGCGTCGGATACCTCGATCCGGGCATTGGTCAGTCCAGCCGCGGCGATCCGCTGCCGTGCCCGAGCGGACATCGGCTCTGAGACGTCCAGGCCCAGGACGTGGCCGGTTGGGCCGAGACGATCAGCTAATGCCAGCACGGTCGCGCCGCAGCCACACCCAATGTCGATGACGCTTTCCCCGGCGGACGGGGCCGCTACCTGGAGGGCCAGTGCGGTCAGCGGTTCGAACAGGGCGTCGAGCCGCTCCTGGAACGCGGTCCAGGTGATCGCCGCTTTATCGTTCCAATAGGCAATTTGGGCTGCATTGGTCATGGCAGGCCTCCTGACGGTGCGATCTGATCGTGGTACAAATGAACCATGTATCGAGCGTGCCACACCTGTCGAGCGGCTTGGCACTGCCTATCTATCTGCTGGTTCGGGCGCGGACCAGGGAGGAGATCCTTATGCCGAAGCTGCACTACAAAATTGTCGAGCACGATGGTGGCTGGGCCTATCGGCTCAATGACGTGTTCTCGGAGCCGTTTCCGACCAAGGCGGCGGCGTTGGCGGCCGCTCGGCGCGTGGTGGCCGAACAGCGCGTGCCCGGTGATACGACACGGATCGAGTTCCAGGATGCAGCCGGGAAATGGCATTCCGAAGTGTCCGAGGCACTGGACCGGCCTGACGCCGACGTTGTGTCCTGAGCAGTCCATACCGCATTTTGGATCGGCCCTCAGGGCGGATTTTGCCAACCCATTGGTTTCACAAAGTCCGCCTCGTCCCGCGCGTCCGGCGGTGTTGGGCCTGTTGGGCTGACACCGTGGACCAGCACGACACCGCCGGGTTCTCGATTCCACCGCGGATCGGTTGCCGCATCTTGGTTCGGATCGAGGGCCACGGTGTTGAACGGGGGCGACGTGACGAGATCAATGAGGACAGCGACCGCGACGTCCCGCGCGATACCGGTTTTCACCGCATCGTCGACCAAAGCGGTCAGGCGCGGCAGCAGGAAATCATGGGCGGGCGAGTCCGTTGTCATCCCAGTACCCCAATCAATGTTCGCTTCATGCTAGCCGAGAAGTGCAATCGGCGTAATGACCGCGCGCTGCGGCCATCACGTTGAATGTCAGTAACCGGCGGTGCGGTCCACGACCTCTTGCAACGGTCGCCCGTCCAAGAATCGGCCAAGGTTTTCCACAAACAGTTTTGCCACGATGCTGTCGCGCTGAGGGTGCGGGCCGCCGATATGGGGGAGAACGAGAATGCCCTCGGTGCTCCAGAACGGGTGTTCTTGCGGCAGCGGCTCCTGACGGAACACATCCAGTATCGCGCCGGCGATGGTCTTCGCTTTTACCGCGGCGATCAGGGCGTTGTCGTTGATCAGTTGACCACGGCCGAAATTCAGCAACCACGCATCGGGCTGCATGTGCGCCAGTCGTTCGGCCGTAATGAAATTATCCGTTTGCGGCGTCGCGGGCAGCAACAGCAGGACGAAATCGGATTGGCCCAGGATTTCGTTGGTCCGTTCGGCCGGCAAGACCTCGGCGACGTCGTGCATCGGGGCGGGGCGCCGTCTGGTGCCGATCACGCGCATCCCCAGGGCGGTCGCGAGGCGGGCGACATCCTGACCAATCGCTCCGAGGCCGAGGATACCGAGCGTCTTGCCGTTGAGCGGGGTGGCGACGCGGTGGCGCCAGAGGCTCTGTTTGTTGTCCTCGACGATCGCGGTAAAGGGTTTGGTAATGTGAAACAGCGCGGCCAGGATGTTTTCCGGCATCGACTCGCGGTGGGTGCCGCGGGCGCAGGTCAGGGTCAGGTTGTCCGGCAGGTCGGGCAGGGCCATCCAGCCCTCGACTCCGGCGGTCAGCGATTGCGCCCAGCGCAGGTTCGGCATGGTCGGCAGCAAACCGGCCGGGACGCCGGCGGCGAGCAGGACCTGAGTGTCCGCGCGTTGTGCCTCGGACGGCTGGTCCTTGCGGCTGAGCGAGTCGATTGTTACGCGGTCGGAGAGGCCCGCCTTGGCGATGGCATCGATGTACGGGCCGGGAGTGTCGGTCCAAAGCAGCAGGCGGGGCACGTTACGCATGTAGAGGCTCCTGAGACTATGGGGCCAGCTTAGGGCGTCAGGTGCCGAAGGGCCATGGCGGTTGTGACCCGCCATGGTGGCAGGTTCAGGCGGCGGTGGGATAGTTGGTGGGGAACATCGCCCTTTTGGCGGCGTCATCCATTTCCTGCTTGAAGGCGTGGTCGGTGCCGACCTTGCGAGCGCGGGCCACGGCCGGACGCGCGTCGATCGCCTGAAACCAGCGCTTCAGGTTCGGATACGCCTCCAAGGGGTTCGTCCCACCCAGCACGACGCCGGCACGATCGATCCAGCCCCAGGCGGAGATGTCGGCGATCGTGTAGCTGTCACCGACAATGAAATTCCGGCCAGCCAGATGTTTGTCCAGAATTTCGTAATGACGTTCGGCTTCCCGGTGATAGCGGTTGATCGCGTATGGCAGTTGCTCCGGCGCGGCGCGTTGGAAATGCACCGCCTGGCCGGAGTATGGCCCGATGCCGGTGCCGATGAACATCAGCCACGACAGCAGTTCTCCACGGTCCGCGGCCGCGCCCATCAACTTGCCGGTCTTTTCGCCCAGGTAGATCAGGATCGCGGTCGAATCGAAAACGCGAACGTCGGAGCCGCTGTCGGTATCGACGATGGCCGGCAGCTTGCCGTTCGGGTTGATTTTTCGAAAGGCCTCCGTGTGTTGCTCGCCGCGCCTGGTATCGACGGGAACGACTTCGTAGGGAAGGCCGGTCTCCTCCAGAAACAGGGAGATTTTCATCGGGTTCGGCGTGGGATGGTAATAAAAACGGATCATGTTGGTTCCTCCGGATGCGGTGTTAGCATGGCGGTGGACGGTGCGGTACCCGGGTGCCCCGGCTACAGCGCGTTTAAGCCGTCCTCCATCGCTGCATGCGTTGAAACAGGCCGACCGCGATCAACAGACCGATCGTTACCAGCAGAACGCCGGCGATCTGTTCGGTTGCGGGAATTTCGCCCAGGACCGCCATGCCGATCACAATTGATGCCGCCGGCACGGACGCCGGAAACAGCACCGCTCGGCTAACGCCCAGCACGCGGATGGCGTGGCTGTAGCCGACAATGCCAAGGACGCCTTGCAGTCCGCCTTGTATCAGGCCTTGAACGACGAGGGTTTCGACAGGTAAAGCGCACAGATGAGGAAGACCGACAAACAACAAATATCCGGGAATCATCAGTAACGCTGAAAGAACGGACACGACGGCGATCGCGCGCAACGCCTCCAACCGCCAGAGTCGCAGCAACACGGTGAAGCCGGCCCACAGCAGGCTCGATCCGACGAACAGGAGGTCGCCGATCCAGGTCCGGCTACCGGGCGTCGCATGCAAACCGTGCCAACTGATAAGCACGATGCCGGTGATCACCAACCCCGCGCCGATCATGTGGGCCTTGCTCAGGCGCTCGCGCAGGAACGCCGCCGCCATAAGCGTGCTGGCAATCGTCACGGTGGCGGGTGCGATCACGCCGCCATGCGCTAGCGGGGCGAAGGCATAGCCGGCGGCTTGCGGCAGGACGAACAGCGGGCCGCCAGTCAACAGCAGGGCGAGGCCTCGGGGCCAGCCGATCCCGGCCAATGACAGCGCGCCGAAACGCAACAGCAGCGGCAGCAGGATCACCCCGGCGACGACGAAGCGCAGCAAGGCCAGGTCTGCGGCAACCATCCCGTCAAGAATGCCGACGCGCGACCAGGCGAACGAGACGGATGCGCTGACCGCGAGCAGGCAGCCGCAGAACAACCCGAACGCCTCGGTGTTGGTGTCGACGCGGAACCAGCGGCCGAACCGTACCCATACGAGCCGGGCAGCGAGCGTGAGCGGGGGATCGGTGGGCACTGGCTGCTCCGGCTTGGGTGGCGGCTGGCTACATAGGGCGGTCCGGCTGGATAAGACGCGGGCCGTTGGGATGCACCATCAAAGTGGCGAAGTCGACCGAGTGGGCTGGCCTCTCACTCCGCGGCGGTCATCACGCGCGCATCATGACGGAATCGCAACCACCCCAGCGTCGCCATGCCAACCGCCACACACGCGGCCGGCCCCGCGGCCGCCAGGAAGATATCCCGCGACGCCCAACCCATTCCCAATAGAGTCCCCCCGACC
>Ga0209698_10007284_pt1 | contig 11624 bp, 9 predicted proteins | sample LitLauG_LLR_2012_FD_187203 | JGI IMG/M metagenome (GOLD analysis project Ga0209698, IMG submission 187203) | Freshwater sediment microbial communities from Pennsylvania, USA - Little Laurel Run_MetaG_LLR_2012 (SPAdes) (version 2) | ecosystem: Environmental > Aquatic > Freshwater > Creek >... | reverse complement strand
ATCCCCGTGACGAAATCCACCGATGGCGCGAAGTACGTGATCGTCCTCGTGGCCACGCTCATCGGCTTCAACTACGGCGCGAACCTCTCGCTCTTCCCGTCCTTTGCGAAGGATTTGTGGGGCTTGAAAAACTTCGGCATGAATTACGGCATCCTTTTCACCGCATGGGGCGCGGGGAGTCTGCTAAGTTCCGTTGCGCAACGGCTCAAGGCGAGCAGCGGCAACTTCGACTCCTCGTTCCAAACCGCCGCCTCGCTGCTTATTGGCGGCGCCGCTCTTACATTCCTTATCAAGCCGCCGCAAAAGGCGGGCTGAACGGCCCCGAACTGATGCGATTCTAGCGCGAAAGATCGTCCTGGTTTAGGATGATGAAGCCGCTGCCGCTCAGCACGGAAGTCGCGCATTCGTTGTCTTCCACGTGCAGCGCCAGAGTCGCGTGGCCGCGCGGGCGGGTGAGCAGCGCGTAGGCTCCATAGATATTCACCTCCGCGGCGAGGAGTGCGGTGAGGACTTCGCCGAAATGCGCGGCCTCCTTCAACTCGACAACGACAAGCGGCCACGTGGAATAGGGGATCGAGTGCAGATGGAAGATGCCCTCGACGGCTTCCGGATCGCTCACGACCACGCGCACAATTGCCGTATCCGCGCTCGGCTCGATGGTGGTGCCAAGCACATTGACTTGGTGTTCCTGCAGGAGTCTCACCACATCGAGGAAGGCCCCAACCTTGTTGCGCAGGAAAATGCTGAATTGGACGACGCGCTCGCGTGCGGCGCGGGTTTCAGCGGATGTTGTGGTCGGGCTGTTGGGTTGCATGGCTTACTTGTAGGAATAGACGAGGCAAAAAGGCACGGGCGTGCCGTGGGATTCACTGACAGCGATGAGGTATAAACCGCTTTGCGATGGTGCGAATCCCGCCGCAGCGAGCGGACCATCCTGATAGGTTTCCGCAGTGACTGGGGTTCCGTGTTCAGTGTAAATATTGACTGAAATGAAGGTAGAAGCTGCGTTTGTGGCAGCGCTGAACCAATATCGATTGCCAGCGATGAGATTAACGCGAGCGAGCGCGGGTTTGCCCGCAGGGAGGATGCCGGCCCAAGGTCGCTCACGAAGGCGGAAGCCGTCGTTTGTCCACGCCCCCGCGATCTCGAGTGCGGCTCGGCGGCACGTGATGACTGCATCACCTCTTGCCGGGCTGGCATTCAAGATTGTTGCGAATGCGAGCAGGGATGAAAAAAGCGAAGAGTGGATCATTTTTCCTGTGCGGTGATGAGGCTGAGCATGCCCGTGGTGAGGCTTTGCAGGCTGGCCACGGCATCAATCGAAGGTGGTGTTCCCGCCGGAAGCGACAGCGCCGCGCTCAGCGCGGGCAGGCGGCGTTGGATTTCCACCACGGCTGGGACCGTCCTGACTTTCGTCGGCAGCGCACCGAGGCGAGCCGTGAAAAACTCGCCGACTCCAGGCTGCCGGAGGATGCCCGCGCCTTCCGTTGTGTAATGGGCAGCGAGCTGAGCGCTGACAACCTCCATCGAGCGGAGCCAGCAGCCGAACGACATGAGTGTGGCGAGTTCGTCATCATGCCTGCCGCTCATAGCAGATGCAAGTTCGCTTTGCACAGCCTCGAGTTCCTCGTCGAGCGCCTCCCACTGCCGGTTGTCGGCGAAGTCCGCGATGCTGTTGTTTCGCACCATGAATTCCTGTTCCAAGCCGATACTCTTCGCGAGCAGCTTGATCTCGCGCGACACATTTTTCACTTGCTGCCTGTCCTGCGCCTCTGCTGCGAGAAAACCGTCAGCGATGAGCGTTCCGAGGTTGAGCGCGATGAGCGGGCGGCTGGTGATGGAAGTTGGAGGTGGTGGGCGGAAATGCGATGTCCAGTCCGGTTTGCCAATTTTCGCGAAGGCCGCGAACAGTTCGCCGGCGTTCGGAATGGAAAGGTTTTCGAGGAATTCCGCGCCACGGATCTGTTCCCTGTCGAGCGGCTGGGGTGCGGAAACTACAGCGGATGCAAACGCCCCCAGTCCCAGCAGTGTGGGCAGGCAGACACGTCGGAACATGTGGAAACGGTAGTCCCACGCTGGGAAGGGTGTCGAGATGAGACTGACACCGGTCGAAATTTTCGTGAACGAAACGGGAGTGCTCGACACGTGCTGGCGGGCTCTCTACAAGCCCCGCCTCCTATGAAAGCAAAAGTCATCGTGATGCCGAAACAAAGCATTCTCGACCCGCAGGGCGTGGCCGTGCGCGAGGCGATGCGCCACCATGGCTTGCCTGGTGTGAAGAGCGTGCGCGTCGGAAAGGTGTTCGAGATAGAACTGGATGGTGCCGACGACGGCAAAGTGGACGAAATCTGCCGTGACCTCCTGAGCAACCCGGTGATCGAGGATTACCACATCGTCCCCGTCGAAAAACTGGACATCGTGGGCTTGAACGAATGAAGGCCGCCGTCATCCGCTTTCCCGGCTCGAACTGCGATCAGGACTGCCACTTCGTCCTGCGCGAATTCGGCTTTGCTACCAATTACCTCTGGCACAAGGAAGCCAGTGCCGCAGGCTATGATCTCATCGTCCTGCCGGGCGGATTCAGCTACGGCGATTACCTGCGTTGCGGGGCGATTGCGCGGTTTTCCCCGGTGATGAAATCCATCATCGAGCAGGCTGCGCGCGGCGTGCTCGTGCTCGGGATTTGCAACGGTTTCCAAATCCTTTGCGAGAGCGGCCTGCTTCCCGGTGCGCTCATTCGCAATCGCAGCCTGCACTTCCTTTGCGAACACGTGCGGATCCGCGTGGAGAATACGGCGAACCCGTTCCTGTGCGCTTCGGAAGTTGGCCGCGTGCTTCGCGTGCCGATTGCCCACGGCGAGGGAAACTACACGGCGGATGCGGAGACGCTGCGCACGCTGAATGCCGGAGACCGGGTGCTCGTGCGCTACTGCGACGAAGCCGGCCGCGTTGCGCCGCGGGCGAATCCAAACGGTTCCGCGGAAAACATCGCGGGCATCTGCAATGCGCAGCGCAATGTCTTCGGCCTCATGCCGCACCCGGAGCGCGCGTGCGACAGTGCGCTGCTGAGCACGGACGGGCGTGCGGTGTTTGACTCGCTGTTGATGACGCTCGGCAAATCGCGCGCGGCGTAGTGCACGGAAATTCACCGAATGATTTACCACGACCTTTCCTGGCTAACCCTCAAGAACACGATGCTCGCCATCGGCATTCTTTTGCTTGTGACGCATGCGCTGGCGTTGGTCAAAGTCCGCGTCGTTCAGGAGTGGCTTCGCAATTTTCCGAGAAACCGCGAGGCGGGCGTCGTGCTCACGCTCGTTGCGGGCGCGTGGTTCTTCTTCCTCGTGCAAAAGATGGACCTCGGCGACTTCGATCCGTGGCGGAGCACGGTGCTTATCGGCGCGCCGATCGCGGCGGCGCTCGCGATCATGTTTATCCCGGACTTTCTCGCCGTGCGCGCGCTCGGTGCGTGTGCGCTGCTGGTGGCGGAGCCGCTGCTTGAGTCGGCCTTTTTGCGCGAGGAGAAAATCCGGCTGCTGCTCGTCGTGCTTACCTATGCTTGTGCGCTCTTGGGCATGTTCTGGGTGGGAATGCCTTACACGCTGCGCGACCAGATCCGATGGGTGAGTGCCTCGGAAAAACGCTGGCGAGCTGCGGCTTTCGCAGGGCTCGCCTATGGAGCGTTGCTGATCGCAGGCGGCCTATTTGTTCGCTGAGACGATGTCGCTCAGCTTGAAGATCGGGAGGAACATCGCGATGACAATCCCGCCTACGATCACACCGAGGAAAACGATGAGCAGCGGCTCAAGCAGTGAGGTGAGCGCCGAAAGCGTGGCCTCGATTTCTTCGTCCCAAAAATCCGCCATTTTTTCGAGCATCGTGTCAATTTTTCCCGTGCTCTCACCGGCGGCGACCATTCGGAGCATCATCGGCGGGAAGATCGCCTGCCGACTGAGCGATGCCGTGAGGTGATCGCCGCGTTCGACGTCGGCAGAGACGGCCTTGAGCGCCTTCGTGACGACACTGTTGCCGGACGTGTCGCCGACGATCTGCATGACCTCCAGAATCGGAACGCCTGAGCGGATGAGCTGCGCAAAGGTGCGCGCAAAGCGGCTCATGCAAATTTTGTGCGTAAGCGGGCCGAAGACGGGCATTTTCAGTTTCCACCGGTCCCAAGTGTCCGCGCCCTTCTCGGTGCCGAGCCACGCGCGGATCGCGTAGATCACGCCCACGATGCCGCCCACGAGATAATACCAGTAGTTCCGCATGAACCCCGAAAGATCGATCAGGAACTGCGTGGGTGCGGGGAGCTTTGCGCCAAAGTCGGCAAAGATGCTGCCAAAAACCGGCACGACTTTCACGATGAGGAATGTCGTGATGGCAAGCGCGATGCTGATGACGATGATCGGGTAGGTCATCGCGGACTTCACCTTTTTGCGCAGGCGTGCGGAGGCTTCGAGGAATCCGGCGAGACGATCCAGCACCTCCGATAACATGCCGCCGGATTCACCGGCCTTCACCATCGAAGTGTAGAGCCGCGAGAAGACCTTCGGATGTTTCGAGATTGAGTCGTAAAAGGTCGAACCTTCCTGAACTTGCGCCGTGATTTCCCCGATGACGCGACGCAGGCCCGCCTGTTTCCTCGGGTCCGCCTGCTCGAAGAGCGCGGTCAGCGCTCCGACGAGTGGCAAGCCGGCGTCCACCATCGTGGCGAGCTGGCGGGTGAACATTACGAGATCCGATTCGGGAACCTTTGCCTTGGCGCGGGCCAGCTTGCTTGCGGCCTTCTGCTGGATGGACAGGACGAGAAGCCCGCGTGCCATCAAAGCGTTCACGGCGTTCTCTTCGTTGATTCCTTCCTGGACGCCGTTGGAGATCTTTCCGGCAGAGTCGCGGGCTTGATAGGCAAAGGTGAGCATGCCTGGCAGGGTAGCAATGCGAATGCCAAACACGGGGCGAAAACTCAGGCGATTACAGTGGCAACAGCGGAGACGTCAGGCTTTCCGCAGGATCGTAGGGCGGATGTAGCGGTCGTCCAGATTCGGATAATCGAGCGTGTAATGAAGCCCGCGGCTTTCCTTTCGCAGCAGCGCACTGTCCACGATCAGGCTCGCGACCGTCGCGAGGTTGCGCAGTTCGAGCAGATCGGTGGTGACCTTGAAGTCCCAGTAAAACTCCTGGATTTCCTGGAGCAGATTCCGCAACCGTGCGCCGGCGCGCTGGAGTCGCTTGTCCGTGCGCACGATGCCGACATAGTTCCACATCAGCCGCCGGATTTCGCCCCATACGTGGTAGATCACCACGAGTTCGTCCACGTCCGTGGCGTCGCCGCTTTTCCACTCGGGCAAATCGGTGAGCGCCGGTTCGGAAGGTGCGCGCCATTTTTCAAGGCTGATCGCGGCGCGGTGTGCGAGGACGACGGCTTCGAGCAGGCTGTTGCTTGCGAGGCGGTTTGCGCCGTGCAGGCCTGTGCAGGCGACCTCGCCAATCGCGTAAAGACCTGGCAGCGGCGTCGCGCCGTTTGCATCGGTGGCGACGCCGCCGCACTGGTAATGTGCGGCGGGCACGACGGGGATCGGTTGGTTTGTGATGTCTATGCCGAAGCTGAGGCACCGCTCGTGGATCGTCGGAAAATGCGTGTGGATGAAATCTGCTGGCTTGTGGCTGATGTCCACGAACACACATGGGCTGCCGGTGCGTTTCATCTCCGCGTCAATCGCACGGGCGACGATGTCGCGAGGAGCCAATGCGCCGCGCGGATCGTAGCGGTGTGCGAATTCATTTCCGTTCGTATCCACAAGCCGCCCGCCTTCGCCGCGCACGGCCTCGCTGATTAAAAAACTGCGCGCCTCCGGGTGAAAAAGGCACGTCGGGTGGAACTGGATGAACTCCATGTTCGCCACGGGCGCGCCCGCGCGCCATGCCATCGCCACGCCGTCGCCGGTCGCAATGCTCGGATTGGTCGTGTAGCGGTACACTTTGCCGCAGCCACCCGTGGCCAGCAGCACGCGGTCGGTGCGCAGCGTGAGCACTCCGCCGGTCGCTTCGTTCAGCACATACGCGCCGACGCAGCGATCCCCAACTGCAGAAAGTCCGAGTTTTCGCAGGGTAATGAGATCCACCGCCATGTGGTTTTCGAGCAGCGTGATGCGCGACTCCTTTGCGACGGCCTCCAGCAATGCGCGCTCGATCTCGCGGCCCGTCGCATCGCGTGCGTGCAGGATGCGTCGCGCCGTGTGTCCCCCTTCCCGTGTGAGGTCCGGGCGGCCATCGGAATGCTGGTCGAAGATCACGCCGAGTTCCATCAATTCCGCGATGCGTCCTGGCCCGTCATGCACGATGCTGCGCACGACCTTTTCATCACACAGCCCTGCCCCGGACACGAGAGTGTCCTGCACGTGTGACTCGATGCTGTCCGTCTCATCCGTCACACACGCGATTCCACCCTGCGCCCACGCGGTGTTGGACTCGGCTTTCGCCTTTTTTGTGATGATGACGACGGTGCCCGTACGAGCGGCTTTGAGCGCAAAGCTCAACCCCGCGAGGCCGCTGCCGATCACTGCATAGTCGAAATGGAGCATAGCCATTGAACGGGCATTCTATCAAAGCTGGATGTTATCTATCAACCGTGTGCGTCCGAAAAACGCCGCCACCGCCATCGTGTCGCTGGCGCATGGAGTCCGAGTCGGTGCGAGCGTGGACGCGTCCACGACCTCGATGTAATCCACGCGCGCAATCTTGGAAATTTGCCGCGTCGCGATTTGCCTGAGCTTAGTTGCGCTGCGCTCGCCTTTGAGAAATGCCGCGCGTGCCGCGAGCAATGCGCGCCGGAGTGTCGGAGCCCCGGCGCGTTCCTCTGGCGAGAGATACGCGTTGCGCGAACTGAGTGCAAGCCCGTCGCGTTCGCGCACCGTCGGCGCGAATACGAGGCGTACGGGCAAATCGAGGTCACGCACCATCCGCGCAATCACCCTGCATTGTTGAAAATCTTTCAAGCCGAACACCGCGGCATCGGGTTGGACGATGGCGAACAGCTTCAGCACCACAGTGCAGACTCCGCGAAAATGTCCCGGGCGCGACACGCCGCACAAGCCGCTGGAAACCGCGGATTCCTCAACCCATGTCGAGGAATCGGCACGATACATCTCACCTGAAGACGGATGAAAAATCGCATTCACGCCGAGCGTTGCGCAGAGCCGTTTATCGTTGGCGAAAGGGCGGGGATAGCGCGAAAGATCCTCCTTCGGCCCGAACTGTGCGGGGTTCACAAAAATGCTCACAATCACCGTCCCGCCTTTCCCCGCGAGTGTTTGCGCACGCCGTACGAGTGCCGCGTGTCCCTGGTGCAGCGCACCCATCGTTGGCACGAGCACCACGCGGCCTGGTGCCTCCGTGCGGAAACGTCGGGTGGCCGCGATGGAACGGAGAATTTTCAAGATGCAGAGCGACTTAGACAAGTGTCACCGGAAGGCAAGCGCGACTCACAGGCTGCGGATCATTTGCAATGCCTCGCGCAGCCGCGCCGCGCCGCCCTTCGCCGTGAGGCGCGGGAATTTTCCGCCGATGAGGATGAAGTCGCCGCCACGTGTGAGTATGAGCTTGTCGTCCTTCACCTCGACGACGGTGATTTTCCGCGCGGCGGAAGAGATGCGCAGCTCGGCGAGTGTGAGGAGATTTTCCACTGCATCGGGAAAGCGCCCGAAGCGGTCGCGCCAGTCCTTGCGGAGTTTGTCGAGCGCCTCCTGCGTGTTGAGTTCGTTAAGGTGGCGGTAGGCGGCGATGCGCGCTTGCGTTTCGCCGATGTAGCCCGTCGGTAGAAATGCGGGAGCCCATGCGGCCTTGCGTTCCTTTTCGGGGAAGCCCGGTTCGCGCAGCACGACGAAATCGAGATGCAGCGCGACCTCGATGCGCGATTTCCGGCGCTCGCCTTTCAGTTTCGCGATGGCTTGGCGGAGCATCGCACAGTAGAGTTCAAACCCAATCGTCACGATATGCCCGCTCTGCGCGGTGCCGAGGATGTTGCCCGCGCCGCGGATTTCGAGATCTCGCATCGCGATTTTGAAACCCACGCCGAGCGAACCGTATTGCTTGATGGCATTGATGCGCTGCCGTGCCTCGCCTGTGCCCAGCATGTCACGCGGGAGCATGAGGTAGGCGTATGCCTTGTGCTGTGCGCGCCCAACGCGACCGCGGAGCTGATAGAGATCCGCGAGGCCGAAGCGATCCGCCCGATCGATGATGATTGTGTTCGCATTCGGGATGTCCACGCCGCTCTCAATGATCGTCGTGGAGATGAGCACGTCCGCGTCGCCGTTCACAAACTTGTGCATCACTTCCTCCAGCTCATGTTCGTCCATCTGTCCGTGACCGACGAGTGTGCGCGCACCCGGCACGAGCATTTTGATTTTCGCCTCGACGCTTTGAATGTCGCCGACGCGGTTGTGCAGGAAGAAAACTTGGCCCTGTCGTTTGATCTCGCGCTGAATCGCATCGCGAATGATGCGCTCGTCGTACGGGCAGATGAGCGTCTCGACTGGGATGCGGTTCAGCGGCGCGGTCTCAATAGTGCTCATGTCCTTTGCGCCCATGAGCGAGAGGTAGAGCGTGCGCGGGATCGGCGTCGCGCTCAGCGTGAGCAAATCCACAAGCGGCCACATTTGCTTGAAGCGTTCCTTGTGCAGCACGCCGAAGCGCTGCTCTTCATCAATCACCACGAGCCCGAGGTCCTTGAACTGGACATCGTTTGAGATGATGCGGTGCGTGCCGATGACGATGTCCACGCTGCCCTCGCGCACGCCCCGCAGCGTTTTCGCCTGCTGTCCGCGCGTGCGGAAGCGGCTGAGCATGTCCACCGTCACGGGATAGTCGCTCATCCGCTCGCGAAAATTCCGCCAGTGCTGCTCTGCGAGAACGGTCGTCGGCACGAGGATGGCGACCTGTTTGCCCGCACACACCGCCTTGAACGCCGCGCGGATCGCCACCTCCGTTTTTCCAAAGCCCACGTCGCCGCAGATGAGCCGGTCCATCGGCTGCTCCGTCTCCATGTCGGTCTTCGTGTCGGTGATGGCTGTGAGCTGGTCGGGCGTTTCCTTGTAAAAAAACGATGCCTCAAATTCGCGCCCCCACTTGCTGTCAGGCGGAAATGCGAAGCCCTTTTGCGTTTCGCGCGCCGCGTGTGTTTCGAGCAGCCTGCCTGCGTAGTCGAACGCCGCCTTCTCCGCCTTTTTCTTCGCATTCGTCCACGTCGAGTCGCCGAGCTTGCTGAGTGGCGGATGCTTTTTGCCGATGCCCACATAGCGTGCGACAAGGTAGTTTTGATCCAGCGGCACGTAGAGCTTCGCGCCCCCGGCGAATTCCAGTACCAGCACGTCCTCGCCGTTCGCGAGTTGCCGCAGCGACTCGAAGCGTGCGATGCCGTGTTCGAGATGCACGACGAGTTCGCCCTCGATGAGTTCGCTGAAATCAATCTGCGAGCGGCTGACGATTTCGCGTGAACGCTTCAGCGCGATTCGCCGTGCGCGCGTGTTGCGGTAGCGGCCAAAAAGTTCCGAGTCGCTGAGCACTGCGACACTCCCGGCGGGGAAGGTGAACCCGCGCCCGAGCGCTCCCTCGGAAAAATACAGCGCGTCCGCCTCGACCGCGGGAATGAGATCACGCAGCCGCTCGATTTCACCTTCGTTATTGCAAAAGACGAACGTGCTCCAGCCCTGTGTGCGCCATTCTGTGAGCTGTGCGAAGAACCGCTCACGCCGCGCCTCGTCCACGACGAAATCGCCCGCCTCGAATCCCCCGAAACCGTTGTCGAAAAACGCGAGAGAATAGTCGAAACTTTCTGTCTGATCCACAGAGGGCGTAGAGGGCTTCACGGGGATGCACAGAGGTTTGTCTCCGTGAACTCCTGTGAATCCCTCTGTGTTCCCTATGGAAAAATCCCTGGCCACCGAACCGCAACTGATCGCCACCTTCGCCTCCTGCCAATCCGCGCCCACGTCCACCGTGATGTCTTCCTCGCGGATGCAATCACGCAGTCGTCGCTCGCGTGGCGCGGCCTGGCCGAGCAGGATTGTGCAGGACTGCAGCTGCTCCACGCTCGTCTGCGCATCGAGGTCAAACTGCCGGATGCTCTCCAGTTCGTCGCCGAAAAATTCCAGCCGCACCGGCAGTGAATGATGGAAGCTGAACACATCCACGATGCCGCCGCGCACCGCGAACTGCCCGCGCTGCGAAATCTGCGCCGTCTGTTCGTAGCCTGCGCCAGTCAGCCGCCCAAGCAACATCTCTCGCATCACCGTCTCGCCGCGAGCGAGCCGCATTTCAAGCGACTGCATCTGCTCCGCGTCCGGCACTGTTTCGTCGAGGGCCGCCCGCGTGAGAACGAGCACGGGCGCTCTGTCTTTGTCGCCGCGCGTGTTGAGTCGGTGGATGATCGCGAGCCGCTCGGCCACCGTCTCGGGATCCGGCAGCGCGCCCTCTACCGGCGCCACTTCGAGTTCGGGAAAAAAGAGCGCGTCTGGCACCCACTGGATCAGTTCGTTGTGCAATTGCTCCTGTGCCCGCAACGCGGGGCAGACGAGCCACACGCGCTTTTCTGATTCGCGCGTGATCGCCGCGCATAGCACCGAGTGCGCGCCTTCCGTCACCTGCTCGAACACAACCCCGTCCGCGCCCGACGCGGCCGCACGCAGCTTCGCCGCAAGCGAAGGATCGCGGGCGAGGGCATCGAGCAGATTCGGAGCACCGGGTTTCACGTGGGCCGGAAAGGGAGGCGGTGCGCGCCGCGCCGGCAACTCATTTCCCATTCTGCGCGTGCGATGTCTCCGGTGGGACACGGGTACGGTGTGCATTTCACTTGCCCGCCTGTCGTGGCGGGCGCAGCGTGTCGTCACAGCCCCTCTGCCTTTCGCGACAGATCGTGCTCCACAACCCCAACCGGAGATCACGCTTATGAAAATGCAGCACCCCCCTCAGACTCGTCGGGAATTTATGTCGGATGTCGGACGCGGAATGGTCACCGCCGCCATCGGCTATGGGATGGCCTGTGAACTCGGCCTCGCTTCTGCGTCTTCGTTTGCTGACGAAGCTTCGGAACGGCTCGACTTTGGCGCGCTGGAACCACTCGTGCGCACGATGCAGGAGACGCCGGTGGCAAAGCTACTGCCGGTGCTGGCGGGAAAATTGCGTGCGGGCACGGAACTCAAACAACTCGTCGCGGCGGGCGCGCTCGCAAATGCGCGGACGTTTGGTGGCGAGGACTACGTGGGCTTTCACACCATCATGGCGATCGCGCCGAGCTATCACATGGCGCAGGAGATGCCGGCGGGACAGCAGGCGCTGCCGGTTTTCAAGGTGCTGTATCGCAACACGAATCGCATTCAGGAGTCGGGTGGCGCTAAGCACGAGGTGCTGCATCCGGTGAAGCCCGAGGCCGGTGACACGAATCTCGCGCCCGGCCTGCGGTTGCGCGAAGCGGTGCGTGGCAAGGATGTCGCGCGCGCCGAGGCGATCTTTGCATCGGTGGCCGTCACGCAGGAGGATGCATTCGACGCATTGCTGCACGAGGTGCAGGATGAGGCTGAGGTGCATCGCACGGTGCTGCCGTACCGCGCGTGGGATCTCATGGGCAT
>Ga0209698_10007283_pt1 | contig 11624 bp, 6 predicted proteins | sample LitLauG_LLR_2012_FD_187203 | JGI IMG/M metagenome (GOLD analysis project Ga0209698, IMG submission 187203) | Freshwater sediment microbial communities from Pennsylvania, USA - Little Laurel Run_MetaG_LLR_2012 (SPAdes) (version 2) | ecosystem: Environmental > Aquatic > Freshwater > Creek >... | reverse complement strand
GACATAAGAAGGTTGCCACACTACGTTGGGCCGAACGGTTTCGCGCGGTCTGGGTCATCGATGGCCTCCGCCATCCCGCACGATGGCTCGTGCGAGCGTCCAAAGCGGTCGTGGAAACGAATTGTGCCGCGATTGCGTCCCTGAAACTCTCAAATCAGAAATGATTTGTCAAACGCGATTGACGCGCAAGGGTACAATCTTTTTTCTTTGCAAAGCGGATCATCCGCGGACGGATGCGATTCCGCGAGAGGAAGTGCAATGAAGAAATCTTTCTACGCTCGTATCTTTGGCGTCAACTTCGCATCACTTGCGGTCATTCTGGTTCTTGTTCTCTCAACAGGGGCAGCGATCGTCTTAGCTCCGCGCGCCTTCTCAAAGCCAGCGGAACCGGCCGGGGAAGCAGCCCTGTTAGACGGATATCGCCATGTCGAAGTCGCCTCCGTGTCGGATGCGATGGAGAAAATCTCGGGCCAGCGTATTTTCATGTCTCACCGCATGCGTCCCATCTTTTCCGCCAAGTTCGCGGGGTTCGCGGTGACCGTGAAATTGAAGAAAGAGGAGAATCACGATCCCGACGCGTTACAGGGCATGCTGGCGGCAATTGACGAGGGCGGACTGAACTCCGTCTATGTGATGGTCGTGGACGACGGCGTCGATATCGCGGGTATGGGCGGGCTGATGGGTACGGCGATGGCGGCCCGGAATTTTTCTGGAGCGGTGATCGACGGCGGCGTGCGCGACACGGCCTATCTGCAGAAGATCGGCTTTCCCGTGTTCGCACTCGGGATTGTTCCGTCGACCTCGGTCAGCCACTACCGCTTTGCCGGGGCGAATATTCCGGTCGTTTGTGATGGGGTTCCTGTGGCCGCCGGCGACATCGTCGTCGCCGACGCTGACGGCGTCGTGGTCGTGCCGCGCGCCAAAGCAACAGATGTACTCGCATTGGCCCAGGAAATGGATTTCAAGGAACATTCGATGTATGCCTACATCGAGAAGCTCAAGTCAATCGAAGAAGCCGTGAAGAAATTCGGACGGTTGTGACGCAGCGAAGCCGAATGTCGGAGAGACATCCCGGGACAGCGAAAGGATGGAGCATATGAGCAAGAACGGCAAGAGCATGTTCGATCGCCGCGAAATCCTGAAGACTTCTGCAATCGCACTGGGAGGCACGTTATTGGGCGGGGGGATGACGGAGGCCTATCCCAAAGGTGTCAACACGAACTCGAGCCCTTCAACGCTGAAGATCACCGATCTCCGCGTGGCCAACGTGGTGAAGCCGGGGCCGAGTCCTTGTCCCATCATTCGCCTCGACACCAATCAAGGTGTGTACGGGCTCGGGGAAGTCCGCGATGGCGCTAGCCCCACGTACGCGCTTTTCTTAAAGAGCCGCATCCTGAGCGAAAACCCTCTGCAACTGGATCGCATTTTTCGCAAGATTAAGCAATTTGGCGGGCATGCGCGGCAGGGAGGAGGGGTTTGCGCGATCGAAATGGCGCTGTGGGACATCGCCGGCAAGGTGTACAACGCCCCGGTCTACGCCATGGTGGGCGGGGGAAAGTTTCGCGACAAGATTCGCATTTATGCCGACACGACCGAGTCGAAAGATCCCAAGGTCTACGGGCAACGAATGAAAGAGCGCAAAGAGGGCATGGGCGTAACTTGGCTCAAGATGGATCTGGGGATCGAGATGGTGTCCGACACGCCGGGCACAGTGACGATGCGGTCAGACCTTACGGATTGGGACATGAACCAACTTCCACATCCGTTGTTGGCGGTAGAGGTCACCGACAAAGGGATTGCGATGCTCGAGCAATACGTCGCGGCGGTCCGTGACGCGGTCGGCATGGAAATCCCGCTGTCCATGGACCATCTCGGGCACCTCGGTGTGAAATCGATTATCCGCCTGGGCAAGGCCTACGAGAAATACAACCTGTCGTGGATGGAGGACGTCATTCCCTGGACTTACACGGATTTGCTGAAACAAATTTCCGAAGAAAGCCCAACCCCGATTCTCACGGGGGAGGATATCTATCTTAAGGAGCCCTTCCAGGTCCTTTGCGAGAAGCATGCTGTGAGCAAGATTCATCCCGACCTTGCCACCTCGGGCGGCATCCTGGAGACCCACAAGATCGGCGACATGGCTGAGGAGTTTGGTGTACCGATGGCCATGCATTTTGCCGGGACGCCGGTGAGTTGCATGGCGAACGTTCATTGTGCCGCCGCGACGCAGAACTTCTTGGCGCTCGAAAATCACTCCCTCGACGTGCCCTGGTGGTCGTCGCTGGTGCAGGAGGGTGTGAAAACGCCGATCGTCCACCACGGCTGGATCGACGTGCCCGACCGTCCCGGCCTCGGGGTTACGCTGAATGAGGATGTTGTGCGGCAACACCTGGCGCCGGGCAGCGGTTACTTCGAGCCAACACCGCAGTGGGATCAGGAGCGTTCATGGGATCGGTTGTGGAGTTAGAGGTTCGTCGTCGATTCTTCAGGGCGCGGGCTGGGCGTGTATCTCGACGTAATCCAAGGGAGCATGTTCGTCTTTGTCGGGAATGCCTTCGATCTGGATTTCGTCCCCGGGCCGCAGCTTAAGGTGGATCAGCCGTCTTGTCGAAGAGTCGGCGTTGGGTTTGGTTGCCGGCAGATGATCGTCGGCGAGCCATTCATCGACCACTCGATCTCCCAGGGAAACGCGGAATCGGGAAACCCCGTTGTTCTGATCGAAGTACTGGACGTCGAGTTCATACGGTCCCGCCACACCACCGAACTGAAGGGTCGCCGCACAGCGTTTCTCAGAATCTGGACATTCCACAGCCTTGCCACCAGACGCGCTCTCCCACGGCTCTACGCTGAAACGCACGTAGCCTTGAAGTTGCATATCTTCAGCTTCAATCCGCCCCGGATGATGTCCCACTCGACCACGCTGATCTGAGATACCCGACATGCGATGAAACCAATCGTTAATCGCATCGCGCCAGACGATGGCATGCCCTGCCTGGTATTGCAGTCGCACCAGCACCTCGGCGTAGCGCTCGTCATCGATGTGTCCTTTGAGGAGTCTCCACTGGGACATATAGGCCTGTGCGCGGTTGGCGCCTTCGTAGTGCGAGTCGTAGATGTGCTGAACCACAGTCTTTCCTGAATGCAGCACATGGGTGTAGGGCACATGGTGGAAAAACAGGAGCAGCTGATCCGGACAGTTCGCCAACGACTCATATTGTCGTTGGACAGCAGGCGAATACTGGCCGATAAATCCCGTCCCTGTGGCCACGGTCCGATCCATCCCGATCCCTGCATGATCGGCGCGATGCCACTGCCCCCACCCGTTTTCCTCCGACGACTCCGGACCGGGACCATAGTGGCTGCCGAGAATGTCAGTAAGCGTTCCCGTGCCCAACGGTCCTGTGTAGCTCTCATAAACACGCCAGGAAGCCAATTGCATTTCTGTGATCGTCCGCACGACCAGGGGGTCGTTGCCAAAGGTGAGACGCGTCCATTCGTCGACAATCGTCTGCGAGCTAAGACCGGGAGCCCACGCGAGGCGTCCGAAACCGTAGAGGTTCGCCATTGCGAGGGGACTCCCCAGCCAGTTCGTATTCAGGCCAACATTGGCCACGCCGACCAGTCCTCCGGTAGGCCGGTGAAACGTTCGGCCCGCTACTAGATCCTTGACTGGAGAACCTTCTTGAGCCGCGTGGAGGTCGAAGTCGAGCACTTCTTTCCACATGGGCACGAGAAAGCAGAGATGGCGCTGTTGTCCCGTGTATTCCTGGGTGATCTGCAACTCGATCGCTTCGTTCGAATGCTCAAGTCCGCCCAAGAGTGGCGAAACCGGTTCGCGCACCTGAAAGTCGATCGGCCCGTGCTTGATTTGAATGACGACGTTGTCTTCGAATTTGCCGTCGAGCGCGTGGAAATTGTCGTAGGCGGCTTTGGCTCGATCGTTCTTCGGGTTGTGCCAATCCAGATGGTGGTCGTACACAAACGCTCGATAAAATAACACACCCTGGTGCGACTTCAGGGCTCGCGCAATCACGTTCGCAGCATCGACTGGGGTGCGACCATACGTGGCCGGTCCCAGGCGACCTTCTGAGTCTGCTTTCACCACGAATCCACCGAAGTCCGGCATCTTCCGGTAAATCTCGTCGACCTTGCGGCGCCACCATTCGGCTACGCGAGGCTCGAGTGGGTCGAAGGTGTCCAGTTCGCCGGAGGCCTTGGGAGTGCTCAAATCAACCGAAAGCGAAAGCCGGACGCCCCAGGGACGAAACGCGTCCGCCACACGGGCAACCTGGGAGATAAAGCTATCTTCCAGTACCCGCGGATCCGCATTCACGTTGTTGATGGTGCAGCCATTGATCCCGACAGAAGCCAGCAGGCGCGCGTATTGCCCCGCCCGGGTTAAATCGTCTCGAACCCTTCCTCCTTCGAAGAATATGGAGGGTCCGGCGTAGCCGCGCTCGATGCGGCCATCCAGGTTATCCCACTGGTCGATCCAGCGTAACCGTGCGTAGGGCTCTTGCACTTCATCAACAGCCATCAGGTCCTGATGGCGTGCAATTTTGCTGAGCAGCCCGAACACGCCGTAGAGAACACCACGCTCGGAGGTCGCGGTGACCACGAGACATTCGAACCCATGCACGCGTCGATGAGTCAGCCAATAGCCGCCCTCGCGAATCGCAGGCGGCGACAGCGCTTCGCCAGATGCGCTCAACTCGTTTACGGTTCCGAGAACGATCGCCTTCCCCGTCGGCAGACCGTGCGCAATCTCCGAGCTGCGTCCGAGCATACCCTTTACGCCGCGACTCAATTCCTGCTGCGCAGTCCTCAGAATGATCGATTGGCCAACGACCACTGTCGTGTCGGGCAACCACCGATATTGCTTTGCCGATTGCGCTTCCAGCGGGGCGTAACGTAGCCAGGCCTCCGCGCCAGTTTCGGCGTGCAGAGACTCGGACAGCAGGGCGCCGCCCACCAGCGTCCCCGCTAGCGCCAGGACGACGAAGCATCTCCTTGGCCGTATTTTCATCTTGAGAGCAGGAATTTGCTTACGAGGCTACCAGCTATGCATGGTCCCATCGAGTTTGCGGTTGATAGGCAGGTAAGCCCGCTGATACGGATACTCGGCCGCGGCGGCTTCGTCAAGATCGACACCCAACCCCGGCTTGTCCCCGGGGTGCATGAAGCCTTTGTCGAACGAGTACGCGTGCGGAAACACACGGTCGGTTTCGGCAGTGTGGCGCATGTACTCCTGAATGCCGAAGTTGTGGACGCTCAAATCAAAATGCAGCGCCGCTGCCATGCAAACGGGGCTCAGATCTGTAGCCCCATGCGAACCCGTTCTCACCTGGTGCAGCTCTGCCAGCGCCGCGATCTTTCGCAGGTGGGAGATGCCGCCCGCATGAACCACTGTCGCGCGAATGTAATCGATCAGCTGTTCCTGGATGAGCTGCTGGCAATCGTAAACGCTATTGAACACCTCGCCGACCGCGAGCGGCGTGGTCGTGTGCTTGCGTATGAGCCGGAAGCTCTCCTGTAACTCGGCCGGAGTCGGATCTTCAAGCCAGAACAGGTGAAACGGCTCCAGTTCCTTCCCCAGGCGCGCCGCCTCGATGGGAGTCAGACGATGATGGGCGTCGTGCAGCAGGTGCACCTCGGATGGGAATTCTTTGCGCAGTCTCGCAAACAGAGTTGGAACAAAATCGAGGTAACGCTCAGAGGACCAGAGATTTTCCGTCGGAGCGTTCTTCTCCGCCGGTTCGTAAGAGAGCCCGCTGCGACCTACACCATACGTGCTCGCGAGCCCGGGAATTCCTGACTGGGCGCGGATCGCCTTGTATCCCAGCTTGAGGTACTGCTCCACGGCCTGCACGGTCTCTTCAATGTCGGCCCCGCTGGCATGACCGTAGACCAGAACCGCGTCCCGCGAGGCTCCGCCCAACAACTGGTACAGCGGGACGTTGAGGGCTTTCGCTTTGATATCCCACAGCGCGGTATCCACAGCGGCGATCGCCGACATAGTGACCGGGCCTCGCCGCCAGTAAACGCCCTTGTAGAGGTATTGCCAGATGTCTTCGATGCGCCGCGCATCGCGGCCTATCAACAGCGGCAGGACGTGGTCCATAAGATAACTGGCGACTGCCAGTTCGCGCCCGTTGAGCGTCGCGTCGCCCAGGCCGTAGATTCCGGCTTCTGTGGTGAGTTTCAGCGTGACGAAGTTCCGGCCCGGGCAACAGACGTTCACCTTCGCGTCAGTGATTTTCATCGAGTTGATCTCGTAGGCATTTACAGTTCGCGTCCGATTGACCACCATACCAAACCTTCGAGATCACTCGGGATAAGGCTCGCCCGGGCGCGCAATCCGTATGAAGTGATCGGTAAAGGTCGCATGTGTCTCTTCCACTTCAAGCTTCGGCATGTGGCAAGTCACGCATCCCTTTGTGCCCACCTTACAAGCGCTTCCCGGATGATCCGCGGTCCGCTTGGTATTCGGGTCCTGCCTGTGACAGCGCAGACACTTGGCGTCGTAGAATTCTGCGCTGCGTACCACTTCGATATGTGGATCATGGCAAGCAACGCACGTGAGTCGCGCGTCGCCGCTGCCCCAACACCTGCTCTTCTCCAGACGATATGGCTGGAGTCGCACGTTGATGATTCCCATCTTCGATTGGCCACTCAAGACTGCGTCCGCGTATGTGCGATGGCACGCACCGCAGAAGTCAACCGACTCGACGGGATCCAGGTTCGCGGGATTCATAATGAGCCCCTTGGCATCCGGCAGGCCGGACGACATCAGGGCGACGTGTGCAAGGCCCGGTCCGTGACACGCTTCGCATGTGACGCCGGCAATTGCATGGTCCGGGTCGAATCGATCATTGGTGCTGGATGCGGTGAAATGACAGCCGAAGCATTGACGAATGCTGGCCAGCGGCGTGTACCCGCCTGCTGCGGCATCAATGTTCTGCGGCACGTCTCGGGAGTGCCCGGTCGTAATATCCAGGCCGTTGGGCAGGGTGTAGAAGCTAAGCTCCGCCTCGTAGTACTTATCGTTTTCGCGATATACGTACGACTGGCCAAAATTGCCCTTGCCGAGCGCCCACTCCAGGTTCTCGGTCGTGCTCTCCACCCCGTTGCTGACCGACAAAGAACTCTGCCCGTTCTTGGTTGCCAGCTCATACGTGTAAGGACCCAGCTTGAACCTCAGATCGGGGTGATTCTTAAGTAGTTCCGCATTTGCCGCTGGGACCGCAGCCCGTGCCATGGAGGTGACCACCTGAGACGCAGTTTTTTCCGCGTGGCATTGGGTACAACTGCCACTTCCAGCGTACTCCTTGCGCTCGGGAGATCCTTTGGTCGGCCACCAGGGAACAGTTTCAACCCGGAGTCCGGTCGGAATGGAACTCGGGGTTCGGGATGAGTGCCGCACGGCTGGGCGCGCGCCGGCATCGCGGACAATCAACAACGAAACTAGGAGTGTCGTGAACCCACGGACTAACTCACGGGCAAGAAGCCGGCGGTACGGTCGTTGGCCGCTCTCGAGGCGAGAGCGCGCGGAAATGCGCGAACCCAGGGACGCGTAGTGCGGGCGCATCCGACAACGCTTGGTGAACACAACGTGCTCCGTACACCGTTCGCACCAAGCGACCCGTCCCGAATCGGGACAAAGGCAGACCCGCCCTCAGTTCTTGGGAAGTTAGGATGCGAGAGTTAGGGCCTTGGGGGTCTCGTAATCTTTATATTTTTGTCTTTTTGTGCTTCCCGTTCGGTTCTCATGCAACTTGTTAGAGGTCTTCGGCTATGGTTCTCCATAGTCGGCCCGCGCAATCCGAAGCTCGGTTATCTTGTCCCGCTAACTACTCGTAGAGTCAACAGCTTCTTAATGGAAATACGCTGAGTGGCCGCCCGGTCCTTGCCCTGTGCGAGAGGAGGACCTAGTCCCCTGCCTATGCCCGTTGCCAGCCGCCTTCACTCTGGGCGAAGTGCGGTGATGGCTTAGTGTTGCCGAGGCTTGCGGTCTGGAACTAAGGGGCGGCAAACCTCCCGATTTCAGGAGCTACCAATCGCCATATTTGCGTTGCTACCAATCTTCATATCGAGAAAACTGTTTAGAATAACGATTTTTTGCTTGACAAGCTCCATCGACATAGAGCCTAATCAGCGGCGGTCAAGACTAATAGGAAAGTACTATCCGCCCTCAAAGGAACGGTCGTTGTCCCAGAGGACGGTCTGCTGAGAACTGTGGGTGAGGTTGCGAGTCGCGGCTAAGCGTGGGACGGATGGCAAGCATCTCGAAGGGAGCTATATCAATGTCGAAGACGTTAAAGTTGGTGGCGGTGTTGTGTCTGCTCACGCTGCTCGGCGTGAATGCTTGGGGGCAAGCGATTTTTGGCACTCTGGCGGGTGTAGTTGCGGACCCCTCAGGGTCGGTCGTAGCCAACGCAAAGGTCGTCTTGACGGACACCCAGTCCGGCTCCGCGCGCGATACTGTTACCAACGACGAAGGATTCTTCACGTTCGTGTCGGTACCTGTCGGCAACTATGCGCTGAAGGTCGAGGCGGCGGGTTTCCAGACCTACAAAGCCGACGGCATTTTGTTGGGCGGTGGCGAGCGACGCAACGTCAACGTCGCGCTAGCTGTTGGAACGACCAGCCAGACCGTCGAGGTCAACGCTGAGGAGCTTTCGGTCGCGACCACGGACTCCGGCGAGAAATCGTTCACGCTTGCCAGCAAGGAACTGCAGAACTTTGTGCAGGTCGGCAGCAACGCGGCGGAGTACATCAAGATTACTCCCGGCTTTAGCATCAATGCCGGCACGGGGAACAAGGCCAGCTACACCGGCCAGACGATTGGCATCAACGCCAACGGCGATTCCGGCAGCCAGAGCCCGCTGAACAACAACTTCTCGTACAACGGCCTGAAGAACAACTCGCTGGATATCGTTGCCGATGGCGCCCATGTTTCCGATCCGGGCTGCAATTGCGATACGCCGGTAAATCCGAACTCCGACTTCCTGCAGGAGTTCCGGGTGCTCACCTCGAATTTCAGCGCAGAGAACCAGAAGGGCCCGGCGGTAATCACCTCCGTGACCAAGTCCGGGGGGTCGTCGTTTCATGGTAGCGGCTTCTTCTCGGCCAGAAATGCCTCTCTGAACGCTAACGACTGGTTGAACGGACACCAAGGTCTCTCGAAGCCTCAGAACAAGTACTACTTCCCCGGAGGCAGCATCGGCGGTCCGGTGATTATTCCCGGAACCGGTTTCAACAAGAGCCGCAACAAACTCTTCTTCTTTGCAGGGTTTGAGTACTTCTACCAGGTGCTGGACACCGGACTCCTCCAGGCCACGGTGCCTACGGATGGCATGAGAACGGGTGATTTCTCACCGGCAGAGCTCGCAAAAGAAGGTGGCACGAACAATAAGACCGCCTCAGGCAATCCACCGGGGACGCCGAGTCCAACTATCCTCGATGCGCAGGGACATATCCTGCCAAATTTGATTGACCCCAATATGCAGGCGTTGATGAATCTGTACCCCCACGCCAATGCCAATCCGGACCAGACCGGTGGCTTCAACTACGTGCAGGCAGAAATCTTCAACCAGAATAACAAACAGTTCACAACGCGGGTGGACTACAACATCAGCGACAACACCAAAGTTTTCGTGCGCTATAACTTCCAGCGCGAAGTACAGCTTTTCCCGATAGGCCTCTGGTGGCGCCAAACCGACCAGGTTCCCTACCCGAGTTCGGTCCAGGGAAAAAACAAATCGGACTCCATCACCGGAACGATTACCCACGTCTTCAGCCCCACCATGACCAACGAAACCGTCATGGCGTACACCTACATAGGGTTCCCAAATGTGTTCGCCAACCCCTCGAAGGTTGACCGTACCACCGCTGGCTTTGGCTATGCCGGCTTGAATTTCGCCAACGGAAAGCCGGTTTCCCAGATTCCATCATTTGGCGGCAGCGGGAACAGCGGCGAAGCGGCGCTGGTATTTAACCCGGGCGGGTTCGAGGCCGGTGGGAAGTCCGCCGGACTCTATGCTGACAAGTGGATGCCCAGCGTCAGCGACACCCTGACCAAGGTAGTGAAGACTCACACTTTGAAGGCCGGCTTTTTCTACGAGTGGATCCGCAATTCCCAGCCGGCCAATAACAATACCAACGGGTACATGCAGTTCCTCCCTTCGAACACGAAGAGTTATGGGAATGTCTACGCAGATATGATCACGGGCAACATGGCCAGTTACGGCCAGCAGAATTTCAACCGGATCAACGACATTTCCTACAATACCTATGAGTTCTTCGCTCAGGACTCTTGGAAAGCAACCAAGAGACTGACCGTTGAATTTGGGCTGCGCATGACGCACTTCACCCCATGGACCGATGACGAAGGGTTCGGTTATTCAATCTTCAATCCGGCGCTTTACAAATCCACTTGCGCGGCATCACCGACTTTCTGCGGATTCCAATGGCACGCCCAGACCAGTTCGGTTCCGCTAACAGGATTCCCAACCAGAGCGCTGTACTTTCAGCCCAGGTTCGGGGCAGCCTACGATCTGTTCGGCACGGGCAAGACAATCCTCCGCGGCGGCTTTGGGAGGTTCTACTACCACTCCGGGCAGTTCACCAACGGCTTGGACTTGGCAGCAGGCTCCGCCTCGGCAAGTTTGGATCCCACCAACTGGTGGACGAGCGGGGGTTCGGCCTGCGCGAGCAGCGGAGCAAAGCAAACTGACCCTCTCCTGGCGAAGAATCTGTCGTGTGTCAATACGCAGGCGTCGCCAGCGTCACCCTATGCGGTTGACTCTAAGGATGACAAGCAGCCTTACACGGATAGCTGGAGCTTCACGGTTGCCCAGCAGACGCCTTGGCAGGGTTTGCTGGAAGCCGCATACGTTGGAAACAGGAGCAGAGATCAGCTTAGCGTCGGCGGCGCGGGAAGCAATATAAACCTGGTTCCTCTAGGCGCGATACTGAAAGACGCTACCGTTACTGATCCGTCGGGAGCGAACGCTGACAATTATCGGCCCTTGAAGGGGTACGGCGACCTGAACACCGCTGTGAACAACATCTACACCAACTATAACGGCCTGCAAATGACGTGGGGACGTCATGTCGGCCGCTATGTAGTCCAGGCGAACTACTCGTACCAGAAGTCGCTGGGAATTGTGCAACCCGGCAATCCCGCCAACGGTCCGTCGGTAACGCTGAACCCGTTCAATCTCGCCGCGAACTACGGCGTGCAGCCGGGAGATCGGCGTCAGCTCTTCAACATCGCGTACTCGATCGACATTGGGAATCCGCTGCACGCGCACGGCTTCCTTGGGGCTGCGACAGCCGGCTGGCAGATCTCTGGCATAACACAGTTGCAGAGCGGAGCCAACCTGACTGGCCTTAGCAACAATGTTAACTTCAACATGTCGATCAGTTGCGTAAACCCCGCAAACGACAATACACTCTGCAAGAACAATCAGAACAACAACGCGATCATTCCGGGATCGAGGACCGTAACCAACCCTCAAGGGATTGCGCTCAACAACAAGTCGATCCTGGGCACAAATGCTGTTCAACTTCAGCCGCTCGTGACCTGCAATCCGTTGTCAGGTTTAGGGTCACATCAATAC
>Ga0209698_10007281_pt1 | contig 11628 bp, 13 predicted proteins | sample LitLauG_LLR_2012_FD_187203 | JGI IMG/M metagenome (GOLD analysis project Ga0209698, IMG submission 187203) | Freshwater sediment microbial communities from Pennsylvania, USA - Little Laurel Run_MetaG_LLR_2012 (SPAdes) (version 2) | ecosystem: Environmental > Aquatic > Freshwater > Creek >... | reverse complement strand
GACCTCGGTGGCCAGAGCCGTCCGGGCGTCCTGCTTTCTTTCCTCGTTCTCTTCGGAAACGAGTTTGGCCAACCGATCGATTTGGTTGCGGTATTGGTCGATTTTTTCGTCCAGCTCCGCCAGCGACAACTTCGTGGTCTCAGCCTCGCTCTCGGCGCTGGCGAGTTCGCCACGGTGCCTACCGGTTTCGGTCAGCAAAGCGTCACGTCGGTCTTTGAGCGCGGCGATAATGGAATCGCTGTGCGAGGTGGCCACCGCGCTGGCTGACGAATCTAGCGCCTGCCGGAGGTAATCGGCCGCGCTTTCAACCGGCTGCTGAATCGCTTGAGCCTGCCCCTGGTCGATCCAGAGCAGGCCCGGAACCCCATGGTGCTCAGGCTTGCTTTCGCCTTTAGTCGGAAACGAATACCCCAAAAGCTCGGCGAGCTGATCTTCGGCAGCATCCCCGTCTTTCAACACGGATCCGATCTGCAGCTCACAGCGGGATTTCTTCAAGAAGGTCTTGCGAAGCTTGTATGAGGTTGAGCCAACAACAAAATCGACTTCAACCGTCGGTGCAGCATCAGGCTCGCCCCAGGGCCGAAGCCACTTGGTGCCCCCTGCTCCGGATTTGTACCTCTCAAAGAACGCCGCCCGTATCGCCCCGACAACCGTACTCTTGCCCGCCTCATTAGGACCGACAAATACATTCAGACCCGGGTCAAGATTGGCCAGTTCCAGGGAGGATTTGAACTTGCGCACCTGCTCCAGGCGCACGCGCGAAATCTTCAAGGCGCGGGCCCCACTGTGTCCAGTAGGGTCTCGGCCAATATCCTAAGGGCCAGCGCCGATACGCCTTCACTGTCACCATCTTGTTCCGCGCGTAGCTGCTGTAACACGTCGCCCACGTAGCCGTCGGCTTTTAGCTCAGCAATATCGGCCTCGGTCGGAGCCAGGCGCAAACCACTCATATCCAATCTGGATGCACGTGCGGTCGCCTCGGCTTGCGCCAGCGCTTCGCGCGCGCGCTTCATTCCCCGAAGATCAGTTCTCCCAGTTACTTCGATATCGACGACGTCGCAGGCGGTTACCGCAGCCAAATTTGCCACGAATACATCCACATCCGTCGGCATTGAAAGGTCTGATTGAATCTGACTCCAGTTGAACTGGGCAGTACGCACAGGCGTGACTTCTGGAAATGCGCCGGGGAAGACTTCGACGATCAAAACGTTTCCCGCATCATTGTTCTTGAAGCGGTCGGGTTCCGGGGCGCCGCTGTACCAGGTCCGCTCATTGACACGGTAGGTGCCGTGCCAGTCACCCAGCGCCAAGTAGTCCAGGCCTGCGCGCACCGCCCGGTCGGGCGCAATCGGGTTGGCCGAATCAACTTCGCTGGGGAGGATGTCGCCCACCGCTCCATGGGCAAGCCCAATTCGGGCAAGCCCCGCACCGGTTGGTGTTTCGCCAAACCACTGCGTGACGTCCGCATACGTGTGGCGCTGCGTCAAAGGTGCTGCCAGGACAACGAACCCAAGGTCCGGAAATGGCACCACGCCTGGCTCGAGGACAGCCGTCACGTTGGGCGGAACCATGCCCAACTGCAGTGCACGGCGCCATGCGCCTTCGGCGAGGGCGGCGTCGTGATTGCCGGGGATGACAATCCAAGGGCCCGGAAATGAAGAAATTGCGTGAAAGAGCCGGCGCAATGTTTTGTCGGCAAGCCCTTGAGCATCGAAAACGTCACCGGCGACCAGAACCGCCGCCACCTGGCGCTCCGTAGCCAATGCCCCGATCGTCTGAACTACCTGCAGCCGAGCCTCGGCCAATGGCACGGCGCCTTCGGGCTCGAACTGCCCAAAGTAGCGTCCGATTTGCCAATCTGCAGTGTGAAGAAGACGCGGCACCCGAACTCCGTTGAGAACATTGCTGCGCATTGTGCAACATTGCGACGCCTACGCACTAGACCCAAACGACCTCCCGCCCCCAATTTGCCTAAGGGGACGCGGCAATTGACGAGGGTTACGTTCCACTGCCTAAAGCGAGAACCGTGCTATTGAATTCCGTCAACGTCCCGCGCCGCTGCTGCCATCCGTCGATCAACAATCTCTAGTAGTTCCGCCATGTGGGCATCTTCATCGCGCAATAGGTCGATAAACGCCGACAACTTCGCGAATGTCACGCCACGGTCTTCATTATCGGTGAAGCAGACGGTATCAAGTGGCAGGTTGGCAATTGTCGCAATCGAAAGGGCAGTCCTAGCGTCAATGAGCCGCTTAAAGTTGGCGACACGAAGACGGTCCAAATCGCCACGCGCAACGGCGAGTTCGGCAAGCAGGCTCTTGCGATCTTCCATCGCTACTCGCAGTTGCCAAACAGTGATAACGCCAAAAGCGTTCTAGCTTCTGTGACAAGCAAAACCAAAGGAAACGTCATAATTTCCTCGTCCCAACCGCAGGTGCAATTTTGCCGCGAACTGTAAGAAACGGACCCGATGAACTCGGTAAACGAGTCGCGCGTAATTTCCTCAACCTTTTTGGCGCAATGCCAAGGTCAGCTGGTCGCGCCTGAGCGCGCGTACCTGCTTCGTAAATGGCAAAAGTCTAAATGTTTAACACGTCTGCTGAGCATTACATTTTTCCAATACTGTATATAATACCAGTATGCGCACTGCTTCTACGACTTTCAAATGTATGGCCTGTGGACATTTGGCCTATGAACGTGTGGAGGTCGATAGGGCGAGCGGTACAAAGTATGGAACCGAATTTATCGCCTGCGCGAAGTGTCGGGTTATGGCGTGGGAACCGGAGCTTGCGCGCATACCACGCGCACCGGATTTGCGAAGGGGATGGGGCGGGAAGCTGCGATAGATGATTTGCGATATAGAGCGAACTGGACCAAGTACTCAACAGGAGGACTGCGATGGCAACAGAACAATCGCTTTTGCTTTCCGCGCGCGAGGCAGCATCTCTTATGGGCTTTAGCCTGCGCACGATCCACCACCTCCGCAAGCGCGAGGACTTTCCCAAACCCATTGTCTTGGGTCCTCGCGCAGTTCGCTGGCGGCGACGCGATATAGAGGCTTGGATCAACGGGCTCACGCCAAACAATGCAAACTTGCCCGAACCGCCCCAGCTAGCGAGATCCCGTCGACAGCCGTTTCGCCCGCCCTCCCCCTTTGATGGGAAAATCTTTCCTTGAAATCAGACATCGAATCGCCATAACTACCGGAGGCACAAATGGACTCCCAAAGCAATCCGCATGATATTCAGGTCCGCGGATTGTGGCAGATGCTTAGCACCTTGCTGATTGCATTGGCCGCTATCAGCCTGTCGGAGGGTTGGTTCGCAGCATTGGGGGGAATGTTCATCGCTGGCGTGCTGTTCTGCCGGGCGTGGGTATGCCTCTCCGTGAGCGCAGAGGAGCTGCACGGAAAAGAGGCGCGTTGGGATTTTTTCAAATTCCTGTAATGACCCGCCGGCCTTGCATTGGCCCACGTTCTCCGAGAACCCCGTCAGAAACGAATACGTAGTCAAATTTCATGGCGACACGCGAATAACCGGCTTGAATTCCGATAGCAGTCGCCCCGACGTAATAACGAAACCCAAGACGTCAACGGAGGTCGTTTTGGCGAACTACCAGTCCGATCCGCCAATGCTGGAACCAGGTGACCACCCCGAATCGGAGTTCTGGCCTGAACCAAAATGATCCTCCGACATCGTCAAGTCACCGGTACCAAAAAAATTGCCATTGGTATCCACTCCGAACCGATCGCCCATCGTCAAGAGCCCCGTATCTGGATTAAATCCCCGCTCCTCGATAGCTCCTGGCGACAAAATCTCCCACGACATTCCTTCGCCGGGAGAATCAGAAAGCCTCGTCGACGACTCCATGCCATGTCCCCCCAAGTCGACTGCAGTTGCGTCCACACCGTGGACGCCATCAGAATCGCCCGACATCAAGCTCATATGTTCCCCCGCACCAACGGTACGATGATCGTTAAGGAACGGAGCCTCCGCAGTTAACGCGGGCGGCGTATCAGTTGAAGAAAAGCAATCCGCGATCCAGTTGAATAATCCCATCGTCTGCTCCCGTCCATTCATTTGCACCAGGCACGACCGTTCACCCCGCAACCAAAACAAGCAAATGGCAGCTCTTCCTAAATCTGCCACCACTTCCGTCTCGAAAGAATGCCAGTGACTTTACTTCTTCTGAACCGCGCGAGTAACGGCCGATATACGAACGCCTCGTAATAGACAAACAGTCCGACCCCCATCGTCAACATGGCAAGAATGAGAGGTACAAGAAGACCTATATCCAAGGAAACGAAAAGGTTCATATATTTTCCCTGTCACTGCTATCACGCCTTCAAGCGGACTTGCATTTCCTAGCAAGCGTCGACCAACAGATGGTTTGCCATTGGCGCCAATTCGGGGACCTCAATCAAATGGCTACAGTTGGATACATCGTTAACAGTAACTTGTGTGCGTTGATGCTACGCAATTAGCCAACGATTGCAAGAGGCACGATGCCGTTCGGTTACTAAAAACGAAGCGCTATTGCAATCTTGGAGACGACGATCTGTCACCGACAAATCAGCGTTCAATGCAGAACGACAGCATCGAGTGCCTTCTCGATTTGCCATAGATATTTCTGAAATTGACAGACCGCCTTCCCGCGCACCTCTCCAAATCCATCGGTAGGGGTTAAAGGATTCCCTCTTCTTTCGGTTGCGCGGCATCGGCAACTTGCCGTCGATGCCGCGCTGCGAACTGGGCTAATGCAGCGTCCGGAACCAGTGCTCGTTCAAGCACTCGTCCCGGAACTTGCCATTGAACCTTTCGAAGAGCAGCGCCACCCTGGCACTTCGCTTGGCTTGCCATTGCATTAGTCATACTCGGGCGCCTAATTGATGACTTACGGCCGCAACGTCCCCTATGAGGGCTCCGGGACCCATGGAACTGGTTTGAAGGCACACGACCACGAGAAATAGAGCTCGTCGTCAATCCAGCCAAACTTGCTCGCAGCATAATTTGCCGGGACCTCAACTTGCGCCACTATTGCCCCGCTCGAAATTGCACCCCATGTGGACCATTGGACCCCACTACGCCCAAAGGTCGACGTACATCGAGTTGATTCACCGCTAATTGCTTCGCCTTCCACGGCAAAAATAATGCCACCCAAGTGCGAGTCGACAGCCGACTGAGCCTGATCCGCTAGCCCTCGCAATTTCCCAATTTCATCAGCCAGCCACTCCAAATTTACCTTTGCCTGGGTCGAACCCGCCCTCCCTAGAATCGCATTGGTAATCATTGCTGTTCCAGGGTATGCGTACAACGATCGCTCATGCTTGCTGCGTACCGCCTCGTCAATTTGATAGCGACGCAAATCGGCAAGCGCGTGCCGCACTGCTCGGAGCACCCTCCCGCCAGCAAAATCACGGGTAGCTTGCGGGAGCGCATGGATGCTTCTAGCTTCAAAGGAAGTGGGGGCAATTACATAGGTATCCCCATTGTGGACCGACGCCTCCATGAGTGCTGCAAGTCCGCTGCAATCACACCCACCCCAATGCATGCGTGTAAAAATGTCGACAAGCTGTGCAATACCTTCGGGAGCTACAGATGGCGCCGGCGGGGCCAGTCCATGGCTTGCAAAATATTTTGCATCGTCAGATGAAGCACCGAAAAATACAAGCCCTTGATTGCTCTCAATCTCATCCGGGAAGACCTTTTCTTGGAACAGACTATCAGGGCTAAACGGATGCTTCTTGATATCTTCCTTCATTACTTTCCTTAGCGATGCATTTGAGCGCCCTGCTCTAATCGATAAATTTTAGAGTCGGAATTCGACGGATCGCAGATTCTTGTTCTTTGGTTTTACCTAGCTGATTTTCCTCGTCCACTACCAGTTTCTGATTTGCTGAGGGCCCGAACGCCCGCGGGACCTCGATTGGATCTAGCTCGGGGAATTCTCGTGTTGGATCGGGATTCAACTTCACATCCTCTTCGACATCGAATATATCGTGCGCGTTTAGCAGCAAGGGCGAGATCCCCGCGCGAAAGAACGCTTCAATCTTTATTGGGCCATGTCGCGTTAGGACAGCGCCCTCCCTCTTTAGCAGATTTGGGTCAATAATTTGTCGCGGCGCTTTGGCGGAACTTCCAGGCCAAGACCTGAGATACGGCTCAACAATTTTGCGCAGGTGGTGAAGATGCGGTCGACTAGTGCTGATGGCGGCAGCGTGCTTGGAATAAAAGCGACGTTTAGTAGTAGATAGCGTAAGGATCGCCTTTACAACTTCTTCCCTTGCGCGCAGCAAATCTGTCGCAAGAATTAGAGTGTCTTCAATGATCGGTAAGCAGTAAAAAAATCCGCGATTCCTTCTGATGCGCTTTGTGAGGTGTTTTGAATCGATGAGTGATGGGCGCCAAATTCGAGTGGGCTTTTTAGCCCCGCCCTTCCTCGCCCATTTGGGCACTTGCGCCGCTGGCCAGCTGCGGCGTGGCACTGATAGCAGTTTCGTGAAGTACGGCTTTAGGTAACTTCCCAATTCTGGTCTGCGGCCACGCAGCCACCAACGAAGTTCGATTCGACCGGGGAAGCTTGGCTGTGCTAGGTCCAATAGCAATCGGCAAAGCTCAAGATTGCGGTCGATTTCACGCAACATGCGCCCAATGTCTCCAGCATCTTTATTGAGATCGTCGCAAAGTTTATTGAAGGTCGATACGCGCATATCAGTTAAATAATGTAGTGGCGGGGATAATATCCTTTGTCATAGGGAAGATCATAAGACGGAGAATCTAAAAATGAAACGTACCGATTCTTGAATTCGCGCCTATTTTTTTACTGACAAAACGTACTGCAAGTGTTTGTATTGAAATCGTCTCGACAATGGTTCTGGTTGCTGCATTACGCATTCGAATTGATGTCGATCACTGTTCATGACACGTACTGCAAGTGTTTGTATCAATATCGACAGGTCCCGTACCGTTCGCGCAATTCGTCTCACTGCAAATGCTTGGCCAGTGCACAATTGTTGCGTAAACTTGGTGGTATTACTTGACACGGCGCCGGCCTCCGGTAGCCTAGAGCCACAAGGTTGAGCCAGGGTTACCTGGCAGTGGCAACGCCATTTGCCAAAACTGTCGTGCCGTTGTGCAATTTGCGAACTCGTGGTCCACTGTGTGGATTGTTTGATCACCAGCTTGTGCAAATTGAGTAGTGGTTGTTGAATTTGGAAAATGTCTGCGTTTAACTGTGGTGCGCAGATCTTTCCAAGACAGTGCTCCGACAATCATTTACCGCCAATGGCAAAACGAACGATTGCGCGCTTTCGGAATTGCAGCGTGGCGTAGTCGTTTTTCCGCGTTGCCTTTTTGCATACGGTGTGCTCGTTGCGGCACTTCTCGCACGAGTGACGGTGGGACACATGTCTTACTCGTCGACCCAGTTCGACGCTTGCTGCTGCCCCAAATCGCAGCTGTCTCTGCGCAGCTGACGCTATGTCAGTTTGCCGCTGCATTTCCTTTCCCGCGCTTGCGCTCAAATTCAGACGCAGCTCGACCCTTCTACCAATGTTTTCAGGAGATGTTTATGGAACCAGCAATTTCGTGTGGCATCGATATTGGGCACAGCATGGTTAAGATTGTTACTAGGGTTAGAAACCTCGATGGCTCTGTGACCACGAGCCAAGAGTCCTTTCCAACAGCAGTCATCAACGCGTTTGACATCCGCGATAAGGTTGAACTTGCCAACTCGGCACGCGATACCGTGAATATCGGTGGTCGGCGCTTTTTCGTCGGCGCGACGGCAGAATTGCACGGAGAGCCTGAGACCTTTCTGGACGATGACTGGGTAGTCCGGCCTGAATATTCGGCTCTCTTGCGAGTGGCGCTCAACCGCGTCGAGGAATATGTCGAACAAGCCCTTGGCCCTCGGGTTTTGGTGCTCGGTCTTCCCGCTCGACTTGAAGGGCGCCAGCGGGAGGCCTTGGGGGAGGTTGCTGCAGACCTTTGCCCTGGATGGGAAGTCCGCATCGTTCCGCAATCTAAGGCACCCTACTACGCATTTGCCATTGACGGACGGGGGCGCTTGAAGCAGAACGATGCAATGATGCGTCAGGGATGCGGAGTAATTGACGTCGGTCGTTATACGACAGACTGTGCGGCGATCACTGGCGGGCGTTGGTCAGAAAGCTCCTTCTCAAGCGATGTTGGAACCAAGTTGGCCGAGGATCACCTAATCTGGCTCCTCGGTCGCAACGGTGAAGTTCTGTCCCAGGCAGCCGCAGAGACCGCGGTGCGTACGGGAATTACCTTGCGTAAATGCAAGGAGGTAAATCTGTCCAATGAGGTCGATGAAGCGGTCAGAGAGTTTCGCAAACGCGTGCTCGAGTATGCCCGGCGAAACTTCAGTAAATCGAGCTCAAAGATAAGTGGCATTATTTTAGCCGGCGGTGGCGCGCCACTGGTACATGACGCGATAGGTAGCGTTTGGGCCAATATTGTGATGCTGCCGGATTCTCGCTTCTCAATAGCAGATGGCATGTCGAAATTCGGCCTCGCTGTGGATACGAAACGCGTCACGACAACTACTTTGCCCTTTGCAGTGGCTTCGTAGCATGGACGTTGAAGAGGACGCGGACAATTCGCAGGGAGATGTGCGCTATGTTGATGTGCGAATGCGGTTTACTTTTGAGGAGGATCCGGAGATTGCCGCTTGGATCTTGGCGCAAGGCAGGAAAAAGAGCTTCGCGTTTCTTTCAATAGTTCAAGTATTGCGCAAGGCGGATCTCCTGAAGCCAACGATATCGGAGACGCTTTTTGCACTGGGCCAGACCCTGGCGCTTCCGGTGCAACAAGGGGAGCAACGAGGGCATTCTTCAGCAGAATTGCAAACTCTTCCTTTGCGCGTTGTCGAAGAAGCGCGACGACCCGGTGAGGAGCAGAGTCAGCGACAGCTTAGGCCCGATGGTAACCAGCCAGTCGACGAACAATCATCCGCGTTTTTGCTTGATGAAATAGCGAGGAGCTACGTGCGACCGCTCGCTTGAACTCAGGCGGGCCGAATGGTCGCTTTCGTTTGATCGGCGCCTTTTTGAGGGAACGGCTCTGGCTCGTTCCCTTTTTTTGTCCATCCGCAGCGCATTAATGTTGTTTCGTGGCGTTAGTCGCGCTGGGTGTCGGAGCTTGTACCGATGGAGTTTCGGCCACTTTAGGTGCGGGTGGTGGCGTCACATTGACACAGGATATAGAGCCGATATCGCCCTGGAAGCGCGTATCGCACCGGCTGCCAGTACAGGCGATTGCTGTGCCAACGGAATCCGGTACGTACAGATAGCAGATGACCACGTAACCAGGCCCAACGTCCGTGTACTTCATGACGCGTGTCTCATCGCGCGGGCCGTAGAGTTCTTCCAAATCAGACCACTTCTTTAGCGGCCTCTTTTCATCGGCAGATACGCAGGTGGCTAGGACCGAAAGAGGAAGTGCAAGTACGGCCTCCCAATATCGCATGAAGCTCTCCAGAGTTCGGTTGGTTTTGGCTCTCCTAATTGCTAGCGCTTTATTTTGAGCGCATTGCCGATAGGCTGAATATCATTGGCCAGGGGCCGCAGCGCGCATCCATCTGTTGCTTTCATCGTGGCCCATTGCAAATGCTTTTGCATTCGCTCGCTGTTAACGTTTTAGGCGCGGATCACCGCCAATTCGCAAAGCCGAGGCGGCACACCAGGCCTGAGCATTACCGTGTGGATTTTCTTAAGATAAATTGAGGCTTTCCCATTACGCCCCGACTGGAAGATGCGGTTGTACCGGCTATTTCTCGACGCGGATGTTCAGCAGAGCGTCGGGGGTATCTAAGGTGTTGGCCGCTGTGTTTCCGGAGTAAAGCCTTACGGGTGTTATCGAGATTACCCACAGCGAGGTGCCATTCGTGTTGCAGGAAAATTTCCCGAGCGCCTTCTTTTGAATGGCGTTTTTCACGCCATTCACCGCCTCTGCCCCGAAATTTGACTGTGCTAGTCCAGCGGCCACCGCAGCCGTCACAGCGGTGTGATCAGTAGATCCCAACCCTTTAGCGTCCTCGTAACCCTGCGCCGCAGCTGCCTGAACATCCGCGCCGTACCCAGTCATGATCCGCCTAACCAACGCGTTATCTGGGTCAGCCGTTTGGTCCAGCGTGCCGCCGACGGCCTTGCAATATCTTGCCGTATCGACAACCGGCTTGAAAAGCTGCATCGAGTTCATTTTATTGAACGATGCGCGCCACATTACGCTCTTGTCACTCATAAGACCGGTGTCTAGCTTGTTTCCCGGAACGTTGCTTATGGCGCGATCGGACCACGATACGAAATTACCCTCTATGAAATCCTGGGGGCTCGTGTACTTGGCGGCTTCGCTCTGACTGATGGGCATCGATCCACACCCAGCAAGTGAATTGATAGCGAGAAAAAGCGCAAGCTTCTTTGGCAAATTGTCCATGAGGACGCTCCTAATTCACATACATCGGCTGTTAATAAGGTAATCGGTCGCCTGCGTTGAACTACTTGACCGTTCCCAAATGTTCATTGATTCCGCATTTGCACATTGGAGAGACCGCGCATATCGGGTAAGTGCAGATTTTTGCAAATCGGCTCCGAATAATAATAGTCGATTTTGGAATATTCGAATGTCGAATTCAATATCGAAGGCCACTACGCAAGTGGCCCATGAAAAAGACGCTCTACACGCAGCAATACGCGATACTGCTCGCGCTTCTTAGGGAAGCGAGGGCCAGTGTTGGACTCACGCAATCTGAAGTGGCGAAGTTATTGCGAATGTCCCAAAGTGACGTAAGTAAATGCGAGCTGGGACAGCGCCGCTTGGACGTTATCGAGTTGAAGTTGTGGGTTGAAATTCTTGGTGGATCGCTCGCCGAGTTTCTTGCTGACTTCGAATCGCGACTTCCACCCAATGTCTTATCAATTCCGCGCAAGGTAGGCGCACCTCGGCAGAGGTGATCAGCATTAAAGTTTAGCTGCAAGGCAGGTAGGTTTTTCTGCGTGACTGCGTATGCCGATCAAATCAAGCAGACCTTCCGTTTGAATTCGGCGCAGCCAAATGTCACACGCAATCTTCCCAGTTCGGTTACCACTTCCGCCGACTGCCATTGTTTCCTTGTTTGTGATCGAAGTTTTTGAGCTGTTTACGAGGGTTGGGAAGTAATTAGCCAATATAGTTCGCCTTTGAGCGAGCACGCTGAAGCAACGCAAGTCAGGTTGTAGTCATTTCGGCAAAAATGTTGTGCTCTATACGGCACAAGCATTATGTCCTTGCTATCGGAGTTGGCCCGCCAGTGAGTGCTTTTTCATTCGGCTTTTAGATATTCTGCCTTCGCTACGCGCTCCGCTGCGAACTGGAGCACATCCGCGTCCGTAATCGATCCCCACGTCTTTTCGGCAAACCACGTATGGAACGGAGCGGAGATTTGGGCGAGTGGGCCAGCCTTGCGGACCACTACCTGCTTCCCGGGCGCTGCCCCATCCAGGAATTCGGCAAACACCTCGTTTCGCTCGTCAGGGTCCATTTCCGCTAAGAGCGCTCTCGCGTCACGCCGGCGGACGATTTCTAGTTCGTCTCGAAGTTTCACAACCGCGTCGGCCGGTCGGTTTGG
>Ga0209698_10007280_pt1 | contig 11631 bp, 8 predicted proteins | sample LitLauG_LLR_2012_FD_187203 | JGI IMG/M metagenome (GOLD analysis project Ga0209698, IMG submission 187203) | Freshwater sediment microbial communities from Pennsylvania, USA - Little Laurel Run_MetaG_LLR_2012 (SPAdes) (version 2) | ecosystem: Environmental > Aquatic > Freshwater > Creek >... | reverse complement strand
GAAGCAACTTGAACACAGCGACGTGATGCTGCGCGTGAATCCGGAGGTCGCGAAAGCGCTGAAGGCGAACAATGCGCGGCTGTTGAACGAGATGGAAGAACTTACGAAGAAGACGATTATCGTGAAGTCGGATCCGGCGTTGCACCAGGAGCAGTTTGATATTCACTGAGCTCTGGCTTCTGGCTGCTAGCTTCTAGAAGGAGCGACGAGGAGTTCTGAGAGGGACGGGCAATTCGCTCGTCCCTTTTGCTTTTTGTGGGTTTCGGATCCAATTGCTGGCCCAAAGATGGAATACCTACGCTTCGGCGAGGAGCTTCGCGGCTTGATTGGTCCGCTCGCGGAGCTTTTCGAGTGACGTTTGAAGGGCCTTGCTTCGGGCCTGCATGTCCGGCTGCTTTCCGATGGTTGAGGCGAGGCGGCCGACGGCTTCGGGCAGGCCCTTGGCCATGTCAACCAGGATTACCAACGCATCGGCGTGCAGCTTCCAGATGGAGCGAGAGTATTGTGACCGCTTGAGTTCTTCGATTTCCGTCGTCATGCGGGCGGTCAGAGCGACCAAGCGGAGGAGCATCCGGGCTACGTCGGCGCGTGGGCTGACTTCCTCCAGATAGTCCGCCGTGCAGGCGGCGATCTCGGCAGGACTCAGCATCAGGTTGAAGTAGCGCATGGGGACAATCTGGCGGACCTTGGGATTGGCCACGCGCACGAAAATTCGGATCGACTCTTCGACTCTCCGCAACTTGGCTTCTTCCACTGAGAGCGCCTGCGGGGTGACTACAAGCGGCACATATCTGCGATCGAGGGCGGGAGCTGCGGCTGCCCCTAAAGCTCCGACGGCGTGGGCGGGACGAGGGGGCGAAGGATGAACGCGCCGGACCGGCGGTCTGCGTTCCAGCTCTTTTTTCAGGCGGGAGACACGGCGGAATTTCTCCAGCGCGGCGGCGTAATCCACCTTCAGCAAATTCCCCTCATTCAGGGCCGCGACATGCTCCACGGTGACCTCGACGCCATCGATGGTACTGAGGATACTGCCGCCGAGTTCTTCGAGTTGGTTCGCAAAAGCCTTGATCTCGTCAGTAGTTGCGGCAAACAGGGTGTGGAAGCGAGTTCCAAACGCACAGTTGTAAGGGGCGAGGGTGGCCAGCACTCCGGGATGATAGATCGACTCGCCGAGCGTCGACTTCAGTTCGCGGACGCGGGAGATAATTCCTGAGTCCATGAGGGTGCTGAAGTCCTGGAAGCGATTGGCCTGGTCGAGCAACGGATTAAATTCACGGAGCAGCTGCACGTGTTCGTCGGGCAGGACGGGCACGTCGGACTCGGAGAGGATCTCCAGAAGCGCAATCTCGAAGGGCGAGAGGGGAATGGATCCATCCAGGCCGTAGCCGCGGCGTTCCCACTGTCCGGGCACGCGGGGATGACGGTAGAGAAAGGTTGCGACCAGATCGGTTTTGTCGCGGTTGGAGGCGGAATCGTCGCGGTGACGCGCAAAGTAGCGCAGGAGGGCCTCGGCGACCTCGGGGTCAAGATCCTGATGAAGGCCGAGTCGGAGCATGGCAGGAGTGATGGCCATGTCCAGGAGTTTGATCCAGAGCTGCATGCGTTCGAGGAGCGAGCGCACATTGTGGGCTTGTCGGATCGATTCGGAGGCGAGTTCGGCGGGAGCCGGTAATTCATCGCCAAGTTGCTCACTCAGCAAACGTTGGTAGAACCCCTGTACGGTGGCCAGCAGAGCCAGTTCCCATTTGGGGTCTTCAACCAAATCAATCTCCTCCGAGACGGACGGGTCAGGCTGCTTGCCCAGGGGGACGTCCTTTTAGTTAATCCATATAGTAGAGGGGAGGGCAACGGATTACTTGGTTACGGAAGGAGCAGAACGGATGGCAGAGGCGTCGCCAAAAGCCCGAAATGGTTTCATTGGAATACTACGGTCTTGTTTCCATAGAGGAGGACGCGGTTTTCCACGTGCCATCGGACGGCCCGCGACAGAACGACTTTTTCGATGTCGCGGCCTTTTTGAATCAGGTCATCGACCGTGTCGCGGTGGTGGATGCGAACTACGTCTTGCTCGATGATGGGGCCGTCGTCGAGTACCTGGGTAACATAGTGCGCAGTCGCGCCAATCAGCTTTACACCGCGCCAGAAGGCCTGATGGTAGGGCTTCGATCCGATAAACGCGGGCAGGAAGGAATGATGGATGTTGATGACGTTCTGCGAGCCCAGGGCCCCAACGAAGTCGTTCGACAGCACCTGCATATAGCGGGCCAGCACGATCAGCTCGCAGTGGTGCTCGCGAACGAGGGCGAGCTGCTTCTGCTCGGCTTCGTGTTTGTTGTCTTTGGTCACCGGTATGACGAAGAAGGGAATCCGATAGAAGTCGGCAATGCGCTGGTTGTCTGGATGGTTCGAGATGATGAGTGGAATCTCGCATTTGAGTTCACCGCTCTGGTGGCGGTAGAGCAGGTCCTGCAGGCAGTGATCGTATTTCGACACGAAGATTGCCAGGCGCGGGCGGTCCGATGAATGAGCCAGACGCCAGTTCATCTGGAAGTCGCGGGCGATGGGGGCGAAATGATCGACGAAGCGGGCGATGTCGAAATCGAAATCGGTGGAGTCGAACTCAACCCGGGTAAGGAAGAGATTCGATTCCTCGTCGCCGTGCTCGTCGTTGAAGAGAATATTGCCGTTGTGACGGAAGATGAAATCGGCGATCGAGGCGACGACGCCTTTGCGGTCGGGGCAGGAGACGAGGAGGATGGCGGAGTTGTGCATAGGATGACTTCTAATTCAGCGGTTTACTCCGTGCACCACTGTTTCCCGCTGAGGTTCAAGAAGATCTTTACCACAGAGGACACAGAGGGGCACAGAGGAAAATCTACACAGCCGCTGGCGGCTATCTCTTTAGCGCTTTCACAATTTCTCGCGCGGCGTTGGCGCCGGAGCCGCCGGTCAGGCCCGTGCCGGGATGCGTTCCGTTGCCGCACAGAAACAGGCGCTCGATCGGGGTCTGGTAACGCGCCCAGTCGAGCACGGGACGCATGGTGAAGAACTGGTCGAGCGCGAGTTCGCCGTGGAAGATCTGGCCGCCGGTTAGGCCGTAGGTTTCTTCAAGATCCTTCGGCGTGATGATCTGGTGGCTGAGAATCGTCTGCGGCAGACGGGGCGCGTATTGTGCGAGTGTCTTCACTACGGTTTCGCCGAGCGCCTTGCGCTGGCTCTCCCAATCACTGTTCCTCAGTTTATAGGGGGCGTACTGCATGTAGATCGACATCACGTGTTTGCCCGTGGGAGCGAGGGACGGGTCGGAAAGCGAGGGGATGGTGATCTCGAGGTAGGGTGCGCGTGAGAAGCTCCCGTACTTGGATTCGTCGAAGGCGCGCTCGAGATAGTCGATTTCAGGACTGATCTGGATGCGGCTCTCCAGCAGGTTGCCATTGTCTTTTGCTTTCAGCGCTGGGAACTCCGGGAGCGCCGATAGCGCCAGGTTGATCTTGGCTACCGTTCCCACGGAGCGATAGTTCTTGATTTTCTGCACGAAGTCAGGGGGCAGGTGTGTGGGGTCGACCAGTTGCATCAGCGTACGCTTCGGGTCGGCATTTGAAACGACGGCCTTGGCTGAGATCTCTTCGCCGGAGGCGAGCACGACTCCGGTAGCGACGCCGTCTTTCACACGAATTTCTGAAATGGCTGCACTGGTGCGGATTTCCGCGCCCGCCTGAGTTGCAGCGGCCGCCATGGCTTGGGTGATCGCGCCAGCGCCTCCGGCAGGGAATTGAACGCCACCCGCGGGAGTCGGGTCCGCAGCAGCGCGCAGCAGGAGTACGAGCGCGCTGCCCGCGGACCACGGCCCCAGGAAAGTTCCGAAAATGCCGCGCGCAGCGATGGTGGCGCGCAGGGGTTCGGTATCGAAGAATTCGGCGGCCAGGTCGGCTACCGCCATCGGCCCCCATCGCAGCACGCGGTACATATCTTTCTTGCCGAGATTGCGAATGGATCGGCCGGTCTTCAGCATGCCCCAGAGATCACCGCTCGACGGGCTATCGATATTGGGCGGCGTGAGCACGAGAGCCTCGCCGATGACTGCGCCGATCTTGGCCAGAGCGGCGCCAAAATCAGCGTACGCGGCGGCGTCTTTTTCGGACCACTGCGCGATCTCCTGCGTGGCCCTCTTTAGATCCGAGTAGAGTACCAGCGAACGGCCATCGGGCAGCAGGGACACGGTGCTTACATCCGGTCTAGTCAGCTTCAGGCCATGCCGCTCCAATTGCATGTCGCGCACGACATGGGCGCGCAATGGGCCCGTGTTATGGGAGAGAGTCGAGCAACGGAAGCCGGGGTGAAATTCCTCGGTGATGGCTGCGCCGCCGACCTGCGCTCGGCGTTCCAGCACCAGCGGTCGGAATCCCGCTTTGGCCAGGTAGAAGGCGGTGACCAGGCCATTGTGTCCGCCACCGACGATGATGACATCTCGCGTTTCGGACATCAGGCGGCCTTTCCGTCCTTTAGAATCTCGAGCGCAGCCAGGCGGCCCGGTGCGCCCATGATGCCGCCGCCGGGATGCGTTGCCGAACCGCACATGTACAAGTTCTTGATGGGCGAGCGGAACTGCGCCCAACCCGCGACGGGACGCAGGAAAAACAATTGTTCGAGCGAGAGTTCGCCCTGGAAGATGTTGCCTTCGCTCAGTCCCCATTCACGCTCGAGATCGAGCGGAGTCACTACCTGGCGATGCAGGATGATGTCTTTGATATTGGGGGCGTATTCGGCGATGGTGTTGACGACCGTATCGCCGAATTTTTCTTTCTCGGTGTCCCAGTCGAGACCGGGCGCCAATTTGTAAGGTGCGTACTGTACAAAGCAGGAGAGGATGTGTTTCCCAGGCGGCGCGAGCGAGGTGTCGGTCAGGGTTGGGATCACCATGTCGATGTAGGGGCGTGTGGACCAGTGTCCGTATTTAGCTTCGTCGTAGGCCTTCTCCATGTACTCGACGCTGGGTGAGATCGACATCGCACCGCGAAGATAGGCGCCGACTCCCGGCATGCTCTTGAAGTTGGGCAGTGCATCGAGCGCCATGTTCACTTTGCCGGAAGAGCCACGGAACTTATAACGCTTCACACCTTCCATGAATTCGTCGGGCAGATTGCCGGGCTCAATCATCCTGGTGAAGGTCAGGCGTGGATCGACGCTCGAAGAAACAACGTCTGCGTAGATTTCGTCGCCGTTGCTGAGCGCGACGCCAGTTGCGCGACCGTTCTTGACCAGGATCTGCGCGATCGGCGCCTCGGTACGGATTTCCACTCCTGCCTCGCGAGCGGCACCGGCAATGGCGTCCGAGATGGCCCCCGTGCCGCCGCGCGCGAAACCCCAGGCGCGGAACGCGCCATCAATCTCGCCCATGTAGTGGTGGAGCAGGACGTAGGCGGTGCCGGGCGAACGTACGCCGAGAAAAGTTCCGATGATGCCGGAGGCCGACATGGTGGCCTTGAGCACATCGGTCTCGAACCACTGGTCGAGGAAATCGACGGCGCTCATGGTCATGAGCTGAACCTGGTTGTACTTGTCCTCGCCCGACATGCCCTGGAAGCGGCGTCCGATGAAGAGGAGTTTCATTAGTTCTCTCGGATTGAGTGTTGCCGGGTCGGGCGGAATCATGCTGAGGATCGGCTTCACGAAGCGGCACATGGCCTGCATCGCCTTGCCGAATTCGTCGTAAGCTTCGGCATCGACCCGCGAATGACGGGCGATCTCGCGGTGCGTTCGGCCGTGGTCATTGACCCGCCAGAGATAATCGCCGTTGGGCATCGGTGTGAACGTACCGTCGAGGGGAAGAATCTCCAGTCCGTGCCGGGGCAGTTCAAGGTCGCGAATGATTTCCGGGCGCAGCAGGGAAACGACGTACGAGCACACTGAGAACTTAAATCCGGGAAAGACCTCTTCGGTGCAGGCCGCGCCTCCGAGCACGTGGCGGCGCTCGAGTACCAGAACTTTCCTTCCTGCTTTTGCAAGATAGGCGGCGTTGGTCAGGCCGTTGTGGCCTCCGCCGATCACGATCACGTCGTACTTTTTGCCGTTCGTGACAGAAGGCATAAATTGATTCTGGTGGAGCGTAACATTTAGGGGAAAATGACTCGCCATTCTACCGAGAAACTATCGCTTTGTCTCTAGTTACGCGCCGTTTCTGACCTGAAGTCAATCACGATTGTGGCTTGCTGTTCGGGTGCAGGGGTGCATATAATCCGGCGTTCGGGTTTCAGAAATTCCGCTGTGATCCTCTGTGGTTAGCAAAATGCTTTACCACAGAGGACACAGAGGGACACAGAGGAAACCACGAGGTTTCTCTTGCCGATTGGAACTGCGTTTCACGAAAGAACCTTGGCGCTTTGCCACAGCCTGAACTACCGCGAGTGGTCGGGATATTACACGGTCAGCGTGTACGAGGTGCACCACGAGCACGAGTACAACGCGATCCGGAATGCGTGCGCGGTGATTGACATCTCGCCGCTCTACAAATACTTAGTCACCGGCAAGGACGCGACCAGACTGGTGAACCGCGTAATCACGAGGGACGTGAACAAAGTTGCCGTGGGGCAGGTGATTTACGCGAACTGGTGCGACGAAGACGGCAAGGTCATCGACGACGGCACGATCACGCGCCTCGAAGAAAACAAGTACCGCTGGACGGCGGCCGATCCCAGCCTGCGTTGGTTCCGGCAGAGCGGCGTGAACATGGACGTGCAGATCGAGGACATCTCCGAGCAGACGGCGGCGCTGGCGCTGCAGGGGCCGACTTCGGCGAAACTGCTCAAGACCGTCGCCGATGCCGATATCACCAACCTGAAATACTTCCGCAAGACTAGCGGCAAGATTGCGGGGGTGCCGGTGGACATTTCGCGCACCGGATACACGGGAGATTTGGGCTACGAGATCTGGATCCCGTGGAAGGATGCGGTGAAGGTGTGGGACGAATTGATGGCGAAGGGGAAGCAGTTCGACGTCCACGCTGCCGGAATGCTGGCGCTCGACGTGGCACGCGTGGAAGCGGGGCTGCTGTTGATCGAGGTGGATTACATCAGTTCGAAGAAGGCGCTGATTCCGTCGCAGAAGTATTCGCCCTTTGAGTTGGGTTTCGGGAAGATGGTGCATCTCGAGAAAGAGAACTTCATCGGCAAGCGGGCGCTCGCGCGAGATCACAAGCATGGTGTCGCGCGCCAGTTGGTTGGGCTGGAAGTGGATTGGGTGGAAGTGGAAGAGCAATTTGACAAGTTCGGGCTGTCTCCAGCAGCGCCAAGCCAGGCTTCGCGAGTGGCCGTGCCGGTGTATTCCGGGGAGCGTCAGGTGGGCAAAGCTACCACGACGGCGTTCTCGCCGCTCTTGAAGAAGTTGATTGCACTGGGCAGCGTGAGCAGTGAGTTTTCCAAGCCCGACACCCAATTGCAGATGGAACTGACGATCGAAGCCCAGCGCAAGAAGACTACCGCGACCGTCGTTCCGCTGCCGTTCTTCAATCCGAAGCGGAAGACGGCGACACCGGTTTAGAATCCTTGGCCGCCGACTGGGCAGGCTCCGCTCGCGCCTTCGGCTCTTTCAGCGAATATTTGACCAGGCAGTAGACCGCGCGAACGCCATCTTTCCAACCGATCTTCTTACCTTCTTCGTAGGTGCGGCCGGAGTAGCTGATCCCGACTTCATAAATCCGCAGCTTGCGCCGGGCCACTTTGACAGTGATTTCCGGTTCGAAGCCAAAGCGGTTCTCTTCGATCGGGATCGACTGGAGTACCTCGCGGCGGAACACCTTGTAGCAGGTTTCCATATCCGAAAGGTTGATATTGGTCAGGCAATTGGAAAGCAGCGTCAGCAACCAGTTGCCCACCGAGTGCCAGAAGTAGAGCACGCGGTGAGGGCCGCCTCCCATAAAGCGGGAACCGAATACCACGTCGGCCTTGTCTTCGAGAAGAGGCCCGAGCAGATGCGGATATTCTGCCGGATCGTATTCGAGGTCGGCATCCTGAATGATGACGAAGTTGCCCGTGGCCTGCTGGATGCCACGCCGGAGCGCTGCCCCCTTGCCCATGTTCTGCGGCTGCAGGAAGACACGAATCTGCTGGTGCTGTTTCTCTAACTCCGACAGGATTTCACGGGAGCCGTCGCGCGAGCCGTCATCCACGCAGAGGAGTTCGATCTCCATCGGCACGGCGAGAACTTTCTCGATCACTGCGCGCAGGGTTGCCCGCTCGTTGTACACGGGCATCACCACCGAGAGCTTCATACTACGAGATCGTAACAACGGCTCTCTCGAAGCACAACTGATCGTCACTGCACCCAACGACGGGCGGCGCTATACTCGCTTGTCCTGCTGCACAGATCGATGAGGACTTTCCGCCATCTCAGGTCCCTGGTTGCTGCGCTCGCCTTCGTGGTGGGCGTCGGGACGATGGGTTTTCACTATATCGAGGGGTGGTCCTGGTTCGACGGTTTCTACATGGTCATCACGACGCTGACGACCATCGGATATCAGGAAACGCATCCCCTGTCGCATGCCGGGCGGGTTTTCAACGTTTTCATCATCCTGGGCGGAGTCTCGCTGGTCTTTCTGGTCATCGGATCTCTCACGCAGGCTTTGCTAGAATTCGAACTGCAGAACATTTTTGGAAGGCGCCGCATGGAGCGCGACATCGGCCGTCTCAACGGCCACTACATTATCTGCGGCGCGGGGCGCGTCGGGCGCAGTGCTGCGCGGGAGTTAGCGCGCGACCCAGCGCAGTTCGTGATCATCGAGGCGAACGAGGCCAAGGCGCAGAAATTCGCCAGCGAGAATTGGCTGATGCTGGTCGGTGACGCCACCCAGGAACAGACTCTGCGCGACGCCCAGATCGAGCGCGCGCGCGGTCTGGTTGCGGCAACCACCACCGACGCCACGAATCTCTATATCGTGCTGACCGCTCGCAGCTTGAACCCGCGTCTGCGCATCATCGCGCGTGCCAGCGAAGAGATGGCGGAGAAGCACCTGCGCAGCGCCGGCGCCGACTCGGTTGTTTCTCCGTACGTTTTTGCCGGACAGCGCATCGCCCATTCATTCCTGCGTCCGCATGTGGTCAGCTTCCTCGACGCCGCCACTACGCATCTCGGCATGGACCTCGAGATTGGCGAAGTCCCGATCACCGCGAACAGTCCGTTTGCCGGCAAGACGATCGAGAATTCGCGTATCCGCCAGGCACTCGGCGTGGTCATCCTCGCGATTAAGCGAGAGACGGGCATGCGATTCAACCCGGCACCGGACGATCGTATCGAAGCTGGCGATTTCCTGATCGCCATGGGCGAGCCGCTGCAACTTCGCGAGCTCGAACTGACGGCCGGGCCGCTGCCATGAAGATCGTCAGCGCGGCGGAGATGCGCGATATCGATCGTGCCACCTCGGAACGATTCGGCGTGCCTTCTCTGACGCTCATGGAGAATGCGGGCTCGGAAGTCGCTCGCTTCATTCTCTCCGACTACTCTCAAGCGCATCGCATTGCCGTCATTTGTGGTAAGGGCAACAATGGCGGCGATGGCTTCGTGGTCGCGCGCAAACTGGCGGAAGCTGGCCGTGCCGTCCGTGTCTTACTGCTGTGTGCTCCGGAGGAGCTTCGCGGAGAGGCCGCGGCTATGTTTCAGGAACTCACGGTTCGTCCGCTGGTGGTTTCCGAGCCTGCCCGCCTGGAGTCGCCTGACGCGACCGAGATGTTCGCGGCTGATCTTCTGGTCGACGCCGTTCTGGGCACAGGCTTTCGTCCTCCGGTGAGCCCGCTCTACGCGGCTGTGATTGGCAAGATGAACGCGAGTACTGCGCTGATTGTTGCGGTGGACATTCCCTCCGGTGCCGACGCGGATGCCATGCAGCCACAGACCGGAACCATTGCGCGCGCCAATGCCGTGGTCACGTTTACCGCGCCGCGTCCAGCCCATGTTTTTTCGCGACTGACGAGTGGGCCCACGGTGATCGCGCCCATCGGATCTCCCGCCGAGGCAATCGTCTCGAACCTCAAACTCCATCTGAGTACGCCGACGGATTTCGCTCCACTGCTGGCACCTCGCGCACGCGATGCCAACAAGGGTAGCTACGGCCACGTTTTGGTAATCGGCGGGTCGGTCGGCAAAGCAGGCGCGGCGGCCATGGCAGGATTTTCCGCGCTGCGCGCGGGCGCGGGGCTTTCGACCATCGCAACCCCGCGCTCGGTTTTGCCCACGGTTGCGGGTTTTCATCCTGAAGTGATGACCGAACCTTTACCTGAGACCGAGCAGGGAACGATCAGCCTGCGCGCGTTTGAGACGAGTCTAGATGTATTCCGCGAACGAAAGACGGTGATCGCAATTGGGCCCGGAATTTCTCGCAATCCCGAGACGGCCGAGTTTGTGCGTGCCCTGATGAAGCCCGGAACTGTTGGTTCGGCTGTCCCCTTTGTGCTTGATGCCGACGGACTAAATGCTTTCGAAGGAACTGCCAGCCGCTTTTTGAATGGCCATGGACGCACGCTGGTTATCACGCCGCATCCCGGAGAGATGGCGCGCCTCACTGGGTTGAGCATTGCAGAAATTCAAGCCGACCGCCTGGCGATCGCCAGCACGGTCGCCCGCAAGGAAGAACTGATCGTCGTGCTCAAGGGCCAGCGCACCTTGATCGCGTTCCCCGATGGCACGGTCTGGGTGAATCCCACGGGCAATCCCGGCATGGCCACCGGCGGCACGGGGGACGTTCTCACCGGAATGGTGGCCGGCCTGATCGCGCAACATCCACAGGACGCGCTTGCGGCGACCGCGCTCGCCGTCTATCTTCACGGATTGTCGGGAGATTTGGCGGCCAGTGCGATGGGTGAGAAGTCGCTGGTCGCGACCGACCTTGTTCGGTTTCTGCCGCAAGCGTTCTCGGAGATGCGGTCCCAAGAATCGCCTGACATTCGCATTAACGCATAAGCCGGAATCATCACGAGCCCCGACAACTGCCGGCGAGTTGTGTTCACACGCCGGTGCGCTTCCAACTCAGTAAAGGCGGTTGTTCTGAGGGCGCATGTTAGGCTTTTGCGGAGGCTAGGGAGACACTCAGTTGATTGGCCGGGTCTTTAAGGCATTTCGATACCGCGATTTTCGCCTGATGTGGATTGGCGCCTGTACATCTAGCATCGGCACCTGGATGCAAATCGTGGCGCAAGGCTGGTTGATTTACCGACTGAGCCACTCCGCATTCTTGCTGGCTCTGGACCAATTTCTCGGCGGACTTCCCATCTTTCTATTTTCTCTGATCGGCGGGGTGGTGGCGGATCGTGTGGAGCGGCGGAAAATTCTGCTTGGCTCGCAGTATGTGCAGATGGCTTCAGCCGGGTTGCTCACGATTCTGGTGGCGACAGGTCTAGTTCACGTCTGGCACATCCTTTGCCTGTCGTTCATTTCCGGTTTCGCGCAGGCCTTCGGCGGTCCGGCTTATCAGGCGCTGATTCCCACGCTGGTGGAGAGGGACGACATGCCGAACGCTATCGCCCTGAATTCGATCCAGTTCAACGTGGCGGTCATGGTGGGTCCGGCGCTGGCGGGTCAGGCCTTGGCGAGGCTGGGGGAGAAGTGGTGCTTCGGGCTGAACGCACTCTCCTTCCTGGCGCCGAT
>Ga0209698_10007279_pt1 | contig 11632 bp, 16 predicted proteins | sample LitLauG_LLR_2012_FD_187203 | JGI IMG/M metagenome (GOLD analysis project Ga0209698, IMG submission 187203) | Freshwater sediment microbial communities from Pennsylvania, USA - Little Laurel Run_MetaG_LLR_2012 (SPAdes) (version 2) | ecosystem: Environmental > Aquatic > Freshwater > Creek >... | reverse complement strand
GGAACGGGGCCGAAACCAAAATCAAAGGTTATTGCGCTCATATCACCCCGCCTGCGCGCGAAGGAACGCGCTGCCAAATTCGATGTCCTCGCCGCCGTCTGCGGCGGGGTAGATCTTCGCGGTGAGCGGGGCTTGCCGGTTGTCCACGATGCTTTGCGCGAAGTTCAAGCCCGCGAGATAGCCGTCGAGATAGATCAAGCGCTCGTCCAGCGTCTTGACGTGTTCTGGATATTTGATGTTCACGCTGCCACTCCTGTCGGGCGCCAAACGCAGGACGCCCAAGTTACGATTGTTTGGTCTATTGGTTTTGGAGGCTTTTTCTGCAATGCGCAAAATGGAGAACTGATCATGGTTCCACCGACGGAAATTACGCAGTCGTGTTTGCCGCCAACTGCTGCTGACTGCAAAGGCGGCACCACCAGAGATTCGATGACGCATTCCGTGCCCACAGGGAACAGCACGCTATAATCTTCCCACTTGCGTACCGGCCGAATCAGGATGCAAACATCCCCGACTTTAAAGTTCATCACGAACCCCGCCGTGAACTAAAGAGCGCCATCAGATCCTCATCCGCCTGCAGCCGAATCCGGTCTGCAGTCAGCTTGTCCGCCGCTTCCTGCGCTGCGACGCAGGCCAAGCAGAAGTCATCGCCTTCCGCCGGCGGCTCGTCACAGTCGGGCGTCGCGCATACCGCGCACTGCTCGGCATACGCTTCGCAGTCCGGGCAGAAGTAGTCCATCGAGCAGGTGTCGGTGTCGCGAAGATCGGCTTCAGCTCCGCGCCAGTCGCATTCAGTGCAGTAGAAGGTTTGCATGTGGCCTCCGGTGAACATGGGTGAACTGTAAACCCACGTGAATGCGCTTGTCAAGCACCGTGACGAAGAATATACTGCCGCCCATGAAGCCAACGGACGTAGTCAAGCATTTCGGCGGAATCATCCCAGCGGCGAAAGCAATCGGCGTCAGCCGACAAGCCGTGTACATCTGGCTCCAGCGCAAGCATATCCCCATGCAACGCGCATACCAGATCCAGGTGATTACCGGCGGAGCGCTCAAAGCCCATCCCTGATGCACCGCCGCATGAAATATATTTTTCTTGACAGGTGCTTTTCGCTTGACTTGGCGCGCAATATATCCGCCCAGTCGAATGCTACCGCACGCCAAGAATCAAGAATGCCGGCAACCGCTGTCGGACGAGGTAGGATGATGCTGTCGGCGGATCGTTTTTCAGCGCTCAAAACGCGGGCACTTATTCCCCCAATTCAGCATGCGCGTCTGTGCGCGAGCCGTCAGTGCGGCGGCGAACAGACATGAGAGCTCGTAACCTGAAGCCAGGTCTGTTTAAGAACGAAACCCTGGGTTGCGCTGACCCGCTCTACACGGTGATTTTCGAGGGCCTGTGGTGCCTCGCCGATCGCGAGGGTCGGCTTGAAGATCGACCCCGGCGCATACATGCCGAAATCAACCCGTACCGGGACTTTGAAGGCACCGAGCGAGCCCTGAACTGGCTTGTGGATAACTCGTTCTTAGCACGGTACCAGTACGGTGCTGAGCACTACCTAGAGGTGTGCAACTTCCGTGCTCACCAACAGCCTCACATCCGGGAGGCACCTAGTAAAATCCCATCAAATCATAAGGTTGCATTGAGCACTGTGCCAGCACCGTGCCAGACCGGTGAAAGCATGGAACGAGCCCGTCTGATTCCCTCTTCTCTGACTCCTGACTCCCCCTTACTGATTCCTGATTCCGGATTCCCTCTTCCCGCTACGCGGCAAAGCCCAAGAGCGCGACCCCGGGCAAACCCTACGGGCCCGGGGACGCTTGACGAGAAAAGCGAAGAGGTCAGGCGAAAGCGAGAGGCCGCCGCGGCACTCGCCAAGGCGTCGGGAGGGCAGTCGTGATCTTCACCGGCTTCCAACCCCACTACCGCGACAGCATCGACGGCCGCTTCCGCATCCAGAAGCTGCGCATCAACGGCGTGTTCGTCTACCAACCCATGAAGTTGTTAGGCGAGGACGGATACCAGCGGATCGGCGGTGCTCGCAAAACTTTGGAACAAGCCAAACGCGCTTGCGAGGTCGCAGACGCCATCGAGGTGCATCATGCCCAAACCGGGATGTAAGTCGAAGCCGCGAGAGTTGTTAGACGACGAGAACCGCCGCATGTACGTCATGCAGCAGCAGGGCGAGAAGCTCGCCTATATCGCCGCCACCTTCGGCGTGTGTTACTCCACCGCGCGATACCGCATCGCTACCTACCGGAGGCACCATGCCTCGCAAGGGTGAAAAATATCGCCCCTTCCCCGACTACATCGCCGAGACCGAGCGCATGGTCACGATGCGAGACGCCGGCGAGAAATGGGATTACATCGCCGCCGTGTTCAAGCTCGAAGAAAGCACGGTGCGCGGGCGCGTGCAGCGATGGAGACGCAAGCATGCCGCGCCTTGACCGCACCTACACCGACCGCCAACGCTGGCGTGATGCAGCTACCTATTGGTGCCATCGCTCCCCGCGCGGCTGGGCGTATTGGCTCATCGGACAAACTCTACGCGAACTGGAGATACCGGAGACATGGGTAAATCGCAACGAGACAAAGGCGCACGAGTCGAAAGGCTCGTTACCGCCGATTTATCAAACGACTTGGGATTCGTCGTCAAGCGAGAATTGGGTCAGGCGCGCGAGGGCGGCATCGACGTCAAAATTGGAAAGTTCCGCGGCGAGATCAAGGCACGCAAGGCTTTTTCGGTCCAGAAATTTATGGATCAGTGCCAAGCCGCGTGCGAGCCCGGAGAAATCGGTATCGTATTTCTTCGCGGTGACGGCAAAGAAACCCTCGTCCTCACGCTTTACCGAGATTACGTACCGATGATGCGCGGTGAACTGGGTGGCGCATCATGACCGATGAAGAATTCGCCGAACACGTCAACGACATTCTCGCGTCCTTCGAGCGCCGCGAACGTGAGTCACGCCAAACTGCGGCATGGTTCATCGGCGTCAGTCTCTGGGTCGGATTCGCTATCGGCTACGTGCTGGGGAGGGTAATCGTTTGATCACGGATAACGACAAATGCATGACGTTTGAACGGCTCGCATGGGCTGCGTATTTCGTAACGGAGTTTTCTGATCCGGAGTTGATAGAGTTTTTACAGGATGGTATCCAGTACGCATTGGCCAATGGGTTTGATGAAAGTTTTATGCGGGCTTGGCTTGAGAAGTTGCAAGACGTACGCAAAATGGCCCTCAAGACCAGACCGGGAATGGCTGGTTGGCCTAAGCTTAGGCACGACGCATTGCGAAAAGCGCGAGGGCGTTGCGCTGCATGCGGAGCATCCGTCGATAAGGGTGTGAAGCTGCATGTTGATCACATCAAGCCGGTATCAAAATTCCCAGATCTTGCGTTAGATCCAACCAACCTCCAAGTGCTTTGCCAGACATGCAACTTGGGCAAGGGCGCATCATGAGTTATCGCGGGCAGCTCATCGACTGGATTGACGCCAAATGCAGAACATGGGGATTTGCCGAACGCCGGTTGTGCATGAAGCACGAAGGTTGGCCGGAGTCAGTTTGGGCTCGGATCGTGGATGGAATCCCGCCCGGTAACTTCGCACACCAAAAGTTCGCGGAAGTATTTGTTGGTGATGCGCTCGAAATTGCCCGCGTTTGGCGAGTATGCACCGAGCGACAGCAGGTGGTATTGTTCACGCATTACGTGATCCCAGCGCACGTGAAAACCAAACTGCACAAGCTGAAGCTTTCCCGCGAAACCTATTACGACCATTTGCGCTCGGCGCATCGCAAGATGGCTGGTGCCCTGCAATACCCTGACAACGTAAGGGTTGCCGCAGTAAGGCTCACCGCCTAGTATTTTTCACTAACTTCGGCGCTTCATGCCCCGAAGCTATATCCCGCACGTTTGGCGCTGCACAACCAGCCTCCCAACGCGGGCGCACCCGAATAAGCCGGGTGCCTTATCCCCGTTTCCCCGCCTCGCGCGGGGTTTTTATTTCGTGCCCGCACGGCCTCAGCCGCAGGCACCGAGGAGCGTATGCGATCCCATCGCAGCCTTGAGGGTGAACTGACCCTCGATCACCGCTATTCGCCCGGCGTTCCCGATGAGATTGCCGTGCGTCAGGGCTTAACCCCGGGCGCGGGCAAGGGACTGTTCGAGTCCGCCACGATCACTTGTCACCGCTGCCAGGCCGTCGTGGTTCTCAATCCCAACCGTTCGCGTGAGCGAGCGTACTGCAAGCGGCACGATCACTTCCTGTGCGATGCCTGCGCGGTCGAGCTGCGCGCCACGGGCGAGCAGTGCGTGACGTGGCTCGACACGATTGAAGAATTTGCCAAGCGGTTGGACGCGGGCAAGTCGACCGCTGATGTTCGTGTGCCTCTCGTTGATCCCAAACCCCAGCCTCAACCCGAGGCCACTACTACCTCAATCATTGTCCCCTAGGAGGGCAAATGGCTCGCTATTCTCTCAACGTTCTGTCGCAGACTCCGGCCGTCACGGCGGGCGGCGGCACCGCGACCACGGTCAAGTACATGGGCCTGCTCGGCGGCACTTCCACGCAGTATCTGCGCGTCAACGAAGTGCAGGCCGGTGGCGAAGCCACGTCGGGCGCCGTGATCATCTACCGCATGGCTCGCGCATCCACCAACAGCGCCACCAACTCGCTCAGCGCCGGTGCGACCAATACGCTGATGGATGCGGTCAGCACCGCGCCCGCCACGGCTCCCGCGGCGTTCAACACGTCGACGTCGCCGGGCGTCATCAGCGCATCGCTCGTCGTGATTCGTCACTCGTTCAACGCTTACGGCGGACTCGTTCGCTGGCAGGCGCGCCAGGGCGAGGAGATTACCGCGTACGGTACCGCCGTGAACCTCGGTGAGCTCGATTACCTCGGTGACACGGGGTGCAGCACGTCGGCCACGATCTCCGCGCATATCATCTACGAAGCTGTCTAAACCGGTGTGCCGCTCGCTCTCACCAACGGGATACTAATCGACGGGGGCGGCGGGGTCATTCCTCCGCCCTCGTGGACGTATCCCACGGACCCGCAGATCCGGGCAGCGGGCTACATCATCGTCGACGATTACGGCGCGAAGCCGGACGGCAGCACCGATAGCACGGTGGGGATTAATAACGCGATCCTGGCCGGGATCAGCCAATTCAAGCCGGTCTGGTTTCACAGCGGCGGGGATTACATGATCTCCGGGCCGATTTACGCCTATATCTGGATGGGCACATCGGCCTCCGGCGTGCAAATGCCCTCGCTCGTGGGGGCGTCATACAACGCGAGCACGATGACGCCGCAGCGGGCTCGACTGCGGATCTTCGACAACACGACGTTCTATAACAGCGCGACGAATTACGAGCCGATGGTGGTGTTCCGGCAGTTCCAAGATCCCACCAACTCGCTGACGCCGCCGGCAGGCACCAGCTTCGATCCGCTCACCACGCCCGCGGGTTGGAACGAGAATACGGCGAACAACGGGTTTGGTGGCCTGTACGTCAATATCGATCTGCACTTTGGCAGCGGTAACGTAGGTGCGTGCGGACTGATGGCGACCCTCGCGCAGTCCTCGCACATCCAGCATTGCGCGGTGACAGCGACAGGCGGCGGCTTTGCAGGCTTCATCGGGCTGCCCGTTGAGGGCTCGACCTGCGTCGATCTCAGCGTCAATGGCGGGCAATATGGGGTATACGGCAACAACCTCCGCAACTTGGGCGGATATCCGTCGTACATCAGCGGGGTGGCGGGCTCGCATGTAACCGGCCTGACTTGCACCAACCAGACGGTAGCGTGCTTTGCGACCGGTGGCTTTATGTCATCGAGCGTCTGCGGGTTCAACTTCCAGCCTGCAGCCGGCGCCAAGACGGTGATTTTCAATAGCGCTGGGCGAGCGGGCGATGGCGGCTTGTTCCTGCACGACGGGCAAGTCACGATGTCGGGCGGAGGCAATCCGCTGGCGTTCGACAACACGCAAAACCCGCAGGTGAACTTCGGGTTGCATAACGTCTACGTCACCGGCACGAGCAACCTCGTCAAGACGGCATCGAATACCACCGTCACGGGTTCGGGGACCTGGCCGATCATTGCGGACTACCACTCCGCGACGAGTTCCACGACCAACGCGACGAGCGGAACGTCGATTACGCAGTCGCTGATCAATGGCGTGGTGACGTCTAGTCAGGAGCCGTTCACCAGCATTTTGACCAACAATGCGATACCGCCCGCCACGCTGATTTCGCAGCATACGTTCAGCTTCCCGCAGATCGATAACGGGCCATACATCAACATTACGTCGGCGCCGTACAACTGCACGGATGCGTCGACCAGCTCCGGAGCGCTGCGGCAGTACAACGCGCTGACGAGCCTGACGGCGATCGATGCCTACCCTGGCATTACGCAGGCGATGTCGGATGCGATTGCAGCGGGCCATGGACGCGTATTTGTGCCGCGCGGCAGCTTCTGCGTCAGCGCCGCGCCAGTGCTCGGAACCAGCACGATCCTATTTGGCTCCTCGATTGCGAGTAGCCAGATCATGCCGATACTGACCTGGGCGCCGACCGTTGGTAACCCGCCGGTTATCGATACCACGGCGTCCACGAGTGCCACGACGCAGTTGATTAACCTCTGTGTCGTGCGTCCCATGACGCGCGGGACGGTGATCAACTACAACGGGAACAGCGCTTACAGTGGCAACCGGTTCAACGGTGTGAACTGGAAGGCGGGACGCAAGAGCATATTTGCCGCTATCTACCTGGAGAACGACTTCCAGTCGAACGGTACCGCAGGCTTCCCGCGGCAGATCCTGTCAATTACCGGTACGGGTGGCGGGCGCTTCTACAGCACGGCGTATCGCGAGGAAGATTTCTGCAATCAGGACACGTTCATGATCCCGTTGCAGATCAGCGGGACGAGTGAACCGATCTGGGTGTACGGCTGCAACCTTGAGTTTGGCGACAAGCAATACTCAACGGGACCATGCCCGTATACCAATATTCAGATAGCCAACTCCGCTAACATTCGTATCTTCAACTCGAAGCGTGAGGGACATTCGCCGAACGTGGTCATCACTAACTCGACCAATGTGGCGCATTACGTGTCTGGAAAACTCGGCAACGAAGTAGATACGAGTATCGCGCTGTCGAACTACCCGGGCGCTACCTACTACTCTCAAGGATACGTGGATACCGCATCGAACGGCATCCTCATCTGCGACTGGACCTGCTTCTTCAATCGCGGACTCGCCGGGCAGAAGCAGATTGTCGATACGCAGTACGGCGCAACGCTCGATTACTTGACGCAGATTTGCGTGTACGTCAAAGGCAGCATTAACGACGGAGCAATGCATTAGTGGCAATCTCCATCGTACAGGGGCCGATTTATACGCCGTGGACGCAGACCAGCACCAACGTACTCATCAGCGTTACCGGGGTAACGCCCGGGAACTTCGGCGTCGTCTGCATCAACTTTTTCGATAGCAGCGGATCGACCACGACGTTCGGATGCTCAGACGGCCAGGGCGCGTATACCGCTGACTTCTTCGCGAACTACAGCGGGCTTCAGGTTGCGACATTCTCGCTCGCGAACCTGAATTCTGGCACGCATAACCTGAACGTCACCACGACGTCGCTTGCGGCGAATACGCACGGTCAAGCTGCTTTTTACGAGCTTTCAGGCGGCGTTACGGCAGTCGACCAGTTTGTGTCGGCGTCTAACAACTCGACGGGACCGGTGGCGAGTGGATCAACGGCGCCTCTGAATGCGGCGAATGAGATCCTGTTCGCGCTGGCCGTCACGGCGAACACCGTTGCGACGATTCCGCCGACCGGTGGCCCGGGAACGTACACCCAGGACATCAACAGAACCGATGCGGGTATTTTCTACCTCGCGCATCAGATTCAGACCACCGGAACGTCCGCGGTGAGTAACACCTACGGCACGCAAACCTCCGGCAAGTGGATTGACGCTACGGTGACGTACCAGTCGCCAGCGATCATCGGCAATACGCTGCTCGGGCAAATCTGTACGTGAGCACGATCATCGATAGCGGGATCATCGTCACGCCGCCCGCGAATACGATTCAACTCGGATTGAACGCTTCGTTTAGTGGCTATCAGCCATTTGCCGGCGGCGAATGGTATCGTGACGTTTCGGCGTCAAGCGTCGATGCGAATAACGCCAATTACCTAACCACGATTGGCAATCAGAATGTGGTGATGACCGCATTCGGATACCTCGGTATTCCATACATTATTGTGGACTCGTCGCAGGGCCAAGCATTTGTCCCGGTGGTGTGCGAAGAATACGCATCGCAGTCAGACATCGTGTGGGCGCCGATTCCGCTCCGCGATGACATCGTGGAAGGTTATCCGAATGAACCGGTGTGGCCGAGCGCACCGAGCACCGATGATCGGCATGTAATCGTGTTTGATCGCGCGACACATATCAGTTACGAGTTGTACGCTGCGTATCGGCGCGTCGATCACTGGGTGTGCGCCAACATGGCTGTCTGGGATACCGATGCGGGCGACGTGCAGCGCCCTTATGGCTGGACCTCAGCAGACGTCGCGGGATTGTCAGTGCTGATTGGTATCAATCACGGTAACGACGTATCGGCGGGCGCCATGACGCACGCCATGCGCTTCACGATATCGCAGGACGTGACTCAGTTTGCCTCGCCTCCCGGCATGCATTCGCAGACCTATGGGACAGGCGCCAATCCTCTGCCCTTCGGCAAGCGCATGCGCATGAAGGCGTCAAGCGGTGGCGCGCTCACGGGCTACGCTGCCACCATCGCGGCGGGCTGGAAGAAGTACGGCATCATCAACGCCGACACTGGCACGCCGATGCAGCCGATTGCAGACCAGTTGGGGCTGCAAACGACATACCCAGGCAACACGATCACTCAGGCGTTGCAGGCGCTGACTCAGAACGACTTTGAAGTGGTCGTAGCCGGCTCGCAGACGCTGTATACCGAGGGCGGCAGCTATCCAACGGGCTCCTCACCGACCGCCAGCCTCGCGATCAACAATGCGAGCGGCACCAGTGGGACGTCTGTCACGGTAACCCCGACGTTTTCTGGCGCCACTTTCGGAATGCTTGCCCCCATCGGCAACTTGCAGCGCACCGCCACCGCGGCGAGCGAATCCCCAACGCAAAGCCGGTGGTACCGATTGCAGGTCAATAACGCTTATGGGTCGGTGACGTACTGGCAGCGTTTCCGCTGCACGAGCGCGGTGACGCTGCCGAGTTCATTCGATCGCTACATTAGCCCGACGGGCAGTACGTCGAATACGGGTCTGACGAGTGGTAGTCCCTGGCCGATCTCAGTCATCGGGAACGCGAGTTATACCTACGCATTGGCCGGCGCAACCATCGGGCTGATGTCCGGGACGTATGACGTCTCGGCGCTTACCGGGGACGGCAATGTGGCCGTGCCCATTCCAAGCGGGGTCTCAGGAAAGCCGACAATTCTCTGTCCCGTAAGCGGAACGGTCACAATCTCGGGTGGCTCAAATACGCTCCCACCGCTCGGTAAGCAGTACGGGTTTGCAAGCCACATCTATGTGATGGGGCTGACGGTCACGACTTCTAGCGCCCCGTATTGCATGTATTTCTACGGCCAAAACGACGGCGAACTCTGGCTCTACGGCAACACGATCTCAGGGGCCAGTGCCGCAGGTATCCGCATCGGCGGCGGCTACAGCCCATCGTGGACCTATCCGCTCGTGCAGGCCAACTCGTGGACGGGTAGCGGCTCGACCTACCTTTGCACGCTGAGCGACACAAGCGGAATGGACTTCATGGGCAACACGGTCTCCGGTGGCGCATCGGTCTGGAATGATTACGGCAATAACAGCGGGACCGTGGTGAACTGATGCCATACGCCTACGTCGGAAGCGCCGCCAACGCCAGCAACGGCAATACGGTCACGTATTCGCCGACTGCTGGCAACTTTTTGCTGATCATCAGCTCGACCAGCTCTGGGGGCGGCAGCCCCACATTTACGGTCGCTGACAACAGCGGCAGCACGTACACGGTGGACGTGGCCGCAACGGCCGACGCAAACAACCAGTGGAACGGGTTTGCGCACTGCGCCTCGGTGTTGTCGGGCGTTACCACGGTCACCATCACCTACAACGGTGGAACTCCCGGAAGCGTCTATATCGGCGTGGTGGAATACAGCGGCATATCCACGTCGTCGCCGTATCAGGGCATCAGCGCGATTAACCATCAGGCGTCGCCTGGGACTGGCGCGAACGCGGTCACGTCCAACGCATTCTCTAACACCAGCCAGCCAGCCGCTATCATCGGCATCTCGATCGACATTTTTGGTAACGGCCCAGCATGGACGGCGGGCACCGGCTACACGCTCAGGGCGCAGCTTAACTCTGCTATAGCGGTAGAGGACCTCCGCGCCACCTCCAACGCCAGCCAGACCGCCACGTTTACCACGACGCACGGCACCACGACATTCGACACGTACGTGCTCGCGTTTACGGAAGCCGCGTCAGGCGGCACGCTCCTCGGACAAATCTGGACGTAGGTAAATGGCTGACATCCCTCGGCTAACAAACGGCCAGGGGCCACAGCAAAAGCGAGACATCGGCTACGCATTCGTAGTCACGAGCCTCGTGCTGCTCGGCAGCAATCAGCCGCCGCCTGGGCAGCAGTTAAGCGCCTCGGCGCCGATCACGAAGTATCAGGTCCAGGTTACCGATCCGCTCGGTACGCCTGAAGTCCTGCGCTGGCCGCAGATCACGCTGCCGCGTAGCGCGGTCAAGCTGTCCGATTCGGCGCCGATTGTTAAGGCGCCGGTCTACGCGGATAACTGGCGCTCCCTGGCGGTATTGGGGAGCAACCAACCGCCGCAGGGACAGCGGGCGGACGCTTCGGCGCCGCCGCTCAAGTCTCCGGTTTACGCTGACAATTGGCGCTCGCTGGCGCTGCTGGGCAGTAATCAGCCGCCGCAGGGTCAGGCCCTCTCGGCGTCCGCGCCGATTACCAAATACCAAGTATTCGCCGACAATTGGCGATCCCTGGTATTGCTCGGGAACAATCAGTTTCCGCCCGGGCAAACGCTTTCCACATCCGCGCCGATCGTTAAATACGCGGTCGTCGCCGACAACTGGCGATCACTCGCAGTATTCGGTAGCAATCAGCCACCGACAGGGCAGGCCGCTCTAGGCGCCGCCCCGGCTGCTAAGCCCAGCAGTGTGGCGGATACGTCGCCGAACCTTCTGACGACGACGCTGGCGGTCGCTGCGGGCACGCCGATCCCGCTGCCACTATCAGCGGCGAGGCTGTCCGACTCGGCGCCTGTCAACCTGCGGTTCGCGTATACGGGGCCGGAGGGTATCCGGTATCCGCCGGTTGCGGTTGCCGCAGCGCCGTTTACGCTGCCGCTCGACCCGCCGACGCCGCGCGCGGATCTGTTCTACGGAACAGAAATTCGGGTGCTGACGCTGATGGATCAGCCGACGCTGCTGCCGCTTGGGGCAGTGCGGCTCGATGCCTCCGCACCGGTCGGCAACAAGCCGAACGTGCTCATGCTGCCGACTCGGCCGCAGATCACGTTCCCGCCGCCGTCGCCACCGCTGAGTTCGGTGCGGCTTGATACGCC
>Ga0209698_10007278_pt1 | contig 11633 bp, 11 predicted proteins | sample LitLauG_LLR_2012_FD_187203 | JGI IMG/M metagenome (GOLD analysis project Ga0209698, IMG submission 187203) | Freshwater sediment microbial communities from Pennsylvania, USA - Little Laurel Run_MetaG_LLR_2012 (SPAdes) (version 2) | ecosystem: Environmental > Aquatic > Freshwater > Creek >... | reverse complement strand
TGCTTCACATCAGGAGCCCCGTATACCAGTTTCCCCATTTTGCTCCAATACAATGCGCCGCAACACATGACGCAGGGCTCAACAGTGACGTAGATGGTGGCATCGGGAAGATACTTGGCACCAAGGTAGTTAAACGCAGCAGAGAGGGCGATAATCTCCGCGTGTGCGGTAGCGTCGTTGAGCCGCTCCACCTGGTTATAGCCGCGTCCAATGATCTTATTTTGCATGACGATGACCGCTCCGATCGGCACTTCGTCTGCATCAAAAGCCTGCTGCGCTTCTTTTATGGCCTGTCTCATAAAATGTTCGTCATCCATATTATATTTGCGGGTTTGCTTTTTTTAAAAGGATGAAAGTACCTTGGGAAACAAATGTAGCCGATATGAATGATTATAATTCCGCGTTACCTAAAATGCGGCAATATTTTGAGTCTGGCGCGACCCTGCCTTATTCGTTCAGAAAAAAGCAGCTAACCCGCCTGCTGGACACCGTCCTGGCGTACGACGAACAAATCAACGCCGCTTTATACACGGACCTGAAAAAAAGCAAAGAAGAAACCTGGGCTACTGAAACGGGATTAGTCATCCAGGAAATCAAGGGAGCGCTGCAACATTTAAAAAAGTGGATGCGTCCGCAAACCGCTCCCACGGGCCTGGTCACCTTCCCATCATCTGCGAAAATGTATAAAGATCCCCTGGGTATCGTATTAATTATCGCCCCCTGGAATTATCCGCTGCAATTAATGTTAATTCCATTGGTCGGTGCCATAGCGGCGGGAAATTGCGCGGTGCTGAAACCTTCGGAGCTGGCTCCCGCCACCGAAAAGATCCTATTTAAAATCATTGAAAAAAGTTTTGAAGACCAATATGTGACGGTGGTTGGCGGCAATGGCGCCGAAGTAATTCCGGCGATGATGCAGCAATTCAAATTCAATCATGTTTTCTATACCGGCGGTCACCTGGTGGGTAAGGAGATTTACAAAATGGCTGCTGAGGATATGGTACCGGTGACGCTGGAATTGGGCGGTAAAAGTCCCTGCATTGTCTATGATGATGCCGCCATTCACGTGGCTGCCAGGCGAATTGTCCTGGGCAAATTCGTCAATGCCGGCCAAACCTGCGTAGCACCGGACTATGTGCTGGTGCAGGAAAAGGTCAGGAACCAGTTGCTGGACGCTCTAAAAGCCGTCATCCAGGAATTTTATTCCAATGACCCTGCATCCAGCATTGATTATGGCAAAATAATAAACGAAAGAAGGTTCCTGAAATTGGTCAGCTACCTCAAAGGAGAAAGTATTTTTTTTGGCGGGACACATGATCAGGCTCAACTATATATTGCTCCAACCATTATCACAGACGTCTCCCTGGATGATGGCCTGATGCGTGAAGAAATATTTGGGCCCCTGCTCCCGGTATTGTCTTTTGCCACCACGCAGGACGCCATGCAAATTGTCCGGCGGAATGAAAACCCACTGGCGCTTTACCTATTCACAAAAAACAAGAAGATCCAGGAAGAATGGATGCACAAAATCCCGTTCGGGGGCGGTTGTATCAATAATACCGTTTGGCATTTTGCCAACGAGCATTTACCCTTTGGTGGTATTGGAAACAGCGGCTGGGGTGCCTATCATGGCAAACATAGCTTTACCCTGTTCACGCATCTGAAACCCGTCCTGACATCTTCAACACTCATCGATCCGGCTTTGAAATATCCTCCCTTCAAAGGAAAGATGAAATGGTTCAAGAAACTGATCGGGTAAAGTCTGCGGCCCGAAGCCTTTGATTTAATTGCCCTTTTTTAAGTAACAGGTATTTGCAAGCAGGTGTCTTTGTGTAAAATGAACTATTTACTCACTATTGTCACTCGAACCATCCGACCTCACTATCCCGGCCGTTTATTTTGTAAGCCGAAATGGTCCCGCGTAAGAAATACCTTTCTAAAAACGTCACTGTCCGTGATCAAAATAGGCGGTCATCATCATATTAAAGTGATCTTGTAACCGCTGCCCACGGAACCCATACCCTGTTAACCGGACCGCTAAAAGCAAAAAAGAAACCGGTGCCTGTTGAACATTATTGTAGATTGTAGCGTTTTTAACGTACAAGAAAAATAAGCTATGGCATCCCTACGTGGCCTGATCGCTACCCTTTACCGCTGGCGGATGAAATTTTCAAAACGCACCGGTTGGGGCATGCAAATAAAGAACAATACAGCAAATAGGAAAGCACCGGTGAGCTTTTATGACCTATCGGCAAGCAGCCCATCGGGCGGGGAAATTATTTTCGAAACCTACCGCGGAAAAAAGATACTGCTGGTAAATCTGGCCAGCAGGTGTGGTTTCACGCCTCAATATGCTGAGCTCGAGCAATTGCACCGGCAAAATACCGATTGGGTTGTTCTTGGCTTTCCCTCCAATAATTTCGGGTCTCAGGAACCTGGCAGCGATGAAGAGATTGCGGCTTTTTGCCAGCTAAATTATGGGGTGACTTTCCCGGTTTTTAACAAAGGGGATGTGAAAGGTCCCCATCAGCAGCCGGTCTATCAGTGGTTAACAGATCCGGCTAAAAACGGATGGAATACAAAAGAGCCGCAATGGAATTTTTATAAATACCTGGTGGGTGATACCGGCAATCTGTTACAGGTATATTCTTCTTCGGTGTCTCCGCTCGATATTCCCCTGGCGGCTGCACCGGCCCTTTAAACCGGCTGCACGCTGTTGGCGCTTGCCCGCCGGCATGCCGGGAAAATGTCGGCTATACCGCACACTTCTCGTGGTAATTGATGAGCTCGATGACCGCGCGCTCAAACTGGTACCCATCATATTGACGAACAATATCATCGAGCACCGCCATGATTTCGGTGGCCTCCCGGAGGGTCACCAGTTTCAGGCGAAACTCTTTGATATTGGGCATTCCTTTCAAATAATTGGTATAATGACGGCGCATTTCATTGATACCCACAACCGGCCCCTTCCATTCAATGGATTTTACGAGGTGCTTTTTACAGACTGCCACCCGTTCCTGCACCGTCGGCGGCGCCAGCATCAACCCCGTTTTCACATAATGATTGATCTCGTTAAAAATCCAGGGATACCCGATGGCAGCCCGGCCGATCATAATGCCATCTACCCCGTAGCGGTTTTTGTATTCCAGGGCCTTTTGGGGCGAATCGATATCCCCGTTACCAAAAATCGGAATTTTTATCCGGGGGTTTTCTTTCACGCGGCCGATTAAGGTCCAATCTGCTTCACCCTTATACATCTGGGTACGCGTGCGCCCATGTATGGAAAGGGCCTGGATGCCGACATCCTGCAGCCGTTCGGCAACGTCTTCAATGTTCCTGGAATCGTCGTCCCAGCCAAGGCGTGTCTTAACAGTAACGGGCAGCGACGTACTCTTCACCACCGCTTCGGTCAAACGAATCATCAGCGGCACATCCTTCAGCACCCCCGCACCGGCACCGCGGCACGCTACTTTCTTTACGGGACAGCCAAAATTGATATCCAACAGATCCGGGTTGGTAGCATCGACGATTTTGGCCGCCAGGGACAAACTCTCCTCATCCCCCCCGAATATCTGGATACCTACGGGCTTTTCGTAATCGTAAATATCGAGTTTCTTACGGCTTTTGATCGCATCCCGGATCAGCCCCTCACTACTAATGAATTCGGTGTACATAAGGTGCGCGCCGCTATCCTTGCAAACCGCCCGAAAGGGCGGATCACTTACATCCTCCATGGGAGCAAGCAGCAACGGAAAATCCGGCAGTACTATTGGGCCTATATTAATCAAAAGAATGTATATTGAATGAAGACACAATTGATAACCAAAAAAATTGGCTGTAAATTTACGCACTAATAATTTGAGATGGCCACCTTTGACAGAAATTCAAAAAACATTACCTATTCAGGCCAGTTTGGCATCCTGCTGGCCATGGTGGGGGCCGGGTTGATCATAGGCAGTATCGTTTCTGTCGCGGTTTGGCTCATCATTACCGGAAGGCCTTTGCTGGAAATGGAAACCGACATGTTCCTGCCCAAGTATTATAACGCGGTGATGGCCATCCAGGTAATTTCGACCTTTTTCCTGTTTTTTTTGCCGGCTTATTTTATGGCAAAGATCTGTTACCGGAAGCCCGCGCGTTTTATGGGGTTTACCCGCAATATCAATTACCGGCAGATCCTGCTCGTCCTGTGCATCCTGCTATTGACTTTCCCCCTGTCGGCCGCCTTAGGGGAGCTTAATAAAATTATACCGATACCGCGCAAATGGGCCGATTATTTCCAGGCCAAAGAAGAAGCCCGGACCGCAGAAGAAGCGACCCTGATCCAAATAAATTCGTTTGGAAAATATTTGGTCTCCCTGGTAGTAATCGGACTGCTTCCCGGACTCTTTGAGGAAGCAGGCTTCCGGTCGGGCCTCCAGAATATTCTGGTCCGCTGGTTCAAAGGACCCTGGCTTGCGATTATCCTGACCTCGGTCATTTTCAGCCTGTTTCATTATTCTTATTACGGTTTCCTGGTCCGTTTTGCCCTCGGGGTGATTCTGGGATTCCTGTTTTTTTACAGCGAAAACATCTGGTTGGGCGTGCTGCTGCATTTTTTATTCAACGCACTGCAGGTAACCGCTTTATACCTGACCGCCCAGACGGCATCAAAAGTTCAAAAAGACATCGGGGACAATTTTCCCTGGTGGCTGGGGGTGCTATCGCTCGTTCTAATTGTCTACCTCTTTAAGGAATTTAAAAAAACCTCTCTTCGGCAAAGAGCAAAAGTAACAGACGAAGACTGGCCGGACGACGATTTCCATGACTGGGCGATTTCACACTCTTAAATTTTCTCAATGCCGTTTGATGCTCAGGTCTTCAGAACACGCACCCTCACTGCTGTTGTATTTGTAATAGTCATGCTGACAGGGCTGCTATGGAATCAATGGAGTTTTGTTATCTTATTTACGATCATTCATTTCGGATGTTGGTATGAATTCGTCCGGCTCGTCCGAAAAATTCGCCCCGGCCATTTTTTGATCAGCTGCCTTTGGGGACTTCCCTATATCACGCTCCCTGTAACGCTGCTTATCTACCTGCGGCTCCTTCCCGGCACCGCCGGCACTGACGCCATGTTGAAAGTGATCCCCTGCGGAATTATTTTTTCCATTTGGATCAATGACACCATGGCCTATATCGTAGGTTCCTTCACCGGAAAGCACCCCTTATCCAAAATATCGCCCAAAAAAACATGGGAGGGAACACTGGGCGGCGCACTGCTTTGTATCATCACGATTTCATCTATCGGGAAGGCCACCGGATATTATCACTTTGTTGACTGGATCGCTATTGCTACCTGTTGCGCCCTCTTTGGGACGGCGGGCGACCTGATCGAAAGTAAGATTAAGCGGATGGCCGAAGTCAAGGACAGCGGCTCCCTGATGCCGGGCCACGGCGGTTTTATGGACCGTTTTGATTCCTTACTGGTAGCGACACCTTTTGTGGCCGCTTACTATTTCTTATGCATGCGTTAAATCAAAATAAATACGCATCTTACCGCTCAATTTTTATCTTTGCAGCTAAATTATTTGGATGAACATTCACAAAGAAGGGTATAAAACGATTGCCTTTGGCGCCCTGATTTTTGGCGCGGTAAACATTACCTTTTTCTATTTTTTCAGCGCGTCCCTGCCGGTCACTGCCTGGATCATTTTCGGTGCGACCCTTGTTGTTTTGCTCTTTGTCATTTCCTTTTTTCGTTCCCCCAAGAGGAATTTTACCGTTGCCCACCACCAGGTCATTTGTCCTGCAGACGGAAAAGTCGTGGTGATCGAAGAAATAACCGACCAGGAATATTTTCATGATAAACGAATACAGGTGTCGATATTCATGAGCCCCGCCAATGTCCACATTAACAGAATACCGATGACAGGGGAAGTGGAATACAGTCAATACCACAAAGGGAAATACCTGGTGGCCTGGCATCCGAAATCATCTACCGAAAACGAAAGGCATTCCGTAGTCATAAAAAGCGACAGTGCCGTCATCCTGGTCAAACAGATCGCCGGAGCCGTCGCAAAAAGAATTGTCAACTACCTGAGCGTCGGCCAGCGGGTACTCCAGGGATCAGAAATGGGCTTTATTAAATTTGGCAGCCGGGTAGACGTCCTGTTGCCTGTGGGAACCGAACTAAATGTAGAATTAAACCAGGTGGTAAAAGGCGGCGTTACCGTGCTGGCAACCATCGACACGCTGGTGCCGGTGCCCGGCGACACGGCCGTGGAGGCCGTTCGTTAACGGCCTTTTATAAAATCGATTCGAGCTCCTTTAAATGATACACCGTATGGGTGGGTATTACCGCATGGCTGGCATGAATGTGGTTCACGAAGATGGTATCCATCCCGGCATTCAATCCCCCCTGTATGTCCGCATTGGGGTTATCCCCGATCATGATACACTCCCCGACATTCCCGTTAATCTTTTTGAGCGCATAGTCAAAAATCTCCTTTTGCGGCTTCATCGAATTAGATGTTTCCGAGGTAATCACATGGGTAAAATATTTTGCCAGGGCAGAATTATTGAGCTTACTCCATTGCGTCTTTTCAAAACCGTTAGTAATCAGGTGAATGGAATAATTTTTTTCCTTTAAATATTCCAAAATCTCAAAAGTATAGTCGAAGACCTTTTTTTTGGTCGGCAGAATTTCAAGGAATTTGGCACTCATTTCTTTGGCCAGTTGTTCATCCCCCACTCGGAAATCCAGTAAGGTGCGCCACATCCTCCGCCATTTAAGTTCTTCGCTGGTGATATATCCCTTTTCAAAACGGTCCCAGAGAATTGCATTGTGCTTTAAATAGGTGGTATAGAAATATTCAAACGGGGAAATAAACCTTGATTCCAGTTGAAAAAAAACATACAGTTCGGCCAAAGACTCCTTTGCATTGGCGTCAAAGTCCCACAAGGTATGATCCAAATCAAAAAAAAGATGGCGGTATTTTGAAGAATCGGGGGTCATAGATTGCGTAGATTTGTTGTTTACCAAACTGATCATTCAACGAAATAAGAGGATGAATATTGTAATAACCGGCTCCAGCAAAGGTATTGGAAAAGCGCTGGCCATAAAATTTGCAACGGAAGGCCATTTGGTGTGCCTTTGCGCCAGGAACGAGGGTGAACTGGCGGCGACGGCAGCTGAAATACGCCAAATACATCCAGGGGTGGTCCATTTTGCAGCTGACTTAAGCCTGGCAGCTTCCGCCGCCGGATTCGCGTCGTGGCTGACCGCTCAAAGAATCGACCCGGACATATTAATCAATAATGCGGGCCGGTTCCGCCCCGGAAGCATCCACAGTGAAGAGGACGGGCAGCTTGAAGAAATGATCGCGGTCAACCTGTATTCGGCATACCACCTGACCCGGGCGCTGTTGCCTGCGATGATGACCAAAAAGTCAGGCCATATTTTCAATATGTGTTCGATTGCATCGCTGGCGGCCTATCACAACGGCGGCTCCTACAGTATCAGTAAATTCGCGTTGATGGGTTTTAGCAAAAATTTGCGCGAAGAACTGAAGCCGTATAATCTGAAAGTTACTGCGGTATACCCCGGTGCCGTGTATACCTCCTCCTGGGAAGGAAGCGGCATTCCGCCCTCCCGCATCATGGAAGTCAGTGACGTGGCCAGCCTGATCTATGCCGCATCGCAACTTTCTCCACAAGCTTGCGTCGAGGATATCGTTCTGCGGCCACAACAGGGCGATCTTGACTGACCGGTATTTAAAAATTTTTTAACAACCCCCACTTTTTTTAACGGCTGACTGGTTTGAAGAAGCAGTAAATTTGGGGTTCATCATGATTACGGGAAGGCATGATTACATATTTACGAAACGGCTCCGCCAACATACTTGCTTCTGTGGTTTTGGTGGTCCTGGCCACCAGCTACCAGGTGTCCGCCCAGGCCACTTTCAACGCTGTCTGCCCGCAAAATAAAATCGGAAAAAACGATTACCTGCAGGTGCAGTTTAAACTGGAAAACGCTTCCAATGTGGAGAGCATCTCGCCTCCTTCATTCAATAACTTTTCGGTCATCAGCGGCCCCAACCAGGAGAGTGGCATGACCAGCATCAACGGCAAAGTGGACCAGTATGTGTCGATAAGTTATGTGCTAAAACCCCCGGGCCCGGGTCATTATACAATCGGGCCGGCCACTGCCAGCGCTGACGGGAAAACCTTTAAGAGCCAGGCACTGCAAATAGATGTCACCAACGCGGCAACTACCTCACCGCCGGGCAGCAGCTCCTCCAACCCTCTTGCCCAGTTGGGGGGAACCAGTACTTCCCCTTTTGGTAACCTGAATTTTGATTTCCCCCAGGAACCCGCCACGCACCAGTTTGATGACTACATTTTAAAAAAGGGGGAAAATGTAAATGAGAAGGTCAAAAGGAATCTTTTTGTAAAGCTCGACGTGAGCAAAACAAGCTGTTACGTCGGCGAGCCTATTGTAGCCGCCATCAAATTGTACACGCGCCTGAGATCAGAAACCACCGTCACCGATGCCCCTTCCTTTAACGGCTTTTCTGTCAGTGAAATCGATTTGAGCAAAAGCAATGCTGCGGGCAGTGAAAAATACAACGGGCGGGATTACAATGTCTATGTATTGCGAAAAGTGCAATTATACCCGCTCCAGGCGGGCACCATAACCCTCGATTCAGTGGTCGCGGACAACAAAGTCACCTTCCTGAGATCTGATTTTGCGGGCGCTCAAAAAGGCGACTCCTTTTTTGACATGATGCAGAATTTCGCTGATGCGACCTCCCCCGCCGGATCAGTCGTTGAGGCCAATGTCACTTTAAAGAGCAAGCCCGTAGTGATCACCGTTAAACCCCTCCCGGACGAACATAAACCGGCCGACTTCAAAGGAGCCGTCGGAAATTTTACGATACAGTCTTCGCTACAAAAAGAGGCCATTACCACCGACGATGCCGGCAATCTCAAAGTGGTGATCAGCGGGGCCGGAAATATCCAGCTGGTCAACGCGCCGAAAATAAGCTGGTCTGCAGGCATTGATGCCTATGACGCCAAAATCAGTGACGGGCTGGATTTATCTTCCGTCCCCATCAGGGGATCCAAGACGTTTATCTATCCCTTTACGATTTCAAAACCGGGCACCTATACCATTCCCGTAATTGCATTTTCTTTTTTTGATCCGGTAACCGCCGCCTACAAAACTATCGCTACCCAGCCGCTGACGATCACTGTTACAAAAGGTAAGGGATCGCCCAATTCGCCTTATATAAAAGAAGCCGGCCAGCCAAAACCGGGCGGCCTGCGGGATATCCTGGAAATCTACGGCGGGTATGTTCTTGCCGGCGGCATCCTGCTGGCTGGCCTGTTGCTGTGGATTTTTCGAAGAAAACCTGACGCCAAGAAAACAGTCGCTGCCGTCGTCCCGGCAACCACCGCGTCAAATGCCGCGCTCCGGGGTGAAGAGGCCCAAAACCTGCCGCCCAAATCGGCCATTCCGGATAACCCCCTGGAAATGGCTTACCGGAAACTCACCGAAGAAAAATCGCCGGCTTTCTACCGGGAACTCGACCGGTCGCTGAAGAAATACCTGTCTGCCAAATTCAACGTGCCCAGCGAAGAGCTCCATAAAAAAAGAATCAGCGAAGAACTCGATAAGAGCAATGTCGGCCTGGGCACCTCGCTCAGACTTACCAAACTGATGGACGATATAGAACTGAATTTGTACGCACCCCCTTCGGACATCAACCATATGACAGATACCTACGAAAAGGCTTCGGAAGTTGTTTCCCTGCTGGATAAGCAGGTTTCTTAGTTGTTGGTAAACTTATAGCCGATCCCCCTGATAGAATGGAAGTATTTGGGATTACGGCTGTCATCCTCGAAATATTTTCTAAAATTTAGGATGAAGTTGTCGACCGTTCTGGTCGTCGGGTAGACATTGTATCCCCATACGGACTGCAATATTTTTTCCCGGGTCACCACTTCATTCCTGTTTTCAATCAAGAGCTTCAGCAGCATGGCTTCTTTCTTGGTCAGCGCCACCGTTTCTCCTTCCTTGGTCTTACATTCCAACGCCTTAAAGTTGATATTGTTCCGGCCAAAATTAAAGACCTCCGTAATAGGCTCTTTGGAAGAAATCAACTTGCTTTTATCGATTAATTTTTTGACCCTCAGCAATAATTCGGTAAGGTCAAATGGCTTGGTGAGGTAATCGTCCCCCCCTTTTTGCAAGCCGTTGACCCGGTCTGAACTACTGTTTTTGGCACTCAAAAAAAGGATCGGAATCTCCGTATTAAAGAGCCTGATGTTCTCACAAACAGAAATGCCGTCTATTTCTGGCAACATAACGTCGAGAACTATGATATCAAAATATTCATTATGTACCGATTTGAGCGCTTCTGCGCCATTATAAGCCGCAGTGACCTCGTAGCCTTCCATTTCAAAATTCAGCCGCAGGGCATCCTGTAAATTTTCCTCATCTTCCACCAGGAGAATCGAATGCTTTTTTTGCATTGTAAATGTTTGAATTTTAAAAAATATTTTTCTTTTTCAATACAATTTCAAATATACTGCCTCTCGATGCATTATTCCTAAATTTCACGATGCCTTTGTGTTCATGTATAATTTTCCTTGTAAGATATAAGCCTAATCCGGTTCCTTTAATTTTATCCTGGTGCCCGCGGTAATATTTTTCAAAAATCTTTTCCTTTTCTCCCGGGGGAATACCCACCCCCTCATCAATCACTTCCACAAAAATTTCCCGGCTTGTCTGAAAAGCCTTCAGCAAAACTATGTCCTCTTTTCCGGAATATTTGATTGCATTGTCTAAAATGTTGTTAAGGGCCAGTTGTAACAACAGGAGATCCCCGCTGATCATCAAATCTTCCTGGATTTGCGTTTCAATGGTCCGGTTGGGAAACCGGATGATGAAATCATGGACACAGGCCGATAAAAGACCGGATAAATCCACCTGCTCTTTCATAATCTTATACCCGCCGGCTTCGATTTGGGTGGTCAGGAGCATATTATTACAAAGGGAATTTAATCGGTTGGCCTCCTGGATGGTTGCAGCAATCAACTTTTGGCGCTGTTCGGGCGTCAATACTCTTTTTTGCAGTGTCTCCAGGTTCAGTTTAGTCACCGCAATGGGCGTCTTCAATTCATGAGTAATGGCCATCATAAAATTTTCCTGCTGCTCCGACTGCATAAATTGCCGGTTGATCGCCCTGAAGACAAACACGGCCCCTGCCACGATCAGGAAAAGAAACGCTCCGCCTTCCGTAATATATTCTGCCGTATTGGTGTCACGGGCGTCGGCAATTTCCTTTTGTCTTTGTTCGTGGGCCACGTCATCGACGTCGATCATATCCAGCCGAAACTTGCTTAACTGGATGTTTTGCCTGTTGAGAACAATGAACCAGAATATAAGGGCACCGATAATATAGGATAACAAAAACCAATAGAGGATGTATATCGTTAAGGGACGTTTAATCTGCAGCCTTCTTTTGAGTACTTCGTTATATGCCATAAGTTCGAAGAATTTTACCAAACGCCATCCGGTGCAACGAAGCCCGCCGGGCTACAAGTGCCCCTACTGCACTTTTTCGACCCGCAAACCCACATTG
>Ga0209698_10007277_pt1 | contig 11633 bp, 17 predicted proteins | sample LitLauG_LLR_2012_FD_187203 | JGI IMG/M metagenome (GOLD analysis project Ga0209698, IMG submission 187203) | Freshwater sediment microbial communities from Pennsylvania, USA - Little Laurel Run_MetaG_LLR_2012 (SPAdes) (version 2) | ecosystem: Environmental > Aquatic > Freshwater > Creek >... | reverse complement strand
GTCGGCGCCATTGACGTTGAGGTTCTTGGCCAATTCGTTGCGTCCCGTTTGTCGCTGCCGCGCGATCAAGTCTGCGTCTATGACAACATCTGGCTCATCGACCCACCAGCGCAGGGAGCGCCGGCAGGCCCTCTTTGGGACGCCTATGCGCACAGCTTGGTGGGCGTGCAAATGGGCCATTACGAACCGAACGCCGGTCCTGTGTGCGGATGGTTCTCGCTAGAAAAGGGACGCTCGCTTGAGCCTTCGGAGGTTCGGAGCTTCGCGCGCGCGGCAGCCGCGTTCTTGGATGCGCCAATTCTGTTTCCAGATCCCGCGCCTGGGGATACAAGTCAGTACGCAGACGCAGCGCAAATTGAAGTCACACCTGAAGGCGTCGAGCGCAAAGTCTGGTTGTCGGAATTTGGTGAGAAGGGCCGAACCCGGAATTTGATTGAAGCGCGTGATTGATCACTTGCGCACGCATCTTCTCCGATGGTCTAGCCGATCTGAGCCAGCTCGACAAAATCGAGCAGCAACGCCTTCAGCGCCAATATGATGCTGATCGTGACCTAGATGAGATACCTTGCCAGCTTCGCGGACATACCCGCCGAAGCTTAAGACGATGGCGTTGCGGACTCGGCCCGGCGCGCGACAATGGTGGGTGAGGGCCCGCGGCCTTTATGCGGCGCCTATGGTGGAGCTGATAGACGCAAGATTTGCAGCCGCCGAGATGTAATGAAGGCGGCGGCCACCACGTCAAAACCAGTTCGCTCCAGGAGCTTGGCCATCACTGCAATTATTGTGTAGTTTGACGCCCGTTGTTTGCCATCGGCATGCGAGATCGGAGGAACTGGGTATGTCTCGCTGGGTTTGGGAAATTCGTCCAAACGGCACCTATGACTTCCATGCCGAAGGTCCAGGTGCTACGCGCGCACACAGCGGCACATTCGCGGCCTCAAGAGGTCATTACGCGCTCAATTCGACGACGATGGCGTGGAACGACGTTGGGACCTACCACCTTACCTCAAACGCGAGCATGATCGCGAACGGGAAGCTCGGCGGCGCCACTTGGCATCGAGTTCGGTGATGTATATCGCCGACTTTGGCGCGATCCAGGGCAGGGTAATCGGCGCCATCAAAGGCGCAACTCAGTTTCGGCGCTTCAAAGCGGAAGCCCGCGCCTGCCGAAGCATTGACGTGGAACGCCACTAGGCGCGGTCCAGCATAACGATCTTCACGACGCGGCCCGCCGCGGTGAGCACGCGCTGGTGATCGCCGATGCTATCAAGGGCATTCGACTTCGATCTGTATGAGCCGAAGAACTTCCCATCCAGATTGACCTGCCAGACGCCGTGATAGAGCGCGATCTGGAATATCGAGTGCGGCGCGATCATGTGCGCACCGCCGCCGATGTCTTGGGGGCGTACACAAACGCCGGCGCCTGATCCCCCGCCACGCGCCAATCCGGCGCGTCGACGCCAGCGGCCAGGAATTCCGCGTAAGTGAGCTTTGCGCGCTCCACGCCCCGCGTGTGTTGATCCATCAGGCCGCAGGCTTTCTAAGTTGCGCGCCAGCGTCCAGCGCTGAAGCATCGCTGCGAGGGCGCATCGTCTTGTTCGGGCACGGCTGTAACGAGGCGGCCCGTCGCCCAATAGCGGGGTCGCTAGTCGCCTATGGTTTTGCGCCCAAGCAGTGCCTGCGCAACGCCAACCAATGAGGGGCCAGCGCGGCCCAAAGCACCGCTATTGCTGAATGGCTCTCACCCTAACACGCAACCGCACTGCTGTCGCGCGCTTAAAGGCGCCGCAGGGGCGCGGGAACAAAAGCGACGCGCCGTTATAACCAATAGAAAGCGTTCGTGTGCACGCGTGGCCATTGCGTACAGCTGTCTTTTTTGGGAAGCGAGCCAACGCCCTGGGCACTTGACGCGTCTCGCGTCGAGCGGGTTTGAAATTCTCCCGCATAGCGTTTGATGCGATATTGCATAAGCCGCTCCTCTGTTGGCGGTGCGCGTACAATTCGCCAGCAGTGCGCACCAAAGCATTACCAACAGACAACGCGCCGCCGCCGTGCTAGGATGGCCGTTCGGGCGACAAACACAACAAGCCTTTAATCCGCGCTTGCGGCGCGGTCGCGGGCCTCTATGGAGGCGCTCATCATCAATTCATACCCGGTCGCCGCCTTGTGGTCTGACATCGTGCGGGCGCTGCGCACAAAGACCCGATGCCAGAGGTGCGGCTTCGTGTTGGAGGTGGACAAGCGCGCCGCGCAAGGACGTTGGAAAGTCGATCCTGAATTGTGGGCCGAGCGCTGCAAGGAACGTGAGCGGGCGCCGCTTTCGCCGTTCGATTGCCCTTATCTTAAGGCCGCAATCCGCGGCGCTGGGCGACGCGACAGCGCCCGTATGACCTGAGAGGCGCACTCGCGCGTTTTTCCGATGAGATGCCTTAGCGACCATCTTACTGGCGCATGGCGCGGTCCTGACCGGCTAGTTCGTTCTCGCAATATTGCAGGCGCGCTGATCGGATGGCTCAGCTCCCGTAAACAACCTCGCCAGAACCCACAGCTAGCTTGCTCCGCGGAGGCCGCGCATCAAGCTGGCCGCTTGGGCGCTCGGCATGGCTTCCATCTGCGCGAACAAAGTAGCCGCGACATGACAATAGCTGCTTTCATGGCCGGTGATGTCAGCGCCGTTTGCCAGCAAAGAGACGTCGTCGCCCACCACCAAACGCATCGAGGCGAAGAGATTGGAGATGGCGTCGTCCAACTGTTTGCCGCTCAAGGCGTTCTGCGGAGCGCTCAGATTGGCTTGGAACGCCGCCCGCAGAACTGCCAGCTCCCGGCCGCGCACGTCGGCGCTGATATACGGGGTGACGTCACCGTAGCTCTCGCCCATGAACATTGGCTTGCAGGTTTGAGGATGGGTCGTCGCAAGCTGTTCAAATTCTGAGCGCACGATGTGAATGAGTTCGACTGTGTGGGCGTCGTCCAAATGCGCAAAGCGGAGTTTTGCCGCCTCCAGCATTTGCGCTCGCGCTGCATTCAACAAGCTCGGCTCATCTTGTCCCGCACGTGCGCCGATGCTGAGCCTGGAGAGCAAGGCCTGGTAAGAGGCCGGATCCCCCGCCCTCCAGCTCTGCATCAAAGGCCCAACTTCATGATCGGCCAGCAATTGCGCCTCGATGGCCGCGGGCGCGCTCGCTTGGTCCTCATAGAGCGATGCGGCGACGCGTCCGCCAATGATGGCCAATGCCACCGATGCTGCGATGATAATATTGCGCCGCCATTTCTCGGAAGCGAAGCGGCCCAAAACAGTACCGAGAAGAGACCCGATCAAGGCTCCCACGCCACCGCCAATTGCTGCCCACATTATGTCCATAGCAATGGTTCCTGCCGCAAAGAATCTGTCCTACAGCTGGGACAACAAACCCGTCCATCTCGATGGGCGAAAGGCGCTCATCGGGAGCTCAATGTCGGCGTCTCGTTTAGTCCGGGCGGGATCGAAATGCGTCCGGCGATAGGGCGCGCGCCCCGCCAATCAGAAGGGGCCAACGGATCATCAACACGGGCGGGCGTCTGGGTTGATTGCGCACTTGGAACAGCGAAATCATGGTTATCTAGACTTTATTCTGGACTTTGCTCCGCTGAGGCCCCATGTGAGAGGCATCGATCCTCGACGCGTCACACACTCTGATCCCCGCACTCGCGCAGGATGTTTGCTGTTTCCTTCGAAAAATCGCCGCCTGCCGTGGAAGGTCCACGCGGGCAATCATGCATAGGAGACGGCGCATGGCTGTCGGTACAGTAAAGTTTTTCAATATGGCCAAGGGCTTTGGCTTCATCGCGCAGGAAGGCGGCGGCAAGGATGTGTTCGTGCACATTTCCGCAGTCGAGCGCTCTGGCCTCAGCGGTTTGACCGACGGCCAAAAGGTGAGCTTCGATCTCGAACGTGATCGCCAAGGTCGCGATAGCGCCACCAACCTGAAGTCGGCGTAAAGACAACGGCTAGGGATCGCAAGATCGCATCCCTGATTTGTCAGACAAAGAGCTCGAGCGGCTGCATGGAAATGCAGTCCGCTTGGCTCAGTCGGACACGCCGGAACAGCAGGCGCGCAAGCCAAGCGCCTCTGCTGCCGCTGGCCGGCGTAGCTCCGGGAGCGCCAGCGCCAAGCGTTAAGGGCGTTGCCGGCACATGACGAGAGACTGCTCTGCGTGATTGGCATCGTCAAATCGTACGACCGCCGTCGCGGTCTGGGCGAAGTGACGATCGAGCTCAGCCAACACGTGATCCTGGTATACGTGGCCGAAGTTGAGCGCGCCGGGCTTGCGCGGCTCGCGCCCGGCGATCGCATAAGTTTCGATATCAAAGCCGATCGCAAACTTGGGCGCTTCGCCATCAACTTGGTTGGGCTGAATTGAACGGAGGGCGCGACGCTCGAGTTGCATGGCCGACTACGTCATCGTCTATTTCAAAAAAGGTTCACACGTGGGCAGTAGTCCATGGAGCGGCGATCTCGATGCCGCCAAGTCCGTTGCCAGGGCTGGCCGCATTAGACGCAGCGCAGATGAGTGTCAGATCCGCTCGGTGACGCTGGACGGACCCATTGTGTGGCAAGAACGAAGTCCGCTGTGATCAAGCGGCAACAAGTGCGCCGGCGTTATCTTTGGGTCACAAGGAAAGCGCCGCTAAACGTCTAAGCCGGATGGCTTGGCCGCTTTCCATGGCGCTGAGCAGCATAATCTCTGCGGATGCATCGCCGCCAGTTTTCCGTAGCAGCCCGATCACGTCACGTTGATTGGCGAGACGGGATTTGCCATCCGCGATGCGCTTTTTGAGTTCTGCGCGTTCGTCGTCCATCAGTTCCCCGACGGGGTTGTCATTGGTTGGCGCCTCTGGTTAGGCGCAGTAACAGGTTGTCGTTCTTCCAAATTTCAACGATCGCATTTGCATCGGCGTCCAGCTTTCCGTGCGCAATCGCTGCCCGGTCATCGTCAAACGCTATGAATTCAGAGTGTTGGGTCAGACCCGCCACATTCTTGTAAGAGAAAGAATAATTCACGGAGCCGCTCCGGGCTCGCAATCAACCAAGACCCCTGCATCGGGCCGGCTCATGGGCGAACGGCGCTGCTTGCGCGCACGCCCATCTTAAGTGGGGTGCAATCGGGGCAATGCAATAGCGCGCGCGTTTTGACGGCTTGACGGCTTGGTTGTGAACCGAGGTCATCGGAGGCCAGAAATGCAGTGCGAGAAGCAGTTAGGGGCGTTGCGCGAAGTCTGATAGGCTAGCGACATGGCTCGCGAGATCTTTTTAGTGCGAGGCGACACGGTCGTTTGGCAGGGCGTAATAGAGGCAACCGGACGTGGCGTCGCGCGGACAACGCGCGAATGTTTCGAGGAAGCTTGGCGTCAAGCCATGCGTGAGGGCGCAGTGACCGCCGAAGAGGCAGGGGCGATACAGTTTCGTTCTTCCGCGCCAAAATGATCGAGTTTTGCAGCCGTTTGAACTCCCCCCGCTTAGCGGAATTGAAATGCGCAGTAGAACCCGAGGGTTATGATCACCGCCAAGGCGCATATGCAGGCTGAGAGTGCAACGAGTTGGGCAGACAGGACGTGTTTCACGATCGTGGATATGAAGTCCAATTGTGACCCGACTATGTGGAGACAAATCGGCGAGATCGCGACGTCGGCTGACGCATCTGGGCAATAGGACAATCGACCAAACCCAGAAAGGCGAGGCGAAAGAAGGCTGCACTCAGCTATTAGTGCTGGCTAATGCCGACGGCGCGGCCCATGCAAAGTGCTATGATTTGTCCAGATTGCAGTGCTCTGCTCACTAAGCGCGATTCTCGTGGCGACGCCGAGAGGTATCGATGCCCGAAACACGGCGTATTTCGCGTGACCTTGAATTCCGAAAAGCTTGGCTTTTGGCGTGCGCCCATAGCCGCGCAACGCGAAGCGCTCAAACACGCTCGCGCCAACGTCGCCAAGGGCGGCGAGCCGATAGTCGTCCTCAGGCGCGCATACATTTCGCCTGCGCTGCGGGCCTAACCACAAACGCCTTGGAGTGACTGCGCGCGGGCGGCGAGAGTGGTTCGCCCGGTGTTTGGGGTAACGCTTAGCGCCGGGCTTTATGGGTGTGGTTTGGTGCAATCGCCCAGGGAAGCCAACCGGGCCATATGCGAAATCCGGAGACACGAAGCCAGGCCTATGCTAGGCTGAGGCCCTCAGCAAAAAAGCACGCTTTGCGACCCGCATTTCGCGGCGCGCGGGCCTGTTCGAGGCTCGGCATGCTTGGCGATCCGCGCAATATCGAAGCATCCACGCGCTCGGGCGTACGGATCTAAGTCGTGGCCTATATCGTAAACTCCTCGCCAGGCGCAGGGCTCCGATTTGAGCCCAGCGTTACGCTTCCCGAAGCCAAGGCGGCGCTGGACTGGGCGGTAGGCTTATCCAAACGCGGTATGCGCCTCATTCGAATTCGTGACACCGAAACGGGACGCGTTTTCGACGAGGTGACTTTGCGGGCCGAGATCAAACGCGCTGAGCAAGAGCTGGGCGCTTGATGCGCACCGGTTGTGATGCAAAAGCCGCTGCGTGGGCAGCGACAGGAACAACGCCATGAAGCTTCAGACCATCGCCGGCGCCGCTGAAAAGGCCGGCCTCCAAACCTTCGCGACCTGTGTCCGCGCGACATCCCACATCCGTATTTTGGAAGGCGATGGGCCGTTCACCGTTTTTGCGCCAACCGATGCGGCATTCGGGAAATTCTCAAGAGGTGCGTTGGATAGGCTTCTCGACGGCGATCCGGAACTGCGCGATCGCGTGATCGGCTATCACTTAGCCTCAGGCAAAGTGGTCGCCTCGCAGCTGCGGGGCAGACGTATTCGCGCCGTGATGCGCGCGGGAGGTGATCTCATCATCGACGGACGCGCCGGATTGCGCGTCAACGCCGCTCAGATCGTGGAGACCGACATCTTGGCCGCAAACGGGGTGATCCACGCCATCGACACGGTGCTTTGGCCACGCGAACCGGCAGTTGCGGCCGCGAGCGCGTGATGGACGCGAATAACCGCGTGAGGAGCATGCCAGGTCGTGGCCGCTGGCCGGGTGCGCTAAGCCTTCGTCCCTAGCGCCTTAGCGGGCGTGTTCGCGTCGAGTGTCGATGCCGAGGACTTCGCGGCCGCTCAAGGCGCAAAACCACGTGATCACATACGGCGACCATCGCGTTTGGTTCGAACGGTTTTCAAGCTTCGCGCAGGCAGAGAATGGCTGAAGCAACCACGTGGGGATGCGAGCACGATGGCGGATGAGCGTTCTGAACTGACGGCGGCCGATTTCGCGGCTGCGGAAGTGGAAATGCCGCGCTGGGACGAAGAACCTATCCCATCTTTGGACACATGGCGTCGCTGGCGCGAAGCTGAGGACAAGGCGCTCGCTCACAAGCACCTACGAGCAGCGAAACAAGGCGCGTAACGTTGCCTAAAGTGGCTCCATCTCGAAAGGGACGGAAGCCTACGGGTGAGCGGCCGGCGCCGCTTGTGCGCCAGAACTGATGCAGAAGGCGCTAGATGGCAGGGAAGCGCACGTAAGCGCGATGACGGCATTTATAAGCGCGGGTAGGGTATTCTTGATTTCGCTCAAATCGATGACCATTGGCTGTGAAGCCTGACCCTAGGGGGGCCCATGACCGGGCGGTTAGGTTGGAGCGGGGACATGACGCTTACGAATTTCTTGCTCGCCCGGAGCAAATTTTATGTCGCTTCGGTTGTGCCCTGGTGGGAGGCGCCTAGGGTGATAGCCGGGAGATGTTGCTGCACATGTTTAGATATTTGAGCTTAGCCGCGATCGCGCTGGTCATGACAATCCTACCTAGCCTTGCGCGAGCCGAGCCGTGGCCAGCGCCGGAGCCAGCCGAGGCTCGGGGTTGTGTCATCCAGGTGTTTTGGGACGCCAACTATGGCGGGGAATCCTGGACGGTGTTGGATGACACCCCTTGGGTGGGAGATCATTGGAATGACCAAATCTCATCGGTGAAGGTCATTGCCGGGGTCTGGGACTTTTACTGGGACGCGCAATACCAAGGCGAAGTCTTCCGCACTGGTCCCGGCAACTATTCCTACGTGGGTGACCATTGGAACGATCAAGTGAGCTCATTCCGTTGTGAGCGTCCGACCCATTTTGGCGGACGCTCACGAGACGACGGCGACGATGCCGGGGACAACAAATAAGCGCAAATGCGACGTGCCCGGGCGCATCGGTCGCCCGGGCAGGCCAGCTCAGATTTGTTGATGCTGGATAGCCTAGTTCGAGATGCGAACTGGCAGGCTCTCATAGCCCTTCACGAAGCTGGAAAGGACGCGAACTGGGGCGCCCACCACCTCAATCGGCGGCAGTCGCGCCAGTATCTCCTCCCATAGGATCTTGAGCTGAAGTTCTGCGAGGCGGTTTCCAACGCATCGATGAATGCCAAAGCCGAAGGACAGGTGCCGGCGCGGCTGCGGGCGGTCGATAATGAGTTCGTCGGGGCGATCGAACACCAACTCGTCGCGATTGCCCGATACGTACCACATGGCGACCTTGTCGCCGGCTCGGATGGTTTGTCCGCCAAGCTCAACGTCTTCGACCGCTGTTCGACGCATGTAGGCGAGCGGTGTTTGCCAGCGGATGATCTCGGGAACCATGCTGTCAATCAAAGCAGAATTGGCGCGCAGCTTCTTGTACTGCTCCGGGAACTGGTTGAGCGCCAAGACCCCGCCCGTCATCGAGTTGCGGGTGGTGTCATTGCCGCCGACGATCAGTAGGGTGAGCGTGCCTAAGTATTCCATGGGATCCATGTTGCGGGTCGCTTCCCCGTGCGCCAGCATCGAGATGAGGTCCGGCTTTGGATCGCTGTTCACACGCTCGTTCCAGAGCCTGGTGAAATAGGCGAGGCATTCGGCGAGTTCTTCGCGGCGCTGTTCGTAGTTCTCCAGCACGCCGCCTCCGGCAAGCTTGGCGCCGCGCTGCGCCGTCGATACGTCGGACCAGCGCGTCAGCTTCCATCTCTCTTCGAAAGGAAAATCGAACAACGTCGCCAACATCATGGTGGTCAACTCGATCGAAACCCGATCAACCCAGTTGAATGTCTCGCCCCGCGGCAGCCCGTCTAGAACCATCGCAGTCCGGGCGCGGATGACATCTTCCAGCTTAGCCAGGTTTGCAGGCGCCACGATCGGCTGCACGACCTTGCGTTGGGCCTCGTGCTTCGGCGGGTCCATGGTGATGAAACTCGGGCTTGTGAACCCCTCGTCGAAATCGACGAGGCCAATGCCGCCGTTAAAGGCGTCGGACGAAAATGCCTGATGGTTGGTATCGACCGCCATAATGAGATCAAACGTCGAAATCGACCAATACGGGCCAATGCGGCTCTCCCGACAATAGTGCACGGGCGCTTCTTTCCGCAGACGTGCGAAGTAGGGCCACATGGCGTCGTCGCGGAACAGCCGGGGGCGCGCGACGTTGAATTCCTCAAGCGGGATCGAATAGGGATCGGGCCAGGGGCGAGCTTCGTCATTCGCCTGACCCATGCGGACCTCCAAGAAAGAACGCGCTCAGTAGAACACGAAGTCATGCGGGCCGCAAAGGGCTGCCTATGGCGATGCGTGGCCAAGAGTGCGCTGTCAGCGGCGGAAGCGCTTTCTCACACGCGGTTGGATCTCAAGAGCAGTTGGAACTGAGGCCGAGAATAGCAGTTTCCGCCGACCCGTTTGAGAGCCAATCGAAACCTGGTCGGCGAAAGACGTGACCGGGAGGTGATGCGAAATGGCGTCGCGGATCAGCGACGAACTAGACAACGAAATTGGGGTTTCGTCGGCGGCCAAGTGCAAGCGCTTCATGAGCGCCGCGTCTAGCGCCCGCGGCCAACGATAGGTTGAAAATAATCGACCGAGCGACGGGGCCGCCTTGGCGTTTGTTGCCGGGAACGCGATAGAAAAGCCGCCAAGATTTCGAGCCGCTCGAGCCAAGGGGCAAGGCAAGCTGCAATCGCCGCGCACGGCCCAACAAGGCGGACTTTCGTTCGACGCATCGCTTGTCAGCGCCGATATCGGCGCTCGGGGCAAAACGCCCTCCCATTTTAGGCATGGCGTCTCCGGTGATTTTAATAGTGTGCCAATTGTGCCGATAGTGCGCAAAATCGTTGTGAGCGGGACGGATGGCCGTGGACGCGAATTTGAGCGCCTGCATTGCCCGCAAAATTGCAACCAACTCTGCACGAACCAACTCTCCACGGCCTTGGATACCGTTGGGCGCGGTACTACTCGCTTTCCACGCCATGACACGCGCCGCCCACGGGGCGAAAAATGTTGCCCATGGGCCCGCTGCGATCTGGAGTGCGCCCATGGCTCAGATACCGAAATCAGGGAATCTCGGTTGTTGAGACGAGCTCGGAGGCGAGAAGCGCATAGAACGTTCATGAAGCAGCGCGCTCGACGTCGAATTTGGCGCAACCGCGCACGCTTGCGTGGGCGGCGATGCGTTGATGCCGTTTGACGCCTATTGGGGCAGGGCAATTGTCGCCGCGTCAGGGCAACCCTCAAGGGTGGCCTCTGATTGGCGCTTAAGCTCCGGGTTCCGCGCGCGCCAAAGGCCCGCCTCTAGACCTGAAATCCTTGGGAGTAGCCGCTTTATTCTGGCCCTAATCTGCGGTAGGCACGTCATTAACCATGGTGGGAAGCGAAGCGCGCCGAAGTGCGCTGGGGGAGACCAAACCATGCGAATAGCGCTGCTTGGGCTGGCGGTGGCGATGGCCGCCGCGGTATTGGGAAGTGGCACTGTCGCCGCCAAAGGCCACGACGCGGACACATCTTTTATGGCCGCGCGCGACTGTATTGCGCCGCTTTATCCGCATGATCCGTTCCAGCGGGTGCTGGCGGGCGATCCCAGGCTCGCCGCCATCGCCCAGGGCTGCGGCGCGTTTGCAAATGATAGACGCCATGGCGGCCTCGACGCGGTCCGCGCCCGCTTTTACGCCGGGCGCGCCAATCGCATGAGCAACAATATCGATGTGGCGATCCATCAGCTCGAAGGGGCCGCTGCGGTGGGCGCCGACTACGATGATTTCAGCCCGGGCGAGCGGCGCATGGCGACGCTCGAATTGATCCATGCGTATTGGCAAGACCAGCGGCTTGATGATGCGCAGGCAAGGCTCGACGACGGGCTGAACCGCTCGCGCGTGCTGTCGTCGAGCGATCCGGCCGTCGCCTATCAGCAGGCGATGTTGCTGTTGGCGCGCTCGGGTCTGCAGGGGCGCAAAGAAGCCTTCAATATGCTCCAGACTTGGTTTCCCGGCGATGAAGCCAGTTTGCGTCAAAGCGGGCTCTCGGCAGAAGACATTCAAAGCGCGCGCTCCTGGGTGTTCAAGCTGGGCGCTGATCTCGGACGTCAGACGCTTGGCGACACCCGTGACGCTGCGCAGCGCCTGTCAGACGCGCGCGATGGCGTTATGTATTTCGGCGCTGCGATGCGAACCGTGGAGGTCGCCTGCCCACGCCCGCGTAGCGCGCAAGACGCCTGCACCGGCATTCGCGTGTCGGTCGAGCCGATCGCTGGCGTCGACAACAATTTGCCCTCCCAGAGCCTGGCTTCGGAAATCGAATACGCGATGTTCGGG
>Ga0209698_10007276_pt1 | contig 11633 bp, 8 predicted proteins | sample LitLauG_LLR_2012_FD_187203 | JGI IMG/M metagenome (GOLD analysis project Ga0209698, IMG submission 187203) | Freshwater sediment microbial communities from Pennsylvania, USA - Little Laurel Run_MetaG_LLR_2012 (SPAdes) (version 2) | ecosystem: Environmental > Aquatic > Freshwater > Creek >... | reverse complement strand
AGCGCAAGGAGATGAGTCCGATCGCCCGCGTCAACGACTTCGTTGTCAAATTCGCCAATGTGAACGGCTCCGGCTCGGCGAGCGCCAACGGCCTGTTCGCCAAGTCGATCCTGCGCATGGGCGTGCCCGTCGCCGCGCGCAACATCTTCCCATCGAACATCCAGGGCCTGCCGACCTGGTTCGAGGTGAGGATCTCGGAGAGCGGTCACCTCGGCCGGCGCGGCGGCGTCGACCTGATGGTGGCGATGAACCCGCAGACCTGGGACAAGGACGTCGCCGAGATCGAGCCCGGCGGCTACCTCTTCTACGATTCGACCCGCCCGCTCCCCCCATCGACGATCCGCGACGACATCGTGGCGCTCGGGATGCCGCTCACGGAAATCTGCAATTCGGCCTACAGCGACCCGCGCGAGCGCCAGCTGTTCAAGAACATCATCTACCTGGGCGCGCTGGCCGCGCTCATGGACCTGGAGCCCGGCGCCATCGCCGAGCTGATCGGCGAGCAGTACAAGGGCAAGGAGAAGCTGCTCAAGCCCAACCTCAACGCGCTGCAGCTGGGTTTGAATTACGCGCAAGAACATTTAAAAAATTCTTTGGGATTAAAGGCGAAAAGAACCTACGCCGTCGGCGACCGCATCTTCATCGAAGGCAACGCCGCGGCCGCGCTCGGCATGGTCTACGGCGGCGCCACGGTCTGCGCCTGGTATCCGATCACGCCGTCCTCTTCGCTCGCGGAGGCTTTTCAAAGTTATTGTTCAAAGTTAAGAGTAGATAAAGAGAGCGGAAAAAATAAGTTTGCAATAGTTCAGGCCGAAGACGAGCTCGCCTCCATCGGCATCGTCACCGGGGCAGGGTGGAACGGCGCACGCGCCTTCACCTCCACCTCCGGCCCGGGCGTGTCGCTCATGACCGAATTCATCGGCCTCGCGTACTTCGCCGAGATTCCCGTCACCATCGTGGACGTGCAGCGCGGCGGGCCCTCGACCGGCATGCCGACGCGCACCCAGCAGGCGGACCTGCTTGCTTGCGCCTACGCCGGGCACGGCGACACCAAGCACCCGCTGCTGTTCCCCGAGGATCCGCACGAGTGCTTCGAGTTCGCCGCGCAGGCGCTCGACCTCGCCGACCGGCTGCAGACGCCGATCTTCCTCATGACCGACCTCGACATCGGCATGAACCACCGGCTGGCCAAGCCGCTCAAGTGGGACGACGCCAGGCAGTACGACCGCGGCAAGGTGATGACCGAAGCCGAGCTGGAAGCGGGCAAGGATTTCGGCAGGTACCTCGACGTGGACGGCGACGGCATTCCGTACCGCACGCTGCCCGGCACGCATCCGAAGCGCGGCGCCTACTTCACGCGCGGCACCACCAAGAACGCCTACGCCAGCTACTCCGAGGCCGGGCCGGACTACGTCTACAACGTGCAGCGCCTGCTGAAAAAATTCGAGACCGCCAAGAAGCTGCTGCCCAAGCCCGTGCTGACGCCCGCCAAGGAACCGGCGCGCTTCGGCGCCATCTTCTTCGGCTCGACCAGCCCGTCGATGCACGAGGCGCTGGAGGCGCTCGCGGCCAGGGGCATCTTCATCAACGCGCTGCGCGTGCGCAGTTTCCCGTTCCAGGACGAGATCCTCGACTTCGTGCAGTCGCACTCCAAGGTGTTCGTCATCGAGCAGAACCGCGACGCGCAGATGAAGACGCTGCTGGTCAACGACGCCGGCATCAACCCCGCGGCGCTGATTTCCATCCTGCACTACGACGGCACGCCGATCACCGCCAGGTACATCACGCAGGAAATCTCCGAGATCGTCGCGGCGCTGAACGTGCGCCCGATCAAGAAGGACAAAGCCGCGTGAGGCTCTGGTTTTTACTGCTGATTGCTCTTCCCGTCTGGGCTTTCGCAAGCCCCGACGAAGCCGCGCTCGGCAAGAACGAGGGCTATCCGGCCTGCAAGCAGCAGGAGTTTGCTGCGCGCGGCGATGTCTGCCTCGTCGGCACCCTCAGCCACATGGCCGAGCTGTATCCGGCGCGCAAGGTCGCGCACGGCGCGCCGCGCGATCTCAAGCAGGCGGACAAGTCCGCGGCGCTCGGCGCCGACGACTACATGGCGAAGAACCGCAACACGGGGCTGCTCGTCATCAAGGACGGCGTCATCCTCGCCGAGCGCTACGGCTACGACCGCAAGCCGGCCGAGCGCTTCCACTCGTACTCGATGGCGAAGACCGTCGTCGGGATGCTCATGGGGATCGCGATTTCAGAAGGCAAGATCGCTTCCATCGACGACCTGGCCGAAAAATACGTCCCCGAGCTGAAGGGCCACCCCTACGGGCAGACGACGCTGCGCGACCTGCTCACCATGTCCTCGGGCGTCGCCTTCAGCGAGCACTACGACGGCAAGGACGACGTCACCAAGCTGGCGATGAAGACGATCGGGCAGCAGGGCCCCGGCGGCGCGGACTCGGTCAAGGACTTCACCAACCGCGAGCGCCCCGCCGGCATCAAGTTCAGCTACTCCTCGGCCGAATCCGAGGTGCTCGGGCTCGTCGTGCGCGCGGCGACAGGCAAGACGCTCTCCGACTACCTTTCCGAGAAGATCTGGATCCCGATGGGCGCGGAGTCGGACGCCTACTGGCTCATCGACGCCGGCGGCTACGAGCTCGGCTACATGGGCATCAACGCCACGCTGCGCGATTGGGGCCGCCTCGGCGTGCTCCTCGCCAACTACGGCGCGCTCGACGGCAAGCAGATCATCCCGGCCGCGTGGGTGAAGGAGGCGACCTCCGTGAACGCGCCGCACCTCGAGGTCGGCGTGGCCACGCAGTGGAACGGCTACGGCTACCAGACCTGGCTCATCCGCAAGGGCACGCCCATGTTCGCGCTCTTCGGGTTGCGCGGGCAAGCCGTCTACGTCGATCCCGTGAGCAAGCTCGTGATCGTGCACACCGCCGTCTACGGGGTCGACGGCTCAGAGCGGCGCGCGCAGTTCGAGTACCTCTTCGGCACCCTGAAAACCCTGACCGCGAACTGACATGACCTATCTCACCAAACCCAAGCTCCATCACCCGACCCTCAAGAAAAACACGGTCGGCTACACCCGCCGCGATTACGAGGGCAGGGTCTCCACGCTGTGCGCCGGCTGCGGCCACGACTCCATCTCCGCGGCGATCATCGAGGCCTGCTACGAGCTGAACGTCCAGCCGCATCGCCTCGCCAAGCTCTCCGGCATCGGCTGCAGCTCCAAGACCCCGGATTATTTTCTCGGCCAGTCGCACGGCTTCAACACCGTGCACGGGCGCATGCCCTCGGTGCTGACCGGTGCCAACCTCGCCAATCGCGACCTGATCTACCTCGGCGTGTCCGGGGACGGCGACTCAGCGTCGATTGGCCTCGGCCAGTTCGCGCATGTCATGCGCCGCGGCGTCAACATGCTCTACATCCTCGAGAACAACGGTGTCTACGGCCTGACCAAGGGCCAGTTCTCCGCCACCGCCGACGCCGGCTCCAAGGCCAAGCGCGGCGCGATCAACAAGGATGCCGCGATCGACACCGTCTCGCTCGCGCTCCTCATGGGCGCCACCTTCGTCGCGCGCTCATTCTCCGGCGACAAGAAGCAGCTCGTGCCGCTCATCAAGGCCGGCCTCGCGCACGAAGGCGCCGCGTTCATCGACGTCATCAGCCCCTGCGTCGCCTTCAACAACCACGCGGGCAGCACCAAGAGCTACGAATACATCCGCGAGCACAACGAGGCCGTCAACCGCCTCGACTTTTGGCCCTCGCGCGAAGCCATCAACATCGATTACAGCGAAGGCAGCGTCATCGAAGTGCCGCAGCACGACGGCACCGTCCTAAAGCTGCGCAAGACCCACCCCGAGTACGACCCCACCGACCACATCGGCGCCATGACCCAGATCCAGGCGCATGCCGCCAAGGGCGAAGTCCTCACGGGCCTGCTCTACGTCAACCCCGACTCCGAAGACCTCCACGCCCACCTCAGCACCTACGCCGCGCCGTTCAACACCCTCGGCGCGAAAGAGCTTTGCCCGGGGGCGGGGATGTTGGAGAAAATCAACGCTGCGTTGCGTTGATCGTTGAACAGAAGTCGGTATGGCGGCCGTGCCTCCTGGAAACGATAATGGGGCGGCCTTGGAGGTGGAGCGGCCGCATCGAGTCCCGTGGGATGGATTTTCTCGCATCGTGATCGCCACGGATGAGAGTGCCGTAAAGCAGCATCCGGAGTACGAGGGAGCGAAGACTGGCGACGTTCCATCCGCCAAGCGGCTGGCAGCGCAACTAGCCGGTCCCGAAACACTGGCTGCGATTCGTGAATTGATCGGTGGTCGTCCGGCCGCCATGTTGCCGGTGCACGCGTTGGAAAATCAGGGATACAACCGAATTCCGGCGGCATATGCTGAGCTGCTCGCTGAGAGGCTAGGTCTTGAGGTGGAAACCGGTATTGTTCAGGCAAACGTCGTTAATCATACGGGCGCGTCCGGCTGGGGTCGTATGATCCGTCCCCCGATCTTCGATGGCGTTGTGATCCCCGACAGGGATTACCTGATGGTTGATGATTTCGTGGGTCAGGGTGGGACGCTTGCCAATCTGCGTGGATATTTGATCGCTGGTGGCGGAATGGTGCTAGGGGCGACGACATTGACCGGCAGGGCAGATTCCGCCACACTCGCATTGCAAACGAATACGCTGGCTGCGTTGAGAGGAAAACATGGCGAACAAATTGAAAACTGGTGGCAGGGAACCTTCGGCTACCGCTTCGACTGCCTCACGGAAAGCGAGGCACGGTATCTCCTTCGTGTCGAGGATGCTGACACCATCCGAGCGCGTCTTGTTGAGGCAGGATCTCAAGAATAGTATCGAGATCGCAAGATCGGTCAAAGTTTAGGGATCTTGGCAATCTCAAGCAAAAGCCCGCGCCTAGCGGGCTTTTTGCTTTTTACATCTACACATCAAAGTACCCAATCACTCCTAATGTTCAACCTTGACGAACTGATTTCGCCTGGCACTTCTGGTCCTTAGCTTATGGCCAAGAGCATCAAGATCGACCGCCAGAAACGCCTGCGCGAGGAGCCGAGCAAGGGGCATAACCGCTGGCACCCGGACATTGCGCCGGTGATCGAGGCGGCTCCGGGCGAGGAGGTGACGCTCGAGACGCGGGATGCGAACGATCTGCAGATCCATGCCGGGACGACGGCGAAGGATCTGGAGAAGCTGGAGCGCACGATGGCGCATCCGCTCACCGGGCCGGTGTATGTGAAGGGGGCGGAGCCGGGCGATCTGCTGGAGATCGAGTACCTGGACATCGTGCCGGAGCGCTACGGCTGGACGCGCTTCGCGCCGGGCGGCGGGTTCCTGCCGGATTTGTTCGACTATCACTTTGTGGCGCACTGGGACATCACACCCGAGTACGCGACGTCGTCCCAGTTGCCCGGGGTGCGGATTCCGAACGGCGCGTTCATGGGGACGGCGGGGGTGGCACCGTCGCACGCGCAGCTGAAGAAATGGAACGACAGGGAAATGGAATTGCTGGCGCGCGGCGGGCGGGTGTTTCCGCCGACCGAGGTGGCGGCGGTGCCGGCGGGAGGGAAGGTTGCGAAGGAGGGCCTGCGCACGATTCCGCCGCGCGAGAACTGCGGCAACGCGGACGTGAAGCAGCTCACCAAGGGATCGAAGCTGTTCGTGCCGGTGGCGGTGGACGGCGCGCTGTATTCGGTGGGCGACGGGCACTACGCCCAGGGCGATTCGGAGTGCTGCGGCACCGCGATCGAGATGGGGGCGACAGCGCGCGTGCGCTTCAAGCTGCACAAGGGCGAAGCAAAAGCGAAGAACATCGTCTGGCCGCGCTTCTCGCATCCGGGCTTCTTCCAGGATCCGAAGCACGCGATGCCGCGCAACTTCATCGCCACCATGGGCATGCCGATCACGGCCGAGGGCCGCAACGAGAACTGCGACCTCTCGCTCGCGGCGCGCAACGCCGTGCTCGAGATGATCAAGCTATTGCAGGAGCGCGGCTGGACGCGCGAGCAGGCCTACGTGCTGTGCAGCGTCGCGGTGGACCTGCGTGTGAGCAACGTGGTGGACGTGCCCAACGTCACCGTCTCCGCGCTGCTGCCCGAGGACATCTTCGACCGAGCCGTGTAAGGCCGGCCTAGTTCGACCGGCCGGCGGCGTCCCCGGACGCGGGCACGGAGACCACGAGTTCCTTGAGGATGCCGCCGCTTTCGACGCAGCCTTTCACGGTGCCTTCGCCGTTCATGCGGCGCGGATCCTGTGAGAGCATGCGGAAAACCAACCAGGAGAAAGCCGTGCCGCAATCGCCACGCCGCGCGCTGATCGTGATCGACGCGCAGAACGAATACTTCACGGGCAAGCTGTTGATCGAGTACCCGGAGCCGAAGAAGTCGCTCGCCAACATCGGCCGCGCCATGGACGCCGCAGCCGCGGCCGGCGTGCCGATCGTGGTGGTGCAGCAGTTCGCGCCGCCGGGCGCGCCGATCTTCGCGCGCGACACGCCGATGTACGAGCTGCACGAGTCGGTGGCGCGCAGGAAGCGCGACCACCTGATCGAGAAGAAGCTGCCCAGCTGCTACCCCGGCACGGACCTCGCGGACTGGCTGGCGAAGAGCGCCATCGACACGCTGAGCGTGGCGGGCTACATGACGCACAACTGCGTCGCCTCGACCGTGAACCACGCGCTGCACTCGGGCCTCGCGGTGGAGGTGCTGTCGGATGCGACGGGCTCCTTGCCCTACGCCAACCGCGCGGGCCGCACCAGCGCGGAGGAAACGCAGCGCGTGTACATGGTGGTGTTCCAGTCGCGCTTCGCGGCGGTGATGGATACGGATACGTGGATCGCTGCGCTGCAGGGCGGCCCGGTCCACCGCGACAACATCTTCGCTTCGCACCAGCAAGCGGTCGGGACGGGCGGATAGAAAGACCGGGGCCCGGTATCATCACGGGCTCGATCCAGGAGACGGCGATGAGCGTTGCACGCGGCTGGCAGTTTTTCATGCATCCAGGGCCCACCAATATCCCGCTGCGCGTGCTGCACGCCATGGCGAAGCCGGCGGTGGATTTCACCGGGCCGGAGTTCGTCGCGCTGCGCGACCGCTCGCTGGAGCGGCTGAAAGGGGTGCTGAAGACGAAGCAGGGGTTCGTCATCGCCTACGCGGCCTCGGGCCACGGCGCGTGGGACGCGAGCATCGCGAATCTGTTTTCGCCCGGCGACAGGGTGCTGGTGTGCCAGGCGGGTTATTTTTCCGAGAACTGGGCGGCCACGGCGCGCAATTACGGCCTCGAGGTCGACGTCGTGCAGGCGCCCGAGCGGCGCCCGGTGGATCCGAACGCGGTGGCCGAGCGGCTCGCCGCCGACAAGGCGCACGCGATCAAGGCCGTGATGATCGTGCAGAACGAGACCGCGACCGGCATGCGCCACCCGGTGGCCGAGGTGCGCGCGGCGATGAACCGCGTGCGCCATCCGGCGCTCTACATGGTGGACACGATCTCGTCGCTCGCCTCCTACGACTTCCGCATGGACGAGTGGGGCGTGGACCTCGTGATCGGCGGCTCGCAGAAGGGCCTCATGCTGCCGCCGGGCATGTCGTTCACCGCAATTAACGCCCGTGCCTGGCAGGTCTCCCTCACGGCGCGCAATCCGCGCCGCTACTGGGACTGGCGCACCATGGTGGAAGACGGTCGCCAGGTGCGCTTCTGCGGCACGGCGCCGATCGCGTTCTTCTACGGCCTGGACGCGTCCCTGGACATGATCGAGGAGGAGGGGTTGGAGAACGTGTTCGCGCGCCACCGGCGCCTCGCGCAGGCGACGCGTGCCTGCGTGAAAGCGTGGGGCGCAGTTTCCGCGCACGGCGGCGGGCCCGAGATTCATTCGCTGGATCCCGAGGCCGCTTCGGATTCGCTGACCGCGGTGCTGACGCCGCAGGGGCACGACGCCGACCGCGTGCGCGCGATCGCCGCCGAACGCTACGGCGTCGGCCTCGGCCGCGGCCTGGGCGCGCTGCAGGGACGCGTGTTCCGCATCGGCCACATGGGCGACCTGAACGAGCCCATGCTGCTGGGTGCGCTGGGCGCGATCGAACTCGCGCTGGCGGAAGCCGGCATGCCGCATGCGCGCGGCGGCGTCATGGCGGCGATGGATGCGCTGAAAGCGCCCGCTGCAACGCGCAAGGCCGCCATCGCGGCTTAGTTCAATGCAGTTCTAAATTCTTGCCGTTCATCCTGCCGCGGTATTCCCTGCCGCCGGCCTTGAAGGCGATGTCCTCGCCGCGCACCTTGCCGTCTTCCAGCGCGTAAGTATCGCCGCCGGTGCTCAGGGTGCCGGAGAGCACCTGGAACTGCTGCCTGAGGACGAGTTCGCCCTGCGGCAGCTTGTAGTCGCCGGCGACGTGGGCGGGAACGATCCACAGGTACGCGGTGCACCAGTAGGTGTCGCAGCCGACGTCGGGGGTCAGCGTGACGCGCTCGTCCGCCGCCCAGTCGCCCATGGTGAAGCTGTTCGAGACCACGCGCGTGCCCGGCTTGAGATCGAGGATTTTCGGCCGCAGCTTCAGGTTGATGTCCGGCAGCAGGAACAGGGTGATGACGCTGGCCTGGGAAAAGTCGGTCTCGAAGATGTCGGCTTTCATGAAGCTGGCCTTGCCGGAGACGCCTTCCTTTTCGGCGTTGCGCCGCGAGAGCGCGACCATGTCGGGGTTGTACTCGATGCCGAGGGCGCGCGCGCCGCGCTTGGCGGCGGTGATGACGGTGCGGCCGTCGCCGGAGCCGAGGTCCATGACGTAGTCCTCCGGCGTCACCCTGGCCATGTCGAGCATCCTGTTCACCACGACCTGCGGGGTCGGCACCCAGACGACGTCCTTTCCCGGCTGGCCCGAATGGGGCTCGAAGGGCGCCTGCGCGAAGGCGAGCGAAGCGGCGGCGGCGAAGAGGAAGGCGAGGCCGGTGCGGCGGACGAGGGATGCGGCGCGCATGTCGGGGGCTCCGGAAAATTCAAGCCGCACCTTACTCCATTTCCTGCACGCAATTCCTGACAGGCGCAGAATTGGCGTCATGGGGGGCATGCAAATCCGCGGCCGCGGCGTGGGCGTTGAGCTCGCGCTGCTGGTCGTCATCGTCGCGGCGCCGCTGATCGCGCTGATCGCCTACCTGCTCTACGACACCGCGCAAGGGGACGAGAAGCAGTCGGCGGGCCTGGCGATGCAGATGGCGGTCACCACCGCGGACCGCGCGGCGCGCTACGTCGATACGGAACGCAGGGCGCTGGAGGCGGTGGCGAAGCGGCCGCTGGTGCGCGCCATGGACCCGGCGCATTGCGATCCGCAGCTCGCCGACCTGCGCGAGGTCTACGGGCACCTGACGAACATCGTGGTCATCAATCTCGAGGGCCGCATCATCTGCGGCGCCTCGCCGCCGCCGCCCGGCGTCGTGGTGCGCACCGGGGACGAAAAGCTGATTCCCGCGATGAAGGCCGAGCCGCGCTTCCGCCTCTCGAAGCCCTTCGTCGGCCCGATCTCGAAGCGCTGGACGATCGCCGCGGCGCAGCCGGTGCTCACGCCCGCCGGCGGCCTCGCGGGCGTGGTGGCGATGGGCATCGACCTGTACGACTGGGTGTCGTTTTCCTCCATTCCCGGGGAGCCGAAAGGCACGGTGCACGACGTCGTGACTTCCGAGGGCATCGTGATCGGCCGCTCCGCGGAAGCCGACCGCTGGATAGGCCGCGACGCGGGCGAGAGCGAAATCCACCGCCGCATGCTGGAGATGAGGCAGGGCACGGCGCGCGCGCGCGGCACGCTGGGCGCCGACCGCCTCTGGGGCTTCACGCCGGTGAACGGCACGGACTGGTACGCGCGCTCCAGCGTTTCCGCGAACCGCGTCTTTGGTCCCGTGAAGGAACGGGCGCTGCAGACCGCCGTGCTGGTGGCGGCGGTGCTCGGCGTCGCCTTCCTCGCCGTGGCCGCGCTGGTCGCGCGCCTGGTGCGGCCGATGCTGAAGATATCGGCCGCCGTGCGCCTGCGCGCCGCGGGCAAGGGCAACGTCCGCGTGCCGGTGACCGGGCCGAACGAGGTCGCCGAGCTCGCGGCCGAGCTGAACCGCATGATCGACGCCGGCGAGCGCCAGGACGAGGACCTGCGCCGCTTCCGCGCCGCGATGGACATCTCCGGCGACGCGATCCTGCTCATCGACCGCAAGACGCTGCGCTACGTGGACGTCAACCAGACCTTCTGCGACCTGGTCGGCTACACGCGCGCGGAAATGCTCGCCATGACGCCGATGGACCTCTTCAGCGCCGACCGCGGGACGCTGGAGCGCGACTACGACGCGCTGATCGCCGGCAAGGACAGCAGCGCGAACACGGTCGAAGGCGTCTACCGGCGCAAGGACGGCACCGCCGTTCCGGTGGAAGCGCGCCGGCGCGCGCTCCATACCGAGGACGGCTGGATCATCGTCGGCACCGCGACCGACATCAGCGAGCGCAAGCGGGCCGAGGAGGCGCTGCGCGAGAGCGAGGAGCGTTTCCGGCGCAGCTTCGAGCTGGCGGGATCGGGCGTGGCGCTGATCGGGCTGGACCGCCGCTTCCTGCGCGTCAACCGCAGGCTGTGCGAGATCCTGGGGTACACCGAAGCCGAGATGCTGCGCCTCACGGGCAGGGAAATCTCGCATCCGGACGACCTCGACGTGATCGACCAGCAGCGGCCGCTCCTCTACGCCGGAAAAATCGACGCCATCCGGCTGGAGAAGCGCTACCTGCGCAAGGACCGCTCGGCCGTCTGGGTGGCGCTCACCATCACCGTGGAGCGCACGCCCGCCGGCAAGCCGCAGTACGAAATCGCCATCTACGACGAAATCACCGGCCGCAAGGAGGCCGAAATCGAGCTGCGGCAGACGCACCAGGAGCTGACCCGCTCCAACGCGGAACTCGAGCAGTTCGCCTACGTGGCCTCGCACGACCTGCAGGAGCCGCTGCGCATGGTGGCCAGCTACACGCAGCTCCTCGGCAAGCGCTACGGCGACCGGCTGGAGGGCGACGCGAAGGAGTTCATGGCCTACATCGTGGACGGCGCTTCGCGCATGAAGCAGCTGATCGAGGACCTGCTCGCCTATTCGCGCGTCGGCACGCGCGGGCGCGAGTTCAAGCCCGTCAAGCTGGAGTCGGTGGTCGAGCGCGCGAAGACCAACCTGCGCGCCGCGCTGGAAGAAAGCGGGGGAGAGCTCACGCACGATCCGCTGCCCGAGGTCCAGGGCGACGAAATGCAGCTGCTGCAGCTGTTCCAGAACCTGGCGGGCAACGCGATCAAGTTCCACGGCGAGGCCAAGCCGCGCGTGCACGTATCCGCCTCCGAAAAGGAAAGCGAATTCGAGATCGCGGTGCAGGACAACGGCATCGGCATCGAGGCGCAGTATTTCGAGCGCATATTCATGGTGTTCCAGCGGCTGCACGACAAGGGGCAGTACCCGGGCACCGGGATCGGCCTCGCCATCTGCAAGAAGGTGGTGGACCGGCACGGCGGCCACATCCGCGTCGAGTCCGCGCCGGGCCGGGGCAGCCGCTTCCTGTTCACGCTGCCGAAGAAGCGGCAGGTATCATCCTCCGCATGAACGCCACCGACGCC
>Ga0209698_10007275_pt1 | contig 11634 bp, 7 predicted proteins | sample LitLauG_LLR_2012_FD_187203 | JGI IMG/M metagenome (GOLD analysis project Ga0209698, IMG submission 187203) | Freshwater sediment microbial communities from Pennsylvania, USA - Little Laurel Run_MetaG_LLR_2012 (SPAdes) (version 2) | ecosystem: Environmental > Aquatic > Freshwater > Creek >... | reverse complement strand
GTACGATGCAGTCGTGTGACTCCCCAGCGGCGTGCGTGAAGGACTCATCGCTCATCGCGTTCTCCCTCCGGCCCGCCGATTGCTCCTACGGTGGGCGCTGCTGGGGTCTCCCGGTTCTCGCGCATAGAGTTTCCAGGCATGTCTGGGGTCTTCGACCGCGCAGGGTGATGGTGGTCTCGCGTTAGCGACCCCCATCCTGTTGCCTTCCGCGTTGCTTGACAGCGTCGGCTCCCTGAAATAAGCTCCATTTCGCGGCTCAATCGCCCACCCTGCCTTTTCCCCTGTCAACGCTTCACGCTCCGCCTCGCGGCTGACCATGCATGACTCGGGGCCAAGATGGTTCGCTATTCCTTTCTTGTGCGGCTCTTTCGTCCGCTACTCTATGCCGGTTTATCCCGGCGCACCAAGCTGAAGCTCGCGCCACCGCGTCAGCACCCTCTTCTGACTCCTGTCTCCTGACTTCTTCTTCGCCCTGCTAGAATAAAGGGCAACAGTGATCTCCATGGTGGCACGCATTCCTTTGGCGGTAGCGCTTGTCTCGCTAGCGTTGGCTCAATCCGACAAGCCGTCCAAACCCATCAAAGTCCAGGTGAACGAAGTGATTGTTCCGGTGACCGTCACCGACGATAAGGGACGCTTCGTCTCGAACCTGGAAGCCAAGGACTTCCGCATCTTCGACCAGGGCAAGGAGCAGCACATCGAATTTTTCAGCCGCGACCGCAATCAGCCGGTGGTGGTGGGGTTCCTGATCGATCTGAGCAACAACAGCCGGATTCACTGGAAGAATTATCAGGACGCAGCCATCGAATTGGCGCTCAATCTTTTGCCGGGAGATAAGAAGTACAGCGGCTATCTGATTTCATATGCCAACGAGCCGGAGTTGCAGGTCAATACCACCAGCGAGTCGGATAAGCTGGTAGCGAAGCTCACCAAGATGAAGCCGGGCGGCGGCTCCGCACTGTATGACGCCATCTACATGGCATGCATGCACCGCCAGTTGGTGGAAGGCGAGCCCTACGATCCGCGGCGCGTACTGATCGTCATCGGCGACGGTCACGATAATGCGAGCAAGAAGAGCCTCAACGAGGTGCTCGAAATCGCGCAACGCAACCTGGTGACCATCTACGGGATGAGCACCGTCTCGTTCGGGTTCAGCAGCGAAGGCGACGAGAACATGCTGCGCCTGACCAGCGAGACGGGCGGCCGTGTGGTATACCCCCTGAACGATCTCTATTCCGACGTAGATGGTTACCTTTCGCATCCTTCCGACGACGGCAATTACGCGCTGACCGTGGGTATGGGCGCGTATGCCTCCGAGGTTTCCGCCGGCATTTTCCACGCTATTGCGGCCATCGCGGGCGAGGTGACGACTCAGTACATCCTGCGGTACGTGCCGGACACGGGTCCGGGGAGTGCGAAGCAGTTCCGCAATATCAAAATTGTCGTGCCGGATCTACCGCAGGCGAGGGTGCGGTTCCGGAAGGGGTATTATCCGTTTGCGCCGTGAGGGGTGCGGACGAACAGCCAGATGTGGCCGCCGATTAACGCCGATAGACGCCGATGGAAAACCGAAGACTCCGTGTCTGTCTTATCGGCGTTCATCTGCGTTCATCGGCGGCCGATTTGTTTTTTTCCAAGCCGCGTAGGTTTGGCCGATAAGGTATTGTGATGGCGGCGGTGATTCCGATTCGTGCGCGCGCCCGCGGGGAGTATGTCCTGTTGCAGCTTGCGCTGCCGGGCGAGCCTGTGCACGACGTGGGAGTGCTGCTGGTGGATGTGGACCCGGATTCCCGGCGGCACGCCTTCCGGTTGCGCGCGCACTGGGAGGATTTGGCCGGCGCTGAAGACGCGGCGTATCTAGCGGCCCTTGAGCGCGATTTCCGCGACAAGATTGCAGAGATGGGGGCGCGGCGGTTGCTGGAGTCGTGGGAGGATTCGCTTTCGCACGTCCTGCGGGTCTCGGAGAGGGAAACCGTGCCAGTGGATTCGTTCTCGCGTGTGGCGGACCGGATTTTCGGACGGCGCGTCGAGGAAGTCCCCGTCGAGCAGTTTCACACGCACCTGCCGCTATACGCCCTGCGCGCGGCGGCGGGTAAGTTCGGCGCCGACGAGGAAGTGGAATTGTCGCCAGAAGAATGGGTGCGCGCGCCGGAGGGCCTGCGCCTGGCCAAAGGGATGTTCGTGGCGCATGTGGAAGGCCGCTCAATGGAGCCGCTCATCCCGGACGGCAGCCTGAATATCTTCCGCGGCCCGGTGGTGGGTTCGCGCCAGGGCAAGATCGTGCTGGTGGATCTGATCGGAGTGCACGAGACGTTCACCGTCAAACGGTACACCAGCGAGAAAAAGCGTACCAGCCGGGAAGCGTTCGGCGGCGACGATGAATGGGAACACGAGCATATCCGGTTGGAGCCGCTCAACCCCGAGTACGAAGCCCTCGACCTGACGCCCGATCGCCTCGCGGTGATCGCCGAGTGGATTCAGACGCTCGAATGACGCGAAAAGTGCCGGCACGTTCTGTCGCCGCTAGGCTTCTGCGCTGGTACGACGCCCAACATCGCGATCTCCCCTGGCGGCGCACGCGCGACCCTTACCGCGTCTGGGTTTCCGAGATCATGCTGCAGCAGACCCGCGCGGAGGCCGTGATCCCTTATTACGAACGATTCCTGGCACGCTTTCCCAGCGCGGCGGCGCTGGCAGCCGCTTCCTTGGAAGAGGTGCTCGCAAGCTGGAGCGGCCTGGGCTACTATTCGCGCGCGCGCAACCTGCATGCGGCCGCGCGCCTGATGGAGGGCGTTTTTCCCAGCGGCTACCAGGCAATCCGGGAACTGCCGGGCGTGGGCGACTACACGGCCGCCGCGATTTCGAGCATCGCCTACGGGCTGCCTTATGCCGTGCTGGATGGAAACGTCATGCGCGTGATTGCGCGGGTGACCAACGATCCGGCCGATACAGGCGCCAGCCGCACGCGTGCGCGTTTTCGCGAGATCGCGCAGCGGTGGCTGGATCCCAAGCGCGCGGGCGCCTTCAACCAAGCGATGATGGAACTGGGCGCGACGGTGTGTCTTCCGCGCGCCCCGCACTGCGGGATCTGCCCGCTGTCGGCGCTGTGCGCAGCCCGGCGCGATGGCTGCGCGTCGCAGTTGCCGGTCAAACCGCGGAAGACGAAGCCGGTGAAGATTGCGATGGCGGTGGCGGTTGTCCAAAGGCGTGGACGCCTCCTGCTGTGGCAGAGGGCCGCGGATGCGCGGAGGCTGGCCGGCTTCTGGGAGTTGCCGTCGCCCGAGCAAATGCCGGAGCTGCACACGATGCCGTCGATAGGCACGTTTCGTCACACGATTACGCATCACCGCTATCAAATAACGGTGCGGGCGGGCGGCAACATCCGAAAAGTGCGCGCGGTGCGGCCCTTGCGGTGGATCCCCATCGAGACTCTGCCTTCATTGCCTCTGAGCACGACCGCAAAGAAGGCGTTGCGATTGGCGGGGCTACCGAAAAAATCAGTTGTCGATGTTCAGGCGGCCAGCCCCAACGCCTGATTGTAAAGCGCGCGTGTCTCAGTTTTGCGGACCATTCCATTTGTGCGCCTTGCGCCTCGATGGCAACAAGCCGCATCCGGCGAGTTGGCAATCCGTGCGCGCCTGTTGTAACGTCAAAGTGACTAACGTCGCGCATGAAAGACAACCGTAACATCGCCAACCACCTGACGGCGTACCGTCAAAAACGCGGCTTTTCGGCGGCCGAACTGGCCCAGCGCGCCGGCATCAGCCGGCAGACGATTTACGCCATCGAATCCGGCAGCTATGTGCCGAATACGGCGGTCGCCCTGCGACTGGCACGTACGCTCGAAGTCGGCGTGGAAGACCTCTTCTCGCTCCCATCGGACGCGCCCGCCGCACCGCTGGCCACCGAACAGGTGACTCTGCTGCCTCATCCGGATACTCCGCGCGCGGGCGATCCCATGCAGCTCTGCCGCGTGGACCGCCGCACGATGGCGTCGTCACCCTCGCCGGTTCCCTGGTATTTGCCCACCGCCGACGCGATTCTGCTTGGCGACGTCGACGCGTCCGCCCGGACCGGAAAAGCCGCCGTGCAACTCTTTCATGGGGAAAACAATCTGGCCAACCGCATTCTGGTGGCCGGCTGCGATCCGGGTATATCGGTGCTGGCGCGGCACGTGCTCCGCGCCGGAGTCGAATTGGTCGTCGCGCAGCGCAATAGCTCCCAGTCCCTGGCGCTGCTGAAGCAGGGATTCGTCCACGTGGCCGGCACGCATCTGCGCGACGAAGCCAGCGGCGAATCGAATCTGCCGGCTATCCACCGGCTCTTCACGCGGCACAGCGTCGCGGCCATCTCGCTGGCAGTCTGGGAGGAGGGCTTGGTGCTGGCGCCGGGCAATCCCAAATCCATACACTCGGTAGCGGACTTCGCGCGGCGCGACGTCCGTATCGTGAATCGCGAGCCCGGCGCTGGCAGCCGCCTCTTGCTGGATGCGCACCTCGATCGGCTGGGCCTGGCCGGTCAGAAGGTGCGCGGATACGATCGCCTGGCCGGCGGCCATCTTCCGGCGGCCTGGCAGGTGCGCAGGGGAGACGCGGATTGCTGTATCGCCACGCGCGCCGCGGCCCGCGTATTCGGGCTGGACTTTATTCCGCTGGCGACCGAGCGCTACGATCTGGCGATCCGCCGCCAGCACCTCGACTACCCGCCGGTCGCGGCGTTGCTCGATACACTGAACCGGGCCAGCTACCGCCGCGAATTGGAAGGCTTGGGCGGTTACGATACCAGCGCCGCCGGCCGCCGCCTGTTGTGATCACTTCTCTTTCCTGGGCGCCTCGCGCAGCCCAACCTTGTCCATCGCGGCCCGTATGTTCCCGTTCCGCATGAACCAGCGCCACACGTTGCCCGTCCGCATGTTCTCGGCGCTCATCAGAGTGATGCCCACGTCGATCCCGATCACGTCCGGGTCGATCCACTTGCTGAGCGGGTTGAAGGCATCCACGAAGCTGTAATGCGTGTACACGCGCCCGTCCAGCATGCCACGCATGTTCAGCAGCGCGCGCAGCGCGATATCCGGCGTGAACATCAGCGATCCGCCTGGTCCGCAGGGCACCAGCGTGCCGTCAATGGCCGGGTCCAGGGGCGGCCCGCCCCACGCGACGTAGCCTTTGGCGCTGTCCGAAGCCGTGATGCCCCAGGCATCCGGGCCGTAGTCCGGGAACTTCGGCCGCAAGTTGATACAGAAAGCTCGGTGCGCCTCGGTGGCGATCACCGAGTTCTGGAACCAGTCCGTATGCTCGCCGCGATCTTCGCGCCGCCCGCGAAAATCCACCCAGGCATGCGAGTACTGATGGGTGAACAGCGGCGCAACGGAGATGTAGTCGTAGGCTTCATAGCGCACGTGCGGCCGGCGCCAGGCGTACCACGAATCCGCCGGTATAGCGTGCCGCGGCGATCCGATGGCCTGCAAGTAAAGGATCATCAGTTCGCAATACCTGTCCCACCGGTCGTTCAAGAATCCCGATTCCGGCTTCCAGCCCATCGACAGGAGTTTGGGATCGCCGTCCAGCATCCACGGATAGTCGATCCCTTCGTAAATCGATTCCGCCAGCTTGCCGATTTCAGATTGCTCCCCGAAGTACTCCCGCGTGGTGAGCACGCCGGCCAGCAGCAGCGCCGTATCGATGGATGAAAGCTCGCTCTTCCACTGCCGCTCTCCGGTCTGGAGATCGATGAAGTGGTAATACCAGCCGTGCTCCCGCGGCATCCTCTGCGCCAGAAACTGCAGGGTCGCCAGCACGCGAGCTTGCGCCTGCTCGCGCGTGATCCAGCCGTGTTCCGCCCCGATGCATAGCGCCGTCAGGCCGAAACCGGTAGAGGCGATACTCGCGATGCGGCGGCTCTCCGCGCTGCCATCCGCCTTCGCCCGATCCAGCACCAGCCCCGTGTGCGGGTCGGCCCGCTCCCAGAAGAACAGGAACGCCCGATGTTCCAGGTCTTCGACAAACGCATCCCTATCCGGGGCTTTATTCGGCCCTTGGGCCCATCCAGCGGCCGCGATCAACGCCAGCGGCCCGAGCAGACGGATCACCCTCACTGCACCTCCACCAGCACCAGGCTGTGCGGGCTCAGGGTCAGCTTCATCGAACCGTCGGCGCGGAGTTCGGCCGTTTCCGGAATTCCAGGCTGCGCGGCATTCTGCAGTGCTGTAACCTGCGCGCGTGAAGGGGAAGCTGGCCGTCCCATGTCCTGCCAGGCCTTCAGCGGCGAACCATGCTCCGCATCGACCCGCTCAATCCGCGCCGTGTGTTTCCCGGTGCTCAGCCCTTTGAATACCAATAACATTCCGCCGGCGGAGCCCGCCTCTTCCGGCGGCGCATAGTTCCACGCGGCCACCTCCAGAGCGCCATCCGCGCGGCGCGTCGCCAGTACCTTTTCCGAATCCACGTCCAGGCGCTCGGTGCCCAGTTGGTGCAGCAACCGGAAGGCATGGAATGCCGCCTTGGGAATGCCGTTCTCGGCAAACACGCCGAACCCTCCGTAAAACGGCGTCTTCACCACTCCCCCCTCCTCAAAGACATCGGAGAATGTCCAGTAAGACATGGTGGTGGTCAGCCCGTCGCATTGCCGGATAGTGTTGGCCAGCCACGGCCCCATGAACGGCGCGTCGGTAACTGCGGGTTCGTTCATGTAACTGGCGTTGTACTCGGTCCAGTGGATCGGCAGGTCGGGACGCGCCGATTGTTTCACCTGGTCGAACACTTTCCTCACGGCGCGCGCCACCATGTTGCGCCGGCTGATGGACTCATCCGTGCCGAAGACGTCCTGCGAGCGGTCGTTCCCGTAAACATGCGTGGATGCGAAATCGATAGGCACGTTGTTCTTCACGCAGTAGGCGATCAGGCTGTCCACCCAGGCCGCCTGTGCCGTCGCCGGTCCGCCCACGCGCAGCCGTGAGTTGACGCCTTTCAACGCTTTGGCGGCGGCGGCGTAGAGCTGATAGTAAGTGGACTCCCTGGGCTGGCCCGCCCAAAAGTCGATGTTAGGCTCATTCCATACCTCGAAGTACCACTGCGCCACTTCGTCGATGCCGTACCGATCTACCAGGTGCTGCGCGAACGCGCGGATCAGCTCGCCCCATTTCGCGTAGTCTTTGGGGGGCGAAACCCACGGTCCGTACCAGAATGGGTGCAGCACAGGAGGCGCGGCGGACAGTTTCTTGGGCATGAAGCTAAGCTCGACAAAAGGCCGCACGCCGTTTTCGAGCAACCCGTCGTAGATCTGGTCCACGTAGAAGAAGTTGTAGACGGGCTGGCCTTGCGCATTCTCGTCGTACACACCGTTCTCGTCGTGGAAGATGCCGTGGAAGCGAACATACTGGATGCCGGTGGCACTCCGCATGGCGCGCAGGTCGCGGCGATAGCTTTCGCGGAGAGCCAGGTTGGCACGGCCCGAACCAAAGACCTGTTCCCAGAAATGCGGAAACGGATGGCTCGGACCGGCGGCGTCAATCACGACGGTCTGTGCCAGCGCGGGAACCGACATCGCGGCCAGCATCGCCGCCATGGAAACTGATCGTAATCGTTTCACTTGGGATTCTCCTTGTTCAGCCGTGCGAACTCCGCGCGCGCCCTGGCGGCGTCCTCCCGGCGGTTGGCCATGGCATACGCGCGCCCCAGGCTGAAATAGACGCGCGGATCGGCGGGATCTTTGTTCTGCGCCGTTTCCAGTTCGGTGATGGCTTGTTCGATGGCGCCCGTGCCCAGCAGCAACGCTCCCAAAAGATAGTGAGCTTCCGCGAGGCCGGGAGCAAGCTTCACGGCTTGTTCGGCGTATGGGAGGCCGGCTGCCGGGTCTGTTGGCAGCAGAGCGCCGGCAATGCCGAGCCGCGCCAGCAAATGCTGTGGGCTGTTCTCGATCTCGCGCCGGAAGGCCGCGACCGCCTGGTCGTCCAAGTGATTGGCGAGCAGGAAGCGCCCGTAAGCGAATTGAACGTTGTGAAACGTGGGCGTGTCGGCGGCCAGCCGGCCGTATTCGGCCTGCGCGACCTGTGCGTCGCCGCTGGCGGCCGCATGCTCTGCGCGGCCGGCGCGCCGCACGACCTCTCGCATGGTTGAATTGGCGGCGGCCAGATCTGCCGGCCGGATTCCCAGCACCGATTCACCGAGCGCGTCCATCAGATCGTCCTGATTGGCACCTTCGCGCGCCAGCAGATCCAGCGCGTCTTGCGCTTTGCCGAATTCACCCGCGGCGAGAAGCAGCGTTCCCTGCGTGTAGAGCATGACGCGGCGCAAGCTTTCATCCCCGCCCACGCCCAGCGTCCGGCCCTTGTCGAGATGTTGGAGCGCGTCCCGATCACGGCCGAGTTTAGCATCGCAAAGTCCTAACATCGCAACCGCGTTGCCGGCTTGAGGGCTGAGTTCAACGGCCTTGCCCAGCGCATACGCGGCACCCGCGTAGTCGTCCCGATCGTACAGCAGCGTGCCCAGATACCACCAGCCCTCGGCCCAAGCCGGCCGTAGAGCCAGAGCCTTCCGGTAGAGGACAACCGCCTCATCCAGCCGATCGGATTCGCGGGCGTGGTTCGCCTCCGCCGCGAGCGCGGTGAAGCCGGACGTTTGCGCGGTGAGGGGCAGAGCGCAACACATCAGCCACGCCAGACCGTACAACCGCAAATCGACGAGTCCCTCCTCGCGTGGGGCACGCTGAAAAGTGCGCCACACGGACCGCTAAAAGCTGAACCTTGCCTGCAATTCAATGATACGGCCAGCGAACGCGCCTTGGGCTTGCCCAAACTGCGGATTGCTGTTCAAGCCGTCGTTGCTAATGGTGGTGTTCAGGTTCTTGAGATTCAGCTTATTGAACAGGTTGTAGATATTGGCCTGCAAGTTGAGCTTGGCGTTCTCGCCAAGAACCTTCATCTTCGGCAACCCGAAGGCCTTCGCGAATGTGAAGTCGTTGCCGAGATAGTTCGGTCCCCGGAACATGTTGCGGCTGATGTTGGCGGCGGGATTCGGAGGCGGGCCAAGTGCCGGCCAGGTAGGCACCGTCAAATATGCCAGCGCGCCCTTCGGAAAGTTTCCGTTGGGGCTTTGGAAGGTCGAGTTGCTGTAATTGCTGCCGGCGCCGCCCGCGTAGCTTGCCGGGTACAGGCACCCGAATCCGCTATTCGGATACCCCACGTTGCCGCCCGTGTTGCAGTAGTTGGGCGTCCAGGGGAAACCCGAATGGGCATTGAGAATCGAGCTGATCGTCCAGCCGCCTAACACCTTTTCCATCCAACCATGGCTGCCCTTGAAGATCTCCGGAGTCCACACTCCCATGAACTTGAAGTTGTGCGTGACGTCGAAATCCGACGGCCCGGTGGCGTGCGAGAGGTTCCAAGGATACATGTCCATGAAGTAATCCTGCGATCCCTGGTCGGTATTGCGGCTGAAACGGTACTGCGTGTCGATCTCGAATGAGCGCGAGAAGCGATGCTGGACCTCGGTGAGCAGCGCGTTGTAATGCGCATTCGCGTCGTTCGAATACCACCCGAGGGACTGAACTCTGGGATTCAAACCGCCAGTGAACAGCAGGTTGAGGTTGTTCTGGATGGTGTAATGACGGCTCTGGCTGCCCTGGTACCCTATGCTGGCCGCCCAATTGTGTCCCAGATCGTATTGCGCGTCGAGCGAGAAGCGATAGGTAGTCGTGGAGGGCATGTTGTTAGGGAAGCCGGTTAAGCTGATGGGCGCCCCGCTGGTGGGAATGCCGGTGGTTGGATCAAACGTCTGGATCGCAACCGGGTTGGACGGCCACCCGGCGTACGAGTGCAGGTCGGAACTCGTCGAGTACAGAATGTCGGAGCCGAAGAGGTTTAGAGCGACCACGAACGGAGGGTTAAAGCGCCCGTTCGAGGTGATCGCCAGTTGCTGCAGGTTGTAACCGATGCCGAACCCGCCGCGCAAAACGAGTTTGTTGTTGAATGCGGGCGTCTTGGGACTCCAGGCAAAGCCGATTTGCGGCCCGAAATTGTGCCTGCTGGTGTGAAACAGGTCGCCTCCCTTGTGGATAGTGAGGCCCGTCAGAACGGCGGCGCCGGAGCCCAGCAGCGGATTGCTGATGTTGCCGTTCGTTTCGGTGAGCGGCGAGAAGTACTCCCAACGCAGGCCCAGATTCACCGTCAGGTTCGGTCTGAGCTTCCAATCGTCCTGTACGAAAAATGCCGGGACGTTGAAACGCAGATTCTTCTCCGCCGCGGTCGGCACTCCCGTCACTGGATTGAAATTGGCGCTTTCCTGATACGGCGCGTCGTTGGCGAACTCCCACAGGTTGCGGAAGGTATAGCTGGGGCGGGCGGCCCAGGGAGCCGAGTCGAGAAAGTGAGACCACGATACGTCCCCGCCGATCTTCAGGTTATGGCTGCCGTGTACCTTGGTCAGCGTGTCCCGCACGCTGAAGGTCTTCTGATTGAAGATGCTGTAGCCGGGAGCGCCCAAGTTCTGCAGGCCCACGCTGCCGGCCGCCCAGAAGTTGGCAGTCGGTAAGCCCCAAGGTACCTGCGGATTGGAAGCGAACTCGTTCCAGTTCCATCCGCTCACGCCGAAGCGGGCCTCATTCAGCAATGTGGGTGAAAATGTGTGGGTGTAAATCCCGGTCCAGGACTGCGCCAGGGAGGTGTGGTTGAAGCTGTTGGCAACGCGCGCCGGACCGTTGAAGAAATGGGAGCTCAGCGGCACAAAGTAACTGCTGAAAGTGAATAGGTCTTTGCTCGTCGCATTGTAGTCGGCCCGGCCGTTGTACTGCGTGCTGGTGTTGTTGTTCGGGAAGGTGGTCTGAAGAAACTGGGCGTCCGCAACGCCATCGAAGCCGCCGCCAATACCATAGGGCGTGCCGGTCACCCCGTACGTCGGGTCTTTGGCGCCCAGCGCCGTCTTCAAGGGCGACCCCAGGTCCAGGCCGCCGGAAACATCGCGGCACTGCGTCGACGGCAAACCGACCTGTGCGCATGTGAGCGAAATCACGTGCGTATAGGAAGGCGCTTCCCCAGGGTAAGAAAGGAGCTGCCTGGCGATGCTGCCGGACGGCCCCGCGTTCTGCAAGAACTGGGATGTCTCGTACCAGCCGGTGCCCACGTTCCACGAGTTGTTGCGCAGCGTTTCGTACGAGAAGAACGCGAACAGCTTGTTCTTCTTGATGGGGCCCCCAACGCTACCGCCGAATTGGTTGAACCGATAGGTGTCCTTCGCCACCGGACTCGGAGTTCCAGGACCATTCCAGCGCTGGAAAGCGTTCAGGCCGGGACGATGCCACTTGAAAAACGCGCTACCGTGATACTCATTGGTTCCATTTTGCGAAACCACCTCCACCTGTGCGCCGCTCGTGCGGCCGTTCTCGGCGCTGTAGTTGTTGGCGATGATCCGCACTTCTTTCACGGACTCCTCGTTGGGCGTGACCACCGCGGCCCCGCCCCACGACGTGCTATTTACGCCCACGCCGTCGATTTGGAAATTGTTCGAATTCTGGCGCGTCCCGTTGGCGATGACCTGGACGCCGTTTTCCACCTTGAAGATGCTGTCCGTGGCGCTGGGGCCGCCCTGATTGGTGCCGGGCAGCATGCTGGTGGCGCCGCCGCCGTCCAGGGCGCCATCGCCA
>Ga0209698_10007274_pt1 | contig 11635 bp, 10 predicted proteins | sample LitLauG_LLR_2012_FD_187203 | JGI IMG/M metagenome (GOLD analysis project Ga0209698, IMG submission 187203) | Freshwater sediment microbial communities from Pennsylvania, USA - Little Laurel Run_MetaG_LLR_2012 (SPAdes) (version 2) | ecosystem: Environmental > Aquatic > Freshwater > Creek >... | reverse complement strand
CTCGACGGCACCGAGGAGACCTCTGATGACGCGGCAGGCCCGGCCGGTCGCATCGAGATCGACACGAGGGATCGTCCCGTGCGCCCACTCCCCCGCCTCATCGCGGTGGCGAATCAAAAGGGGGGCGTCGGCAAGACGACCACGACCGTGAACCTCGGAGCGGCCCTCGCCCTCTTCGGGTACCGCGTGCTCATCGTGGACCTGGACCCCCAAGGGAATGCGACCACGGGCCTGGGGGTCGACGCCCGGGGCTTCCAGCACTCGATGTACGACGTGCTGCTCTCGGACACCCCGATGGTCGACTGCATCGAGCCCGTCGGGATCCCCAACCTCTTCGTCGCCCCCGCGACGCTGGACCTCGCGGGCGTCGAGCAGGAGCTGTTCAGCGCGCTGAGCCGCGAGCTGCGGCTCAAGCGGGCCCTCGACACGGTGGTCGACGACTACGACTTCATCTTCGTGGACTGCCCTCCGAGCCTGGGGTTGATCACCATCAACGCGTTCGCCGCCGCGACGGAGATCCTCGTGCCGGTGCAGTGCGAGTACTACGCGCTCGAGGGCCTGACCCAGCTGCAGCGCATCGTCTCGCTGGTCCAGCGGAACCTCAACGAGTCCCTTGAGATCTCCACGGTGGTGCTCACGATGTACGACGCGCGCACGCGGCTGTCCGAGGACGTGGCGAACGAGGTGCGGCGCCACTTCCCCGACCAGGTCCAAGGGACCGTCATCCCCAGGACCGTCCGGCTGAGCGAGGCGCCGTCGTTCGGCCAGCCGATCACGACGTTCGACCCGGCGTCCAAGGGGGCGAGGGCCTACAAGGCGCTCGCGCGGGAGGTGAGCAATGGCGCGCAGAAGCGGGCTGGGTAAGGGCCTCGGGGCCCTCATCCCCGGCGAGCAGGGCGAGGAGGACGGCGCGCCCTCGGGCGCGGTGCTGCTCGAGGTGCCCCTCGAGTCCATCAAGCCGAACCCCTTCCAGCCCCGGGTCCACTTCGACGAGGACCAGCTCGCCGGGCTGGCCGACTCGATCCGAGAGGTCGGTGTGCTCCAGCCGATCCTGGTGCGCCCGGCGCTGGGCCAGGAGGGTGCCTACGAGCTCGTCGCCGGCGAGCGCCGCTGGCGGTCGGCCCGCCGGGCCGGGCTCGCGACCATCCCCGCGATCGTCCAGGAGCACACCACCGACGCGGACAGCCTCGAGGCCGCCCTCATCGAGAACCTCCACCGATCGGATCTCAACGCACTCGAGGAGGCTGCCGCCTACCAGCAGCTGATCGACGAGTTCGACCTGACCCACGAGCAGGTGGCCCAGCGCGTCTCGAAGAGCCGGGTCGCGGTCACGAACACCCTTCGTCTGCTCCAGCTCCCCGGGTCGGTGCAACGCCAGGTCATCGACGGTGGGATCACCGCGGGCCACGCACGCGCCCTGCTGTCGCTCGAGGACCCCGACGTCCTCGAGGCGGCGGCCACGAGGGTGGAGGCGGAGGGACTGAGCGTCAGGGCGACCGAGGAGCTCGTGCGTCGCATGGCCGCGTCACCCGCCGCGGTCGAGGAGCCGGCCCCCGAGGCTGTGGTGGCCAAGGAGCCCGGCGTCCCCGACGCGGGCATCACCGAGCTCGAGCACCTCTTGGAGCGCCACCTCGACACCCGTGTCAAGGTCGATCTCAAGGGGCGTCGGGGCAGGGTCATGATCGAGTTCGCCGACCTCGACGACCTCGAGCGCATCTACCGGGCCGTCACCGGGGCAGCCTCGAGCTGACACGTCGCCGACGCCCTGCTGCAACGTCGACGACTGGTTCACACTTTTCCCCAGCCTGTGCCTGAGGTTGTGGGTTTTCACCTCCAGGACCCTCACGCGTCACCGTTTCGTTGCGACGTGAAGGTTCGGTGACGGGCGCGCCGGCGCCCCGAGCACCCGGCGCATCGGCCTGCACCGGCGTCCGTCACCACCGGTTGCCACCGCCACGCCGGCATCGTGGCGTCGTCGAGCTCGGACTGCGAGCGATGGGCGCGCGGCCCGGATCGCGGGCGCCGAGGCGGGCGACTGGTTGAGGGTTCGGCGGGTGGGCGGCGTCGACGCCGTGCTGAAGAAAGTTCAGTACGTCAGGCGGACGGGGTCGCCCAGGACTCGAGCGCCGTCGCGACGGCCTCGGCCAGGTGCCCCGTTCGCTCCACGAGCCGCTCGAGCGGTCCGACCTCGAGGACCGACGCGGGCATCGTGGTCTCCCGCACGAGCGGGACGGTCATGGCCCTGGTCGCCGCCGGCATGCCGAGCGCGCGCCCGGCGGCGACAGAGAGCGTGTCGGCCAACCGGTGGCCCCGGGGGGACTCGGATCGCTCGGAGGCGAAGTACACCGCCGTCGCCGCCGTCGCGCCGGGGTCGATGCGGATGACCACGAGGGTGCGCGCGCCGGACTCGTTGGCCGCGACGACCAGCTGCGCCTCGTCGCCGGCGTCGAGCACGCGCACCGCCGCGCCCCGCGCGCGCAGCTCTCGTGCCGCGGCGGCCACGACCGCGTCGAGGCCGCCGGACTGGCCGATCGCCACGGTCGTGGTCTCGAGGCCCCTCGGACCCCGGGCGAGCACGCTGCGCTCCTTGACCTCGTTGACGAGCGTGGTGCGCGGATGGCGCACCGCGAGGCGCCGAAGCTCGACCACGGTCGCGGGGCCCGCCACGCCGTCGGCGCCCAGCCCCGCGTCGCGCTGGAAGCTCGCGACCGCCGAGCGCGTGAGCGCGCCGTAGATGCCATCGACGCGTCCGGGGTCGAACCCGAGCGCCGCGAGGCGCTCTTGGAGCTCCGCGACGTCGTCGCCGCGCAGCAGGGGGGCGGTCGTCGACAGCACGCGGTCGCCCAGGCTCCGCCCGGCCTCGACCAGCCGCTCCCAGGTGAGCGCGCCGACGATCCCGTCGATGCGCAGCCCGCGCCGTCGCTGGAACGCCTCGACCGCGGCGCGCGTCGAGGGGCCGAAGCAGCCCGGCTCGTCGCCGTCAGGGACGTGGCCGAGCCCGGCCAGGCGCTCCTGGACGTCGAGGACCGCTGGTCCCGTCGAGCCCTCGGCGAGGGGGAGCGAGGGCAGGGCCGGGCCTAGAGGTAGCCCGCGAGCTCCTGGAGCAGCGCGCCCTTGGGCTTGGCGCCCACGAGACGGGCCACGGGCTCGCCGCCCTTGAACAAGATGAGCGTGGGGATCGACATCACGGAGAACTCCTGGGCGACGGCCAGGTTCTCGTCGATGTTGAGCTTGCCGACGGTCAGGCGGCCGTCCTGCTCCTCTGCGATCTCCTCGAGGATCGGCGCGATCTGCTTGCACGGGCCGCACCACTCCGCCCAGAAGTCCACGAGGATCGGGGTGTCGGCCGCACCGACGGTCTCCTTGAAGGTCGCGTCGGTGAGTGTCTGGATCGTTGCCATCTCTTCCTCCGTTCGTGCGAAGGGTACCAACGCCGCCGGCCCCCGCGATGTTCCCGGCGCGCGGGACCTGCTTCGGGCCTAGTGGCCGCGGTGCTCCAGCCAGCGCTCGGCGTCGATCGCCGCCATGCACCCCGAGCCCGCCGAGGTGATCGCCTGTCGGTAGACGTGGTCCTGGACGTCGCCGGCGGCGAACACGCCGTCCACCGAGGTCCGCGTCCCCTCGCCGGTGACGACGTAGCCGTTGTCGTGCAGCTCGACCTGTCCGCGGACCAGCTCGGTGTTGGGCTGGTGGCCGATCGCCACGAAGACGCCGGTGACCCCGAGCGTGGCCTCCTCGCCGGTCGCCGTGTCGCGAATCGCGAGCCCCGCGACCTTGTCCTCGCCGAGGACCTCGGTGACCACGGTGTTCCAGCGGAACTCGATCTTGTCGTTGTCAAAGGCGCGCTGCTGCATGATCCGCGAGGCCCGGAGCTCGTCGCGGCGGTGCAGCACGGTCACCTTGGTCGCGAAGCGCGTCAGGAACAGCGCCTCTTCGATCGCCGAGTCCCCGCCGCCGACCACCGCGATCTCCTGGCCGCGGAAGAAGAAGCCGTCGCACGTCGCGCACGTCGACAGCCCGTAGCCCAAGAGCCGGTCCTCGCCGGGCACGCCGAGGGGGATCGACCGCGCGCCGAGCGCGAGGATCACCGCGTCGGCGACGACCGCCGGCTCGCCGTCGTCCTCGCCGCCGAGCCACAGCGAGAACGGGGTCTGCTCGAGCGTCGCGCGCGTGACCTTGGCGACCCGCAGGTCCGCACCGAAGCGCTCCGCCTGCGCGCGCATGTGGCCCATCAGCTCGGGGCCCATGATCCCGTCGACGAAGCCCGGGTAGTTCTCCACGTCGGTGGTCAGCATCAGCTGGCCGCCGGGCTGGTCCGACGTCGAGGAGGGCTCGCCCTCGATGACGATGGGGGAGAGCTGGGCGCGCGCGGTGTAGATCGCCGCGGTGAGCCCCGCGGGGCCCGACCCGATGATCGCGACCTTCGTGCGCTCGGTCACCGCTGCGCCGGGGTGCGCTGGGGCACCGCGGTGCGCTTGCGCCAGATCACGAGGCCGCCGACGAGGCTGATCAGGCCGATGAGGGCCCAGCTGGCCCACTCGTGACCGCTGAACAGGTACACGTTGAGCAGCCGCATGACCGCGACGCCGAGCGCCACGGCGATCACGATCGCGGCGAAGACCAAGATGAACGAGAACGCGACGGTCCGCCCGATGAGAAGGACGGGCCGGATGAACTTGTCGTGGACGGTGTCGACCAGGTTGTCGATCGCCGACATGGCGCGATCGGTCAGATCCTCCTCGGTCGGCGTCGCCGGCTCGTGGTCCTTGGTCTGGTCCGCCACGGCGACGACCCTACCGCTGCGGGGACGACGCCCGCCGCGGCTCGCTAGCGGCGCTTCAGCCAGCAGACCCCGATGATCCCGGGGCCGCCGTGGGTGCCGACGACGGGTCCGATCTCGGTGACGATGAGCGGGTGGTCGCTGTGGACCTTCGCCAGCCGCTCGGCGACGGTGCCCAGGTCGTCGGCGTCCCCGCCGGCGCACGCGAGCCAGTCCACGGGCCCCGCGGACTCCGCCCGCGCGCAGATGTGCTCGATCGCGCGCGCGCGGGTTCGCTGGCGCCCGTCCTCGACGACCTTGCCGTCGCGCACGGTGAGCAGGGGCTTGACGCTGAGCAGGGAGCCGAACAGGGCCTTGGCGCCCGAGAGTCGGCCGCCCTTGATGAGGTGGTCCAGGGTGTTGAGGGTCCCGGCCACGTCGCTGTCGGCGATCCTCGACTCGACGCGCGACGCCACGTCCTCGATGCCCGCACCGGTCCTGGCGAACTCGGCGGCGTCCAGGACGAGCATGCCCTGGGCGGCGGTGACGGTTCGCGAGTCGACCACCTTGACCGGCACCGCGCTCGTCGCCTCGGCGCCGACGGTCGCGGCCTGGAAGGTGCCCGAGAGGTCCTTGGACAGCGTCACGGCGACGACGCCGGCGCAGCCGTCGGCCGCCGCGCGCTCGTAGGCGGCCTGGAACGCGCCGGGGCTCGGCGCGGCCGTCTCGGGCAGCTTGTCGGACTCCCGGCAGCGCTTCCAGAAGTCGTCGGCCGACAGGTCGACGCCGTCGGTGAACTCCTCGTCGCCGAAGCGGATCGACAGCGGCACGACCTCGATGTCGAGCTCCTCGAGCCACGACTTCGGAAGGTCGCAGGCGCTGTCGGTGATGACGCGGACGTGGCCCATTGTTCTCCCCTCTCGATCACACCTTGCCACGCGCGGCCGCCGCGCGTCTTGACCGGCGGGTCAGCCACGCGACCGTCGCGAAGAACACGACCGCTCCCGCCGCGACGCTCCAGCACAGCCGCGCGACGAGACCGACCCCCGAGTCCCAGGCGGTGGCCGACGACGTCAGCACGACGGCGACGGCCATGACGCAGCACCCGACCGCGATGCGGCCGAGGGGCTGGTAGCACCCCTTCGGCCCGAGGCTGCCCGCGCGGCGCCGAACGACCTCGAGGGCCCCGAACGCGGTGAGGGTGTAGGCGATCGACACCGACGCGGTGAGCAGGCCCATGTGGTGGCGCCCGATCACCAGGGCGAGCGCGATCGTCGCGGCGTTCTCGACCAGGTAGAGCCAAAAGGCGTCGCGCGCGCGCTGCATGGCCTGGAGCCCGCGGATGGCGAACTGGAAGCAGGTGAATCCCGGGAGCCCGACGGCGAGCACGCCGAGGACGGTGCCGGCGAGCAGGCGCCCGTGCCCGCCGTGCCCGCGGTACAACAGCACCGCGACGATGGGCTGGCTCAGGATCGCGAGCCCCACCGAGGCCGGCAGGATGATCCCCATCGTCGCGCGGAGGCCCTGGCCGAACTGGGCGGCGAACTCTGCGCGCTCCCCGTGGGTCCAGTGCCGCGCGAGTCGCGGGGTGACCGCGGCCATCACCGAGACCGCCACCACGGCGTAGGGCATCTGCATGAACGACCAGCCGTAGGTGTACGCCGAGACCGGCCCGGCGCCGCCGATGCCGAACGCGAACGCCAGCACGAGGGCCAGCGAGGCCTGGTTGGAGATCACGATGCCGAGCGTCCACGAGCTCAGCCGCCCGACCGCGCGGACCGCCTCGTCGTGCAGGTCGAACCGCCAGCGCAGCCGGAGCCCGCCGGCGCGCACGAGCGACGGCACGAGCGCGGCCCACTGGACCGCGACGCCGATCGTCGTGCCGAGCCCGAGCAAGAGCAGCTGGCTCGAGGACATCGCGACGCCCTGAAGGGTGGGCGTGGGGTCGATGGCGGCGAACCAGCACAGCACCGCGATGCACACCACGTTGTTGGCGATCGGCACCCACGCGGGCGCGCCGAAGCGATGCCGCACGTTGAGCAGCGCGGTCGATATCGACAGCAGGCCGTAGAAGAGGACCTGGGGGCTGAACCATCGCAGCAGGGTCGTGGCGACCGCGCGCTGCTGGTGCAGCACGACGAGCGAGCGCGTGTTGCCGAGGTGGTTGAGCGCCGTGAACGCGTCGATGATCCACGGCGCGAGGGCGAAGGTCGCGATCGACGCGGCGACGAGCACCACGGTGGAGATCGTGACCACCGCCGAGATGCTCCTCCATGCCTTGCGATCCCCGTCGCGGGCGATGCGCTCGACGAACACGGGGACGAACGTGGCCGTCGCGATCCCGCCGAGCACGACGTCGTAGAGCATGTTCGGGATCGTGTTGGCGAGGTTGTAGGCGTCCGCGAGGGGGGTGAAGCCCAGCACCCAGGCGAGCACGAGCACGCGGGCGACCCCCGAGGCGCGCGAGGCGACGGTGCCCGCCGCCATCGTCGACGCCGCACCGAGCAGGCGCGGCGGGGCCGGCGTGGTGTCGCTCATGCGCGCTGGCTGCGGCGGCGCATCGAGGTGCGCACCCACCACAGCACCAGCACCACGATCGCCCCGACGGTCAGCGCCACGCCGACCCACGAGATCGGCGTGGCGCGCACGACGATCTCCGCGCGCGCGAGCACGATGCGTCGGTCCGGGGAGACGAACAGCACGGTCAGCGGCAGATCCCCGGTCGTCGGGGCATGGACGGTCTGGTGCGCGGTGCCGACCGGGGGGATCACGTGCACGCCGGTGTGCACGGCGCCCGCGGGGAAGCTGAGCTTCGAGCTTCCGAACAGCAGCGTGCCGCGCACCGAGTACGGCGCGTTCGACAGGATCGTGATCGGGATCGACCCGGTGAGCTCGGTGAGCGTGATCGACCCGTTGTCGATGTGGAAGTGCCCGACCTCCTGCTCGAGGCGGTAGTGGACGTCGGCGAGCATCGCGGAGCGCACGGGCTGGGGCAGCACCTGCTCGGCGCTGAGCAGCTCGCCCTCGATCGACGGGATGGGCGACTCGCCGCCGGGCAGGACCGCCGAGCTGAGCGCGTCGGTGGTCACGCGGAGGAAGTTGATCTCGCGGACCGTCGGCGCGGGGAAGGGGGCCGAGGGCCCGAGCGCGAGCGGCTCGACCGGGGGGAAGCCGTTGGCGCCGACGCGCACCTGGGCGAACGCGCCGCTCGTGGTCACGGGCCGGATGACGGGGTTCGCCGAAACCCCGGCGAGCACCTGGTCGACGAAGGCGGTCGTCACGAGCGACGTGGCGGTCGTGACGACGACCGCGGCGCGAGGGTCCGGGAGGTTCGGCTGCTCGAAGTGCAAGAACGCCAGCTCGCCGAGGAACTGCGCCGCGCTGAGCGCGGGGTCCTGGACCGTCGAGTCGCTCAGCTGGCCGAGCTCGGTGTCGGTCGCGAGCACCGCGGCGGGGTCGGGGCTGGCCCCGGCGATGTGGAAGGCGGCGCCCCACGACAGCGTCGTCGACGGGTCCGTCGCCAGCGCCGCCCCGTCGACGATGAGGTGCCGGATCCGGACCGAGGCGACGGCCTCGGCCATCGTCGGTGTCTGCGGGCCTGTTCCGTAGGTCGCCGAGCCCGTGGGCTGCGCGAGGATGCCCGCCTCGTCAAGGGCGACGTCGCTGAGGGCGAACTGGCGGATCACCTCGGTGCGCAGCGCCGAGGCGTGCAGCGCGCCGAGGTCGGCCGGGACGTAGGGCTCGGCGATCAGCTCGTGGGACTTGACCGCCGTGGTCGCCGAGATGAGCGACACCGCGGCCTCCTCGGCCGGCGCGTCGTGCCGAGCGGAGATCGCGGAGCCCTCGACGTCCAAGGTGGCGGCCACCCTCGGGTGCGCGCGCAGCGCCTCGAGCACGGGCACCGCCTGGGCGAGCGCGCCGCGGGGGCCCGCGACGCGCAGGACCCAGCAGAACCGCAGCGGCATGGTCGCGCGCGCGGCGAAGGTCACGAGCGTCGTCATCGCGGCCGCCTGCCCACCGCCGTAGACGATGATCCGCAGCGGGTAGACCCCGTCGCACGCGGCGCTGCAGCCGAGGCGCAGGATCGGCGTCGGCGCGCCGCACTGGGAGCCGGCGCGAAGCGCCGCGCCGTCGGGCGCCACCCCGACGCGCAGGTGCAGCTCGTTGCCGCCCGCGAGGCACGAGGCCGCGATCGCCGGCGTCGCCGACACCCCGTTGGATGGCCCCGGTGCGCCGATCGCGCTCATCAACTCGGATCGCGTCGTGAGCCTCGAGTACAAGATGAGGGTCACCGTGGCGCCCGCCGCCGCCGCGGGCCCGGTCCGCGACAGGGAGATCGACAGTGCGCCGCCGGGCGATCGGACCACCGGTGACTGGTGCAGCAGGCGGACCGGGGGCACGGACGCGTCCCGCGGCGCGGCGCCCGCGTCGCCGAGGGGCATCGCGGCGAGCACCGCGGTTGCGGCGATCGCGCCGAGCAGGGCTGCCCCGGCCGCGCGGCACCGCCGCGCTCGTGTGACCGAGGCCATGGGGGAAGGTTAGAAGGTGCCTGTGGGCCCCCCGGGGCCAACTACCCTCGCCCGGGTGGCCGCGCCGAGTGTCCCGCCGCGCCTGCGTCCCCTGCTCGAGGCCGCCGCGCCGCTGACCGCCGCGTTCGGCGGGGCCCGCCGCTCGCTGTACCTCGTCGGCGGCTCCGTGCGCGACGCGCTCGTGGGCGACGCGGACCTCGCCGAGATCGACCTCGACCTGACGACCGACGCCCGCCCCGAGGAGGTGCTCGACCTCGTGCGCCCGCTGGCCGAGGCGGTCTGGGAGCAGGGCCGCGCGTTCGGGACCATCGGCGTGCGGCTCGGCGGGCGGACCTTCGAGATCACGACGCACCGCGCCGAGGTGTACCGGGAGGACTCGCGAAAGCCCACGGTCAGCTTCGGCGAGGACATAGAGACGGACCTGTCGCGCCGCGACTTCACGATCAACGCCATGGCGCTCGACCTGTCGAGCCTGCGGCTCGTCGATCCCTTCGGCGGGGCCATCGACCTCGCCCAGCGGCGCCTCGCGACCCCGCTGGACCCCGAGGTCTCCTTCAGCGACGACCCACTGCGGATGCTGCGCGCCGCCCGGTTCGTCTCGCGCTTCGAGCTCACCCCCGACGACGCCGTGGTCCACGCCGCGCGCGCGCTCGCGGATCGGCTGTCGATCGTGTCATCGGAGCGGATCCGCGACGAGCTCGACAAGATCGTCGTGCTCGCGGTGCCCTCGACGGCGCTGTGGTTCGCGGTGCGGACCGGCCTCACCGCGCACTTCTTGCCCGAGCTCGACGCCCTCGAGCTCGAGCAGGACCCCATCCACCGGCACAAGGACGTCCTCGCGCACACCTTCGCGGTGGTGGACAAGGCGTCGCCGGACCGCCTGCTGCGCCTCGCGTGCCTGTTCCACGACGTCGGCAAGCCGAGGACCAGGGCGTTCGGCGACGGCGGGGTCAGCTTCCACCACCACGAGGTCGTCGGCGCCAGGATGACGCGGGTGCGCATGGAGGCGCTGCGCTACCCGACCGACGACATCGACACGGTGGCCTCGCTCGTCGAGCTGCACCTGCGGTTCCACACCTACAAGATGGGATGGACCGACCGCGCGGTGCGCCGCTACGTCCGCGACGCCGGGGAGCACCTCGCGCGGCTCAACGAGCTCACCCGCTGCGACTGCACGACGCGCAACGAGCGCCGGGCGCGCGAGCTCGCCCGGCGCATGGACGAGCTCGAGGTGCGCATCGCGGAGCTCTCCGAGCTCGAGGAGCTCTCGTCGATCCGCCCGGACCTCGACGGGACCCAGGTCATGGCGCACCTGGGGATCCCGCCGTCGCGCACGGTCGGCGACGCGCTCGAGCACCTCTTGGAGCTTCGCCTCGACGAGGGCCCCCTCGGCGAGGAGGAGGCGTACCGACGACTCGACGCGTGGTGGGCCGAGCACGGCGGTCACTGAGCGCCGATCGCCCGCAGTTCGGGCTGCGTGCCCGCGGGCAGCGCGCACGGCGTCGACGAACGTGCCGCGGCGCGGCGCCGATCCTGTCCGCCTCGGCCCTAGAGGGCCTGACGCCTCGCCGCTCGAAGCGCGCGGCGCCACACGAACTTGAGGCCCGACCAGTCCTCGTCGAGCGCGGCGACCTTGACGTCGACGAGGCCCCCCGCGAGCATCGTCGAGCGGACCACCGCGTCGCCGAGGTCGCTGTCGTGGCCGGCGGCCCGTCTCGGCCAGGCGATCCACACCGCCCCGTCGGGGGTGACCAGCTCACCGAGGCCCGCCGCGACGCGCTCGAGGGCGCCGAGGGAGGGAAAGAACGCCACGACGACGTCCGCAGGCGCCCCGCCGCGGCGCCGCACCACCGTCGCACCCTGGGGCAGCGCCCCGTTCGTCCAGGTCTTCGGCGCGCCGAGCAGCATGACGCGGTGGCCCTCTTTGACCCCGACCTTGCGCCAGGTCTCGTGGGGCGGATGCGCCGTGGTCGCCGGCGCCGACAGGGCGGGCCGCGCGCCGCGAGCGTGTGCCACCTCGCTTCAGCGCCCCCCGCGGGCGCGGCTCGCGCGCGGGGCCGCGGCCCGAGGACGCGGCGCCCGGGCGCTCACTGCCCAGCCGCCTGCCCGCTGGCCCCGGCGACGACGGGGTGCACGAGGAGCCGCGAGCAGCCTGGCAGCTCGACGGCGAGCCTCGCCGCGGTCCCGCCCGGCGGCGCGACGAGCAGGGCAACGAAGCTCGGGCACGACGTCGCGCTGCCGACGGGCACGTCGGTCCCCTCGACGATCGACGACGCCCTGGCCCCGTGGGCGAGCACCACGACGCGGCGTGCCGCGCCGGTGCCCGGCGCACCGCCGAGGTAGCCAG
>Ga0209698_10007273_pt1 | contig 11636 bp, 7 predicted proteins | sample LitLauG_LLR_2012_FD_187203 | JGI IMG/M metagenome (GOLD analysis project Ga0209698, IMG submission 187203) | Freshwater sediment microbial communities from Pennsylvania, USA - Little Laurel Run_MetaG_LLR_2012 (SPAdes) (version 2) | ecosystem: Environmental > Aquatic > Freshwater > Creek >... | reverse complement strand
CCCGAAGGCCTGATCGCTCTTGTGGCGGGCGTCGGCGGCGTCGGTCACCCCGATGGGAAACGCCGTCCCGAGGCCGATCGGCTGCAGGGCGGCCTGGTTGCGCTCGTTCTGGAGGGCGGTGATCAGGCCGTTCGGTCCGAGCGAGACCGTCGCCAGGTCGGTCTGGCGGTCCGCCGCCCGCGACTGGCGGGCGGTGTCGGAGAGGGTGACATAGGAGCCCGCCACCATGATCGCGAGCGGGACGGCGAGCACGATCGCCATCTTGGTGCGGATTCGTCGAAACACGACAGTCCTTCCTCGGAGCCCGTGGGACCGGAGCGTTGGCCGGAGGACGGAGGTCGGACTGCCAGCGGACGGCGGACCGGAGGTGGCGGCGAGCGCGACCGACGTTGCCCCTGTCGGTCGTTGTGGGTCGCTTCCACCAGCCGGGCGCGTGCCCTCGACAACCTCGCCCCTGCAGCTGCCCTCGGCCGGACTCTAACTCGACCGCGGACAGAAAGGAACCCCTCACTGCTCGGGAGATCCCTTCGTACTTTTCTCCTGGCGGCGAGTCTGAGAGCTTCTCTCGTTCGCCACTCGATGCCCCGAGCCCCTCCTGTCGCGGCGCAGGACGTCGTCCCGTCTCGTCAGCTGGCCTGCGGGAAACCCTTCAGATCGAAGGAGTTGGCCGGGTCGCAGTTGAAGACGCCGTTGTTGGGCTTGGTGATGTCCTTGTCGACCACGAAGCCCGAGGTGGTCGCCTTGAGCAGCACGAAGCACTGCTCGGACGGCGACGTGGCGTTGCCCGGGTTGGACGGGGCGTGCAGCCCGCCGGCCGTCCAGTTCTTGGCCTGCGCCGCGTTCTGCATGACGCAGTCACGGGTGAGGTTCGAGCCGCACGCCTTGGCCGACTGGGCCCACAGCAGCCACGCGGACATGCCGTTGATGCCGAGGGACTTGGGCTTGGCCCCGCCGGCGTACTGGGTGAGCAGGTTGAGGTACTGCTTGACCGCCGGGTACTGGTCCGCGAGCTCGAACGGCACGATGTAGGTGTTGATGTACACGCCACCCTTGAACTGCGAGAGGGTCGAGCCGCTCAGCGAGATCAGGTTGGGGTCGTAGTTGTTGCCGTTGAGCAGGACGTACTTGGGGGCGTAGCCCACGTCGGCCATGGACTTGAAGTAGCCGGCGTCGTTGCTGGGGTTGGCCTGGATGCCGAGGACCTGGACGCCCGCCGTGTGGAGGTTCTCCACGAAGGGTCGGTAGTTGTCGATGGTCGGCGGGGCCTCCTGGTAAGACGCCGTCACGAAGCCGAGTGACTCAGCCGCCGCCCGGTCACGGTTGCCGGAGTCCTTGACCGACTGCTGGTTGGAGCTGATCAGCCCGTACTTCGGCTTGACCGAGGGGTCGAAGGCGGCGAGCGCCCGGAACGACCCACCGAGGGAGGCCTGGTGGTCGGAGGTGGGGATCGCCTGGAGCGAAAGCTTGGCCGTGCCCGCCGCCGCCGACACGTCGTAGGCGGTGATCTCGGGCAGGTTGCAGGACAGGCGTTGCTGGACGCCGGTGGCGTCGAGGGCCTCCCCGTTGCCGACGAGCATGAAGTCGGGCTGCTGGCAGGCCTCGGTCATCTTGGCCGCCACCTGGGTGAGGGCCGCGTCGCGCTTGTGGAGCACGAGCTTGCGGCCGAGGATGCCGCCGGCCGCGTTGCACCACCCGACGAAGGCATCCGCGCTGTCGAACAGCTCCTGGTCGAGGCCGGGGGCGCCGGTGAAGCCAGGATCGGACATCGTCGACACGTTGATCGAGGTGTCGCTGACGCCCGAATCTGTCGCACCCTTGGCGCTGCCGGGCCCGCACACGGCCTTCAGGGTGCCGAAGTCGCCCGCCCCGCCCCCGCCTCCGGCCGTCGTCGCGCTGGAGCCGGTCGTCGTCGCGGTGCTCTTGGTACCGCTGCTCGAATGCCCGCACGCGGACGCGACCAGCAACGCGGACACCGTCATCACCACGGCGCGCGTCGCGCCCCGCCGTCGAACCCTCATCCGTTCCCCTCCTCACTCGGCGCATCCACGCAGATCGCGCACACGCGGACCCATTTCATAGCATGCTGTGGCACCGGTCACCAAAACGGAGCTCCCGGTCAGCGCCCGAGCCAGTTCGGGGCTCGCTTGTCCACGAACGCGCTCGCGCCCTCACGGGCGTCGTGGCTGTCGAGCAGCAACGCCTGTTGCTGCGGGGTCGGCCACGCCCGCTCGGGGTGCACCAGCGCACCGGCGCGCATCAGGTCGCGCGTGAGCCGCACGGCCAGCGGGGCGTTGCCCGCGATGCGCTCCGCCAGCCCGACGGCCTCCGCCAGCACCTGCTCGGTCGGCACCACCCGGTTGACGAGGCCGACGGCCAGGGCCCGTGCCGCGTCGATCGTGTCGCCGGTGAGGCCGAGCTCGAGCGCCAGGGCGAGGGGAACCCGCGTCGCCAGCGCGGTGCCGCCGCCGGCGGCCACCAGCCCCCGCCGGACCTCGGGGATCCCGAAGGTGGCATGCGGCGCGGCCACGGCCAGGTCGCAGGCCAGCACCAGCTCGAACCCCCCGGCGACGGCCGGACCGTTGACAGCCGCGATCGCCGGCTTGGGGAAGCCGCCGTGGAAGAACCACATGAGCTCGTCGACATCGAGGCCACCCGCGCCCCGGCCCGAGGGGGCGTCGCGGAAGGCCCGCAGATCCATGCCGGAGCAGAAGGCCTTGGTCCCCGAACCGGTCAGCACGACGGCGCGCACGTCGTCGTCGGCGGCGGCCCGGCGCAGCGCGGCGATCAGGGCGCTCATCAGGTCGGGGTCGAGGGCGTTGCGCACGGCGGGGCGGTTGAGCGTCAGGATCTCGACCCAGCCCTGCCGGGAGCGGAGGAGGTCTTCGTCGTCGTCCACCTGCGATCGCACCCTCCCCGGCGCCACGGGGCGCCGTCGGCAGGCAAGCTAGCGGGAGCCGTCGAGAGGAGCGCGCTGATGGACCGCAACGACCCCGGCGTCGAGGCATCGCCTGGCGGGCGCTGGCTCGAGGACCTCGAGGCGGGGCTCGTGGTCCGCCACGTCGTGCGCCGCACGATCACCGAGGCCGACAACGTGCTCTTCACCTGCCTGTCGATGAACCCGCAGCCGCTGCACCTCGACGCCGAGTTCGCCGCCGGCACGGAGTTCGGCCAGCGTCTCGTCAACAGCCTCTTCACCCTTGCCCTCGTGGTCGGCTTGAGCGTCCAGGACATGACGCTCGGCACGACCGTCGCCAACCTCGGGTTCGGCCAGGTCGAGTTCCCACGCCCGGTCTTCCACGGCGACACCGTGCACGCCGAGACCGAGGTCCTCTCGTCCCGGCCGTCGGGTTCGCGGCCGGGACAGGGCGTGGTGACCTTCGAGCACCGCGGGTACACCCAGCGCGACGACCTGGTTGTGCGCGCCGTGCGGCACGCCCTGATGCGGGGCCGTCCCTGAGCCCGTGCCGTGCAGGTCGGCGCCGCGGCGGGCCGCCGGCGGCACCAGCGGCGCGCTCGTGGGCGCTGAGTATGGTAGCGATCCGGTGGGACCCCTCCGGAGCACGCCCGAGCGAGCAGTGCGCGAGGTGGTGCAGGGGGCCCGTGTGGTGGCGACGCCGGGGTGCTCCACCCCCGAGACACTGCTGCGCGAGCTCGGCGCTCACAGCGCGACCCGCCCGGGGATCACCCTGTCGGCTGGCATCCTGCTCGGCGACCTGCCGTTCCTCCCGGCGGTCGTCTCGGGACAACTCGCCATGCGGAGCTGGCACGTCACCGGCCCGATGCGCTCGGCGCTGGAGCAAGGCCGCATCGGGTACGTGCCGCTGCGCGCCAGCGACGTGCCGTCCCACGTCGCGGCTGCGACCGATGTCCTCCTGATGCGGGTGTCGCCCCCCGACGGGCGCGGGTATTGCAGCTTCGGGCCCTCCGGCAGCTACACCCGCGCCGCGCTCGACGCGGCGTCACTGGTGATCGCCGAGGTCGACGGCGCCCTGCCTCGCACCCGGGGGGACACCACCGTGCACGTGTCGGAGATCGACCACCTGGTCGAAGCCGACACCCCGACGTGCCTCTACCACGGCGCGCCGCCCACGCCGGTCTCCGATCGGATCGCGGCGCACGTGGTCGAGCTGCTGCCGCGCGACCCCACGCTGCAGTTCGGCATCGGTGCGGTCCCCGAGGCGGTCACCGCGGCGCTCGCCGGCGCCGATCTCGGCCGCATCAGCGTGGTGGGCATGGGATCGGACCGGCTCGTTCCCCTCTTCGAGCGCGGGCTGTTGACGTGGGTCGGCGCGGAGCCGCCGGTCGTCGCCGTCGAGCTGCTCGGCACGCCCGACCTGTTCGAGCTGGCCGACGACAACCCCGCCGTCGAGGTCGTGTCCTCGACGCGCTGCCACGACCCCCGGTGGCTGGCCACACGGCCCCGGCTGGTGTCGGTCAACTCGGCGGTGGCGATCGACCTCGGCGGCCAGGTCGCCTCCGACGCCGCGGGCCAGCGGGTCATCTCGGGCGTCGGCGGGAGCTTCGACTTCTTCGAAGGCGCGCAATGGTCCCCCGGGGGTCTGCGCGTGCTGGCGCTCACGTCGATGACCGCCGACGGGCGCCACAGCCGGGTCGTGGCCGACCTCGGTCCGGGCGCATCCGTCACGATCCCGCGGCACTCCGTCGACGTCGTCGTGACCGAGCACGGCGTGGCCCGCCTCGCCGGGCGCAGCCTCGCCGAGCGCGCCGACGCGCTCATCGCCGTCGCCGATCCGAGCGTGCGCGACTCGCTGGCCGCCTCCCGCTGAACGCCGTCGGGGCGCCGTGCGGTGCACGCCGCCGCGAACCACCTCTCCCCGCTCGGGCACGGTGCTGCTCGGGCACGGTGCTGCTCGGGCACGGTGCTGCTCGGGCACGGTGCTGCTCGGGCACGGTGCTGCTAGAAAGCCCTGGGCGGGCCGGTCCGCGGTCCGGTCGCGACGGGGAGGCGAAGCGATGGCCGGCAGCTGCGCAGGACGGGTGGCCCTCGTGACGGGCGCGTCGCGAGGGGGGACCGGGACCGCCGTGGCGCAACGCCTGGCCGCGGAGGGCGCGGCGGTGGCGATCACCGCCCGCCACCAACCGGGCCTCGACGAGACCCGGGCGGTCATCGAGGAGGCGGGCGGCACCTGCGTGGTGCTGCCCGCCGACATGGCCGACCCCGACGGCGGCCGCGCCACGCTGGTCGCCCGGACCGAGGCCGAGCTCGGACCGGTGGACATCCTGGTCAACAGCGCCGCAGTCAACGGGTACAAGCCGTTCGAGGAGTGGACGGCCGCAGAGCTCGCCCGCACCCAGCAGGTCAACGTGTGGGGCCCCTGGCAGCTGATGGCCGACGTGATCGGCCCGATGCGCGAGCGCGGCCGGGGCTGGATCGTCAACCTGACGAGCTTCTCGGGCGAGCTGCCACCCGGGCCCCCTTTCCCCACCAACCGGCCGGCCAAGGGAGGCTCCGCCTACGGCTCCTCCAAAGCGGCGCTCAACCGTCTCACGGTGTCGGCCGCTTCCGAGTGCGAAGGACAGGGCATCTCGGTCAACGCGCTCACCCCGCAAGCGGCCATCGCCACCAAGGCGCTGGTGTCAGCGGGCTGGATCGACGTCGCGATGTTCGAGCCCCTCGAGACCATGGCCGAGGCTACGTTGGCGCTGTGCACCGGTGATCCTGGCGTGCTCACCGGCCGGATCGCGTTCAGCCTGCAGCTGCTGCTGGAGCTGCGGCGGCCCGTCCTGGACCTGCGCGGCGAGCACCTGGTGGAGGGGTGGCAGCCCGATGACCTGCGCGCGGTCATCGACCGCCAGGCGGCCAACCTGGCGGCCGCCGGTTGGGGCGCCGCGTACGACTTCAACCGGATGCACAGCCCGACCCCCTGAGGCGCGTTCCCGGGGGCTCAGATGGCGGACGCCGCCTCGAGATCGACGGCCGCGGGCCCACCCGCGGCCGGCGCGGCGTAGAGCGGCGCGGGTGCATCGGACCACGCCGGCTGCGGGGTGCCGGCCTTCGCCGCTCGCACCGCCTCCCACACCCGCTCGGGCGACAGCGGCATGTCGATGTGGCGGACACCGAGGTGGGCGACGGCGTCGACCACCGCGTTCTGGACGGCGGGAGTGGCGCCGATGGTGCCGGCTTCGCCGATCCCCTTGACGCCGAGGGGGTTGAGGGGGCTGAGCGTCACCGTCCCGGACACCTCGAAGAGCGGCATCTCGGCGGCCGACGGCATGAGGTAGTCGATGAGGGTGGCGGTCAGCGGGTTGCCCTCGGCGTCGTAGCGGATCTCCTCGTAGAGCGCCTGCCCCGCGCCGGCCGCGATGCCGCCGTGCTGCTGGCCGGCCACGATCAACGGGTTGAGGACGAACCCGCAGTCGTCGACCGCGATGTGGCGCAGGTAACCGACCCGACCGGTCTCGGTGTCGACCTCCACGACGGCGATGTGGGCGCCGAAGGGAAAGGATGCCTCGCGCTGGTCGAACACGAGCGCCGCGCCCAAGCCGTCGGGCTGCACCTCGCCCGACGCCTCGGCGGGCAGCTCGCCGCGCCAGCCCTCGGGGGCGCGGGCGGGGTCCCCTGCGGCCGCGGCGAGCTCGGCCCAACCGAGCGCGGAGCCGGGCACGCCGGCCACGCCGAGGCGACCGTCGTCGGTGAGCACGATGTCGTCGGGCGCGGCTTCGAGCAGGTGGGCCGCCAGCCGGCGCGCCTGTGCGAGCACGAGCTCGGCGGACTTGAGCACCGCCGTGCCGCCGATCTGCAGCGAGCGCGAACCACCGGTGCCGAGGCCCCGGGGGACGAGGGCGGTGTCCGACTGGATGAAGTCGATCTGATCCATCGGGATCCCGAGCTGGTCGCTCACCAGCATGGAAAAGGTCGTGTCGTGGCCCTGGCCGTGCGCCGAGGTCCCGACCCGGATCGTGGCGCCGCCGTCGGGCCGGATCTCCACCGCGGCGTACTCGCTGGTGTAGCCGCCGGCAGTGATCTCGACGTAGGTGCTGAGGCCGATGCCGAGCTGGACGGTGTCGCCGCGCGCCCGGCGGGCCTGCTGTTCGGCGCGCAGGTCGTCATAGCCGGCCACCCGGAGCGCCTCGTCGAGGGGCTTGGCGTACTCCCCGCTGTCGTAGGTCACCCCGGTGCGGGTCGCGTAGGGAAACGCGTCCGTCGCGATGAAGTTGCGCCGGCGCAGCTCGGCCGGGTCGATCGCCAGCTCGACCGCGGCCATGTCCATGATCCGCTCGAGGAACGCGGTCGCCTCCGGGCGCCCGGCGCCGCGGAAGGCGCCTACCGGGGTCGTGTTGGTTGCCACCGCCACCGAGCCGTAGTCGATCTTGGGGATCTCGTAGACGCCCTGGGCCAGCATGTGGGTCGGTCCGGGCGCCAGCACGCTGCCGAGGCCCGGGTATGCGCCGGTGTCAGCGAGGACCCGGACCCGCATCCCGCGGATGCGGCCGTCGGTGCCGAAGCCCATCTCCACCCACTGGATCTGGGCCCGTCCCTGGCTCAGGGAGACGAGGTCCTCGGAGCGGCTCTCTGCCCAGCGCACGGGCCGGCCGAGGCGCTGGGCCGCCACCGCGATCGGTAGGAACTCCGCGTAGACCCCGACCTTGGCGCCGAACCCACCGCCGACGTGTGGTGCGACCAGGCGGATCTGCTCGGGGGCCAACCCGAGCACCGGCGCGATCGCGCCGTGCAGGCCGTGCGGCATCTGGGTCGCGGCCCAGAGGCGCAAGCCGCCGGGGACATCGGGGTCTGGCGCGGCGGCGAAGGCGTTGCCCTCCATCGGCATGGCCGCCATCCGCTGGTTGACGAAGCGGCCCTTGACCACGATCGGCGCGTCCTCGAAGAAGTCGTCGGCGGCGGGACCGGTGACGGCGAGTGCGGTGTTGGACGGAGTCCCGGGGAACAGCCGCGCTGCGTCGGGCGCGAGGGCGTCGATCGGCTCGACCACCGCGGTCAGCGGGTCGTAGTCGACGACCACCGCCTCCGCTGCGTCCACGGCCTGGGCCGGCGTCGCGGCCACGACCATGGCGACCGCCTCGCCGACGAAGCGCACGCGGTCGGTGGCGAGCGGAGGCCGCGCTGTCAAGGGCTCGGTCGATCCGAACCCGGGGATCGGTGCGATGCCGAGTGTGGCCCCGGTCAGGACCAGCGCGACACCGGGCATGCGCTCGGCCACCGATGTGTCGATCCGTACGATCGCCGCGTGGGCGAAGGGGGAGCGGAGGAACGCGGCGCTGAGGCAGCCGGGCAGGTCGAGGTCGGCGACGAAGGTGCCCTGCCCGCGCAGGAGTGTGGGGTCCTCCTTGCGCACGACGACGTTGCCGAGGATCGATCCGGGTCGCATCCGGCGAATCGTAACGACTTCCCGGGCCGGTCCCGGGCCGAGGCCGCCGGACTGGCAAGGGCGCACCGTGGTAGACAACCCCGGATGGTGGGGGAGGCCTGAGCGGGTGCGGCGCACGGGCAGTGTCGTCCTCTTGGTCATGGCCGCGGCGCTGCTGCCGATCGGGCTGGTCGCCGGGTGGGCCCGGGACACGATCTACGACAGCACGACCTTCAGCGATCGTGCCGTCGCCGTGCTCGACTCGCCGGTGGTCCGCAACGAGCTGGCGCAGCGCCTGACCGAGCAACTGGTGCTGAGCGGCAACCAGGAGGCCGTCAACTTCCGCCCGGGGCTGGAGCTGGCCATCCAGGCCGGGGTCGACACCGACAGCTTCCGATCGATCTTCCGCACCGCGGTGAGGCGCACGCACCAGGCGGTGATCACCGGCCACGGCGGGGCCGCCGGCTTGAACCTCGCGGATTCCGTCGCGGTCATCACGAGCACGCTCCAGCTCCCCGGCACCGCGGCACCGGGCGCCGAAGGCGGTGGTCTCGGCAGCAGCCTCACCGATGTGACCTCCCGGATGGGTCGGCTCGGCGTCTGGAAGCTCGACGACACCATCTCGGCCATCGCGGGCGGGTCGATCATCGGCGCCGCCGTGCTGGCCGGCCTCGCGCTGGCCCTGGCCACGGACCGGCGGCGCTGTGCCCGACGCCTCGGCTCGGCCCTCGTCGTGGACGGGCTGGCCGTGCTGGCTCTCCTCTTCGGCGTGCAGTGGTGGGCGTCGCACCAGGTGCACGGCTCCCTCGGGCGAGCCATCGGCGACGCGATCTTCCATGCGACCTCGGACCTGCGGCTCCTGGCGCTGTGGTTGTCCGCCTATGGCGTGGTGGTCGTGGCCGCGGCGTCGTCGTCGACGACGCGCTACACGCCCTCGGTGCTGCGGCGCCGGGTGGGGGCGTGGATCGAGGCCCGGCGGCGCAGCCGCCTCGGCACCGTGGCGCTCGGCGTGCTGGTGCTCGCCGCGGGCGTGACCGTCATCGACGATCCATCCGCGGTGACCCGCCTGCTCGCCCTCGGGGTCGGGCTCTGGGTGAGCTACCTCGGCGGCACCGAGATCCTCCGGGTGGCCCGTGCCGCGCCTCTCGGGCGCAACGCCCGGACGAGGTGGCGCCGCTCGGGGATGGTGGCGGCGACGGTCGCCGTGCTGGTGGTCGTGATCAGCGGCGCGCTCGTGGTCTCGGTCCGCCGCGCGGCCCGCCGGGCCGACGCCGCTGGGCAGACGCCGTGCAACGGCGAGGTCGCCTTCTGTGACCTGCGCCTCGACCAGGTCGTCTTCCCCGGGACCCACAACTCGATGTCATCGTCGCTGTACCCCGGCTTCCTCTTCGGGGAGCAGATCAACACCATCAAGGGACAGCTCAACAGCGGCATCCGGGCGCTGCTCATCGACACCCACTACGGCGTGCCGTCGACGCTGCGGGTGCCGGGGTCCGACACACCCCTGGTGCTCACCGATCGGGCCGCCGAGCTGGCGACGCCCCCGGGCGAGGACATCGACCAGGCCGTTGCCGATCGCGCCGCGCGCCTCGCCGCTCGTGCGCCCCGGGCCGCCGACGCGGCCCGCGAGATCTACCTGTGCCACAACTACTGCGAGCTCGGCGCGGTGTCCTTTTCGGGCGTGCTGACCGACATCAAGGACTTCCTCGACCGCAACCCGGACGAGGTCCTCATGACCATCATCCAGGACGCGACCACCCCGCAGGACACCGCGGACGCCGTCGAGGCGGCCGGACTCGGCGACCGCGTCGCCACCCTGCACACGGGCCAGCCCCTCCCGACCCTCGGCGAGCTGATCGATTCCGGCCGCCGGCTCGTCGTCTTCGCCGAGCAGGATGGCCCAGGTGCCCCCGCGTGGTACCAACCTGCCTACGACTGGTTCCAGGAGACGCCGTACAACTACCGCTCCACCGCGGACTTCACCTGCCGGCCCAACCGGGGGAGCACGGCCAACCCCTTCTTCTTGATGAACCACTGGGTGACGTCCGATCCCCCCGACCCGGGCCAGGCGGCGGCGGTCAACTCCAACGACGTGCTGCGGCGACGGATCTCGACCTGTGTGGCGCAGCGAGGGGTGCTGCCCACCGTCGTCGCGGTCAACTTCTCCGAAAAGGGCAACCTGATCTCGACGGTGCGCGCCATCAACCGGGCGAAGCTCCACCAGGTGCGCACCGTGTCGCGCCGCCCGAGTGACACCGGTCCCGCGCCGGTCGCCACGCCGCGCATCACCATCACGGTCGGGCCCTCGCCGACGGTGCCCGCGCCAGACACCCTCACGAGCCTGACCGGCGGCACGCCGGACCGGTTCTGCGCCGCCCTCCCCGCGGCGGTGGATGCCGTCGTGGCGTGGGCCAACACCATCCTCGGGGAAGGACCGCCCGACAACGGGCTGACCGATCTCGCCTACGGGCCGGTGCTCGTGCGCGAGCTCACGGCCTACGTCGACGCGGCGCCGATCGAGCTCGGCGAGCGGGCCCGTCCCCTGTTGAGCAGGGCGCAGTCGGCGGTCGCCGCGCTGCGCGACCTCGGCTACAGCGATGCCGCCATCGGACACCTGGCCGACGAAGCGGCCACGGTGCTGTCGGCCACCGGCACCGACCCGGTGGAGGCAAAGTCGACGCTGGTGGCCATCTTGCGCGAGCAGCTCAGCGCCGACCGCCTCGACAACGCGGCGATCGTCTTCGGCGCGGGCCAGCCCGATCCGGCCACGTTGCTCGACCTCGGCTACGTGCCCGACGCGCTGAGCGAGGCCGCCGGGTTCAGGTGTTCGGCGGTCCTCGCCAGCTTCTGAACGGGTCCCTCACGGTGCCGTGCCACCCCGCAGGCTGGGGAGGTTGACCACGATGGCCTCCTGGGTGCTGCGGGCGATCACGACGACGGCGTCGGTGTCGGGCGAGGGGTTTTCCTCCCGGTGGGGCACGAAGGGCGGGACGAAGACGTAGTCCCCCGGAGCGGTCTCGATGCGGCGCTCGGCATCCCCCTCGAGGAAGACGAACACCGGGTGACCCGAGACCACGTAGATCCCGGTCTCGGAGTCACCGTGGTGATGGTCGGCGGAGCGCATGCCGCCCGTGACGTGGGTCTCGCCCATCCAGATCTTGTCGGAACCCGCCCGTGGCCCCGAGATGGCTTCGAGACGGCGCATCCCCGGTGTCTGGGCCGTCGCCTCCGACAGGTGGCCGCGCGGCGTGTGGTGCAGCGGGCGGTGCCAGGCATCGGTGCCCTGCGGCGCGGGGGTCTGGGGGGCAG
>Ga0209698_10007271_pt1 | contig 11639 bp, 8 predicted proteins | sample LitLauG_LLR_2012_FD_187203 | JGI IMG/M metagenome (GOLD analysis project Ga0209698, IMG submission 187203) | Freshwater sediment microbial communities from Pennsylvania, USA - Little Laurel Run_MetaG_LLR_2012 (SPAdes) (version 2) | ecosystem: Environmental > Aquatic > Freshwater > Creek >... | reverse complement strand
ACTTTGCGGCCCGGAAGTGGCACTGGCTCTGAAAGAGAGGAGTAAATTCGAACTCCAGAAAGACGAAAATAGGACCTTAATAGTCCGACGACTTTCTTTCAAATTTGCCCTCCAGCGAGAATTTGCTTGATAAACTAGCGCAAGCTTGTAAATTGAAAGCGTCTTTTCGACCTTCCTTTTAGTGTCTCGAGGTAAAAGGAAGACCCTCCCTTCCCGCTGACTTGGCATCCTTTTGTTTTCCGGATGCTGGGGTAGCCTGAATTCATCCTCTCGTGATTCGAAATGAGTAAAGGTTTAATAGCGGACAGTCTCGGCTGCCCAAATCGCTGGACGGAAAGGACCGATTGGGATTATTACGGTATTACGAAGTGGGAACCGAGGAGTCCCGGAATGTTCATGCATCACCGAATTCTCGGGGCAAATTGGTCACACTTTAGGTAAGGCACTTGTTCTGGTAGGGCAGCAGTGCGGCGAAATTCAGCTGCACTGTTGAAAAATTCGTCAGGGAGAAGCGACAACATGCAGACAAAAACGAAGAAACTTGGGACGCTGACGTTGGTCGGAACGCTCTTGGCGGGTGCATGCCTGCTCAGTGCGCCGGCGAAAGCCGATACGGCGGCGGGGGCAACGATGTTCAAGGCCAAGTGTGCCGGATGCCACGGCGCCGACGGCAAAGGTAAGGATGCCTTGAAGACAACGGACATGGGCGCAGCTGATGTGCAGAAGATGAGCGACGCGGATCTGAGCACGGCAATAACCGCTGGCAAGGGGAAAATGCCAGCTTTCAAGACGTTGACGCCCGAACAGGTGAAAGACCTGGTCGGGTACATTCGCTCCCTGAAAAAGTAATTTTCGCCGGGAGTCTCGGAAGAGTTCGACACGGAGCGCGCCTGCTCCTGCGCGCTCTGTGCCAAAGTGAGGGATGTCGCGGCTCATGTGCGTCCCCCATCCAGCAAGCCCGCCGCCGGGCCAGTCACCCCAGGCCCGATTAGTGTGGGCTAATCCGGCAGCCCTTGTGAATCCTTCATCAGGGCTCTTACGAAAAGAGAATTAAATCGATCTAAAGAAATGTGGGGTACTCCTCGTATGAGTCCACAGAATACCGTCAAAGACTGGGTACGCCTGATTTACTATTTCAGTCAGAATACCATCAGCTTCATTGGCGTCGCCCTCACTACCAGCACCGCTATCACTCTCATCGGCTTCTGGATTTACGATTTCATGCTGCCTGGGCCTCCGCATCCGTACATCGGACTGCTGATCTTCCTCACCTTGCCGGCAATTTTCATTCTGGGTCTGCTCCTGATTCCGGCGGGAATTTACCTGCGCCGGCGAAAGCTCCAAAACGCGGGTGAGTTGCCACGTGTTTACCCCGAGATCGACCTCAAGGCTCCGATGGTACGAAATGGGATTTTGTTCATCGCCGTGGCAACGATGCTCAACCTGATTATTTTTTCGTTTGCGTCTTACCGAGGCGTCTCCTACATGGATTCCCCAAACTTCTGCGGACAGACTTGCCACACTGTGATGGCGCCGGAGTATTCCGCGTATCAGAATTCGCCCCATTCGCACGTGGAATGTGTGGAATGCCACATTGGCCCGGGAGCCGGCTGGTTTGTACGCTCCAAACTTTCCGGCTTGCGGCAGGTTTTTGCGGTTACATTTAAGACCTACTCCCGGCCGATTCCCGCTCCCGTGAAATATCTGCGCCCGGCGCGGGAAACCTGCGAGCAATGCCACTGGCCGCAGCGTTTCTTTGGCGACAAATTCATTATCCGCACCAATTACAAAGACGACGAGAAAAATACGCTGATGACGACGGCCCTGGTTATGAAAATCGGCGGCCCCGCGTCCGCGGGTTCGGTTGGCATCCACGGCCGGCACCTGGATAACGGCTCGCGCATTCACTACATCTCGACGGACGAACACCGGCAGGTGATTCCGGTGGTGTATTACACGGATGACAAAGGCAAGACCGTGGAGTTCGTTTCGACGGACATCAAGGTGACCAAGCAGCAACTCGAAAAAGGCGAGCAGCGCGCCATGGATTGTATCGACTGCCACAACCGGCCGGCGCATGCGTTTGAGCTGCCGGAAAATGCCGTAGACCTGCGGATGTCCCGTGGATTGCTAAGCCCGGAGCTTCCTTTCATCCGGAAGAAGGCGGTGGAACTCCTCAAAGTGAATTATCCCGACCGCGAGACCGCCCAGAAACAGATCGTGGAAGGAATCAGCAGCTACTACAAGACGACCTACCCGGAAATTTATAACGGAAAGCGCGCCCTGGTGGAGCAGTCCGCCGATAACGTCGCCAGGATTTACCTGCGCAACATTTTCCCGGAGATGAAAGTGACCTGGGGCGTCCACCCGAACAACCTGGGGCACAACGACTTTCCCGGATGCTTCCGCTGCCACGATGGTTCGCACACCAGCGCGGACGGCCAGACCATTTCCAACGATTGCACCGCCTGCCATAACCTGCTGGCGGTACAGGAGGAAAATCCCAAGATACTCAGCGATCTTGGCCTGCAGTAGCTGAAAATTTGCGGGCCCGATGGCCCGGAGGTAGCGCCTTATGAGCTCCACACGAGCGAAGAGGCATGGCTGGATGCGCATTGTATCCGGCCTGCTGATTGCGCTGGTATGGGTGCTCGCTCCCACTCATGCTGCCGCTGCGGATAAAACCGCCCCACCACCGAAAAAAGATGAAGCATGCCTGGCGTGCCACGGCACGGCGGGAATGAAGTCCGACAAGGGCAAAGATATTTCGATTAATCCCGTGAAGCATGCCGCCAGCGCGCATGCCGTGCTTGGTTGCACGGATTGCCACACGTCCATCAAGGAATTCCCACATCCGGGGAAAATTGCCAAGGTGGAATGTTCCACGTGCCACACCGATGAAGCCAAATCGTTTGCGACCAGCGTCCACTCGATGCTTGGGGAATCGGCGTGCACCTTGTGTCACGGCAGCGTGCACGAACTGACGACCACGGAGAAGCTTGCGCCGGCCAAATGCGAAGAGTGCCACGCGGACGAAGTGAAACAGTTCGCCGATAGCATTCACGGGCAGGCCGCAAAGAAGGGTGATCCCGATGCGCCGACGTGCGAATCGTGCCACGGCTCGATTCACAGCGTGAAAGCCGCAGGCGAGGCCGCATCCGCGGTTGCTGCGAAAAACCTGCCGGATACCTGCGCAAAATGTCATAGCGATGCCGGGTTCCTTTCGCGGCATCAGATTCCCGTGGCGCACCCCGTGGACTCCTATAAGAAGAGCGTTCACGGACGAGCCATCGCTGCCGGAAGCACCAAGGCGGCGAGTTGCAATAATTGTCACGGGAATCACGACATCTACCCGGCCATGGATTCGCGTTCTCGCGTGAATCACTGGAAGGTCGCGCAAACCTGCGGCACCTGCCACACGGAGATCGCCAAGACATATCAGCAAAGTGTTCATGGCGAGGCCGTCCGTATCGGCGTGAAGGATGCCCCGGTGTGCGTGGACTGCCACGGTGAACACTTGATCCTGGAGCCGAAGAATCCCAATTCGCCGGTGAATGCCGCAAACGTCTCCTCCGAGACCTGCGGCCGCTGCCATTCAAGCACGCGCCTTGCGCTGCTTTACGATTTGCCGGCCGACCGCGTGCCTTCCTACGCCGACAGCTATCACGGTCTGGCTTTGAAGGGTGGCAAGCTGACGGCCGCGAACTGCGACTCCTGCCACGGCGTTCACAACATTTTCAAGTCGAGCGATCCGCGCTCCACCGTGAACGCCGCTAATCTGGCGAAGACCTGCGGCCAGTGTCACCAGGGAGCCGCCCAGGCCCGCTACTCGATTGGCCCGATTCACGTGCAAACCGGCACCGGCCCCAACCATCCAGTGGTGAAGTGGATTCGCTGGACCTACTGGGTGCTAATCCCCGCGACCCTCGGCTTCATGCTGCTGCACAACCTGCTGGATCTCTTGAGCAAGTTGATCCGGCGCCGCCCGCGCCATGAAACCGGCGAAATCGTGCTGCGCATGAACCTGTGGTTCCGCGTGGCGCATTGGGGAATCATGGTCAGCTTCCCCACGCTGGTCGTCACCGGCTTCGCGCTGAAATATCCGGACAGTTGGTGGGCCAAGCCTCTGCTGATGTGGGAGGCAAGCACCGGCGTGCGCGGTGGATTACACCGTGTTGCCGCCATCATCATGATTGCCGCCACGCTCTACCACTTCGTGCATCTGGCGCTGAAGAAGCGCGACCGTTCGTTCCTTTGGTCCATGATCCCGACCATCAAGGACGCTCGCGACATGGTGGACGTGTTCCTCTATAACCTTGGACTCTCGCAAAAGGAGCCCAAGTTCGCGAAGTTCAACTACGCCGAGAAAATGGAATACTGGGCCTTCATGTGGGGCACGGTGGTGATGGCCCTCTCCGGCTTCCTGCTGTGGTTCAACAACTTCACGCTGCGGCATTTCCCCAAGTGGATTAGCGACGCGGCCACGGCAATACACTGGTACGAAGCGCTGCTGGCCACGTTCTCCATCCTCATCTGGCATTTCTATCTGGTGATCTTCGATCCAATGGTCTACCCGATGGATACCGCGTGGCTCGATGGAAAAATCTCCGCCGACCATTACCGGCACACCCGCCCGGCGTATTACCGCCAACTGGTGAAAGAGGGTCTGGTGGAAACGCCGGAAGAGACCGGCGGCTCCGACCACGCACCAGAGCCAGCGCACGGCGACGACTGATCGGTTCCACCCTTAGCAGGGGCGCGGGTAGCTGCGTCCCTGCATACTTATTCTTCTTAAGCCTGCTCCATCCTTCGCGGTTTTCACGGCCACAGGGAATCCTCGTACAAAAGTGAATCTCCAAGTTGTGGTAGTGTCTGCAAGGAGAGTTTCTCTTTTCCATGTCCAAGCGACCGATCATTGAACCGTTTCGCATTAAAAGTGTCGAACCCATCCACCCTTCCACGCGCGAAGAGCGCCAGAAACTGATCGAAGCGGCTGGCTACAACCTTTTTCTGATTGCCTCGGAAGCCATTCTGATCGATCTGCTGACCGATTCGGGTACCTCGGCCATGTCCACGGAGCAGTGGGCCGCGATGATGCGCGGAGACGAATCCTACGCGGGTTCGCCTAGCTTCGCCAGGTTCCGCAACTCCGTGCAGGGAATTTTTGGGTTCCAGCACGTGATTCCCACACACCAGGGGCGCGCAGCCGAACGCATCTTGTTCAACGTGATGTGCAAGAAGGGTGACATCGTCCCGAACAACACGCACTTTGACACCACGCGCGCCAACTGCGAATTCGTGGGCGCGCAGGCTCTCGACCTGCCGGTTCCCGAAGCGAAGCAGCCTGCGCAGATTCACCCCTTTAAAGGAAATATGGATACGGAGCGGCTCAGCGAAGTGATCGAGCGCGAAGGTGCGAAGAAAATTCCGCTCGTGATGCTCACGGTGACCAACAATTCCGGCGGCGGCCAGCCGGTTTCGATGGCCAATATCCGCGAAGTGAAAGCAATCTGCAAGAAGCACGGTATTCCTTTGTATATTGACGCCTGCCGGTTTGCGGAAAATGCCTACTTCATCAAGCTGCGGGAGCCCGGATACGCCGCGAAAACGCCCAAAGAGATTGCCCGGGAGTTGTTTTCGTATGCCGATGGCTGCACGATGTCCGCGAAAAAAGATGGCTTGGCGAATATCGGCGGCTTTCTCTGCACCAACGACGATTCCATCGCGCAGCAGCAGAAGGATTTGCTGATTCTCACCGAGGGGTTTCCGACGTACGGCGGTTTGGCGGGGCGCGACCTTGAAGCCATTGCCGTCGGCCTCAACGAAGCGCTGGAAGAGGACTATCTGCACTATCGCATTGCCTCGACCGCGTTTTTGGGTAATCACATTGCGGCCGAAGGCGTACCTATAGTTCAACCGCCTGGAGGGCATGCAATTTATCTGGATGCACGCGCGTTTCTTCCCCATATTCCGCCGGCGCAATTCCCTGGCGTGGCTCTGGCCAACGAGCTTTTTCTCGAGGGAGGCATACGCTCCGTGGAAATCGGGACACTGATGTTCGGGGAGCACGCGCAGATGGACCTGGTGCGGCTGGCAATTCCGCGGCGCGTGTACACGCAGAGTCACATTGAATATGTGGTCGAGGTAATCCTGGACGTCTGGCGCAGACGCGACGCCATTCCGGGATATGAATTGGTGCATCAAGCGGCGTTCTTGCGGCATTTCACCGCACACCTGCAGCCGCGGAGCGTGCGCCCGTGAAGCTTTCCATTGATCCAGGCCTGAAAAAGAAATGCCCTGCGTTGGCACTGGGATTAGTGACCGCCCATGTGCGCACAACGGACTCGCAACTCGAGTTACTCGGCGAGCTTTACAAATGCGAGGAAGGCATACTGAAAAGTGTGGATCCTCGGGCGCTGCTGGATGCTCCGGCTATTTCCGCAACGCGCACCGGTTATCGCGCAGTGGGCAAGGATCCTGCCCGATACCGCGGCTCGGCCGAAGCGCTGCTTCGCCGCCTGGTGAGCGGAAAACACTTCCCCAACGTCAACTGCGTTGTGGATATCGTCAACCTGGTTTCCGTGGAAAGCCGGCTGCCGATCGGCCTCTACGATCTGGCCCATGTGCAAGGTGATATCGTTTTCCGCGCTGGCAAAAAGGGCGAGACCTACAAGGGCATTGGCAAGTACGATTTGAATCTGGAAGACCTGCCCGTTTTCGCCGACGCCGCCGGCCCGCACGGCAGCCCCACCAGCGATTCCGAACGAACTATGGTGACGCCCGCCACGGAAAATGTGGCCGCAATTCTGATTTCCTTCGCAGGGCCGCAACCCCTCGACGCCTGGTGCCGTCGCATGTCCGCGCTATTCGAAAAGTATGCCGAAGGACGCGCCATAAGCATCGAGTTTGTCAGCTAGCGTGGACGCTTACCGCGCGGTCCAGGGAAGAACTCTTTCATGAGTGAAGGCATCCATCCGATCGCCAGCCTGCTGGCCTCCACTGCCCGCTTTATCAGCGGCGTGCAGGTGCAATGGGCAGGCTGCCGGCCGAGCGAGAGACAGCGCATCTATTTCGCGAATCACACCAGCCACCTGGATTTTGTAGTGCTCTGGTCCGCGCTGCCATCTGATATACGCGCGCACACGCGCCCCATCGCGGCAAAGGACTACTGGGAAGAAACCCGGCCGCGACGCTATTTAGTGGAGAACGTCTTCAAGGCCGTGCTGGTGGAGCGCGGCACCGTTTCCCAGACAAAGTCCCCGGAAGAAGGAAAATTTGTGAGCCGTTCGCTGATCGAAGATTTGGCCGCGGCGCTCGGCACGCACAATTCCTTGATTCTTTTTCCGGAAGGCACGCGCGGCACGGGCGAAAAAGTCGGCGACTTTCGCGCCGGACTTTACCACCTGGCCATGCGGCGGCCCGACGTGGAGCTTGTCCCCGCGTATCTCGAAAATATGAACCGCATCTTGCCGAAGGGCGAGTTTCTTCCCGTGCCGATGCTAAGCCTGCTGACGTTTGGCAAACCCATTCGGGTTGAACCCGGCGAGGACAAGCAGGAATTTCTGGAACGCGCGCGCGAAGCCGTCAGCAGCCTGCGGCGGATTGGACCCTCTTGATGTTCCCAGCGCTCCACGATTCCAGGCTGATGTGGCTGTTTGGTGGCGTGCTGTTCGTGCTGATCCTTATGGGGTTCGTAGCGGACATCCTGAAGGAGCGTCATCGCGAGGATGCCAACCGCCCAACAATCGACAATTTCAAGGGGCGCATCCGCGCGTGGTGGAAGATGTGCATCATGTTCGCGCTGTGTCTGCTGGTCGGGCACGTCGCCACCCTGGTGCTGTTTGCCATCATTTCGTTTCTCGCGCTGCGCGAATACATGACCCTGGTTCCCACGCGCCGCGGCGACCACCGTACCTTGTTCTGGAGTTTTTTCGTCATCATGCCCCTGCAGTATTACCTGGTGGGCATCCAGTGGTACGGCTTTTTTGCGGTCATGATTCCCGTGGTGTCCTTTATCTTCATTCCTTCCAGCATGGCCATCTATGGCGATACCGAACAATTCCTGGAGCGCGCCGCGAAGATTCAGTTCGGCCTGATGGTTTGCGCCTATGGCCTAAGCCACGCGCCGGCGCTGATGCAGATGAACGTTCCGGGATTTGCGGGGCATGAGGCGCGGCTGTTGCTCTACATGGGGATCGTGGATCAGATGAACGACGTCCTTCAGTACCTCTGGGGAAGGCTGATCGGCAGGCACAAAGTAGCCTGGCGCGTGAGCCCGAGCAGAACATGGGAGGGCTTTTTCGGTGGCGTGATCAGCGCGACGGCTCTCGGCGCCGCGCTCTGGTGGGTCACACCGTTTACGCCGCTGCAGTCCGCGGGCATGGCCTTCACCATTTGTATAGTCGGTTCGGCGGGCGGACTGGTAATGAGCGCCGTCAAGCGCGACATCGGCATCAAGGATTTTGGGGTAGTGGTCGAAGGAGACGGCGGGGTCCTCGATCGCATCGATTCGTTGTGCTTCGCCGCGCCGCTCTTCTTCCACCTGGTCCGCTACTACTTCGTTCCGTAGCAACTTCTAGTGGGCGACGGGCTCGGCACTCCGTGCGCCGTTTGCGACGCGCGACTTCAGGAATCCCCGCGCAGCCAGTAATTCCGCGTTGAGCAGGGCCGCCCCCGCCGCGCCGCGCACCAGATTGTGCGAAAGCAGTGTGAGCTTCACATCCAATAAGGGGCATTCCCGCACGCGGCCAACCACCGCCGCCATGCCATGCCCTGCATTGGCATCCTTGCGCGGTTGTGGCCGGTCGTCTTCGTCCTGGACGACGATGGGATGTTTCAATCCGGTCGGCAGCGAAGCAAGCTCCGGCGACACTTCGAACGTGCGCAACGCTTCGCGCACCTCATCGAGCGTCGCGGTCTTCTTCAGCCGCAAGGAAGCGCATTCAAGGTGGCCATCAATCACCGGAACACGATTGCAATGCGCGCTGATGCCCAATCCCGCTTCAATAAAGCGGGAGCCATCCCATTTTCCCAGTAGTTTTTGCGGCTCCGCTTCCATCTTTTCTTCTTCACCGCTGATGAACGGCACCACATTGCCCATGATGTCGAGCGACGGAACGCCCGGATAGCCCGCGCCAGAAACGGCCTGCAGTGTCACTACAAAAATCTTCTCCAACCCGAACACGTCCGCCAGCGGCTTTAAAACCAGCACCAGTCCCGCTGTCGAACAGTTCGGATTGGTCACAATGAACCCGGTGTCATAGCCGCGGTTCTTCTGCTGCACGCGGATCGCATCCACGTGCGATGCATTCACTTCCGGAATCAGCAGCGGCACATCCGCGTCCATGCGGTGATTTTTGGAATTGCTCACCACCGGATATCCGGCGCGCGCGAAATCTTCTTCCGCTTTCCCGGCCACGGAAGAATCCAGTGCGGAGAAAACAAAATCGCATTCGAGCGTTGGCTCCAGATCTTTCACCACCAGCCTGCGCGCCACTTCGGGGATTGGCCCTTCCAGGTGCCAGCGCACGGCTTCCGCGTAACTCTTACCCGAAGAACGCTCCGACGCGGCCACGCCGGTCAATTCAAACCACGGATGATCCGCCAGCAGCTTCACGATGCGCTGCCCCACCATTCCGGTTGCGCCCAATACGCCGGCACGCCATTTCTTGCCATCGGGGCGGCGGCTCATCGTGCGCCGCCGCAATACTCGGGCTCACTGCTTGTATTCACGATTTCTTGTGGCAGTTCCAGACTCATGTTTGCGGCTCCTCATCCATTTTTCCGCCGGAGTCACTCGGGAGGGGGTGAAACGAAAAAACCCACCGCCCGGTTTGCTTCGGGGGTGGGTTGGAAACTTTCGCTGGCTAGCTAGCTGTTTCTCCCGTCGCCCGAAGCGTGCGTAGTGGACGTAGTGCGAGTCGTAGCCGTCGAAACGGACGGCTTCGCCAGGGTCCCGATTCGCTTCGATGCGCCAGCCAACATGTTTTCCACCATATCATGGGCAGCGGAAATTGGCAGTGCAATTTGCCGAATCGGAAAGCGGCTGTGGCGAAAATAGAAAGCCCTTGCTAAACGCCGACAAGGCCAGCGCCCCAGATTGGTACTACAACTCACCGCGTAAAGTATTGTTAATACTAGACATATTGCTCGCAACTTTCCGCGATGCCCCGGGTTTAGAAACCCCAAGGGAAGGGGAGGCCTACGCGGCCTCTGGGGAATTCTCAACCAAATTTAAAGGGAGAACGTATTTATGTATCTCAAGAAGTGGTTCAGCGGCTTTTGTGCCCTCGCCCTTGTTGCAGCCATTTCCGGCTGCGGCAACAGTTCCGGCAATCCTGGCGGTAACATCAATCCACAATCCAACTCCGTGTTTGTCACGGGCACCGACGCCCCCTTGCCCAGCGTCGTTGGCTTCCGGGTGGACATCACGGGCCTTACTCTTTCCGACGGAACCGGCACCCCGGTTTCGGTCCTCACCGGTACGCAGACAGTCGACTTCGCTCGCCTGAACGGCCTGCGCACATTGCTCGACATCAATACCATTCCCACGGGCACGTACACCCAGGCGGTGGTCACGCTGGCGAATCCTTCGATCGACTATCTCAACGTGACGAATCCCCAGACCAATCCGCCAACGCATCCGACGCTCAGCACGCTCGACACCAGCGCTACCTCTAATCCGCAACTCAGCTTGACCACTTCCACGGTGACCATCAACCTGGCCACGCCGCTGGTGGTTTCGGCTGGCGACATTGACGGGTTGCGTTTCGAATTCGACATTCGCAAGTCGGTGGCGGTGGATGGCACCGGCCAGATTACCGGCGCGATCACTCCAACGCTCGATCTGAAAGTGATCACACCTTCCGATGCGGACGCTTATATTGATGAGTTCGATGCGGGCGTCGTCAGCGTCAACGCTGCCGGCAACTCCTTCGTGATTCAAGGGCCGCACGGCCATCAATTCACGGTAAACGTGAACCAGCAGACGGAATGGGAAGGCAACGAAACGATCAATGATCTGACGACCACGTCGATCGTGGAAATCTCCGGCACTCTGGATCGGACTTCAGCCGCGATTCTCCCCGACACGATAGCCATCGTCTCGCAGGATAAATTCTGGGCCGGTGGCCTGGTCACTTACGTAGATCCTCCGGTCGGAACGGCCACGGACTTCGACATGTATGTCCGCAACGTCCTTCCTTCGGACACCGGCTTCAATTCCGGTAAGATTTCCAACATTGCGCTCACCGGGAACGAAAAATACTTCATCCACTGGTGGCATAACAACTGGGGCAGCTTCCTGTTCACTTCCACAGGACTTGTTCCCGGCCAGCACGTCAGCATCGCGGGACCCTTCAACAACGGCCAGGTGACCGTGAAGCGCGTGGTGTTGCGCCACTCCGGCCACACCGGCACGCTCGTCGCTGGGCAAACCAACGTGTCCGCCGAGACGTTCCAGTTCAACTCCAACGGTTTGGCAGGCGTTCTTTTTGAGGGCCCGGTGACCGTGCAGGTGACTCCGTTCACCCGCTTCCTGGGCGGATTGAACAGCATCCAGGATTTGACGGGGAATACCGCGTTGAATCTGCGCGTTGTCGGATTGGTCCTGAAGACCAATACGGGCGCGCCTATCTTCC
>Ga0209698_10007270_pt1 | contig 11641 bp, 12 predicted proteins | sample LitLauG_LLR_2012_FD_187203 | JGI IMG/M metagenome (GOLD analysis project Ga0209698, IMG submission 187203) | Freshwater sediment microbial communities from Pennsylvania, USA - Little Laurel Run_MetaG_LLR_2012 (SPAdes) (version 2) | ecosystem: Environmental > Aquatic > Freshwater > Creek >... | reverse complement strand
ACCATCTTCGTGCCGCAGGAGTTCGTCGGCGTGGTGATCACGCTGTGCATCGGCAAGCGCGGCGTGCAGAAGAACATGGCCTACCACGGCCGCCAGGTGCATCTCACGTACGAATTGCCGCTGGCCGAGATCGTGCTCGATTTCTTCGACCGGCTCAAGTCGGCCTCGCGGGGCTACGCCTCCATGGACTACGAATTCCTCGAGTATCGCGCCGCCGATGTCGTCAAGGTCGACATCCTCATCAATACCGACCGGGTCGATGCGCTGTCGGTCATCGTGCACCGGGCCAATTCCGCGTACCGCGGGCGCGAACTGGCGGCCAAGATGCGTGAACTCATACCGCGGCAGATGTTCGACGTGGCCATACAGGCGGCTATCGGCGCCAATATCATCGCGCGCGAAAACGTCAAGGCGCTGCGCAAGAACGTGCTGGCCAAGTGCTACGGCGGCGATATCTCGCGCAAGAAAAAGCTGCTCGAAAAGCAGAAAGCGGGCAAGAAGCGCATGAAGCAGGTGGGCACCGTGGAGATCCCGCAGGAGGCGTTTCTCGCCATCTTGCAGGTGGAGGACAAATGAACGCATTGACCGCAGTCGTGCTGGGCGCGCTGGGGGCCTACGTGCTGGCCATGATCACCGGCCAGCTGCCGACCGATTTCGCGCTGTTCCTGTTCCTGTGCACGCTGGTGAGCGGCGTGTACTTTGCTGCCGACTACGCGATCTTCGCTCCGCGGCGGCGCGAAAAAGTGCTGCGCGAACTGCTCGAATTCGACCGGCGGAACCGCACCGGCGAAACCGATCCGGCCGCCGTGGCCAAGGAGCGCCAGGCGCTCGAAGATCGGCTCTCCACCCGGCCCTGGTGGGTGGAGTACACGGCGGGCTTCTTCCCCGTCATAACGCTGGTGTTTTTGCTGCGCTCCTTCTTGTACGAGCCGTTTCGCATCCCGTCCGGCTCCATGATCCCCACTTTACAGATAGGGGATCTGATACTGGTGAACAAGTTTCAGTACGGAATCCGGCTGCCTGTCGTGAACCGCACGCTGATCGATGTAGGCAAACCCCAGCGCGGCGATGTGATCGTTTTCCGCTATCCGCACGACACCACGCAGGATTACATCAAGCGCGTGGTGGGCCTGCCCGGCGACCGTGTCGAGTATCGGGCGCATGTCCTCAAGATCAACGGTGCCCCGGTTCCGCTGGTGGTCCAGGATCGCTATTACGAAGCGGGGCGCATGAAAACCTACGCCCAGTATCTTGAAAAATTGGGCGAAACCGAACATCGCATCATCATGGCCGATGGCGATGGAAACCAGGCGTATGCTGCGGCGCAGCACACAAATCTGGATGCTTGCGTCTACAGTGACGGGGGCGTCGCCTGCACGGTTCCACCGGGCAGCTATTTCGTCATGGGCGACAATCGTGACAACAGCGAGGACAGCCGGTTCTGGGGCTTCGTGCCGGACCGCAACATCGTCGGTCACGCATTTTTTATATGGATGAACTTCGGCAATGTGGGAAGAATCGGCAGCTTCAAATAGGCGCGCTGCGCCGGATCTGAACTTTGGCGCCGCCGTGCCGGCGCTCGGGCGGCCCCTGAACTGCAGCGGTTCCGTGGGCTCGGCGCGCCAGCGCGGCCTCAGCCTGGTCAGCCTGATCTTTGTCGGCATCATCGTGATCGCGCTGCTGTGGATCGGCATGAAGAGCGTGCCGGCGCTTTCCGAGTACTTCGCCGTGGAGCGGGCGGTGCAGAAGGCCGGCGCGGAGGGAGCCACCGTCGGCGAAATCCGCCGGGCGTTCGAGCGCTACGCCACGGTCGACGACATCAAGTCGATCGGCAGCAAAGACCTCGATATCACCAAGGATGCCGACCGGATTGTCGTCTCGTATTCGTACTCTTATTCGATTCCGGTGCTCGACAATGTCCGCATCGTCATCGACTTTTCCGGGTCCAATCGCGACCACGCCGGCCGCGCGGCGCAACCGTGATCCGCATCTCGACCCCGACGGAAAGCGGAACAAACAAGCAGCATCATGGACCTGGCCGCGCTTGAGGAGCGACTGCACTACAAGTTCAAGAGCGGCGAACTGCTGCAGCAGGCCGTTACCCACCGTTCGCACGGCGTCGTCCACAACGAGCGCCTGGAGTTTCTCGGCGACTCCGTACTCAACTGCGTAGTCGCGCAGTTGCTCTTTCTCAAGTACGCGCGCCTCGACGAGGGTGACCTGTCGCGGTTGCGCGCCAATCTTGTCAAGCAGCAGTCCCTCTCCGAAATTGCCGAGCGCATGGGCCTGAGCGATTTCCTGCGGCTGGGCGAGGGCGAGATGAAGAGCGGAGGCTTTCGCCGCCCTTCCATCCTGGCCGACACCATGGAAGCCGTGTTCGGCGCGGTTTTCGTCGATGGCGGTTTCGAGGGTGCCCGCGACGTCATCAGCCGCCTGTTCGAGCCGGTGCTCAAGGTGGTCGACCCCAAGACGCTGGGCAAGGACAGCAAGACGCTGCTGCAGGAGTACCTCCAGGCCAAGCGCCTGCCCTTGCCCGTCTATACGGTGGTGGAAACCCGCGGCGCCGCGCACAACCAGGAATTCGAGGTCGAGTGTTCCATTCCCAAGCTCGACGTCGGGGTGCGCGGCAACGGCCGCAGCCGCCGCGGCGCCGAGCAGTCGGCCGCCAAGCTTGCGCTGGAGACGGCGCAGGCCGCAGCCCAGGCCCTGCGCCGGGCCAAGCGCAAGGTGGCGGTGGCCTCCGGCGATGATCCCGCTGCCGAAACCCCGCGGGCTGCGGCCGTGCCGCCGGCAGCGGCGCTCGAGGCCCCCGCCGGCAAGGCCGCTCCGGCCATGGAAGCCGGCGCTGCCGAACCGGCGACGCCGGGCTGACATGGCCACGGCTGCCCAGGATGCCGCGTTTCGCGCAGGGATGATCGCCATTGTGGGCCGTCCCAATGTGGGCAAGTCCACCCTGCTCAATGCCCTGGTGGGGGCGCACGTCTCCATAACGTCCAACAAGCCGCAGACCACGCGCAACCGCGTCATGGGCGTGGCTACGCGTCCCGATGCGCAGTTCGTCTTTGTCGACACCCCGGGCCTGCAGCATCGCCACCGCAACCTCCTCAACCGTCGCATGAATGCCGGCGTCAGCGCCGCCATCCACGGCGTGGACGCCATCGTGATGGTGGTCGACGCGCAGCAGGGCTGGCGCGAGGAGGACGATGCGGTGCTGCGCCTGCTGCCCCGGCCGCCCGAGGCCGGCGCCGTTTCCGCCGAGGCTGCCGGCCCGGCGACCGAAGCGTTTTCCAGCCGAGTGGTGCTGGTACTGAGCAAGACGGATCTGCTGCCCGACCGCAATGCGCTGCTGCCCCTCATGGCCGCCGTGGCGGCCCGCTATCCGTTTGCGGCCATCGTGCCGGTGAGCGCGTCCAAGAGCTGGCAGCTCGACGATCTTTTCGAGGCGCTGCGGCGCCTGCTGCCCGAAAGCCTGCCCTTGTTCGAGGCCGACGAGATCACCGACCGCAGTGTGCGGTTCCTGGCCGCTGAACTCATCCGCGAGCAGGCCTTCCGCCTGCTGGGCGACGAACTGCCATACGGGCTGGCCGTCTCCATCGAGGCCTGGGAGGAGTCGGCTGGCCGGGCAGTGGTCTCGGCACTGATCGTGGTCGAGCGCGACTCCCAGCGGGGGATCGTCATCGGCGATGGTGGGTCCAAGTTGCGCGCCATCGGTACCAAGGCGCGCACCGCCATCGAACGCCTGCTGGGCAAGCCGGTATTCCTGGAGACCCACGTGCGTGTCTCGGCCGGCTGGAACAACAGTGCCCGATCGCTCGATCGCCTGGGGGTGGAGGCGCCCCTGCGGTCGTGAGCACGGTGATGGGCGCTCCGGACAACGGCGGCGACGCGCCGGCGGCCGCCAGGAAGCCGGCCCGAGCGGCGGGCAGTGCGCGGGCGCGCCGCGTCTCCGATACCCGTGTCGACCAGCAGCCGGCTTTCGTTCTCCATTCCTATCCCTGGCGCGAGACCAGCCTCATCATCGACGCCCTGACGCGCGATTTCGGCCGGGTCGCACTGGTGGCCCGCGGCGCCAAGCGCCCGACCTCGCAGTTTCGCGGACTGCTTGCGCCCTTTGCTCCCATCAGCGTTTCGTGGAGCGGCCGCGCCGAGATCAAGTCGCTGATCCGCGCCGACTGGGTCGGCGGCCTTGCGCCGCTGCGCGGCGAGCAGCTGCTCACGGCCTTCTATCTCAATGAGCTGCTGGTTCGCCTGCTGGCCCGCGACGATCCGCACGACGCGCTTTTTTTTTCCTATGCCCGCACGCTGCGCGCCCTGTCGCTGGAGCGCGAGCAGCGCGAGCAGCGCGAGCAGGCATTGCGCGGTTTCGAGCTGGACCTGCTGCGCGAGATCGGCGTGGCGCCGTCCTTCGATTCGTCCGACGACGGCGCGACCATCGATCCGGCGGCCTGGTACCGCGTCGATCCGGAGCAGGGCGTTCGCTGGGTTGACGAGCCGCCGCCAACCGGCGCCGACTACTGCGTGAGCGGCCGCACCATGCAGGCGCTGGCGGGGCGTGACCTTGCCGCGGTTGCCGTGGCACGCGACGGGCGCGCCTTGCTGCGGCAACTCATCGGCTACCATTTGCGCGGCCGCCCGCTCAATACGCAACGGATCCTCGCGGATCTGCGCAAGCTGTAGCTGCCGGCGAACCGGCACCGATACCACCGCAAACCCGACGGCACCCACATGACCGCCCTGAGCGTCAACCTCAACCGCGTGGCACTGCTGCGCAATTCCCGTCCCCTGGCCATTCCGAGCATTGTCCGTGCGGCAACGCTTGCTCTGGAAGCCGGCGCCGACGGCATTACCCTGCATCCGCGGCCCGACGAGCGCCATGTCCGGCCAGCCGACGTCCAGGATATCGCCCAACTTCTCAAGCGCTGGCCCGGCGTGGAATACAACCTGGAGGGCAATCCGTTCCACCAGCTCATGCCCCACGTGGCCGCCGTGCGGCCACAACAGTGCACCCTGGTGCCCGACGCCATGGATGCGGCCACCTCCGATCACGGCTGGGACCTGGCGCGCGATGGCGAGCGGCTGCGGCCCATCATCGAGCAGGCGCATGCGCAGGGCGTGCGGGTGAGCCTCTTCATGGACCCGGACCCCGCGGCCATGGCAGCGGCGCGGGCGCTGGGGGCCGATCGCGTAGAGCTGTACACCGAGGCCTATGCGCGGGCCCACGGCGGGCCGGAGCAGGCTGCAAGCCTGCAACGTTATCGCCTCGCTGCCGAGGCGGCCCTGCGGGCCGGGCTGGAGGTCAATGCCGGACACGACCTCAACCTCGACAACCTGGGCGATTTCCTGCGCGCGGTGCCCGGTATTTCCGAGGTATCCATCGGCCATGCCCTGATCGGCGACGCGCTGGAATTCGGCCTGGCCGAGACCGTGCGCCGTTACCAGGCGGCGATCCGCCTGGCCAATCTTGCCGGCAGCGCCCCATGATTTACGGCATCGGCACCGACGCCGTGGAAGTCTCCCGCATCCAGGCCGTGCTGGAGCGCCGCGGCCAGCGCTTCGTCGAACGGATCCTCGGGCCGCGCGAGCAGCTGGTGCACGCGGCCCGCGCGGCCCGTTCGGCCCGGCGCGGCCTGCTGTACCTGGCAACGCGCTTTGCGGCCAAGGAAGCCATCGCCAAGGCGCTGGGACTGGGCATGCGCCAGCCGATGGACTGGCAGGCGGCGCAGATCGTCAACGCGCGCTCGGGGCGCCCCGAAGTACTGGCCGATGGTCCGCTCGGCGGATACCTGATCGAGCACCGCTTGCGCCTGCATATTTCCATATCCGATCTTGAAAACCTGGCCATCGCCTACGCCATCGCGGAATCGGTCGGGCCGGACGCGGCGATGGAGCCGGGCTACCCTGCTAGCGGCGCCGCAGCCGGCAGGGTGGTCCCATGATGCCGCCTGCCGCGCTGGGTCCGGTGGTGCTCGATATCGCCGGAGCGCAACTCACGCCGCAAGACCGCCGCCGCTTGTGCCATCCCCTGGTGGGCATGGTGATCCTGTTCACGCGCAATTTCACCGGACCCGCGCAACTGGCGCGGCTCTGCCGCGAGATCCACGCGCTGCGTGACCCACAACTGCTTATTGCGGTTGATCACGAAGGCGGCCGCGTGCAGCGCTTCCGGACCGGTTTCACGCACATTCCTCCCATGGCCGCGCTGGGACGGCACTGGGACCGCGACGTGCTCGGCGCCTGCCGGGCGGCGCTTGCCGCCGGCTTTGTCCTGGGCGCCGAACTGCGCGCCCACGGCGTGGACCTTTCCTTTGCGCCGGTGCTGGACCTGGACTGGGGACGCAGCGGCGTCATCGGCGACCGCGCCTTGCACGCCGACCCGCGGGTCGTGACGATGCTGGCCAGCCAGATCAGCTATGGCCTTGCCCTTGCGGGCATGAGCAACTGCGGCAAGCATTTCCCCGGCCATGGCTGGGCAGCCGCCGATTCGCATGTGGCGATACCCGTGGACGAACGCGCTCTGGACGACATCCTGCAGGCGGACGCAGCACCCTATGGATGGCTGGGCGTTGGCCTCGATGCCGTCATGCCCGCGCACGTCGTCTATCCCGCGGTGGACCCGCAACCGGCCGGATTCTCCGCGCGTTGGATACAGGACATCCTGCGCGCGCGGCTGGGCTTTACCGGCGCAGTCTTCAGCGACGACCTGTGCATGGCCGGGGCGCGCGTGGTCGGCGATGTCGCGGCCTCGGCGCTTGCCGCGCTGGCCGCGGGCTGCGACTTCGTCCTGGTGTGCAACGACAGCGCCGCGGCCGACCAAGTGCTCGAGCATTTGCAGTGGCGCCGCACGCCCGCCTTTGACGAACGCCTGGCGCGCCTGGCGCCGCGCAACGGGGCAGTGGCTCCCTCCGGCATACTGCAATCTGCACGCTACCGCGCCGCTTTGCAGGATCTGCAAGCCGTCGGACCCAACCCCGCCGGCTCGCCCCCGCGCGGCCGGGATCACCACCTGTCGCCGGCGGCGGGGGGCACGGTGAGCGCCGTCCGCTAGCGCGCCGCTACCCGCCTGCGCCCTCATGGCCGACAGCATCCCAGCACCCTTCGATCCCAAGGCCGTTGTACAGCGCCTGCCCCATCGTCCCGGCGTGTACCGCATGCTCGATGCGTCGGGCACCGTGCTGTACGTGGGCAAGGCCGTCGACCTGCGCAAGCGCGTCGCCTCGTACTTCGGCCGGGCGCAGGGCCCGCGCATCGCGCTGATGGTCGCGAAGATCGCCGCCATCGAAACCACCGTCACGGCCTCGGAAAGCGACGCCCTGCTGCTGGAGAACAATCTCATCAAGTCGCTGGCGCCGCGCTACAACATCCTGTTTCGCGACGACAAGTCCTATCCGTACCTGAAGTTCAGCGCGCACGCGTTCCCGCGCATGTCCTTCTACCGCGGCAGCACCGATCGCAAGGCCCGCTATTTCGGCCCATTTCCCAGTTCGTGGGCGGTGCGCGACAGCATGCAGATCCTGCAGAAGGTCTTCCAGCTGCGCACCTGCGAGGACAACGTGTTCCGCAATCGCTCCCGTCCCTGCCTGCTGCACCAGATCCGCCTGTGCACGGCGCCCTGCGTCGGTCTCGTCGAGCCGGCAGCCTATGCGCAATCGGTGGATGCGGCGCTGCGTTTCCTGCGCGGCGGCGCCAGCGACATCACGCGCGAAATCGAGCAGCGCATGCTCGCGGCATCGGCCGCGCTCGATTTCGAGCAGGCTGCGGCGCTGCGTGACCAGCTGGGCTCTCTTACGCGGGTCCTGCACCAGCAATCGGTCGAGACCGCCGGATCGGATACCGATGCCGACGTGATCGCGGCAGTCATGGACCAGGGCCACGCCTGCGTCAACCTGGCGATGGTGCGCGGCGGCCGCCACCTGGGCGACAAGGCGTATTTCCCGAGCCAGGTGTCGGGCAGCGGCGATGCCGACGCCGATCTGGCGCAGATCGTCGAGGCCTTCCTGTCACAGCACTACGTCGACAGCGCCTGCCCACCCCTGGTGCTGGTCAACGTCGCGGTGGACCGCGACGAACTGCGCGCGCTGCTGGCCGGCAAGGACAGCACGTCGCGGGTGCTGGGCCCGGCCGACAAGCGTCTCAAGCCACAGGAGCGCCGCTGGCTGGACATGGCGCTGGACAACGCCCGGCTGGCGCTGGCGCGGCGCCGTTCCGAGCAGGGCTCGCAGCAGGCGCGCACCCGTGCGCTGGTCCAGGCACTGGGACTCGATGTCGAAGATACCGATGCGCTGCGGATCGAATGCTTCGACATCAGTCATACCGCGGGCGAGGCCACGCAGGCCTCGTGCGTGGTCTATGCGAACCACGACATGCGCAGCGCCGAATACCGCCGCTTCAACATCGAGGGCGTGGTCGGCGGCGACGACTACGGCGCCATGCGCCAGGCGCTGACGCGCCGTTACGCGGCAGTGGCGCGCGGCGAGGGCGTGCTGCCCGGCCTCGTGCTCATCGACGGCGGCGCGGGGCAGGTGGAGATGGCGCGCCAGGTATTCGAGGAATTCGGACTGGATCCCGCGCTGCTGGTCGGCGTCGCCAAGGGCGAGGGGCGCAAGGTCGGACTGGAGACGCTGGTTTTTGCCGATGGCCGGCCACCGCTCAAGCTGGCGGCCGATTCGATCGCGCTCATGCTCATCGCCCAGATCCGCGACGAAGCGCACCGCTTTGCCATCACGGGCATGCGCGCAAGGCGCGCCCGCACGCGCAATACGTCCGCGCTGGAGGACCTCGAAGGCGTGGGGCCCAAGCGTCGCCAGCGCCTGCTCACCCGCTTTGGCGGCATGCGTGGCCTGATGGGCGCTTCCGTGGAGGATATCGCGCAGGTCGAAGGATTCTCGCTGCGCATCGCACGGCAGATACACGGCGCGCTGCACAATCCCCCCCTTGCGGCTTCCAGCGAGGCCACAGGCAAGGCGGGATCGGCCGCTGCCCCGGGCGACGCGGAATCGTCACCGGCCGAGGCAATTCCTCCGGGGATCGCGAAGTCGCTCGGCCCCGATGAGGCATCCATGCCCCGTGAGCCGCCGCGCGGGCGGGCGGCACGCCGATGAGCGGCAACAAGGTATCTGCCGCGGGAGCCGCGAGGACAACGGGCCTGCGCGCCACGGTGGACGAGTTGCAACATTTCGATTCGATCATCGACACGCGCTCGCCGGCGGAATTTGCCGAGGACCACATTCCTGGTGCGATCAATCTTCCCGTGCTCGACAATGATCAGCGTGCGCGGGTAGGCACCCGCTACTCGCAGGATTCGCCTTTCTCGGCCCGCAAGCTGGGCGCGTCCCTGGTTGCCCGCAATATTGCCCGCCACCTCGAAGGCAGCCTTGCGGGCCATCCCAAGCACTGGAAGCCGCTGGTGTATTGCTGGCGCGGCGGGCAGCGCAGCGGTGCCATGACGCTGGTGCTGACCCAGGTCGGCTGGGGAGCGCGACAGCTCGAAGGCGGCTACCAGGCGTTTCGCCGCCACGTGATCGCCGACATGGCGAAACTGCCAGCGCGCTTGCAATTTCGCGTGTTGCACGGGCCCACGGGCAGCGGCAAGACGGCGATCCTCGAAGCCCTGCAGGCTGCGGGAGGCCAGGTGCTGAACCTGGAGGCGCTGGCGCGTCATCGCGGTTCCGTGCTGGGCGGATCGGCTGCCGCGACGCAGGCGCATGACCTTGCGTCGGGAGGCGATGAACAGCCGGGCCAGAAGGCCTTCGAAACCCAGATCTGGAACGCGCTGCGCAGCTTCGATACGGCGCTGCCGGTGTTCGTCGAATCCGAGAGCCGGCGCATCGGCCGGCTCAGCCTTCCGGCGGGCCTCTTCGAGGTCCTGATCGATGCGCCCTGCCTGCGAATTGCCGCCCCGCTGCATGCGCGGGTTTCCCACCTGCTCGAACGTTATGGGGACATCTACGGCGATCCCGAGGCCCTGGACCGGCGCGTGGAATATTTCCTGCCGCTGCACGGGCGCAAGACCGTTGCGCAGTGGCGCGAATGGATCGCCGCGCGCAACTGGGCAGCGCTGGCCGCTGCCATGTGCAGCACCCACTATGATCCGGCCTATCGCCGGGGCGGAGATGCCCTGTACCGGCGGGCCGGCGAGGCCCAGGTCCTGGAAATGGATACTCTGGATCAGGGTGCGATCATGCGGGCGGCGCAGGCGATCTTGCAATCATCCGGGACGGGTAATGCGTAGCAGGCTATTGAGTCTTCCCATGGTGCTGACCTGGGCGCGGATCGCGATGATCCCCTTCCTGGTGGCCATTTATTATTTTCCGGACGACTGGATCCGCGCGGAGCACAAGAACGTGCTGGCCTGCGTCCTTTTCACCGTTGCCGCCATTACCGACGCATTTGACGGTTATTTTGCGCGCAAATTCCGCATGACCAGCCGCCTGGGTGCCTTTCTGGACCCCGTGGCAGACAAGCTCATGGTGTGCGCCGCGCTGATCGTGCTGCTGGAACTGGGACGCGTCAACGCCCTGGTGGCGCTGGTGATCATCGGCCGTGAAATCACCGTTTCTGCCTTGCGGGAGTGGATGGCGCAGATCGGCGCATCCCAGAACGTGGCCGTGAACTGGGTGGGGAAGTTCAAGACCATCGTCCAGATGGTGGCGATTCCCGTGCTGCTGTTCCACGACCCGCTTTTCGGCATCATCCCCTTGCAGACGCTGGGAACGCTGCTCATCTATGCAGCGGCTCTGCTCACCATTTACTCCATGCTCCTCTACCTGCGCCTTGCCTGGCCCCATCTGTCGGCTTCCGGCGCCGCCCCCGGCCACCCCCCGGGCAACGACCGGCTTTGACAGCCTGCACCGCCCCGCTATAATCGCGGGCTCCGCGGGAGTAGCTCAGTTGGTAGAGCGCAACCTTGCCAAGGTTGAGGTCGAGAGTTCGAGACTCTTCTCCCGCTCCAGATTCCGTTCGGGCCGGCTGCGCCGTCCTATCGTCGATAACGGGTGATCCCTCACCCCGCGGGGGCGCCCGGGGCGTGCCGAGTTACTGCTAGTGCATGGCGGGGTGGCAGAGTGGTCATGCAGCGGACTGCAAATCCGTGTACGCCGGTTCGATTCCGACCCCCGCCTCCATCCTGCTTCGCGCTCCGCGCTACGCAGGATCGAAACCCTCCAACGCGAAGCAGGATGCCCTGCGTAGCCTTGGCGGAGCAGGGCTCCCAGCCACAGCGTTGATCGTCTCAAACCTGCGATGCACGATTCTCTCGTGCACTACGTCTACGTCCTAAAAAGCAAGCGCGCACCCGGCGAGCGCTATATCGGCGTAACCGAAGACCTGAGGCGCCGCCTTCCTGAGCACAATTCCGGCAAATCCCCACACACCGCGAAGCACGCACCCTGGACGCTCTTCACCTACGATGCATTTTAGAAAAAGCAACACGCCGACAATTTTGAGCTCTACCTAAAGTCAGGCTACGGTCACGCCTTTGCCAATCGTCGCCTCTGTCTTGCACAAGGCCACCGAGGGTAGTCGCGCCCTCACAGGGCTCTAAAATCTAGGAGTCTGCGCGGCAGAAGCGGGGTGCTCCCCTCGCCCACGCAGTGGGAGAGGGGCCGGGGGTGAGGGTGGTGGCGCTGGTTTTGTGTAGACGAAC
>Ga0209698_10007269_pt1 | contig 11641 bp, 8 predicted proteins | sample LitLauG_LLR_2012_FD_187203 | JGI IMG/M metagenome (GOLD analysis project Ga0209698, IMG submission 187203) | Freshwater sediment microbial communities from Pennsylvania, USA - Little Laurel Run_MetaG_LLR_2012 (SPAdes) (version 2) | ecosystem: Environmental > Aquatic > Freshwater > Creek >... | reverse complement strand
GAGAAGGACCGTTCGCTGGAACGGCGCTTCCAGGCGGTGAAGGTACCGCCGCCGAACGAGGCGGACGCGATCAAGATTATCCACGGCATCAAGGACCGCTACGAGAAGTTCCACGCGGTGAGCTACACGGATGCGGCTGTCGAGTTTGCGGTGTCGCATTCGAATCGTTACATACCGGACCGGTTCCTGCCGGACAAGGCGATCGACTTGATCGACGAGGCGGGCGCGCGGGTGAAGCTGCGCCAGACTTCGCTGCCTGAGGAGATCACCGAAGTTCAGAAGAGGATCAAGTTCATCGTGCACCGGATGGACTCGGCGATAGCAAACCACGAGTTTGAGAAGGCGCGGTTCTACTCCGACGAGGAACGCAAGGAGCGCGAGAATCTGCGCGCGCTGCGCGACAAGTATCATCTTGACGACTCGGCCGCGGGGATTGTGGGCCGCGAGGACATCGAGGATGTGGTGAGCCGGTGGACGGGCGTTCCCGTGAACAGCATCAAGGAAGAAGAGACCCAGAAGCTGTTGCGGGTGGAAGAAGAGCTGCACAAGCGGGTCATCTCGCAGGAGAAGGCGATCTCGGCCTTGGCTCGCGCAATTCGCAGGTCGCGCGCGGGGTTGAAATCGCCGCACCGGCCGATTGGGAGCTTCCTGTTCCTTGGACCGACGGGTGTGGGCAAGACGGAGATGGCGCGGACGCTGGCACAGTTCCTCTTTGGGTCAGACAAGGCGCTCATCCGCTTCGATATGTCGGAGTTCATGGAGAAGCATTCGGTGTCGAAGCTGATTGGTTCGCCCCCGGGGTACGTAGGCTACGAGGAAGGCGGCCAGTTGACGGAACGCGTCAAGCGTTCGCCGTACTCGGTGGTCCTTCTGGACGAAATCGAGAAGGCGCACCCGGATGTGTTCAACATTCTGCTCCAGGTTTTTGAAGACGGGCAATTGACCGATGGACTCGGCAATACGGTCGACTTCAAGAACGTGATCCTCATCATGACCTCGAATATCGGCGCACGCCACCTGATGAAGAAGCAGGGACTCGGCTTCCAGAGCGATCGCGAAGATATCGTTTCAGACAAGGTAGAGGAGTTGGTGAAGCAGGAGGTCAAAAAGACCTTCAACCCGGAATTCCTCAACCGGCTCGACGAGGTGATTCTCTTCCAGTCGTTGTCCGACAGCGACCTGATCCAGATCGTCGAACTGATGGTGCAGCAGCTCAATGCGAACCTTGCGCAGAAGGCGATCACCATCTCTGTGGCCGAGGAAGCGAAGAAGTGGATTCTCGAGAAGACGTTAGTCGATCGCAGCTACGGGGCGCGCCCATTGCGCCGTGCCCTGCAGCGGTACGTCGAGGACCCCTTGTCGGAGGCCTTGATCGCCGGGCAGATTACCGACCGGCCGGCCTTCCTCGAGGTATATCTCGACAATAACCAACTCTTCTATCGCCCGGTAAGTTCGGACGAGAGCGGGAGCGAGGAAAAGGCGGCAGGAGTTCTTCTCTTCAGCAACTGAGTTCCACAGGTGGGAAACCTCAAGCCCCCGGCCTACGGCTGGGGGCTTTCCTGTTTGGGGTATCGGGAGTGCCCCATGAGTATCGCAAGTGCCACAAAAGTGTGGTTTACGACACCACTTACAAAGGTGAAGATGTGATCTGTCTGCTCCACAGCAAGTAACGTGGCCAGCGATTGTGTAAAAACGCATTCCGTCACCCGGTGTGCATTATCGGTTAACCAGAAAGCAAATCGGCACCTGGGACGGAAACCGCATTACGAGCAATAGGACAGCTATTTGAAGAGGTGAATTGCCTTGCCGCATGTTGGACATATCTAAGGATAGGTCAGCTATGAGCACCAGTTCTGCACGCCTCTCTTCCCTGAACCTGAAAACGTAGACCTTGATTGCAGGTCTTGCGTACGATCTTGTCGAATGGAGACCCGATGCTGGCATTCCTTGCAGCCTTCGGCACCATTTGAATGAAAGCGTGCCTGAAAGCTGGGTACTTTCGGGCGCGGTTATTGGCTTTTGAACAGTTGATAAATGGGGGATCGATGGCGACAGCACGCTTGTCGGCAATAAGTTCTGTTCCGACCGGAGCAGCAGTCAGAGATTTCAACATCGCCGAACGCATTGTAATGATGTGCGGCTCGGCGGTCTTCACGGGGTTAACGGAAAGCGAATGTCTTGAAATCGCCTCCTGTGCCCGCGCCCGAACCTTTGCGCGCGACGAACTCCTTTTCATGCAAGGCCAGCCAGCCGGTTCACTGGTGATGCTCCATGCTGGGAGCGTAAAGCACACTCAGCTCAGCTCGAACGGCGATGAGGTCATCCTTCGGATGAGCGGGAAGGGCGATCCGGTAGGGATCCCGGCCGAACTTCTATCTTGCGGCCATACCTGCTCGGCGCGGGCGATGGAACAGTGCCGAACCTCCGTCTGGGAGTACTCGAGACTAAAGGACCTGTTGACGAAATACCCTCAGATTGGAAGAAACATCAGCAAGATCATGTCCAACTGGCTGGACGAACTTCAGGAACGGTTTCGCGAAGTGGCCACGGAGAAAGCCTCGCAACGCCTGGCCTTCGCTCTTTTGAGGTTGATGAAGCAAGTTGGCAAGCCCACGTTCGGAGGAGTCGAGGTCTCGCTCTCGCGAGAGGAATTGGCCCAGACGATTGGGACAACCCTGTTCACCATCAGCCGGATACTTTCGAAATGGGGAGATGAGGGCTTTGTGCTGCCGCGAAGAGAGGCGGTCGTCGTGCTCGATGCCCACCGACTCAGGCTGGAAGGGAATGCGAGAGACTAAGCTTACTTGGAAAACGCCAGACTTCAGGGCCTTGATCGCCGGAGAAACCTCCGCGCAGTCTGGGCCTTTCTCATTAGCCACACGCAAGGGCAGCCGGTTCTTCAGCCGTCCGCTGAGTGAGGAAGATGGAAGGATCGAGGGAAAGGCGGCGGCCGTTTTTGCCTTCCAACAACTCGAATCATTGAGTGAGTAGCTCAACGACACCTGGGCACCCGGCCGGGGCTCATGATTGAGCACAATCAGCCATTGATTCAACGGCTTGCACTACTTGAATGCGGGATGAGCATCCTGCAAGATTGCTGAAGCGTGTCACTTAATTACTTATTAACAAAAAGTGTGCAATTTTTGCCGGTGCACATCGGGGTAGTTGTGAGATATTTGACTCGATAGGCGGGCTCTATCCATTCTTGCGAAGAGACGCTTGCCGGCACCAGACGCGGTCAACAGAAGAAACGAAAGATGAATCCACACACCTTGCCTGAGGCCGCCGCGGGGACCGAGAACACATCTTCTGAACGATTGAATTATTCTGCGTCGCGGTAAATCCCATCATGGCAAGTTAGCTCATCGCACCAGGTCTGAGCGCCTTGCCTCCCAGGACTCGGAAATCCATAGGTTACATCAGGCTCATCAATCCATTTCACTCGGATGGAGACCGATCGCGGATATTTCCGTCGCCATTCGGACCATTTGAATTAGACCACGTCCGAAAGTGGGGTACTTTCGGACGCGGTTGATCTTTATTGCCTCGTGATTCTGGGGGATAAATGGCGACTGGACGTCTGTCGGCATCAGGTCCTGCTCCGGGGGGAGCCGGACTCAGAGATTTCAACTTCGCGGAACGCATTGTGATGATGTGCGGTTCAGCCATCTTCGCAGGCTTGTCAGAACATGAATGCGAGGAGATTGCCACTTGCGCCAGGGCGCGAACATTCGCTCGTGACGAACTCCTCTTCATGGAAGGCCAACCGTCTGGTTCACTTGTAATGCTCCATGCCGGAAGCGTGAAGCATACCCAACTCAGTTCGAACGGCGACGAAGTCATTCTGCGTATGAGCGGTAAAGGTGACCCGGTTGGCATACCGTCCGATCTTCTAGCGTGCGGCCATACTTGTTCAGCGCGGGCAATGGAACAATGCAATGCGTCCGTCTGGGAATACGCAAGACTCAAAGACCTGTTGGCGAAATATCCTCAGATTGGTAAAAATATCAGCAAAATCATGTCCAACCGGCTGGACGAACTTCAGGAAAGATTCCGCGAGGTGGCCACGGAGAAAGTTTCCCAGCGCCTGGCCCTTGCGCTATTGAGGCTGATGAAGCAAGTCGGCAAGCCCATGTTCGGAGGAACCGAACTCTCGCTCTCGCGCGAGGAACTTGCCCAGACGGTTGGGACAACGTTGTTCACCATCAGCCGGATACTTTCGAAATGGGCAGAAGAGGGCTTTGTCTTGCCGCGCAGAGAGGCAGTCGTTGTGCTTGATGCCCAGCGTCTCGCGCTGGAAGGGAATTCGCGAGATTCAGATCACTTGAAGAACGCTTGAAAGCGGGGCCTTGATCGCCGGAAAGACCTTCGTGCTGTTGAGGCCCTTCTCTTCGGCCGTTCTGCTATACTTCAGGCCAAGCGGAGCCTCTTTATGAACAGGGTCCACCTTCGTCGGGGATTGGTTCTGGTTGCGGTTGTCGCAATCCTGACGGCTCTTGCGTTGATGCTGGTTCCTCACGGTCATTCCGGAGACGCCGGGGCGTGGCTGGCAATTTTGCCGATTCTCATGGTTGGGATCATCTCGCCGCTCAGCCTTCTTTATCCTTTGGCTTATGTGTACCTCGGCCGGACATCGAACGCTCCGATCCTTCCCTTTTCCTTCCAGCGTCCGCCTCCCCTCACAATCGCTTGATCCTCAAAGGAATTCTCTTGCTTTGCGACCAGCCTTGAGTGGTTGTGCGCGCGGCTTGTTCCTTCTTGAATGTCTACCTGCGATACGTGAGGATGCTTATGGGCGCCAGTGTCTACTTTTTCTGTTCTCTCTTATCAGCGAGTCCCTTTCTGGCGATTGTTGCGATTCTTGCTTGCTACCACATACGGCGGAGCGTGTGGAGGCGAAAGAAACGAAAGGGAAAGGGAGCCTTGGGCTTTTGTCCGTCGTCTGCCGCATTGGGAGCGGTGTTTCTATTGATCACGACTTTTTACAGACCTCGTATTGAGTTCTCGATTGAGGCAAGGCTGCAAGAGGAAGTGGAGGAAGACGATCAGGGCGATCCGGAGACGCCAGAGAAGCTGTTCAACCATCAACTCTGGCAAATTCGGAGACTGGGAAGGGCTGAAGCACTCGTGTGGAAGCTTTAGGTAGGGTTGCCAGCGAAATCCGATGTTGCAGGAGTGGGGAGCGAAGCGTCAAGCCTTCTGCAACCAATGGTTAACCCTCTGCATTTACACTAGTAAACGGAGAAGCCTGTGTTTTTCGACAAGATACTGACAAAGATTTTCGGCACTTCGAATGAGCGTGCCATCAAGAAGCTCACGCCCATTGTGGCGGTGATCAGCGCCCTGGAGCCGGAGATCAAGCTGCTCACGGATGAGCAGTTACGCGACAAGACAGTTGAGTTCAAGGCCCGGATTGCAAAGAAGATCGAAGGAATTACGGACCCCGATGGGATCAAGGCCGCGGAGAAGGAGGCGCTGGAGGAGCTGCTTCCTGAAGCATTTGCGGTGGTTCGCGAGGCCGGCTGGCGGGCTGTGCAAATGCGCCATTTCGACGTGCAGTTGATCGGCGCCATGGTGCTGCACCAGGGCAAGATCGCCGAGATGCGAACCGGCGAAGGAAAAACGCTGGTTGCCACCCTTAGTTGCTATCTGAATGCGCTGGCCGGCCACGGAGTGCACGTGGTCACGGTGAACGACTACCTGGCCAAGCGCGATGCCGAGTGGATGGGCAAGATCTACGAGTTTCTGGGCCTGACGGTTGGCGTCATTGTCCACGACCTGGACGACAACGAACGAAGAGCCGCATACGCCTCCGACATCACCTACGGAACCAACAACGAGTTCGGCTTCGACTACCTGCGCGACAACATGAAGTTCGAGCTTAAGGATTGCGTGCAGCGCGGCCACTATTACGCGATCGTCGACGAAGTGGACTCGATCCTGATAGACGAGGCGCGGACCCCGCTGATCATTTCAGGTCCTACCGACCAGACAACGGACAAGTACGCGCGCGTGCGCAAGATTATTCCGGACCTGGTGATGGGCGAGGAGGTTGAATACCACGACCACAAGCGCCAGGCGGAACTGGGCATTCAGTTGGCGGAGGGCGAAAAGTATTTCAGCGGCGATTACATCGTGGACGAGAAACAGCGAACGATTGGCGTTACCGACGACGGATGGGTGACGATTGAGAAACTGCTGGGCATCGACAACATCGCCGACGCGGAGAACTGGGAACTGAAGCACTATGTGGAGACCGCAATCAAGGCTCACGCGCTCTACAAGCGCGATGTGGAGTACGTGGTCAAGGATGGCGAAGTCATCATCGTGGACACTTTCACCGGCCGCCTGATGCCCGGCCGCCGCTGGTCCGACGGGCTGCACCAGTCGATCGAGGCCAAGGAGGGCGTCAACATCCGCAAGGAAGACCAGACGCTGGCCACGATCACTTTTCAGAACTACTTCCGCCTGTACAAGAAGCTGAGCGGCATGACGGGCACGGCGGAAACCGAAGCGGCTGAGTTCGAGAAGATCTACAAGCTCGAGATCGTCGTCATCCCGACCAACATGCCGATGCGGCGGTTGGAAAATCCGGACGTGGTCTACCGCACCGAGAAGGAAAAGTACAAGGCGGTGGCCGACGACATCTCCACCCTTCACGAGCAGCAACAGCCGGTGCTGGTGGGCACCACGTCGATTGAAAAGTCGGAGCGCCTTTCGGGGATATTGCAGCGCAAGGGCGTGCGGCACGTGGTGCTGAACGCAAAGTTCCATGAGCGCGAAGCGGAGATCGTGGCCCAGGCTGGACGCCTCGGCATGGTGACGATTGCCACCAACATGGCCGGCCGCGGCACAGATATTCTTCTCGGCGGCAATCCCGACTTCATGACCCGCCAGGAACTGGTGAAGAAGAACAAGGCGCGCGCCATCAGCGTGGCCGAGGGGGCCATCAACCCGATGGCGCCGGCCGGCTTCTTGCGTTTCTATTACCAGGGGCAGGAGTTCGAAGTCAGCGAAGCCGATTGGGCTGAGAGCAACAAGGGCCATGCGGAAGCTGCGCTCAAAGATCACGAGCAGGTGATCGAGGCTGGCGGATTATTCATTCTTGGTACTGAGCGGCATGAGTCGCGGCGCATCGACAATCAGCTCCGGGGGCGCGCCGGGCGGCAGGGCGATCCAGGCGAATCGCGCTTCTATCTTTCGCTTGAAGACGACCTGATGCGCATCTTCGCCAAGCAGTGGGTGAGCACGCTGCTGGAGCGGCTGGGCATGGAAGAGGGCGTGCCCATCGAGTCGAAGATGATCTCCAAGCGCATCGAGGGCGCGCAGAAGGCGGTAGAAGCGCAGAACTTTGAATCGCGCAAACACCTGCTGGAATACGACGACGTGATGAACAAGCAGCGCGAGGCTGTCTATGGCCTGCGCCGTCAGCTATTGGAAGGCGTCGAACAGCGCGAATTGATTCTTGAAGACTACGTAGGCGGGATTTTGAGTGGATTTCTTGACGAGTTTGCCGGCGAACGCGTCAGGCCGGACCAATGGAACATCAAAGGTCTTGCTGAGAAATTGATGGACCAGTTCGGACTGGATCTGGATGCAACGGGCATTAAACCGCAGGAACTCAGCCGCCACGAGCTGGGCGAGGAGATCTTCGAGAAGCTGAAGGAGCAATACGAGGCCAAGGAAAAAATCCTCGGCGCGTCCACCATGCGCTACCACGAGCGGATGGTGATGCTGAGCGTGATCGACGGCCTTTGGAAAGAACACCTGCTCTCCATGGATCACCTGAAAGAGGGAATCAGCCTGCGCGGCTATGCGCAGCGAGACCCGCTGGTGGAATACAAACGGGAATCCTTCGACATGTTCGAGGCCATGATGCAGAAGTTCCAGGAAGACACGGCGCGGTTCCTCTTCCGGATGCAGATACTTGGGCCCGACGGCCAGCCTGTGGATGCCGCGCCGCGGCCGAATCGCCCAGTGCCGAAGGCTCCGCCCGTGGCCAGTGCGGCGCGGCCGGTCACATTGGACGCGGAACCGCGCGAGATCGGGATTCACACTCGGCAGCCCTCCACCACCATCGATGCGCTGGAGAAGGAGTTCCACCGCAAGAAGCAGCGGGAGCTGGAGGCTGCGAGCCGTTCAGGCGGCGGCGACTCGAGCCAGCCCTCGCAACGTCGGACTGGTGAAAAGGTGGGCCGCAACGACCCCTGTCCCTGCGGGAGCGGAAAGAAGTACAAGAAGTGCCACGGCGCTGAAAAGTAGCTGAGTTGAGATCACAGGCTGATGGGCTCAAAGCCCTTTTGTCCCTGAGATCCGGCCTCGCATCCTGCGGGCGTTTCGCGTGGCGCCCCGGAGCTTTTTTTACTTCTTGAAAAGGCTGAAGCCCTTTTTCTTCTTCTCGTCGACTATACCGCACGCTGACTTTGCCATTTGCCGAATGACCAGCGAAATTGGCGAGTTATCAAGAGCAATCGGAGAACCGGAGTTTTCGGTTCTGCGGGCCGTGGCATAATCGTCGGGAATCTTCCAGTTGGCAGGCCGGGTGAGAGCCTTGGTAATCTGGGCGTCGTCGAAGAGCAGAGTCTTGGGGGTATACCGGTTGATCACGATCTGGAGACTGCGGATTCGAAGCGAGAAAAAGCGGTTGATCATGCGATTGGAGTTGCGCAGCTCCGAGATGCCGACCTGGGTAATCAGGTAAATGGTGGAAGACTCTTCAAAGAGCTTTGACTCCATCAGGTCCGTTCTCGATCCGGCGTCGACCACGACGTAACTGAAGTTCTCTCTGGCAACCTCTATCAATTTGTCGATTCCTTCGAGCGTCGGCGGGTTTGCGGGGAAATCGCCCGGCGCTGAAAGTACCGACAGTCCGGAGCTGTGCTTGTCGACCAGCGAAGAGAGGAAGCGGGCATCGAGCCGGCTCGGGTCCTGAAGAGCGTTGTCGGTAGAGTAGCTGGCGGTGGCCATGCCGAGGTTGATTCCAGCGTCTCCGAGAGGCAGTCCGAAATCGATGAGCAGGGTTCCCTGGTTCGATTCCTGGGCCACCATCATCGCGAAATTTGCGGCGATGGATGTGACGCCGCAGCCCCCTTTTGAGCCGAGAAACACCATGACCTGACCGGTGATTTTGGAGGTCTGAACCGGTGCCGGCGGCGGTTGGGTCGCTGCGCGATGGAGGGCACCCTCCAACTCAGCCGCGGCGACTGGGAGCGTGAAATACTCGCGGGCGCCCGCGCGCATGAAGCGAACCGCCTGCTTTACATCGGGCGTCGCCGAATAGAGCATCACGCACGCGGAACTGCTGGAGCAGATGCGTTCCACGAGATCGAAGACGTAGTCGGGATCAGAGTCCACGTCAAGGATCACGACATCGTATTTTTCGCCCACAGTCCGCGGCAGAACGTCCAGATCGGGGGGGAAGGAAGTGTACTCGTGGATGTTTGAGTTCTGGTGTCTGGACAGGCCAATCATGAAGGCCTTGCGGCGATCATCGTCCGGGCCGATCAGGGCGACGGACAAGACACTTTTAACAGGCGTGTCGGGAGCCTGGCGAGAGTCCTGCTCGCCACTCTTGCTGTTCCCAGATTCCGTCATCTCTACCAATCCTACCCTACGGAAGTCAGATTGTTACTCCCCCTTTCGTGGACTCCGGACTGGAACCATCACGATGAAAGGCGAGGCCTTCGGGGGCCGGTGAATAACCAGATTCAGCGCCGTTGCGGCCTCTTTCCTTTCATTGTAAACCAAGCATAATCAATACAGTATGGAGATTCCGGAGCTCAGTCCGTCGATTGATCCCTTGCACACCGGATGGAGAGGGTGCAGTTGAATTCAGGTCAGACAATGTCGACTGGCAGCGGGAGTGAGGGGTCACGGCGTGGGGTGCGGGCAGGTTCGCCCGACCCCGTTGCTGCGCCGGGACTAAGGCTGCTGGCCGATCGCGAAGTTGATTTCCAGATCCACGTTTGTTTCTTCCGTCCCCGGTGCGAACTTCCATTTCCGAACTGCATCCTCGGCGGCCACTGCGAGCATCCGGTTTCCGCTCAATGCCTTTACATCCGTCACCTTTCCCTCGGCATCCACTGTAGCCGCGAGTTTGACGGCGCCTCCAATTCTCAAGCGTTTGGCGATCTCCGGATAGAGCGGAGCCACGCGCGACTTGACGGCACGCTCGTCTGCCGCCCTGGCGGGCATAGTGAGGCTCAGAGTCAAAGCGAACACGACTGCCTGACAGATTCTTACTCCTGCCCACCTTAGGAGCAGCGGCCGATCTCCCATCTGAAAACGATCCATTGGTTTCAGTTCCTTCCCAAGAATTGAAAAGCTCAATGAAGATATCGACAGTGAGTGAAAGCTCATGAGTGATTTTTGAGGAACCGAATCCGAAAGTAATGAGTCGGGCCTCCGCGCCTGTGGCTCGTCACTCACAAGACGGGATTGGAAGCTAGAGTGTTGAGGGAGACTCGGAGCAGGCCGCAAAGGTGAGATCGGTGGCGGCCGAGCGGTGCTGTTCCCGCCACTGGTCGAAGAGGCGCCCGTAACTCAGCGTGATGTAATCCGCGGGGACGATCCCGAGCCTTGCGGCAGCGCGGTCGATCCATTCGGCTGATCCTTCGAGTTCGGCGTAATTGCCGATGGGAGTCTCGTCAACGACGCAATGGCCCTCGCCATCATGCCACTCGGTCCGCCATTTCTCGTAACGGAAGGCGGCTACAAGGCCGAGCGAGAGAAACACCTCGGCGAGAGCGTCGCCGTCGGCGACCTCGGTCTCGGTTTCGACGCGATGCTTGTGCCGGTCTTCGCCAAGCCCTGCATCCGGCAGGCGCTTGTGGGTCAAGGTCCAGCGGCCCGCATAACTGCGAATGCGGAGGATCTCGGTGCGGGCGCGCATCCGGCGGCCGGGGGTATCGTAGAGCACGTTGCTCTCGAAGCTGCGGGGAGTGTGCAGCTTGAATCCCGCGGCCTGAAGGAGGCACGCGAGGCTGGCGAGATCCGAGACTCGAAATTTGATTTCGGTTTCGATAGCCATGGTAAAGAGCGAGTATACGGCAGCGCCGCGTGCACAGGCCAAAGGGCCCCGGGGTGCGGCTCGCGTGCAGCCATTCGAGGGCATTGCCACTGGCGAAGTGTCCGCATCCGCGGTAACAGGCGACAATAAGGAAGTGAAGACGCTACGACTGACGGTTGACCCGGGCAATCTGGGAGGCCCCGAGGCCAATGAGGCGCTTACGCGCGCCGCGGAGATCCTCCGTAAAGGGGGCGTGGTCGCTTTGCCCACCGAGACCGTCTATGGACTGGGCGCGAATGCTTTGGATGCCGCCGCGGTGGCGCGCATCTTTGCGGCGAAGGAGCGGCCGGCGTGGGACCCGGTGATCGTCCATATCGCCGCCGAGGCGATGCTCGACGATCTTGTGACCGACGTTCCCGATCCGGCGCGGCGGCTGATGAGAGCATTCTGGCCGGGGCCGCTCACGTTGTTGCTTCCGCGGTCGGCAGCTGTGCCGGATGTGGTAACGGCAGGCCGTCCGATGGTGGGCGTTCGCATGCCGGGCCATCCGGAGCCGGAGTTCTGGTTGATGAGCATGACCTTGGGGCCAAAGATGGCGCCAACCGGATCGTGAATCGGCTTGCCATCGCGCTC
>Ga0209698_10007268_pt1 | contig 11642 bp, 10 predicted proteins | sample LitLauG_LLR_2012_FD_187203 | JGI IMG/M metagenome (GOLD analysis project Ga0209698, IMG submission 187203) | Freshwater sediment microbial communities from Pennsylvania, USA - Little Laurel Run_MetaG_LLR_2012 (SPAdes) (version 2) | ecosystem: Environmental > Aquatic > Freshwater > Creek >... | reverse complement strand
GCAATGATCTGCGCCTTAGCGGGATGATGTGCTGCAAGCCAGTTCAGAAACGCATGACGCTCCTTATCATTTTTCAGCCAATCCAGGCGCAGTTCCACCGTCGGCGTTTCCCGCAACCCCTGCGCCAGCAAGCGGCGAAGTTCCCCCGCAGTGGAGGCGGCCAGCACGCCGCACAGCCGGGCGATCCCTGTTCCAAACACGCTGCTCACGGCAACCCCTTCCAATCCATTGAAAATACGGCATCTACCCTCCCTTTGCAAATATGGAAAGTGCTCCCACCCATTCTGTTGACGCCACCCCATGTGCTTGTTAGTTTCGAAGGTGCAAGTCCCCGCACGGCCCTTACTTGGCGTGAATCGAAGGAGCATTGACCATGCGCGTTATCGCGACTGCAATTTTTGTGGCTAGCCTGCTGGCCTCTGGCGTTTTTGCCCAAGACAATCCGCCAGCGAATCCTGTCGACTCCACGCAAGCCGTGGCCGCGGCGACTTCGCCAGGCTACTCCTCGCTGTATTGCTCGGGTTTCATCACCGATGAACGCGTTTCTTCCGAGATCCGGCTGATTTCCGGCGAGGAATCGGACAACAAGGTCGTCTTTGCCTCCGGCGATACCGTTTTCATCAGCCGGGGTTCCGCGCAGGGTGTGCGGGTCGGCGACCGGTTCTCGATCGTGCGTGAGGAAAAAGACCCCAACGAAGTTCAGTGGTTCAAGTGGCAGGATAAACTCTTGAAGGCCATGGGCACGCGCTACAAGGACCTCGGCCAGGTCGAAATCATCAACGTTCAGCCCAATGTTTCCACCGGCGTGATCAAACTCTCCTGCGATTACCTGCAGCGCGGCGACATCGCGCTGGCCATGACCAACCGGCCTGCGCCCCCTTTCAAGGCCGCCGAACAGTTTAATCGTTTCGCGCCCGTCAGCGGAAAGTCCGTGGGAATGCTGGTGGCAGGTCTGGATTTCGCGGATGCGTACGGGAAAAATTCCACGGTGTACGTGAATCTCGGCGCCAACCAGGGTGTCAAAGTGGGAGACTACTTCCGCATTTTCCGCTATCAGGGATCCAGCGGCGAATTGGTTCCGAGCTTCAGCGACCACCAGTACAGCATGTACGGCTTCGGGAGCACGCCTGTGAAGTACCAGTGGAACGATCTGCCACGCGAGGTTGTGGGCGAGGGCATCGTCATGAACGTCAGCCACAATGCCGCCACCATGTTTGTCACTTACAGCAGGCTAGCGCTTTACGCCGGCGACTACGTCGAGGTCGAATAGCTCCGCACTTCAATTCTTCAACGGCCCGCGCAATTCTCCGCGCGGGCTTTTTTATTTCCGGGGCTGCGGTTTTTCCCCAATAATCATGCATTCGAAGCCGTAGAACTTCGTTTCCGGATCGTGCCAGGCCTCGCGCGGCAAGCCTGCCTTGAAGCACGTTTCCGCCAGGAATTGTTCGCGATTCAGATGGTGTTCGGTGGCCACCTGGGGAAGCAGGAGTCCCCGGCGCATGCCCCGCTCCGCCAGCAGTCCATGTTTGCCGATCACCACGGTGTCCGGGCGGATGGGCTGAATTGGGGAAAGCAGGGAGACCTCGATCTCCAGATGCTCCATTTCATCCGGGCGCAGCGGCGCGAAACGCGGGTCGTGCAGCGCCGCATCGGCGGCGCAGCGCACCAGGTTTTCTCCCAGCGTCGTGGGCGCGTCAATAATGCCGATGCAGCCGCGGAGTTTTCCAGTGACATGCAGGGTCACAAACATGCCGCAGCGTTCCGCGAATACACCTGAGTTGGGAAATGAGGCCGGGGGCCCACCGTGCTGAACGGCATGCAAGACGCCGCGCCGCGCTACAGCCAGAATTGCACTTCGGTCTTCGTCAGAGAGGGACAGCATCTTGCTGCTTTTTCTGGGGCTCGGTCATGCTCAACTTGCGGCGCTGCTTGATGCGGTCGTCCAGCTTGCTCCAGAAGCGCAGAAAGTATTGCCCCGCGGAAACCAGCGCGCTCACCACCACCAGCCAAAGCAATACCATGGAAATCGGCCGCAGGGAGGGATGCCGCGCGCCGGCAATCAGCACAGCCACACAGCAAACCTGCAACACCATCTTTGTTTTTCCGAGAGCCGACGCGGCGATTGTGAAGCCTTCCGCCGACGCGATATTCCGCAAACCCAAAATCGTGAATTCGCGCCCGATGATGATCACCACCATCCAGCCCGCCACTAGGTGCATGTCCACCAGGGAGATGAACGCGGCGGAGATCAGCAGTTTGTCGGCAATGGGGTCCAGGAGGATGCCTAGTGTAGTCACCTGTGCGTTGCGGCGCGCAAAGTACCCGTCGGCCCAGTCCGTGGCTGCGGCCAGCAGCAGAATCAGCACGCCCCACACTTCGAAATGCACCGGGAAACCAAAGAGTTCCACGTTGGGACTCCTCGTCAGCAGCACTACGATGAGTACCGGGACAAAGAAAATCCGCAGTACGGTGAGGAAATTCGGCAGATTCATATGCGCACGCGCCGGTGGGCCATTTAGTGCCTTCCGGAACCACTTTGGCCACTATAGACTCCGCCCCCTCGGGCGTCAACGTGAGCGGAAATGGCGCGTTTCGCGTGGGCCTCAGTACTCAGGCGTAACTATCAGTTGCAGTTAGACTCGCCTGCAGCAGATACTCTTTCGTAACACTCGCTGCTGCAGATCTGTGCAAAAGCCATTTCAGGCCGACGCTACATTTTGCAGCAGCAGCAACCCAATCGCAGTCCCTGCAACTCAACAAGCCAATTGTTTATAGTAATTTACGGCTTAACAAAGAAGTGCCTCTCGCAGAAACTCGACGCTGTTCCGGCGTACCTGGAGCAGCGCGACTGTCAGTTTCCACAGCGTTTTCCACAAGAAGCGCCCTCCCAATCGAGCGCCATATTTAGGCTGGAAAATTGTCATATTTCTTTAACAATCGCGGTATTCCGGGGAGTTACTCGAAAGTGACCATCCGGGGGTTTCCGCAGCCATCAAATCGCGTGCGGCCCGCGCAAAACCCGTACCGGCAGGAAGAACAACGCCCGCAAAAATGCCAGCACACCGTGTACCGCGATCCCCACAATGCGGAACGGCAGCAAAAGCAGCCACACAAACGGATAGGCAATTAGCGCCAGCAACGCAATCGGCCAGCAGAAAATAAGCAGCAGGCACCACAGGAAGAACGCAGCCATGGTTAGTTGACCTCTCTCTTTTCCAGATACGCAGACTGGCCCGCGGAAGTTCCGTTCACCGCAAAGGCGTCCAGCTTCAACTGCCGCGCGATGCTTTGCGGCACCTCGGCCTCCAGGTCCATGTGCGTTTCGGTGGTAACCGCCGAATGCAACACGCGTCCCAGGGCATGAATCAGCGCCAGCGATCGGCCTTCGCTCAGTGGCATGTGCAGGGACATCTTCACGATCGGATCCAGCGGCAGCGCGGTATCCATCCGCCGCAGCAGTTCGTCGAGGCCTTCGCCTGTCAGTCCGGAAACGAGCACGGGCGGTTCGTCACCAATGCCGTTTCGGCGGCAGGCCGCTTCAAGGTTTTGCCGCTGTTCGGCGCTCAACTGGTCCGCTTTGTTAAAGACGCGGAGGCGCGGCGTTCCCTTCACGCCAAGATCGTCGAGGATCTTCTCGACTTCCTCGTCGAGCTCGTCGTGATGCGGGTTGGAAATATCGCTCACCTGCAGGAGCAGCGCCGCTTCCTGAACTTCCTCCAGCGTGGCTCGAAACGCGGTGATCAGGCCCTTTGGCAATTTACGGATGAAGCCCACCGTGTCCGAAACCAGGATGCGGCGGTTCGACGGCAGCCGGATGGCGCGAATCGTTGGATCCAGCGTCGCAAACATGCGCGAAGAGACCAGCACTTCGGCCCGGCTCAGGGCATTGAAAAGTGTGGATTTTCCGGCATTGGTGTAGCCGACCAGCGCCACCGTGCCCAACGGCACCGCGTTGCGCGCTTCACGGCGCAGCGCGCGCTGCTTGCGCACCTCGTCAATGCTCCGCGCGATCTTGTGCACCCGGTCGCGGATGCGCCGGCGATCGGTTTCGAGTTTCTTTTCGCCAGGGCCGCGTACGCCGATGCGCCCTGCTCCACCGCCTGCGCCGCCGGAACCTCCGCCGCCGCTCTTGCCGCCCAAGCGCGACATTTGCGTGCCTCGCCCGGTGAGTCGCGGCAGCAGATAGTTCAGCTGCGCCAGTTCCACCTGCAATTGCCCTTCGCGACTGCGGGCATGCCGCGCGAAAATATCCAAAATGAGCTGAGTGCGATCAATCACGCGCCGCTCGGTGAGCTCCTCGATGTTGCGTTGCTGCACGGGGGAAAGATCGCTGTCGAAAATAATCAGCACCGCATTATAGGCGTTTGCTGCTGCGCGAATTTCTTCCAGCTTGCCACGGCCCACCAGCGTCGCGGGATCAGCCGCGTCGCGCACCTGAAAAAGCGTGCCCGCCACTTCGCCACCGGCGCTTTCCGCCAACTCCACAAGTTCGTCCAGCGATTCCCTGCCCTGCTCTCCCGCAGGCATGCCGGGAATGCGCTGCGCGCGCTTCCAGCCAACACCCACCAGGAGCACGCGTTCCGCCAAAGAAATAGGATGGGCCGTTTTCATGCCGGATATTTCGCCAAGGGGAGCGCCATGCGGTTCGTGCTATTCAGCCGTTCCTCGAAAGCAATCCTCGCCATTAAACAGATTATACGTCCAATTCCCCGCACCGGCGTAAAAGCCCTATGAACATCCGCCTGGCTTGCCGTCCGATGGCGAATGCGAGTGCCGGAGTCAAGGGCGGATCCGTCTATGTCAGACGACAGAGAGGCTAAAATAATTTTGCATACTGAGCTTTAGCTTCTTTGAGTGCTGGGATATCCGGATCAGCGTCCTTCCAGAGCTGAAAAAACTCATCGTAAGCTGCTTTCGCCTTCACGGTGTTGCCCTGAGCGGCGTATGCGCGCGCCAGGCCAAGTTGGGCAAGCGGAGCGGTGACGAAATTGATGACGATTCCAGGATGATCGAGGATTTTCTGGAACTCCCGGGCGGCTGCACCGGCGTCGCGATTGGTCAGATCCGCCTCCGCGCGCAAATACACGGGATACATCGTACCGATGTCGTTGGGTGAGGGTTGTGCCAGTTCGTAGGGCTGCACGATCTGGAGGAACTCGAGCGACTTCGCAACATTCCCCGACTTGAGTTCGGCGGCGGCCTCCACCACCGGGATCCAATACAGCTTCAGCAGCGTGTCGTTCGGATAACTCTCTTGCAGTTCCTGGCCAAGTTTTCGGGCCCGGGCAACGTTTCCGGCGCGTGCGAGCGCGAGCGCCCCCAGCACCTTTGCGTTCTTTCCGGGAGCCAGCCGTAATGCCTGTTCCGCTTCACGCCGCGCTTCGGTGCTCCTGCCGACTTCGGCATTGCGTAAGGCGGCGTTTGCCTGCCAGAGCGCCGCGGCCTCGTTCAGGCCAGCGCGCCGGGCGGAATCCACCGCGCGGCGCGAGTAATCGTCCGCCGCCCGCAAGCGCCCGAAGTAGGCCATGGTGTTCGAATGCAGGCAGAAGTAGCCGTCTTCCGCGCCAGGATGGCCCTCCGCCGCGGAGACCTGCTTATCCATCCCCGCAAAATCGCGGCGCACAAAATTAATTTCGTATTGCACTGTGCACGCCAGATTGCGCCGGTACGCCTCTTCGCAGGTTCGCTCCGCGTCCTCGAAGCGATTCAGGTTCAGGTAAACTCCGGCAAGGTTGGCGTAATTGTTCTCGTCGTCCGGATCGAAATCCATCGCTTGCTGGCACTCCGTAAGGGCCTTTTCGTATTGCCCCAGGAATCCGTAGGTCACGCACAACCTGCCGGGAGGTCCTGGATCGCGCGGATAATTCACACTCCACAACTCGAGAATTTTGTTGAGCGAATCCACGTCACCGAGGGATCGAAAATAGATCGCGGAAATCTGGAAATTTTCTCTTTCGGTGACGCGTTCGCGGAGTTGATAGGCCTTCGTGGCATTCGCGAGCGCCATATCCGACTGATTGAGATGCAGATAGCGGCGCGCGAGCGCCGCGTAAGCCGAAGCGAAATTCGGGTCCGCTTCCAGAGCGCGCTCGACAAAAGGAAGGCTGGCGGCGGCGCCTTCCGCGGCTCCGACGCGCGCCGCAAAGTCCAGGTTGCGGAGGGCTTCGAGCGATGTAGTGGTCGCCTGAATGGGAACGTCGTACTTTTGCACCGAGGGTAACGATTCGCCCAGCTTCACGCGGAGGCTGGCGGTGGTCTGGCTCAATGATTTCAGGACGTCGTCTTTGTTGGCGGCTTCAGCTTTTTCGGCGGCTAAAATCACGCCGCTGCTGCAGGCTTCGGCATTCAGGCTGATCAAATAGTGCGCGCCGAGTTTCGAAACCGTGCCATTCACCAGCGCATTGCTTCCGGTCCGGACACAAATCTCCTGAGCGACGTCGTGAGTAATTTCCTGGTTGGAAGAGCGTCCCATCATCCGCAGGGTTTGCCCGGTTTTGCGTTCCGGCAAAATATTCAAGAACGGCGATTGCGCCATTTCCACGGCGAGCGCCTGATTCAGAGCTCCGTCAAACACGCTTTCCCCGGTGGCATTTTTGAAGTTCGCCAGCACGATGGTGTCTTTTGCGGTCAATTTCGGAGCAGGCGTGCGATAGCGCGCTCCGCCGGCGATGGCCAGCAGCACCAGACATATTCCGGCGAGGGCTGCCTTGCCATACCAAGTTTTCTTTTGTGGCAGCAGGTGCGGGTGCAGGGTCCCGCTTAAAGGCTCGTCGTGACTCAGGACGGCGGGTACATCCACGGAAACAGGTGCAGCCTCCGCGATGAGGTTTTCCGCTGCAGGGGCGGCAGCGGGAGATGACGCTGCACGGGCGTTTGCCGGAGCCACTTCCACAGGAGCAATGAACCGGTAGCCGCGCCGGGGGATCGTCTCAATGTAGCGCGGTTTTTCCGCATCGTCCGCCAGCGTGCTGCGAATCTGCCGCACGCAAAAATTGATGCCGCCATCAAAATCCACAAACGTGTTGCCGTTCCAAAGGGAGTGTTGCAACTCTTCGCGCGTAATCAATTTCCCAGGATTTTCCACCAGCAGAGAAAGCACACGAAAGGGCTGCGGATGTAGCTTTAAGGGGATCCCGCCTTTGCGCAACTCGCCGCGGGCGGCGTCCAATTCGAATGGGCCGAAACGCGAGAGCAAATTCGAGTGAGCCATAAAGGACATGCCGGCTCCACGGGGACAGTGGCGCATCATACCATCCCGCGGCAGGCCTTTGGTCCAATTCTCGGAGTATCGCTTGAAACCAGCTAACGCCCGCGTTTCCATAATCTTGGGCTCTCATGTAATTCTCAGCACTCCCATCATTGCTGTCCGGCAGCGTGCTGGCTATCCTCCCCTGCGTTTGCGGCTACGTTCCTGTGGCTTCGCCTTTACAAGTTCCGAAATTCCAGCCAAGGGAGGGATTTATGCAATCCTACAAATTCAAATCACTGGCGATATCCGCCCTCGTTACAATTCTGGCAGCACCCATTGTCCTGTGCGCGCAGGATGCCGACGACCATTCCCACCGGCACCCCCGCATCGTCACTTTCGACGCCCCTCACGCCGGCAGAGGTCCGGGGTCCCTATTCTGCTTTGGCAATTGCCCGGGCACGGTGGCTGAGAATGCGAATCGCGAAGGCGCAGTGACCGGATACTACGTGGACGACTCTTCGGTATTTCACGGCTTTGTCCGCGATTGCGACGGCGAGTTGACCGAGTTCGATGCCCCTGGCGCCGCGGGCTTGGGCACCGTCAGCTACAGCATCAATTCGGATGGGGCGATCACGGGTATTTTTCAGGATGCGAGCGGAGTGTTTGAAGGATTCCTCCGTTCGCGCAAGGGCAAATTCACAACATTCACAATCCCGGGTCAAACCTTTGGCCCGGGCCAGGGGGTAACCGCAGCCGCCAACATCAACGACCAAGGCGAGATCGCCGGATATTGGACGGACTCGAACAGCGTCTATCACGGCTTCGTGCGCCACTCGAACGGCAAGATCGAATCGTTCGACGCTCCCGGCTCCGCCATGGCTCCCAACTTCGCTCCGCAGGGAACGGTCGTCGCCCTGGAATCTGCACTCAACGATAAAGGCGATCTGACGGGATGGTATTTCGATTCCAGCCAGGCCGTTCACGGCTATGTGCGCGAAAAAGATGGAACATTCACGACCTTTGATGACTCCCTGGGCGGCAATGGATTTTTCGAGGGCACCATTCCCGGCAGCATCAACCGGCATGGTGATATCGCGGGCGGTGTGGCGGACGCCTCACTCATCTACCACGGCTTCGTTCGCTCTCGGAGAGGCGAAATCACCAGCTTTGAGGCGCCGGAATCCGGCAACACTCCCGGACAGCTGCAGGGGACTCTTGCCGTAGGTATCAATGACGCGGGAGAAGTCACTGCCTACGTTACGGACAACAACAACGTGGCTCATGGCACGGTTCGCGATTGCCACGGGCATTTCGTCAACTTTGATGTTTCTGCCGCCGGCACCGGACAGGGACAAGGCACCATACCGCAAGGGATCAACGACGAAGGCGCCGTTCCTGGTTACTACACCGACGCCAACAACGTGAACCACGGGTTCATCCGCTTGCCGTAAGCCACGCTCGACCGCCAGTTGGTCGCACGCTGCAGCGCCTGACCGGTTCGCGCGGGAGGCTGTGCCTTGGCGAACCTCCATTTCAAGCAGGCCAATGTGGAGCTAACACTTGATTCCCATGCGCCCACAATCTAGGCCTGCAGCCAAAGAGAGTCGGCTGCCGCGAGGTGCGGCGATGGGCGTGGGAACAGCGACGGCGGGATTGCCAACGATTGAGGAAGTGCGCGCGGCGGCGGAAACCGTCTATGGCCTGATGCAGCCGACACCGCAATATCGCTGGCCGCAAATTTGCCAGCGCCTGGGCACGGAAGTCTGGGTGAAGCACGAGAACCACACGCCGATCGGGGCGTTCAAGGCGCGCACGGCTATCGTTTATGCCGAAAAGCTTTTGCAGCGCGAGCCCGCAACGCGCGGGTTGCTGGCGGCGACGCGCGGGAATCATGGCCAGTCCGTAGCGCTGGCAGCGCAGCGCAAGAATCTGCCCTGCATCATCGTGGTGCCCCGCGGAAACAGCGTGGAGAAAAACGCAGCCATGCGCGCGCAGGGGGCGAAGCTCATCGAACACGGCGAGGATTTTCAGTCTTCGCTCGAACACGCCATGCAGCTCAGCGCGGAACTCGGGTATCACCTGGTGCCGCCGTACCATCGCGACATTGTGCTGGGCATCGCCACTTTTTGGCTGGAACTTTTCACCGCTGTGCCGCAACTCGACGTTGTTTACGTTCCCATCGGCATGGGCTCCGGCATTTGCTCCGCGGCCGCCGTGCGCAATGGACTGGGCCTGCACACGAAAATCGTGGGCGTCGTTTCCGACCACGCGCCGATGTACGCGATTTCTTTCGAACAGCGAAAAATCGTGGAAGCGCCGGCGCAGACCGCACTTGCCGATGGGCTGGCCTGCCGCAAGGGCAATGAAGAAGCGTTGCGGGTGATGCTGCAGAATGTGGACCACATCGTTCGCGTCACCGACGCCGAAGTGGCCATAGCGATGCGCGCGTTTTTCACCGACACACACAACGTGGTCGAAGGCGCGGGCGCAGCTTCTCTGGCAGCCGCGGTGAAAGAATCACCCTCACTGAAGGGTAAGCGCGTCGGCCTCATCGCCACCGGCGGCAACGTCGACCACGACGTCTTTGCCCGCGTACTAGCCCCGCAATCCTGAACCGGAGCCCCTCAGGTATGCGAGGGACTGCTGCTGGATGGCGGGGTCCTGGCCGAAGCCGGAGAGCCAGTGGATCTGTTGGTCGCGGCGAAACCAGGTGAGTTGCCGCTTGGCATAACGGCGGGTGGCCTGCTGGATTGCGGCGCGCGCGTCATCGAGCTTCATCTCTTCCTGCAGCACCGCGCGCAATTCGCGATAACCTATGAAATCGAATGGCTTCGCGTCCGCGGGCAATCCGCTGGCGATAAGGCCGCGCACCTCTTCCATCCAGCCGGCCGCGAGCATCGCGTCCGTGCGTGCGTGGATTCTTTCATAAAGCGCTTCGCGTTCCGGCGACAATCCAATTTTCACCACGCGCCAGCCCTGCAACGGATTTCTGCCCGCGCGATGCACTTCCGAAAGCGGCTTCTTCGCCAGCAGACAGACTTCGATCGCGCGCACCAGCTTCTGATCATCGCCCGGCATGATCTTCAGCGCGGATTGCGGATCCATGCGCTTCAGGATCCGGTGCAGATGCCCCGGCGCTCGTCTTCCCGCGCTGACCCACAAGCGCTCGCGCAACTCTTCGGAGCGCAGCGGCACGTCGGCCAGTCCTTCGAGCAGAACGCGCAAATAAAGCCCCGTGCCCACGGTAAAAATCGGCAATTTTTGGCGCGCGCGCAAATTTCCGAGGACAGCAATTGCTCGCTCGCGATATCCGCCTGCTGTCGCTTCCTCCCGTGAATCGAGCACGTCAATCAGGTGGTGCGGCACGCGGCTGCACTCTTCCACGCTGGGCTTCGCGGTGCCCACATTGAACCCGCGATAGAGCTGGGTGGAATCGCAGGCCACCACTTCGCCTTCGAGTTGCCGCGCCAGCCAGATTCCCAGCGCCGATTTTCCGGAAGCGGTTGGTCCCACAATCGCAATGAGCGGAAATTCCGAGGAGACGTTCATTTGGGAAACAGCAGCGGCCAAGCGCGCACCGCTAGCACTGCCAGCACAATCAGCGCGAGCAGCACACTGCCGATCACCTGATGCCGCGAGAGTTTCATACAGACCTAGTGTGGCACAGCCATTCGTGGCTGTGCAGTCGAGCCACGTCCACCCGTCAGCGCACAAGCCTCTCGCATTCGCTCAGGGTCAACAAGAATGCCTGTGCCACGCTCACTGCGTCGGAGGCTGAATGTTGTAGTAGTACGTATATCGCAGCTCAATGTACGGCCCGGTGAATTGCGGAGGCAGCGGCGGAAACGGATTCGAAGCGCGAATGGAGGAGTACGCCGCGCGGTCCAGCGGCTCTTTGCCCGAACCATACACCTGCACGGGCATGCCGTCGGGAACTGAGCCGTCGCGCATAATCTTGAACTGCAGGGAAACCACGCCCTGGTCGCCAAGGCTAACCGACGGCGGCATCACCGCGTACCAGTTGCCCTTTACGATGTAATAGATGCGCCGCAGGTAGTCATTGAAGTCCACGCCCTGCGTGTCCGTCAGCATCTCGATTCCAGCACCAGCGGTTCCCTTGCCGGTGCGACCACCGCCGCCGCCAACCGGGCCCATGCCGCCACTCATGGCGACCGGCGCGTTCGGCTTAGTTCCTCGCGAAGCGTCGCGGATCAGATCGCCCGGCGAGCTCGTCGTCTTTGGCAGGATCAATCCATTTTGTTGCGGCACGGGCATGTCTGGATTTTCCAGCTTCACCTGCGATTTCGGGAGAACGCCCTGTGAAGGCGGCACGTTGGGCGTGGATTGCGGCACGCTTGCTTTCGGCAGGGGTGCGCTGGGCAGTTCACGCCTGGGCACATCGGGTTGCGGAGTTGGCGGGGGAGGCGTCGGGGCGGGCGGCGATATTTTATTG
>Ga0209698_10007266_pt1 | contig 11644 bp, 11 predicted proteins | sample LitLauG_LLR_2012_FD_187203 | JGI IMG/M metagenome (GOLD analysis project Ga0209698, IMG submission 187203) | Freshwater sediment microbial communities from Pennsylvania, USA - Little Laurel Run_MetaG_LLR_2012 (SPAdes) (version 2) | ecosystem: Environmental > Aquatic > Freshwater > Creek >... | reverse complement strand
GCCGCCGCAGCCCTGGATGTCGAAGGGCACATCCCGGTTATGAATTTCGCTGAACACGTTGAAGAATTCGTAGCGCAGGCCGGCGTTCATGGTGACGTTCGGGCGGATCTTCCACTCGTCCTGCACGTAGCCGAAATATTCGATCTTGCGCATCTGCTTGGTGGGCAGCTCGCCAGAGCCGGCCACGGTATTGAGTTTGTCGTTCTGGAAGTCGGCAAGGGTGGCGAAACTGGCGGTGCCGTCCGAGAGGTTGAAATCGTGCACGATCAGCTGCACGCGTTTGATTTCGACGCCCGCCTTCAGGGTGTGTGCGCCGCGCTGGGTGGACCACTGATCCACGATGGACTGCGTGATGCCGAACGCGATGCGCTCGTTGCCGCCGGGAATCGATGAGAGCGACGGAATGCTGAACGTGGCGGGCGCGCCCGAGGTGGGAATGGAGTGCAGCGGCTGGGCGTAGTTGGCGCCGATGCGGAGTTCGTTGGTGGTGTTCGGGCTGACCAGGTAGAGGAAGTCGAACAGCCCGCTCATGGGCGCGTCGTAGTTCTTGGTGCCGTACGGCAGAGCGGCATTGGGGGCGAACTGATTGGTGCTGTCGCCGCTGGCCCGAAAGTAAGCGCTGAGCTTGTCGGAGAAACGGTGATCGAGGCGCAGGAGGCCGGTGTGCTCGTTTTGCGTGGAAAGGCTGGTGCCCGTCCAGTTCATGACGTTGGGGTTGACGACGCCGTTGGTGACGACCGGGGTCTGGCCCGCGGGATACAGGGCGATGAGGGGCTGCACGGCTTTGACGGCGGCGGCCCGAAACGCGGGAGTGGGCACGAAGCCAATCTCGGTAATGTACTGGCGCTGGATGATGGCCTCCCACGAAAGGAAGAAGAACGTCTTGTTCTTCAGGATGGGCCCGCCAACCGTGGCGCCGAACTGGTTCATCTTGAATGGCGGGATGCTCTTGCCGTCGAACGGGCTGCGCGAATCGAGCGCGCTGTTGCGCAGATACTCGAACGCGCCGCCGTGATACTGATTCGTGCCGCCCCTGGAAACAATTTCGATCTGGGCGCTGGTGGCCCCGCCGGTTTCGGCGGTGTAGAGCTGCGAGTTGACGCGGAATTCGGCGATGGCGTCTTCGGAGATCATCAGGCGGCTCTTGCTTTCCGATTGGTTGCGAATGGCTGTGGCGTCCACGCCGTCCACGCGATAGTTCACGTCGTCGCCGCCCTGTCCGAAGAAACGCACGCTGGCGCCGCTGCCCGCACCGGTATCGATGGCACCGGGGGTGAGAGTCATGAGACCGGCCCAGTTGCGGCCGTTGATGGGAAGCTGGCTGATCTGAGTTTCATCGAAGGTGGCACCGATGGCGGCGGAGGTTTTATCGAGGTCTGATTCGGCAATGACGTCGACAGATGCGTCGACGCCGGCGACCTGAAGGGGCAGATCGAGCGTTCTGGTTTCGCCAACGCCGAGATCGACTTCTGTGCGCACCGGGCGGAAGCCGCCTTTGGTAGCGTCTACCACGGCGTGGCCCACGGGAAGGCCGACTATCAGGAAGACACCGGCAGCGTTGGTGGTCACCGCACGGCTGAGGCCGGTGTCCGAATACACAACCGTGATTTTTGCGTCGGGAACGGATGCGCCCGAAGGATCGGTGAGAGTTCCGGTGACCGAGGCCTTATCCACCTGTGCGAAGGCGGAAAGGCCGGCGAGAAGATACACGGATAGCAGACCCAACGATTGCTTTTTCATAATAAGAGTCCTTTGGAACGCCTAGCGCGTGAGTACGCCTGCGGCGTCGGTAACGGCCTGAGCCTGCGCTGGCTGCGCGTTTCGGCGTCGCGCATACAGCCAGAGCAGGAAGCCCGTGATGTAAAGCAGCGGCGTTACGAGGCCTGCGACGCAGCACAGGACGCGGAACGTGAGGCCGCCCCATTCGTCGTAGTGGAGTGCGGCTATGGCCTGGACGATGCGATTTCCGGCCGGGCGGTCGGAGTAACGATCCACTGCCAGAGTCTTGCCAGTGGAGCCGGAAACGAAGACGACGTTGTTGCCGAGAATGCGGAAGTCGCCCTGCCGCCACATGCGGATTTGCGCGTTGCCGTTGCCTTCGGGCATGCGGATTTCTCGCACCAGGCCGTCCGGGATTGCGGTGTGAGCGGCGTCCATCAGGTCGCCGAGGCTGGCACGGGTGACCGGCGCAGTTGCATCGGGGATACGCGGGGCGCGAGGCGGGCGAACATCTTCGGCAACCGGCGCAACCGCCGCCACCATACCGCGCATCGTTTGCGGAAAGGCGAGAAAGATACCGGTGAACGCTTCCAGGATCAGCAGGCAGGCGGCGCCCAGGCCGAAGGCTCGGTGGAGTTCACCGGGCGTCCGGCGGGTGAGGCTGAAACGGATGCGGAACGCGGCGCGGGGATCGCGATTGCCGAGCAGCCAGTAGAGCAGGCCGCTCAATCCGCTGATGAGCATGACGATGCCGATGGCGCCAGCCCAGCGTCGGCCAGTCCGGCCAGCCAGCAGGTTGTGGTGCAGGTCGACGGTCCAGTCCATCCAGGCGTAGTTGATGGAGCCGAGAACGCGGCCTTCGCAGGCGTCATAGATGACGTGTTTGAAGATGATGGGTTCATCGGTGGCCATGCGAAGGTGCCAGCGTGTATCGGAGCCGTATGGGCCGTAGACGCGATTAATTTCCGAATGGGCGAAGGCGGTGATATCCTGCCCGGCGCGGTTCCAGTCCGGCGCTTTGCAGGTGGCGGGGTGAGAAGCGGGCGGGGAGAGAAGCGTGGCGATTTGCGGCCGGAGGCCAACCAGACCGCCGGTGAAGCCCATCAGGCAGATGAAGACTCCCGTGATGAGGCCCACCCAGAGGTGCATCCAGCGAACGAATTTACGCAGACCCCATTGCATTACGGTCAGGCTAGCAATCGCATGTTTAAGAAGGATTACAGCCAATACAACATCGCGTGAATCAAGCGCGGATTCTTTATGCGTGTGGACCCGCGGCTCAATTCCGCGGGGTCTGTTGGCTGCCGCCGGCGGAGGCGCCGCGATTGCGGCTTTGGCCAGACATTTCCACGCCGGCCACGATTCGCCATTCCGGCGCGCCGAAGTTCTGGACCAGACCGTGGCCGATGCCCACCTTAAAACGCAGGTGCGGCTGGTCGCCGGTCCGTTCCACGCGCCCGGTCAGAAGGCCCTCAAAACCGGTCTGCCCGCGGTAGTTTGAATGGATAGCCCTTTCGCCGTAGAACTCCGGCCCGACGACCGCATCCCAGCCACTGTGGACAGTAAACCGCCGGCCCGCGCCCGCGCCGAACAGGATCTCGTTGCCATTGGGTCCGCCGGGCGGGAGCAAACCTTCCACCGGACGGACATGCACGCCGATTTGGCCCGCCCAGGACAGGCGGTCGGCGTCGCCCGCGGCGAGCAACCGGAACATTCCGCGATATCTGCCATCGGTGACATAATCGGCGCGGTTGCCCGAAGGGAAAATGAGCTGCGCGCCCGCGCCGAGGCGGAGCCTGCCCGCTGTTTTGCCCAGCAGCCGCATGTCGAACCCGAGGCGCGTATCGGACACCGTGTCGGGGTTGGCGCCAACGCTCAGGGACGGTGCGGTCAGTTGATACGGGCCGAGCGTGCCACTGTTGCCGGTGACTGTTAAGGGTACGGGAATGTTTACATAGAGGCGGTACCGATCCCGGGTAATGGCGGCACCGACATCGAGGAAGGCTTCACCGGACACCAGCGTGACCCGCTGCCTGCCATCCGCGCTTGTGACGACGAGCGGATTTCGCGCAAAGCCGGTTGCCACCGATACGGCACCGCCGAGGCCGCCGCCGAAATCGATGTCGTCCAGCACGAACCATCCGCCCCCGGGCGCCGACGGATAGAAACGTTCCACGGCTAAACCCGCAGTGGGTGTCTGCTGGGCCGCCGCCGGCGAGGCGCACAGCATGATAAGTCCGGCTGGGACAAGTCCGGCGGCACACAAGAGGAACATGCCGCAGCGGTTCCGGTATCGCTTCCGGCAGCGCTCAGAATTCGCCATGGAGCCTCACGCTGAAGATGTTGAACGGGCCGCGGTCTGCATTGAAGGCGGGATTAGCCACGCGCTGGTAATCGCCGGACAACCAGATCCACCTGCGAACGCTCACGCTGTAAAACATATCGAGGGAAGTTTCCGCGGCAGCTTTAATGGCGCCGTCCCCGATGAAGCCATCGACGCCTCCGAGGCTCAGGTACTGCGCGTGTTCCTTCGAGATCCAGCCGAGGCCGAGACCAAGGCCCGCCACATCGTTGGCGCGCCGCCACCGGGAACCTTTGGCCAGCATTCCGAAGGAGGCCGAGCGATCCGCCGCCGTGTAGGCATACACTTCGGTCTTCCCGTCAGAGACCATGACGCGTGTGTACAGGCCGATGTCGCGCGCGATGTACTGTTCGGCAAACAGGCCGATGCCGGTTTTCACGTTCGGTCTCCGCACCCAGCAAAGATCCGGAGCAGTGGCGTTGCCCGAGCCGTAATTGAAGCCGGGACAGGTGGTTGCGTTCTTCTGCGGGTCAGCCTGAAACGCCGCCACGGCGTCGCTGAAGCGGCCCATATTTTCGTGATTCCGGTACGCCAGCACGCGCACGGTGCCTTCCTGCCCGAGAAGCTTATGCTTGTGCTCCACCTCGATCTGGTCTCCGTAGTATTTGAAAAGCCGGAAGTCGACAGGCAATTGGTTGGGATCTTTCGGAGGCGTGATCCGGCCGAACCGCACCGCCCAGTCGTCCCAGTAGAGCTCGGCGACGCCTCCGTAGGAATAGCCGCGGGCGTCGGAGGCGAAATCGTAGGCCGCGTAGGTCAGGAACCCCAGGCTGAGGAAGCCCTGGCGGGGGTCGATATCGAAGGCGTTCTTATCGAAAAAATCGAGGATGCTGAAGTTTCCGGCGGCCACGACAAGCCTCCTGCTGTCGTACGTGGAGCCGAGTTGCATAGGGCTCGATCCCTTCACCACGCGACTGCCACCGAAGCCGAAGGTCTGTTTCGCGAAGATCCGGGAGTGATAGATCTGGGGCGTCGGCGCGCCTCCTTTTTGCAACTCGAAGTTCTGGATGCCGCCAGCCAGCCCCCTCAGCTGGGAGAGCGGCAGTTCGGAGATGACCTCGGGGACCACGTAGGCTTCAGCGCCGTTCCAGAGACGCACGCCGAGGTAAAGCGTAGCGGTGCCGGTGAAGCTCCGCTCGGCATCCGGGAGCAGCGAATTGATGCTTCCGTTCAGGTTGGTATAGGCTGCCCGGAACGATGGCTTCCAGTTCGAGATATAGGTGAACTGGCCGTAGGCGTTCCAGCTTTCATTTTCGATATCGTGCCGGCCTTCATCGGCCAAAAGCTGCATAAAGCTGAACTGGTCATCGGGTCGGGGAGCGGGCGAACCGTTTTGCGCCGCAACCGGCAGCGAGGCGAGCAGGATGGCTCCGAGCGGCATGGCTGCGTATTTTAAGACCCGACGCGTCGGGATGCTTCGCCGCAAAACATGGCAGCGCCCGCGAATATCACGGCGGCAGACTTTATTTTTCATTTTGATTACAAAAATGTTGCTGGCCACACGGGCACACTTCCACCATAATCGAGCGTTCGTTTTGAGGGCTGCGGGAGCTCAGGAGAGCGCTGATAACTGACGCTGCCCGGTCACAGTGCCGGTCACAGCAAAGAGCGGCCCGGAGACGGAGGCTCCGCTGATTCGGTGTCGATCTGCTGTTCGCGCGAGTGGCTATTCCTGCCAGACAACATTGGGCCTCCTCTCTCCTGGAATTGGCAGAGCTGAATTGCTCCCCAAGAGTCAGAATATACCTGCCGGGGTATAGCTGTAAAGTTTTTTTCGTGCACGTTTTTATGACAGAGTATTCCTATGGCTCACACCCAGGAAGAGAAGAAGAGGCTGCTGAACCGCGTTCGGAGAATCAGGGGTCAGGTCGGGGCCATTGAGAAGACGCTCGACCAGGAGGGCGAGTGCTCCGAGGTGCTGCACAACATCGCCGCCTGCCGGGGCGCCATGGATGCACTGATGGCCGAGGTCATCGAAGGTCATATCCGGTTCCATATTCTGGCTCAGGACGGCAGCGCCACGGATGACCAGAATCTTGCGGCTGACGATCTGGTTACCGCGCTGCGTGCTTATCTCAAATAGGCGACGGAGGCTCCGGCTGCAGATCCGCCGCGCCCGCGCTTTTTCGGCAGTGTCCGGCACACTGGCAGACGCGGCGCGAGGAGCCTGGGCTATACTGGAGTCAAGCCCCCGGCAGGTTTCGGGGCGCGGCGCTTTGGTTTCAGCGGTTTGACATTGCGCCTTCAGGTGCGTTAGCCTCGATTGGTAAACTCGCAATATTTCGACGGAGTGGTGTGTTCAATGAGTACGGTATTCCCGTCCAAACCGGGGATTGAAAGAAACTGGCACGTAATCGATGCCAACGACATTGTTCTCGGCAAGCTGGCCTCGCATGCGGCGCGGCTGCTGATGGGCAAACATAAGGCGTCCTGGACGCCGTTCCTCGACACGGGCGATCATGTCATCGTCGTGAACGCGGCCAAGGTGAAGCTCACCGGTAAGAAGGATGAGCAGAAGGTGTACCGGCATTTCACCGGTTATCCGGGCGGGCTGGTGGAAACCGGTGCGGCGAAGGTTCGCCTCACGCGGCCCCAGCGCATGATTGAAGAAGCGATTTCGGGTATGCTGCCGAAGACGAAGCTCGGTAAGCAGATGTACCGCAAGCTGAAGGTCTATGCGGGCGACAAGCATCCGCACATCGCGCAGAAGCCGGTGGACCTGGTCATCGAAAGAAAGGCAAGCTGAGTTGGCGTTAAGAAAGATTGAACAGTATCTCGGGACGGGGCGGCGCAAACGAAGCGTGGCCCGCGTATTCCTGCGGCCCGGCGGTTCGGGCAAGATTACGGTGAATGGCCGCGAACTGGAAAATTATTTTCCGACCGAAGCGCTGCGGATGCCCGCGAGGGTGCCGTTGCAGACGGTGGAGATGACGGACCGGTTCGACATTCTGATTCTGGCGCATGGCGGCGGCGTGGCGGGGCAGGCTGGAGCTGTGAAGCTCGGCATTGCGCGCGCGCTGATCGAGTTCAATGCCGAGTTGCGGGGCACGCTGAAAAAAGCGGGCCTGCTGACGCGTGATCCGCGTGAGCACGAGCGGAAGAAATACGGGCAGAAGGGCGCCCGGAAACGCTTCCAGTTCTCCAAGCGCTAAAGAAGGCCTTTTCAATGCGGTCGGGGCGCAGGTTTCTTGCTTGCGCCCCGAAATTTTGTGTCCGCGCGGATTTGGGTTCGTTATTGCGAATTCAGTTTGGGTTCGTTTTTTCGAATCGCCACGCACGGGCACGGTTGGCGGTGACCGGTATTCGTTCCGCGCAAATCTCGCTTGATCGCGCGGCGGCGATAAACGGTTGAAGGAACACGAAGGAGTTCGTTTTTGCCTGCTATTTCCATGAAAGAATTGCTCGAAGCCGGCGTTCACTTCGGGCACCAGACCAAGCGCTGGAATCCAAAGATGAAAGAATACATCTTTGGCGAACGTAACGGGATCTACATTATCGACCTGCAGAAGACGCTGAAGCTCTTCAAGGATGCGGCGCGATATGTGGTCGAAATGGCCGCGCAGGGCAAGACGGTGCTGTTCGTCGGCACCAAGCGCCAGGCGCAGGAAGCAGTCGCCGAGGAAGCCAACCGCTGCCAGATGTTCTATGTGAATCAGCGATGGCTGGGCGGCCTGCTCACCAACATGACGACGGTTCAGAAGTCGATCAAACGGCTGAAAGAGCTGGAGCAGATGGCGTCCGAAGGGTCCTACGGCGGACGTCCGAAGAAGGAAATCGGGCGGCTGGAACGGGACCGCAAGCACCTCGATTCGAACCTTGCGGGTATCAAAGACATGCCGGGCCTGCCCGACGTGATCTTCGTGATCGATTCCAACAAAGAAGCGATCGCGGTGAAGGAAGCGCGGCGCCTCGGGATTCCTGTGGTGGCGATTGTGGACACCAACTGCGATCCGGACGAAGTGGACTGGGTCATCCCGGGTAACGACGACGCGCTGCGTGCCATCCGCCTCTTCACGAGCAAGATTGCCGATGCCGTCATCGAAGGCCGCGCCCTGGCCTCCGAGCACGACTTCACGGCCGAGAAAGTGGTCGCCGATGACGCGGCTGCGGAATCGGGCACGGAAGATATTTCCGAAGAATATTCGCAGTACGTGGATCCGAAGTATGCCGAGCAGATCATGCAGGAAAGCATGATGCTCGACGATACGTCTAACACGGGCCGCAAGGGTCCGGCCTCGGAAACGAGCGAACCGGCGCCGGCAGCAGTGGAAGCCACTCAGGTTTAGTCCAATCAGGTTCAGCCGGACCGGAGGGGCGCGCTGCAACGCGGTACCCGACAGGTGTGCCTCCGGGACGGCAGGCCGAACGCGAGAATCAGGAACATGGCCGAAATTACAGCAAGCTTAGTGAAAGATCTCCGGGATCGTACCGGAGCCGGAATGATGGAGTGCAAGAGCGCTCTTACTGAAGCGAAAGGCGATCTCGCCGAAGCCGAAGTGGTGCTGCGCAAGCGCGGCATTGCGTCGGCGGGCAAGAAGGCCTCGCGCACCACCAAGCAGGGCAGCGTGGGAACTTACATCCATGCGGGCGCTCAGCTCGGCGTGCTGGTGGAAGTGAACTGCGAAAGCGACTTCGTGGCCCGCACGGACGACTTCCAGGAGCTGGTGCGGGACCTCGCGATGCATATCGCGGCGGCCGATCCGCAGTTCGTTCGCAAGGAAGACGTGGACCAGGCGGCGCTCGATAAGGAGAAAGACATCCAGCGGGGGCGCGCGCTGAACGAAGGCAAGCCGGAAAAGATCGTGGACAAGATCGTGGAAGGCCGGATGGCGAAGTACTACGAAGAAGTCTGCCTTTATGAACAGCCTTTCGTAAAGGAAAACACCATCACGATCGACCAGCTGATTAAGACGAAGATAGCCAAGCTCGGCGAAAACATCTCCGTGTCGCGTTTCGCGCGCTTCAAAGTCGGCGATGCGATCGTCAGCGCGGCTGAACCCGGTGCGCAGAGCTAAAGCGGGCCGTTCCACACCGGACAAGAGATGGCCAAGTACGACCGCATCCTTCTGAAGCTGAGCGGCGAGGCGATGGCCGGGCCGCAATCCTTTGGTATCGATCCGGAACGTGTAAAGGCGCTGGCTGTGGAAATTGCCGCGGTGGCCGAAAAGGGCGTGCAGATAGGCCTCGTAGTGGGCGGCGGTAATATTTTCCGCGGCATCGCGCTGGCGGCACGGAGCATGGATCGAGTCACGGGCGACCACATGGGGATGCTGGCGACGGTGATCAACGCGCTGGCGATGCAGGATGCGCTGGAGCAGATCGGCGCCAATACGCGCGTGATGAGCGCCATCCAGATGCACCAGGTGGCGGAGCCTTATATCCGGCGGCGAGCCATCCGGCACCTCGAAAAAAACCGCATCGTCATCTTCGCGGCGGGGACTTCGAATCCTTACTTTTCCACGGATACCGCGGCGACGCTGCGGGCGCTCGAAATCCACGCTCAGGTGATCGCCAAGGCTACAAAGGTGGACGGCGTTTACGACAAAGACCCGATGAAGCACGCGGACGCGGTGATGTACCGGCGGATTGGTTACACGGACGTGCTGACGCAGTCGCTCGGCGTGATGGATGCGACTTCCATCGCCATGTGCCGCGACAACAAACTGCCGATTCTGGTATTTAATCTCAACACCCACGGCAATATAATGCGAATGGTGTCCGGCGAAGAAGTCGGGACCATCATTGGCTAACGACTATTGGCTGAAGACTGACTGACTATGGAAACCGTCAAAGAAATTGAGACAAGCGCAAAACAGCGCATGGACAAAGCGCTGGCCGACCTGCAGCACGCCATGGCGACCATCCGAACCGGGCGGGCTTCAATACACTTGCTGGACAATGTCCGCGTGGACTACTACGGCACGCCGACGCCGGTGAATCAGGTGGGTAACCTGCACGTTCCCGAGCCCGGCATGATCACCGTGCAGCCGTGGGATACGTCGCAGATCGCTCCGATCGAGAAAGCGATCCGCGCCGCCGAACTGGGCGTGAATCCTTCGAATGACGGCAAACTGATCCGCATCCCGATTCCACCACTGAACGAAGAGCGCCGCAAAGAGCTGGTGAAGAAGCTGCACGGGGTGGCGGAAGATCACCGGGTGGCGATCCGCAACATCCGCCGCGATTGCAATGAGCATATTAAGCGCCTCGCCAAAGAGAAGAAGATCAACGAGGACGAAGACCGCCGGGGCCACGAAGAGACGCAGAAGCTCACCGACAGCTACATGCTGAAGCTCGATCAGGCGGCGAAGACGAAGGAAAAAGAGATTTTAGAGATCCGGTAGGCGCGCTAACCAGCGCCGCCTGCTTCCAGTGTCCCGGGGTCCAGCAGATGCTGTGGTGTGTACTCCTCCGGTTTCCACGGCGTCATGGGGGAGAATTCCACTTCCGCGCGGCAGCCGAATTCATGCGGCTCCACCCGCACGGCCGCTCCCCAGAACGAATGCCGGCCGGCCCGCAGACGGAACCTCTGCCCTGCCTCGATGAGCGATTCGCATTCGATCACCGCTCCGGTGGGCCAGATTTCTTCCAGATTCACCACGCTTTGAGCCTGTCCGGTCTCCAAAATCACCAGTTCGGAGCAAAGATAACGCGGCGCGCTCATATTAATTTACAGAGTCTCAGCATCATCGTAGGCGAAATAGGACATGACTGATTGAAAAACTTTCCTTATCAATAGGATAATGACGTGTTGAGCACTTTCAGCACGTTGCGCGTCCCTGGGTCGAGCGCCAATCTCGGACCTGGCTTCGACGCGCTTGGCCTCGCTCTCAAAGTCTATCTGGAATGCCGGTTCGCCGCGAGCGACAAGCTCACGATTCGCGTCACGGGGCGCGATGCCAGCCAGATTCCTGCCAGCGATGAAAACCTGATCTGGAAAACGGCACTCTCCGTAGCAGCGCGCGCGCATCTTTCGCTGCCTCCGGTGGACCTGACGATCAACAACGATATTCCGATCGGCAAAGGCCTCGGGTCGAGCGCCGCGGCCATTACGGCGGGCGTCGTGATCGCCTCGCGTTTGCTGGATCTCCGCTGGAGGCCGTCGCGAATTCTGGACGAAGCGGCGCGCATCGAAGGCCATCCGGACAACGTAGCGGCGTCGGTGCTGGGTTCGGTGGTGGTCTGCGCCACGGAGTCGGGCGGGATGACGCGGGCCATTCGCCTCGAAATGCCCGAACAGTTCGCGATCGCGGTGGTGTATCCCAATTACGCCGTCTCCACTCGCCAGGCGCGCTCCGTGCTACCCGATTGCTACCCGCTGCCGGACGTGGTCTATAACATCCAGCGTGCCGCGCTGCTGGTGGCGGCGCTGGCGACCGGCGACGCGTCCGTTTTTCCCACCGCATTCGACGATAAGCTGCATCAGTCGTACCGCGCACAACTGGTGCCGGGGCTGATCGAGATTCTGCGGCTTCGGCGGAAGGGCCTGCTCGGCTGCGCGCTGAGCGGCGCCGGTCCCGCCGTGCTGGTGTTCTATGAGCGTGGCGCGGAGGAGGTCTGCGA
>Ga0209698_10007265_pt1 | contig 11645 bp, 10 predicted proteins | sample LitLauG_LLR_2012_FD_187203 | JGI IMG/M metagenome (GOLD analysis project Ga0209698, IMG submission 187203) | Freshwater sediment microbial communities from Pennsylvania, USA - Little Laurel Run_MetaG_LLR_2012 (SPAdes) (version 2) | ecosystem: Environmental > Aquatic > Freshwater > Creek >... | reverse complement strand
AGGGATGCAAGATGAGCACCGCCTCCCAGGAGTTTCTACGCAGGGCCGTCATTAAGTCGGCGGACCTGGAACACCGCGCCATCATTCAGCGTGGCATGGCAAGCTACGATGCGGCCGCCGCTAAGGGCAGGTCGCGATTCGCCGATTGGGAGGCGGCCCGTACCCGCTGCGCCGCCATTAAGGCGGAGGGCATTGCCGATCTCGCGCAACATCTGACCGAATTTGAGCGACACATTCTCGAGCGCGGCGGCCGTGTTCATTGGGCAGAAAATGCCGAGCAGGCCAACAACTACGTGGTTGACTTGGCACGCGCGCGCAACGTGAAAACCGTCGTCAAATCGAAGTCGATGGTGACTGAAGAAATTCATCTCGCTGGGGCGCTGGAGAAGATTGGCGTCACCGTCTGGGAGACGGATCTCGGGGAGTTCATCGTGCAGTTGCGAAACGAGCCCCCCTACCACATCGTCACGCCAGCGATGCACCTCACGCGGCGCCAGATCGCCGATCTCTTTCGCGACAAGCTTGGTGAGAACGTGGAGGATGCCGACCCCGGCCGCCTGGTCGCCGCCGCGCGTGTCGCGCTCCGGCGCGCTTTCTTCTCTGCTGAAATGGGCATCTCCGGTGCGAACTTTCTGGTTGCCGACACGGGCATGATTGCGCTCTCCACCAACGAAGGCAATGGACGCCTCACTACCAGCATCCCGCGCATCCACGTCGTCGTGGCCGGCATTGAAAAAATCATTCCTCGCATGAGCGATCTCGCCGCGCTTTGGCCGGTGCTCGCAACGGCGGGTACGGGCCAACCTATCACTACCTACAGCACATTGATTCGCAGCGCGCGCGTTGCAGGAGAGCCGGACGGCCCGCAGGAATTGCACGTGGTGCTGGTCGATAATGGCCGCACTGATTTGCTCGCCAACCCGGAGACCGAAGAAGTCCTCAAGTGCATCCGGTGCGGCGCCTGTCTGAACATCTGCCCCATCTTCCGCCAGGTCGGCGGCCATACTTACGGAAGCATCTATCCCGGTCCCATTGGCAGTGTCTACACGCCGCGCACCGCCGGACTCAGCGAGTGGGGACATCTTTCCTATGCCTGTTCGCTGTGCACTGCGTGCAAGGGAGTGTGCCCCGTCAAGATCGACCTGCCGAAGCAACTGCTGCTTTCCCGCCGCGACTTCATCGCCACCGGCAACGTGACACCGACCGAGCGTGCAGGCTTTGCCGGTTTCCGTTGGGCCGTCGCGAGTGCCCGACGATTCCGCCTGATGGGCTGGATGGGACGGAAAGCGCTGGCCGTGGTGAACGCGCTAGGCCTGTCGGGCACGGCGCTTGATCCCATGAGTGTGTGGACAAAATATCGCAGCCCCATGAAGCTTCCAAAACAGTCGTTCCGGGCGTGGTGGGGGGAAAATGGAAACGGTTAAGACCAGCGCTCGCGAAAACATTCTGGCCCGAATTGTGAAAGCCAATGCACGTCCGCGGTTGGTGCCTCTGCCGGTAGTGCCGCTCGAAGCGATCTTCCCGCCCATCAGCGATCCTCGCCAGCGTTTCCTCGACGAATGTGCCGGCAACTTGACCGAGGTTTTCCAGACTTCGGATAGCGCTGGGACTGCGGCAACGCTCGCAGCGATTCTCTCGACGGTGCCGGCAGGAGACGTCTATGTCCAAGATGCTGAGGAGCTGCGTCCCTTGGCGGCCATCATTCTGCAATCGCGGCAGGTGCTGTTGTCGTCGGAAGGAGCGCCCGCGGAACCCACCCAGGCATCGCTCACACTCGCACACGGCTTCGTTGCCCAGACTGGCTCGATCCTCACGTCGTCGGCCTGTGGAGGACGCGGTGCTTCGATTGTGCCTCCATGCCACATCGTCTACGGGCACGGCGAGCAGATTGTCCCCGATATTGCCGCCGCTTTAGATCGTGTACGCAGTGCAGTCCCCGGCGCATCGTATGTTGGGCTCATCACCGGATCAAGCCGCACCGCCGACATTGAAAAGATTCTGGTGCAAGGAGCGCATGGCCCTCGCCGGCTGGTCGTGATCCTGGAGAACTGAAGACCAGCATTCTGCGGCAACCTGACACCAATGGTGCGCAGCGCTGACTTACTCATAAAGCAAGAATCTTTAGGCATTCGCGGCGGGACGTGTTAGGGCGCTTATCGTCGCAATTGTTTGCCAATCTGAGCCAACAATAGAAACGCGAGCTCGCAACACGCGGCTGCTATGATGCGTTTCATGACAAAAGGTAGCGGACTTCCAGCACCGGCTGCCCGACGCTTGACTGCAAGCCGAAAACAGATTGCGATTCTGATACTGGCGCACGTGATCGGCTCGTCGATCGCTCTCTCTCAATCTGCATCCCCGTCGAAGGCGCAACCCCGGCTCGCCATCGCGGTGGACAAGACTCTAACGCAAGGAAGAGATGCCATCCTGCCGCCTCACATTTCCCACCTTCTGGGCATTTCTCCCGACGAGCGGGAAGTGCCCGTCAAGCAGTTCGCCCAAATAGGAGAAGTGGTTAAGGGCTTTGAGATCTCGGTCGCAAAGCATGACGATATTGTGATTTTCCTCGAAGATCGCTCTAACAAAGAGAGCACGTTTTACCTCACATCACCGTTAGGAAGGGTGAAGAAGGTTGTGTGGGTTAAGGCCGGGGTGGGCTATGATCGGCCACCGACCGCGAAGGACAAGAACGCATTCGAAAGCGAGAAGCAGTATTGGCTCGATCTACTGGCTCCTAAGCCTCCAAAATGAATCTGTGCTACAGGCCTACGCCGACGATGTGCGTATCTCGCATGGACTGCGGATCGTGTCAAGAATGCACCTCCCTTCCCGCAAATGCGAACCAGCGATTAAAACGCGACCTCGCAGCGAAGACGAACATCTAAGGGTAGAAAGCGAAACTCGCAGTTCCAGAATATAAAGCTCAACTTCAAACCAAGCAGAGCGATCATGGCGAAACCAATATTGTTGAGTGTAGATGACGACTCCGACGTTTTGCGGACAATTGAGCGCGACCTGCGCTCGCAATACGGCGCCGAGTATCGCGTGATCGGAAGCGATTCCCCGGCACGAGCGCTCGACCTCCTGAAGCAACTGAAAGTTCGCAATGATAACGTGGCGTTACTGCTGGCGGACCAGCGCATGCCGGTCATGGACGGTGTGGAATTCCTGCAGGAGGGAATGCGTATCTTTCCCGAAGCGAAGCGTGCTTTGCTAACCGCGTATGCCGACACGAACGCCGCCATCAGCGCCATCAATCAGGCCAACATCAATTACTTTTTCCTGAAGCCGTGGGATCCTCCTACGGAACACCTGTATCCGCAGTTGGATGATTTGCTTGATGATTGGCAAGCTTCGTATCGCCCCACGTTCGACGGGATCCGCGTCTTGGGCACGCGCTGGTCTCCGCGCTCGTATGAGTTGCGGGACTTTCTCGCACGAAACCACGTTCCTTATCAGTGGATCGATGTTGAGCTTTCCGCCAACGACCCGGAAACCAAACGCCTGGTGGAGGCTTTGGGGCCGGAGGCGAATCAGCTCCCGGTGGTGCTCTTCCCGGATGGCACGAGACTTCTGGAAAGCATACCAACGGACGTCGCGCAAAAGGTAGGATTGCGGACGCGCGCACAAACCGACTTTTACGACCTGGCAATCGTAGGCGGCGGGCCGGCTGGCCTTGCGGCTGCTGTGTATGGCGCGTCGGAAGGTTTGCACACGGTGATGATTGAGCGGGAAGCGCCGGGTGGGCAAGCCGGAATGAGTTCACGCATTGAAAATTACCTCGGATTTCCGAGGGGTCTCAGCGGTGGGGACCTGGCACGCCGGGCGGTGGTGCAGGCGCAAAGGTTCGGTGTGGAAATTTTGTCGCCGCAAGAAGCGGTCGGGGTGAGGACCGAAGGATCGTACCGGATCATCAAGCTGGGGGACGGGAGCGAGATCTCATGCCACGCCTTGATGATTGCGAGCGGAGTGCAATGGCGCCGGCTTGAGGCTACCGGAATCGATCGGTTGCAGGGGGCGGGAATTTACTACGGAGGGGGCGCGACCGAGGCGCTGTCTTGCAAGGGCGAAACGGTTTATGTTGTGGGCGGCGCGAATTCAGCGGGCCAGGCCGCCATGAACTTTGCACGCTACGCAAAACGAGTCGTGATTCTTGTGCGTGGTGATTCTCTTGCCAGCACCATGTCCCAGTACCTGATTGATCAGATCAAGGCGACGCCGAACATCGAGCTGTGGGCGCATGCCAGCGTGGCCGAGGCGCATGGTGAAACGCACCTGGAAGAAATTTCCGTGCTTTGTTCGGACACCGGCAAGACAGAGCGGGTACCGGCGAGTTCGATGTTCATCTTCATTGGAGCGCTGCCCCGAACCGATTGGTTGTCGGGTTTGGTCGCGCGTGACGAACGAGGATTCATTCTCACCGGTCCTGACCTTTTGCGGGATGGGCAGCGTCCGAAAGGATGGACGCTTGACCGCGACCCCTTCTTGCTTGAGACAAATGTTCCCGGGCTTTTTGCGGTGGGTGATGTGCGGCATGGCTCGGTGAAGCGCGTAGCTTCCGGAGTTGGCGAAGGATCGGTGGCGGTGCAGTTCATCCATCAATATTTGAGCAAGGTCTAAATGGCGGAAAAATCGGAACTCCTTCAAGTACCAGCATTCGTTGATCTGCCCGACGATCAGGTCGAATGGTTCCTCAGTCAATCGCAAGAGCTCCGCTTCAAAGCCGGGGAGCTATACGCACGCCAGGGCGATCCAGCGGACGCGATGTTTGTAATTCTGGAGGGCGAGGCTCAGGCGCGCGGCGAAATTGGTGGCGAATCCGTGACCTTTACCGTCGGTGCCGGCTCCGTCACTGGGCTCCTGCCTTTTTCGAGAATGAAGCAGTTTACGGTGAGTGCAAGAGCCGTAACCGACTGCCGCATCCTGAAATTTTCAGCGGCGTTGTTTCCTGACCTCGTCCAGAAGATGCCAGAGTTGGCCAAGCGGCTGGTGGGCATGATGACCGACCGGGTACGCGAGATGACACGGATCGAACAACAGCGCGATCGGCTGGCTGGTTTAGGGAAGCTTTCGGCGGGACTGGCGCATGAGCTCAACAACCCGGCTTCCGCGGCGAAACGCGCCGCAAGCCAACTGCGCGACACCCTGAAAAAGATCAGGGACGCCAGCCTGGAGTTAGGCCGGCGTGACCTTTCCCCGGCGCAGAAAGCAGAGATCGAGAAGCTGGAAGCTTTCTTCCTGCAGCAGGACCAACCTCCTCCTGACGCGCTTGCCACCAGCGACCTGGAAGAGCAACTCGATTGTTTGCTGCGCAGTCACGGACAGAATGACTTGTGGCAACTGGCAGCGGACCTGGCACGGAAGAACGTCAAACCGGAAATGCTGGAATCGTTGTTCGCGATCCTGTGTCCAGAAACTGCCCGCGCTGCCCTCGTCAGGATCGCTGCGTCGGTGGAGATTGCGAACCTGCTGCACGAAATCGAAAGCAGCACATCGCGAATCTCTGATCTAGTCCGTGCGATCAAGGAATACACCTATATGGACCAGTCGCCAGTGCAGAACGTCGACATCGTAAAAAGCCTGGAGACCACGCTCACGATCATGAATCACAAATTGAAGCGCGGCGTGGTCGTGCAGCGCGACTACCAGCGCGTACCGTTCCTGGTGGACTCCTTCGGGAGTGAGCTCAATCAGGTCTGGACCAACCTTATCGACAATGCGATTGATGCCATGGGCGGCAAGGGCGACCTTCGAGTTCGAACCTATGGCGACAATGGATGCGTCGTGGTTGAGATTGGAGATAGCGGGCCGGGCATCTCCCCTGAGATCAAACCGCACATCTTCGAGCCTTTCTTCACCACCAAGGGAGTCGGGGAAGGCACCGGCCTCGGCCTCGATACCGTACAACGAATTGTGAAGAAGCACCGAGGCAATATTCAGGTTACTTCGAAACCGGGGGACACGCGCTTTCAGGTGTGGCTCCCATTGGCGGAAGTGCCGGCGCAGCCTTGATGCGTAACTGACTTGAGGAGTTTGGTGGATGTTTGAGAGCATTCTCTGCCAAGTAACGGAATACGATCCCGATGTTCTTGAGCCCCTGATCGGGCTCGCGGTCGAAATCGCGCGCGAAGGTCGAGAGGGAAGACGCATCGGTACGTTGTTCACTCTCGGAGATGAGGACGCGGTGCTCGCCAGATCCAGGTCGTTGATCTTGGATCCGTTGTTCGGGCATCCTGAATCCGAGCGCCACGTTTCCAACATCAATCTTCGCGGAACCATCAAGGAATTGGCCCAACTGGATGGTGGCTTCGTAGTGAGTCACCGCGGAATTGTCCTTTCCGCCTGCCGCTACCTCGACGCCGTTGCCATCCACGTGGACGTACCGCTCGGCCTCGGCAGCCGTCACCTTGCGGCCGCCAACATGAGTGCCGTGACCAAGGCCGTGGGCATTGTCGTTTCAGAGAGTTCTGTGGTGCGCATCTTCTGTCATGGTCAGCTGGTTGGTGAAATCATTCCCGAACTGTGGATGATGGACCACGCTCCACAACTCCACGGCCCGGTTAAAACGGAACAAGTTGGCGACTTGACGGTACTGACGCCAAATTCGAGGCGACCCGCCCGTGTGACGTAACGTCCCATGGGGTCCACTCACTACTTCGGAAATACACTATGACAACCCTGCGGGAATTTAGATGTGAAGTTTGTGGAATCGTTACCAGCGATCCCATTCGCTGGTTCGTGATTCGCTGTGGAGATTCCGAGCTCACCGTGCACCGCTGGAACTCGGAGTCGGCCAATGCGTCTGGAGCGCGGCATTTCTGCGGCGAAGCCCACGCCGAAGTGTATATCAGCCGCTGGTTTGACTCCGTGTGCACGCCGCCGAAGCCGGACTTCAACCGGGCATCGCCTGCGAAGTGATCGCAGGGCACCCCGCTCTCGACTCTCAACCCAAGCCGATGTCGTGAAACAGCCTGCAAAAAGCACTCCACCGTGAGACAGCGGGGTTGGTAGTCTATCGTACCCTGCGTGGGCACAAAATTCGTCGCAATAAGTGCTTCGTCAACTTATTTATCTTGACATCAAATGCAAAAGTGCTAATATCTCGCCCCAAGTTCACTTACCCTTTAAGCTGCCTGAAGCGGCTTGGGATGAGTAAGTGGGCACGTTAGCTCGTCCAAGAAGCTCAACTCGCAGCCAGATCGTTGACCGTTTCCAAAGCAAGGCACTGCGGGAGCTCCATACGAATGTGAGACGCGAGTCTCTGGCTCATAGGCAGAACTGCGCGTCGCATGCTTCCTTTTCGATCTTCTGGCCTTAAGAGGAAGCAAACCTCCGACACTATCGTCTTTAGAACCTCGGGAAAGTTCTGTCCCTGGCGGGTCTGCACGCCACCGGGCAGGGCGGCGGCATTGTTCCTCCCCCAGCAATGCCGTCCCACCTCTTTTCCGACGCGCCGAGATGTAGAAACCGGGGCGAAAAAAGACACACATTAAGTTAGGAGGATGAGTCGTGACCCAGACAGCTAAACTCGCGTCAGTTACAACCTTGATGGTGTTGTTCGTCGCCGGGATGACAGTTGCCCAAACCGACCCTGGAGTCCAGAGTGCAAACCGCGGCACCGGCGCGACAATCATCAATCCGGCGAATGACCCGAATGGATTCACAGCCTTTTTCCAGGACGGTCTCAAACGCTTCCAGGACGTGGAATCGGTTTCCAACAGTCCGACCAACAACAACGGCCTTGGACCGCGGTTCAACTCCAATAGCTGCGTTTCCTGTCACGCCCAACCTGCCGTCGGTGGGACAGGCGCTGCCACCAATCCGCAGTCTCAATTCACCAGCAATGGCACGGCCCCTCGGGATACCACTCCGTATTTCATCACCGCCAATGGCCCGACCGTTGAAGCCCGGTTCCCGTTCTTCTTCAACTCCAACGGGACACCCAACTACAACGCGCCCAATGGCGGGGTGGAAGACTTGTTCACCGTGAGTGGCCGCTCCGATGCCGGCAGTTGCAGCCTGCCGCAACCCAGCTTTAACATCGCGGGACAATACAACAACATTATCTTCCGCATTCCGACACCGACCTTTGGTGCGGGCCTGATTGAAAACCTGGACGACTCGACCCTATTGATCAACCAGGCGAGAAATAACAACAACAACCTTGGCATCTCGGGCACCTTCAATCACAACGGCAATGATGGCACGATCAGCCGTTTCGGGTGGAAAGCGCAGAATAAGTCGCTGCACATTTTCGCGGGCGAGGCTTACAACGTGGAGATGGGCATTTCCAACCTGCTCTTCACGCAGGACCGTCCTCTGCCGGGCGAAGACCAGTTCGGCAGCGGACTGCCGTCGACCTGTTTGAACCTTACCGGGACTGGTTACCCGGAAGACACGTCGAATCCAAATTCGACCCCGAACGCAGCCGTTCTCGATGACGTGTCGGCGTTTGCCAACTTCATGCGATTCCTGGCTCCGCCCCCGACGGGTGGGGTTGTGCTGAATGGACAGCAAGTCTCCCCACAGTCGATCGCCAACGGCAGCTCGTTGTTTAGCGCAATTGGCTGCGCTACCTGCCACAACCCGTCGCCCGGCAAAACGCAAGTATCGAACCTCGTTCCCGCCTTAACCAGTGTCGCAGTGCCGTCGTTCTCGGATATCGAAATCCATCATATGGGTAGCGGCCTCGCGGATAACGTTTCGCAAGGCGGCGCGGGTGGCGATCAGTTCCGTACGGCTCCCCTGTGGGGACTGGGACAGCGGATCTTCCTGCTGCACGATGGCCGCACCACCAACCTGAACTCGGCGATCGAGGCCCACGCTAGCCGTGGCAGCGAAGCCACCAACGTTGAGGACAATTTCGACTACCTGAGCCCCAGCCAGCAGCAGGACCTACTGAATTTCCTGCGCTCGCTGTAATCGTCTCAGGCACGGTTGCTGGCGAGACGCGGGAGCATCTCGCCAGCTCTTTCCAGGCTGGTCAACGATGCGCGCGCCGATCCGCTGTGACTGGGCGGGTTAGAAGGTGAAGTATGCGTTTTCGATTCAGGTGTTTTTCAATCATTCTCGCTTTGGCCGTGTCGTTGACGGTTTGGGGCCAAACTGTCCAGCCACCCAAGGCCCATCCGCAAGATGCTCCAAAGAGCGGCGGCGACTTCTCCAACGACGCGCTGTTCGTGCCGGAGGCAAAAGTACCGGAGGGGGTCATCCTGGTGAAAGGCGCTTGGGCAAGCGCCAGTGACTCAGTTACTCCCGTGCCGGAGGGAGGGATCGTCGACAGGAATGTCTACCGCAACCAGTATTTTGGATTGACCTACGCTCTGCCCAAGGATTGGACCGAGAAATACCAGGGGCCGCCGCCCTCGGATAGCGGCCGCTATGTGCTTGCGCAACTCAGGCTCGCAGACACATCCAAAGGACCTCGAGGCAGCATGTTGATAACCGCGCAGGACATGTTTTTCACTACGCTGAATGCGGTCAATGCCGTCGATCTCGTCGATTACACGAAGGACAATTTGCAGGCCGATTACAATTTGGAACTCCCGCCTACGCCGACCAAGATAGCCGGTCACTCCTTTCTTTTCTTTGCCTATTGGTCTCCGGTGGCGGAACTGCATTGGTATGTTCTGGCTACCCAGATCCGTTGCCACACGGTGGAGATGGTGCTGACCAGCCGTGACACGAAGCTGCTGGACAGCCTGGTGCTGGACCTGAACAAGATGGAGTTACCGGCGGAAGCCGATCCTAGAACGGGGACGGGCGGGGGCACTGTCCCGGTATGTATCGCGGATTACCCACGGGAGGAAAACATAATCGCGCGTGTCGATCCAATCTTAACCGACCGCACGTTCAATCCTGTTCCAGTCCGGATCATTATCGACAGGACAGGCAAGGTAAAACACATTCATTTTCTCAGCGCCTTTCCCAATCAGGCGAAGGTCATTACCGATGCCCTCGCACACTGGAAATTCAAGCCGTACCTCCAGAACGGGCAGCCAGTGGAAGTGGAAACCGGAATTATGTTTGGACGCGCTCCGCGCCGCTCGACACTCGCGTCGGAGAATCAAGCAACGGATTGATGGACTGGATTCAGAGCGGCTGTAATCTGGATATCTGTGCTTAGGGTGCGGTCAACCCAGTTGGGACTCCGCGGTCGCCAACGGAAGGGGGCCTGTGTTCAGCGGTTGGACGATGAAATCTCTGGGGCGAAGTTTCCTGGTAATCGCCTGTTTCCTGGCCGGCACGTGTGCGGCCGGGATGGCGGCGGGCTCCATCACCGGCGTAGTCCGCAATCAGACCCTGGGCCAGTTCGCGGCTGAGGATGATGTAATTCTTCTTCACGTCGACCAGGGCATACGGGAGGAAGTCCACGCTAAAACTGATGTGCGGGGTGCGTTCACCCTCACCGTACAGTGTTCGGACAAGTTCCACCTGGTGCGTGTGATTCATCAGGGTGTCAACTACGATCAGCAGGCTGCGGTGGGCGATGCGATCATCATCAATGTATTTGATAGAGCCGCCAAAGTGCAGGGCGTGACCGGTAGCATCGAAATTATCCGCATCGGGACCAAAGGAAGTCTGCTTCATGTTTCCGATCTGGTCGAGATCAGGAACAATTCCAGCCCACCGCTCACGCAGGCTGGTGAGCGCACATTTGAAGTCTACCTGCCCGCCCATGCCAGGATTGATTCTGTCCTGGCAGCGAGTTCGGAAAAGATTGGCGTGAGGATTTCGGCGAGGCTCCTACCCGGCGAGCCCGGCCACTACACGGTGAACTTTCCTCTGCGCCCTGGAGCCACCCAATTCGCTTTCAACTACGACCTGCCTTACAACGGCCACGTCGTGTTTCACACGAAGGGCGAGCATCCCGTAGAGCAGTTGGCGGTCATGATTCCGCCGACTATGAAATTTAGCTCGAACTCTACTGCTTTCCAGGTCATTCCCACCGGCAACTCGGGTTTTAGGGCGGAAGCGGCCGTCCACCTGAGAGAAGGGGAACGGCCAGAGTTTGAAATCTCGGGAGGGGGGACACTACCGGCGCTGCCCTCTCAGGTTCCGGCGAAGGTGCCAATGGCAGCTGTCTCCGCCCCTGCGCTCTCTGCCACGGGTTCCGGGACACGAGTTCAAGGTGCGAAGGCTTTGGAGGTGGTGCCCGCGCCCAGCCTCTCATGGTTTTCAGAGTGGCGCCGGTGGGCGCTGGTTGCGAGCCTTGTATTGGCGCTCGGGGGCTGCGGACTTTTTCTGCGGCGCAGAGAGCGACCGCCCAGCAAAGCGATAACCACTGTTCTACAAGTGACCGGACAACCCAGGCAGATTTCGACGCCCGTGATTGAAGTTCTGAAGAACGAGTTGTTTCAGCTTGAAATCGAGCGGGTACAAGGAACCGTCTCGGGAGAAGAATACGAATCGGCGAAGCAAGCTCTGGAAGGAACGGTCAAGCGGGCCATGACTCGGGTCGCAGCCGGGTCGTAAATTTGCGACTGCGATCTAATACTCTGGCCTCTGACGTGAATCGCTGGTGATAAAGGGTCCTTAGCGATCGCTGGCGAGCGCTGCTGCCAGAGTAATCTCGGCTTTGTCAGGCTGCGTCCAGATCGCCTTGCCGCTGGTAAGATCCACACGATTCATCGTGACCTTCAACT
>Ga0209698_10007264_pt1 | contig 11646 bp, 6 predicted proteins | sample LitLauG_LLR_2012_FD_187203 | JGI IMG/M metagenome (GOLD analysis project Ga0209698, IMG submission 187203) | Freshwater sediment microbial communities from Pennsylvania, USA - Little Laurel Run_MetaG_LLR_2012 (SPAdes) (version 2) | ecosystem: Environmental > Aquatic > Freshwater > Creek >... | reverse complement strand
GTGAACGCCGGTTCTATTCGCTCACGCTGAACATGCCGAACTTGAATTCGGGTGGAGGCAGTTGGGTCATTCGCTTCGCCGAACTGCACCAGGACCCCAGAGATCCGGTAGCGGAAATATCGCAACCCATGGCGACTCGTAAGGTCGATCCTGCGTACCCGCTGCAACTGATGAAGGAAAACGTGGCCGGCACCGTGATCTTGTACGCCGTGATTCACGCGGATGGAACCGTAGGAAACGTGCGCATCCTGCGAGGCGTCGATGACCGCTTGGATCGCTACGCCAGCGAAGCGGTAGCGCAGTGGAAATTCACCCCTGCCACAAAGAACGGAGCCCCGGTGGATGTGGAAGCCACCTTCCACATCCCATTCCGTCCCGCACTCCCAGGAAACAAATTCTAAGCAGTTCCCCCCGTCCGTTTTGAAAGGACTCCGCTCGCTATTCGTTTAGTAGAGGGATTTCGGCTTCAGCCATCCGTTTGGTAAAAGGAGCCGACTTCAGCTATCCGTTTTGTAAAAGGGCTCGGCTTCAGCCGAGCCGGTTAGGGTCCCCTTAGTCGCGGGCTTTAGCCCCTGAGGGGAAAGTCTTATCTGCCGGACCCGAAACGCACGGCGTAACCAATTGCAAACACACGAGTTACCAAGCTGTCAGACCACAGTACATACAAATTTGTACATCAAAATGTTCCTTCAGGAAGGTTTTGTAAGGTTATGTCAGCCCGGAGGAAGCCCGTTTGTTTTGTGGTGATTAGCGACCACTACCCGCCGCTAGCCCCTTTGCGCTTCTCCAGCGCAGCATAGATACCTGGGTCAGTGCAGACTTCCCAATACGACCGTTCCGTCCAGCCCTTCACCGAAAAATCGGTCGGATCGATCCTGGGTATGCGACTCTCCCGAACTACGATCTTCCGAAAGATCTCGCGGTCCACCGGCACCGTCGCCACAAACAGCTTGTACTCGCCCTTGTCTGACGATGCGAGCGACGTGGGCAATCGGACCTTCAACGGCTCTAGCGTGATCTCCTGCTGCAGCTTGCTGAAGGCCGCTTGATTCATGCGAATACCGCTGAGGTTGTAGCTCAGGATCACGTCTTCCGGATTGCCATTCGCATCCACATCCGCAGCCTGAAAGGCGTACACGTGGAATGGACCAGCCTGCGGCTCCATCACCTTGCGGGCACGCTTGTTGCATCCCGACAGCCGATCGCTCTCATTCAGCGCCTCGGAGATCATGATCTGGTGCTCGCCGTCCATCAGGTAAAGCGGGGCCGACTCCTGCGACGTGATACCCACGCCGAGTTCGAGATGCGGCATGCCGGAGCGCTGCATCAGTTCGTTGTATCCGCGAACGATTTCGATGATCTCGCGCGCCAGCACGCACATGCGGCTGACCGCGAGTCCGGGCTCACCTTCGCGCTCCAGGATCGCCAGAATGATCGCGTCGCCCTCAAGGAAGACCTTGCGCGCGCCGTATTTCTCCAACAACTTGTTGACCGGCTCGTAGAAATTCAGGCTGAAGTAGGAAGCTGGATTCAGCCCTTTCTCCATCATGGTGCGGGTCAGCTTGGTCGAGTCGCGCACGTCGGCTTTCAACACGACATGGCGCAAGACGCGCTCGGAATCGGACTGACTCTGTTCTTCCGGAAGCAGAAATTCATAGAGCGTCCCGTTCACTCTCGACAGCTCTTGTAACCGTTCATTGCCGACAAGGTTTACGGTGTCGAGCGCTCCATTCAACGTCTCGAGCCGCCGCAGGTCGCGATGGTAGTGGAAGAAATCACCCAGAAAGCGCGCCGCAACCTTTGCCCGCTCCGCGCCACGGCAACTGGCGACCTTGGCCACCGCCGCATAGAGGCTGTTCGGAGAAAGCTTGCCAGACTCCTGAATCATGCGTTCCACCCGATCGCACTCGGTGCGGTCGATCAGTGCATTCTTCAGCTGTTGTGGGTTGATGCGCGGTGCGTACTCGCTAAGCAACGGAACGACATGATACGAGGCGATCACGTTTTCCATGACGCGCTCGTCTTCGAGCCACCGAACCCAGGCTGCCAGGCGTTCCTGCTGGGCCGCACCTTCGTCGGAATCCTCCGGCGTTCCCGAGCCGACGAGCAGCCGCGCGTTTTCCGGAACATTCATCCACGCGTCCAGAGTCTCGGCGCTTGCATCTTCGCCATAGAGGGAGCGCAGAAAAGCGGAGACCACTTCGCGAATGCGCCCATAGCGGTCAGTATCGCGATCCCAGTTGCCCAGCATTACATAGTGCTCGGCGCAGAGGTAATCGTCGCGGCCATCTTCTGAGAACAACAGCCGGTTCATGAACAGCGGATAAGTAAAGTAGCTGCCAGTGCTGCTTTCTTCCCCGAAGAGTGACCGCCGCATCCGCGCCAGCGTACTCTTCTCGACTTCGCGGATCGTTTCAAAAATCTCCTGCCCGGTCTTGCGCAGGATGATCTTCTTCCGAACCTGAAATGCAGCCACGCGCTCGCGGTATTCATGCGCTTTCTGCTGGCGCATGTTGTCGTAGCTCTTGATCAGAACGCGGCAGCGCTCCACCACCTGCGCGAACTGCAGGTTCATCTCCGTGCGCAAGAACTTGGTAATGGCCAGCCGGGCAAGGACGTCGACCGCAAGCTTGAATTCCTTCTTGGCGCGATTCAGCGACGCCACCTGCAGTTCGGTCAGCAGGGATTTCCATTCCGAGGGATCATGCTTCGGCTTGGCGGCTTTCTGCACATGGCTCCGCAACCATGAAGGGGCTTGCGAGGGTTGAGGCGCCTCGGCGGCCAGGAGTCCTTCAAGCTCACCGTGCCGGGCAATGAGTCGCGCCACTTGTGCCCGCGCCGCGTCCATGAATCGCGGGCTCAGGTAAACGTCGTGACGAAGGTTATCGACTCCAAGGCATAGGCCTTCCAACGACACGAAGGGTGTCGACGAGGCGAGACTAGGCAGGGCCGGCTTGTCCGGCGCCCCTCCCAGACGAAAGATGGGAATTCTCGGCATTCAGCCCGGATTCTGTTCGGAAGTTGCTGAATACAAAACTACATATCGAGGCTAGCATGGGGCCGAAGGCGACTAAAGTTACCTCGGTTACGTCAAATTTTCGGGCAGTTTGATTGGGATTTCTAGGTTGAGTGGGACACCCGTGCGGCCTTCAGGGTTCTGGTCAGTCCTGCGAGACTCATGCCCAAGCCGAGCAACAGAAGCACGCCGATGGCGGCCAACGTGTTTCGCGATAAGCCTCCCTTGGCGAGGAACACGAACCAGCGGTCCCATCCCAGCCCGAGCTTTGCCGGCTGATCGCTGCCCAGGTACTTGAAGAGGAGGTGAATCGAACCACTGAGGGAATAGCCCATGCGATAGTTCCAGCTGGCATCGTAATAGTGGCCGCGCGGCACCTGGTCTTCCATAAAACTCGTCGCCAGGGCGAGGCATTGCACGAGCATCCCACACGCAAATAAAATTCCTGCTGCAACTTTGAACGGTTTGCGATTCTCATCGAGGACAGGACCCAGGCCAAGGCAAAGCAACACGATGCCCGGAACCAGATATCGAGGGCCCACGCAGTATCCGCCCTCCCACTGGTTATATTTGGCGAAGAAGATGAGATAAGCAGCGGGAAGCAGCGCGGCTGCGGCCGCGAGGCCGCGATCGCGTCGCCACAGGGCGCAAAGGCCAAGGAGCGCAAGAATCACTGGCGGGGCGAAAACGAAGACTGACTTTCCAGGGGACAGCAAGAGTCCGAAGAAACCGCGGAAGAAAGGCGTTTCAAAGCTGTTGAGATGCTTGGCTCCTTCGGCGGTCGTCGGATAGCCGAAGGAAAGCGGGCCACCAAACAGGATCGTGTTGTGCACCATCAGAATCGCAATGCCGATCGCTGATGCAGCACACAAGCTGAACGTAGCACGCAAGCCAGTCTTGCCATCGCGGATGAGGATAGCGACGGCGAATACGGCGATGGCCACGACGCTGGTCGGGCGAATGAGCGTGGCCAATCCCAGCAGCAGGCCTGCAATGGCCGCAGTCTTCAACGAGATCGACTCGCTGCCTCCGCCGAAGAGCACCAAGGCTACACCTGCAAAAATCGCCGCCATGAGCGGCTCTGAGAATAACCATCCGGAGTAGCCAAAAAGCGGGGTCGCCAGGCCTAACATCGCGGAGGACAGCAATGCAGCGTGCAGTGGAATTTCAATTCCCACGAGCAGAAGGAAGAAAAACATCACCGCGAGAGCCGCGAAGGTTGCACTGCTGAGGCACGACGTGAACGCGACGACCAGGTCCGTATCTTCCGCAGGCACACCCGGAAGTCTTGCGATGACATACTGTCCCAACGCATACCAGGGCACGCAGAGCAGCGCCTGGCCCGGCGGATAGGCGGCCCGAGGCTGTCCATGAACATCAAGCCGTCCGTAAAAATTGTGCAGCGCGAGCGCCTGCGGGACCGCCGTTGTTCCGTGCAGTACCAGGCTTTCGGTGGTGTAGAGCGTGTTGTACTCGTCGGGCGTTCGGACACGGCCGGTGGAGGTGAGCAGGTAAAAGAACTGAAACGATGCGAAGAGCCAAAGAGCGATTTTCCGGTAAGAAGACGAGACTGCTGGCCGCTCGATTTTCAGCGAGGGAGACCTTTGAATTTGTAACACGCTACCCATGGGTCGTACTCGAATGATCGCATCAAGGAGAATTGAAAGGTAGCAGCATGAGCACCTATTAAGTTACCGACGTGTGAGTTGGATGAGATTAGGGACTTGCGATTGCGTCGGCAAACACGAACCGAGCGTTAGGGGTCTTCAGAGCACCCGTTTGCCCCTCCGGTTGGGCTCAGCCTCTGAAAATGAGGTCCACCGCGACACGACCCCTCAGAATTGACTGCACAATCCCACGCGCTTACGCAATCTTTGGTGTTGACATTCGACACAAGCCGCGTTCTTATTGGTGTAGAGGGACGACACCAATGGCCAAACTGTCTCGCCTCGATCTTTTGCAGGGTACGCTGGACCTGCTCATCCTCCGCACACTGCAGCCCGGCGATGCTATGCACGGGTGGGCGATTTCCGAGAGGATCCGCCAGCTATCGGATAACGTCCTTCAGGCAAACCAAGGTTCACTGTACCCGGCGCTTCACCGCCTCGAACACCAGGGCTGGATCAAAGCGGAGTGGGGAGTTTCCGAGTTGGGGCGTCGAGCCCGCTTTTACCGTTTGACGGCTACCGGGCGAAAGCAACTGCAGCAGGAAGCAGACAACTGGAGGCGGGTGGCAGGCGCCATCGGCAAAGTGATGGAACTGGCCTGAGAGGAAATGCCATGACCATGAGCGATCTCCTTTTGCGTCTGCGCGCCCTGTTGTTCCGCGCGCGCATTGAAGAGGAACTCAAGGATGAGGTGGACTTCCACCTGGCGATGGCGCGCCGCAAGCACCTCGACGCCGGACACTGCGAGGAAGAAGCCGGCCGCTTGGCGCGGCTCGATTTCGGCCGAGTCGGAGCGGTGAAAGAAGATTGCAGGGGCGCGCGTGGGATCGACTCCTTCGAGACCACTCTGCAGGACATTCGATATGCGCTAAGAAGTTTCCGGCGCAGCCCGGGCTTCGTACTCACGGTCTCAGGGACGATCGCCCTGGGCCTCGGGCTCAACCTGGCGCTCTTCACTCTCTTCAACGCGTATGTGCTGCGCCCGATCTCGATCCACGATCCTTACAGCCTCTACAGCTTCACCTGGGCGGACCGTCAAGGCCGCGGACATGCGTTTTCTTGGGATGAATATCAGCAATTTGCAAAAGACAACCCCGCATTCTCGGAGGTCGCGGCTGTTCAGTATGTCTATACCCGCGTAGACGGGCATGTTTTCCAGGGCCAACTGGTCACCGGAAACTACTTTCTGATGCTTGGTGTCGGCTCCGAGCTGGGGCGTCCGCTGCTCCCTGAAGATGCCCGCGCGCCCGGGCGCGAAGCCGTCCTTGTTCTGAGTTACCAGGCGTGGCAAAGCATGTTCGGAGGCCGGCCGGACATCATCGGGACAAAGATTATGGTCCGCGGTTTCCCGATGGAAGTGGTGGGCGTGGCGCGGAAGGGATTTCAAGATATTAGCGAAGTGCCGCGCGATTTCTGGGCTCCCCTAACCATGGCTGGCCGACTGCAAGATGGTCCTGACCTTTTCGGCAAAGAACATCCCGAGCGCCTCGACATCGTCGGACGCCTGCGCCATGGCCAAAGTGTCCCGGGTGCGGAAGCGATTCTTACCGCGCGGTCCCAACGGATGACATTGCAAATGCCCGATGACAGCAAAGCAGTCGGAGTTCTGTTGCATTCGAAGGCGACCTCGATTCCCCTGACGCCCGAACTGCTGGTCGCCTTTAGCCCGCTTGCGGTCGCTTTCGGCCTTGTACTGGTACTCGCCTGCACGAACGTGGCCAGCATTATGCTGGCTCGCGCCACCGCTCGGCAACGAGAGATCGGAATCCGGCTCTCTCTCGGCGCCCTCCGGCGGCGCCTAGTCCGCCAACTTCTCACGGAGAGCATTCTCCTCTCGATACCCGCGGCCATCTTGGGATTTATTATCTCGCGAGTCACGATCGATGCCGCCATCCGGGTCATGTTCGCTACGGTTCCGAAGGACATGCTCGAACTAATTCACGATGTGCCGCGTCCTGTCGACTGGCGGGTGATCGCGTTCATGCTCTTTGCTGCCCTGGCATCGGCGTTACTCTTCGGTCTCGCGCCCGCGTTCCAGGCCACCCGCGCCAACGTGATGTCGTCGGTGCGCGGTGAGGTGACTTCGGACTTCAGGCCGGTGCGGGTTCGGAATGTACTGGTGATCGCGCAGGTCACCGTCTGCACGCTGTTGTTGGTCGCATGTGGTGCATTGGTTCGAACCACCGGGGCGATCAGCGCATTTGATATAGGTTTCCGAACTAACAACGTGATCGCCATGAACGTTGTCGAGAACAATCGGAGACGAGTGATTGACGCTCTAGCCTCTGATCCCGAGGTGGACACGATAGCGGCTGCTTCCTCTATCCCGCTCAACGGGACAGTGCCGACCTTCACCAGCAGCGCAGAGAATGGCACAACCATCGGCACGGCGCACAACGAGGTCTCACCGGAGTATTTCGAAGTTCTGGGAATTCCGATTCTGCGTGGCCGCAACTTCACCCCGCAAGAGTCGGCTTCGGAAACGCCAGTCGCGATTCTCAGCGCAGCGGCGGCTCAACGCCTTTTCGCGGACCGAGATGCCGTTGGTCAGATCCTTCATCTCTCCGGAAACCCGGGCCGAGACGTCCGCGTGATTGGGGTCGCGGTCGACATTGTTACCTGCTGCATCCCGTGGGGCAAGGATGACGGCCTTGTATATCTACCGACGGCCCCTGCGACCAGTGCAAGTGTGCTGGTGCACGTTCGAGGAGAGGTCGAAGAGGAGCGCCACCGGCTCGATATGCGACTCGCAACGTTAGCCCCGGGCGCCGTCGAAGACATCCATTCCCTTGATCAGTACCGCGCACTGGGCATTTATGCCTTCCGTGCCGCATCGATGATCGGGGCCTTTCTCGGTGGACTCGCGCTGGTGCTGACTTTGACAGGTATTTACGGCGTCATCTCATATTTCGTGACGCAAAGGACCAAGGAGATTGGTATCCGGGTCGCCCTCGGTGCGACGACGCACACCGTCATCGGTTTGGTGTTGAAGCAGTCCCTCCGACTGACGGTGATCGGAACGGTCCTGGGCACCGGTCTGGCCGTCGGATTGTCCCGGCTGCTTGCTTCCAGCTTGGTCTTCATGCGCGTGTTCGATGTCACGGCTTTCGGTGGAAGCGTATTGCTGGTTATGTTCGCGGCACTTGCTGCCGGATACATCCCGTCCCGCAGGGCAGCTCGAATCGACCCAATCCAGACGCTTCGCTACGACTGAGAAACGCTGTTTTGATCGGTCACGACGCCGCCGAACTGCTGCTGAATGTCAGTTGACGCCAACACCATAGAACTCATTGGGGTGTTTGAAGTAACCGAGATGCTTCACACAACGTGCCTGCAAAGCTGAGGCTAGAAGCCGCCATTGAAGGAAAGCCAGGAATGCGGCGCTCGAAGCGCGGCGCCACTCCGGGAATTGTAGTCCGGGGACTGTACCGGTCGTGACCTTAGCGATGTGGTTAGGTTCGCGGGCAGGAGTGCCCGCGCTACACAACTACTCCTGGCTCTTCACCCGCGCTGACTCGAATTCGTCACCGTGTTGCCAGCCGATCAGTTTGGGCAGACTTGCGGCTTCCCATCCCAAGGCGAATCCGAAGCGGGCCATGGCTGAGTCGCCGACGAAATCCATGTCGGGATGGTATTCGTCGCTGGGCTGGTGATAGTGCTTCTCGACGTATTCCTTTTCCTGATCCAGTCCCCAGGCCTCGCTGTGGCCTTTGAACTTCATGCCCTCATTAATCGAGAACGATGGAATGCCCACACGCGCCAGGCTGAAATGATCGGAACGGTAGAAGTGGCCGGCTTCCGGCCGGGCGTCAGGACGGATGGCAAGGCGGAAGTCCTTGGCAATGGCTTCGACGGCGGGATAGAACGTGGTTCGCTCCGCGCCGGCAACCTGAACTTCCTCGGGCGCACCGAGCGGCTTGACGTCGTCGTAGTTGAGGTCAAGAGTGATTTTCCCGGCGGGAATCGGTGGATGCTTTCCTAGGTATTCAGAACCGAGCAGTCCCTGTTCTTCTGCGGTGACCGCGGCAAACAGAATCGAACGGCGTGGATGTTGCGCTGACGTTCCGAAGGCCCTCGCAAGTTCCAGCAGTATCCCGCATCCGGTGGCATTGTCGTCTGCGCCGTTGAAGATGTTGTCGCCCGGCATGTCCGGACGAATGCCGAAGTGATCGTAGTGCGCTGTATAGAGCACGGCTTCGTCGGAGACGTGGCGATCGGAACCCGGCAGCATGGCAACTACATTGCTCGATTCGAAGTTTCGAATCTTGCTGACCATGTGCGCCTTGAGGCGAGCGCCGAGATTCACTGGATGGAAGTCCCGCGACTGGGCATCCTGCATCATCTTGTCGAGGTTCATGCCTGACGCGGAAGCGAGCCGCTTCGCGACATCCAGATGAATCCACGACGCCACTTTCAACGCCGGCCCTTCCACTTTGAGAGCAGATCGCTCGCCCGAGTTGGAGTTGCGCACCACTTCCCACGGGTAGCTCGCCATCTGCGTCTGGTGGACCAGAATCACGCCCACAGCGCCTTTGCGGGCGGCTTCCTCGTATTTGTAGGTCCAGCGCCCGTAGTAGGTAAGGGCTTTGCCTTTGAAGAATTTCGGGTCGTCCGAGGGTGGCTCGTTGACGAGCATCAGCAGCACTTTCCCGCGAACGTCGGTTCCCTTGTAATCGTCCCAGTTATACTCCGGGGCTTCGATTCCGTAGCCGACGAAGACAATGTCGGCGTCAACGTCCGATTGCGGCTGCTGAGTCTGGTCGTAGGCCACATACTCGTCGAGCGGGCGCAAGTTCATGGTTTCGCCCTGCTTGGGAATGAGTGAAAACTGCGTTTCAGGAAGGGTCGTAATTCCGACCAGGGGAACCTTCTGCATGTAGGTTCCGTGGTCGCCGGCAGGCTTCAGGCCGTACTCGGCAAACTGGGTCGCAATGTATTCCGCGGCCAGATCGCCACCGCGCTGGCCCGTGCCGCGTCCTTCGAGAAGATCATGGGAAAGATAGCGGACATGCCACCGGATATGCTCGGGTGAAATTGTTTCCAGCGCCGCAAAAGCCGCGCCAGGCAAGCGAAGGGAGACTGTCTTCCCGGTCTTGGAGCCGCCGGCTGCTCCATCCGCCCAGACGGGCACACTCAGGCACACGATCAGCCACGCGGAAAGGATCTTCGCCAATCCCTGCATCGATAGTTCTCCCCCAAACGAAGCGGCGCTTGCTGGCAGGTTTTTTCCTGAATATCTGGAAGAAATTGTAAAGGAAAGCTACAGGGATGGAGGCGGCAAACTCCCGCACGAGAGTGCAGCCACCGTTGGGGTAGACGGGAAAGGCATTGTATCGACGACCACTACTCTACCCATGTCGGACATCCACTCGCTTGTCATCCCGAGCAAAGCGAGGGATCTGGGTTCTCGCCGGCACAGAGTGAACGGTGGCCGCCGGCAAGAACCGAGGTCCCTCGCGTTGCTCGGGATGACAAAACGAATGCGGATGACAAAGCAAATGTGGATGACAAACGAATGGAGGCGTTATTTGCAGCTGCTTTGCTTGCAGCGCTTTGTGCCATTACGCGTCGACTATTTGCTGACAAGCGCCGACCCGGCGCTCAGTTTTTCGACCCTCAACCGGCGCGGAAGTCGCGCACATCTTCGCCCGGCTTGAACAGGACTGCCAGCGTAGCTTTGCCCGCCTCGGCCATCCTGCGATTGATCTGCTCAAAGTCGCTCTTCACCCAGCCCACGCTGGAAACTTCAATGTCGCTATCCTGAGCAATCCAGAAAATGCTTGGTACGTTGGTCAACCCGTAGGCGTTGGAGGCGGGATAGGTCCGAGGATCGTCGAGCAGAACGGGAAACGTAACTCCGAATTCCTTGTTGAACGCTGCCGTCTCCTTCGCGTCATTTTGTGAAATGCCGACCAGCGTGACGCCATTCTTTCCGTAGGCCTTGCGGAGCCGCTCCAGAAAGGGAAGCGCATACTGGCACGTGGGGCAGGAAACCTTGAAGAAGGCCAGGACAACTGGACCGCGAGACAGCGCCTCGACCAGTGAAAAATTCTTTCCGGCCAGAGTTTTCAGTTCGAAAGCCGGGGCCTTAGTCCCAGTCGACAATGCGGGCATCGCTCAATCCTCCGAAGGTACGCTTGTTATGTTGGATGATTCACATTGCGGACTCGATGAAAAATATCAACCACCGCTTTGCGGTCTCGATGCCGGCCCGGAAAGTATTCCGGCACGTGACAGAATCTTGCGCGCGAGTCCGGTCATGGCCAGCTTTGGAATTTGTTGTAACCCGATGGCGCGGTGACTCCCGGAAGATCGGACGTGCCAAACGTTCACTCTATAGTCCGTGGTCGTAATCGAATGCCGGACGGTGAATGCTGGGACGGCTCCGTTCTCAGGGCGCGGAGTCTCTGGCAGTTCCCACATGCCTGGCATTAATGATGCATCGCTCGGCCGCTGCACGAGAGAGACTCTGTCATCGCGGCAATCCAAAGCATAGTGGATTTCGCGCTTATGCTGAGGAGGCGCTTTGGATTCTGCCGCAATATCACCGCGCGTTCGGCACAGCTCGATCACCGGACACGTCAAGCAGGCCGGGGATCGCGGAGTGCACACGGTGGCTCCCAATTCCATCATCGCCTGATTAAAATCTCCCGGCCGGTCACGATCGAGAATAGCTTCCGCGTGGGCCCAGGTCTCTTGCAGGCTAAGACGCTCGCCGAGAATCCGCTGCAAAACTCGTTCTACATTTCCATCGACGACTGCGACCGGTTCAGCAAACGCGATGCTGGCAATCGCGGCAGCCGTGTATCGTCCAATCCCGGGCAATTCCCGCAGACTCTCGGCGGTCGTGGGGAATTTTCCTCTCAATTCTTTCGCAACGACTTTGGCAGCCTTATGCAACATGCGGGCCCGGCGGTAGTAACCGAGGCCGCTCCACGCAGCCAGTACTGAAGACTCGCGGGC
>Ga0209698_10007263_pt1 | contig 11646 bp, 5 predicted proteins | sample LitLauG_LLR_2012_FD_187203 | JGI IMG/M metagenome (GOLD analysis project Ga0209698, IMG submission 187203) | Freshwater sediment microbial communities from Pennsylvania, USA - Little Laurel Run_MetaG_LLR_2012 (SPAdes) (version 2) | ecosystem: Environmental > Aquatic > Freshwater > Creek >... | reverse complement strand
CTCTCAGCGCCGACGGAAAGCCGCAAGCCGGGATGGGCATCTCTGCCGCCGATTACGATCTCGACGGCAATCTCGATCTCGTGAAAACAAATTTCGCCGGCGATACGCCTTCGCTGTACCACAATCTCGGCGGTGGCAATTTTGAAGACACCACGTTTCAGGCCGGCCTCGGCCGCTACACCCAATATCTCGGCTGGGGCTGCGGTTTTTTCGACATGGACAACGACGGCTGGCCCGACATTCTGATTTGCAACGGTCACGTCTATCCCGAAGTCGAGCAGCTCAAAACGGAAGCGGGCTACCCGCAGCGCAAGCTGCTCTACAAAAATCTCCGCAATGGCCATTTTGCCGACGTTTCCAATGACGCCGGCCCCGGCATCTCCATTCCCGTTGCCGCGCGCGGCTGCGCCTTCGGCGACTTCAACAACGACGGCAATCTCGACATGGTCGTCAACACCGTCAACGATTTCCCCCAGCTCCTTCGCTGTGATTCCCGCACCGGCAACAACTGGATCAAAATCAAAACCATCGGCACAAAATCCAATCGCAGTGGCATCGGTGCGCGCATCAAATGCGTCACCCATCTTCCCGGCGAAAAAAGTCTCCACCCGCAAATCGACGAAGTCCGCAGCGGCGGCGGCTATTTTTCCCAGAACGATCTCCGCGTCCACTTCGGCATCGGCAAAGCCGAATCCATCGAACTCCTAGAAATCCGCTGGTCCAGCGGTTTAGTCGAGACGCTCAAAGACATCAAGCCCAACCAAGTAGTCGTCGTCAAAGAAGGCGAAGGCATCATCCGCACCATGCAATTCGATCCACCCAAAAATTCTAAGCCAGCGAAGTAAGTTCTCTGTTAACTTTGGCGAGCGGAGTTGACCATGATGCGTCTCATGAAACTGAAAACAGTTTTTCCGCTGATCTTACTGCTCGCCTCTCTCTCCTTTGCCACGCCAACCCTCAATTTGCCCTTTGGCACATTGACCCGCGTCTCGAACGACCCGATCCTTACCCCGCAAGGCTCGACCTGGGAATCCGCCGGCACTTTTAATCCGGCAGTCACCTCGATACAAACACAGGATGTCGCTTTGCCCAACGGTAAACACGAAAAACTCGGAAAGATTGTGATGCTCTACCGCGCGCAGGATGCCTCCGGGACGTCGCGCCTGGGCTACGCAGAGAGTAATGATGGAACTCACTTCGCGCGAAGGTCGGAGCCGGTGCTCTCGCCGGAGACTGAATACGAAAAAGACGGTGGCGTCGAAGACCCCCGCCTCCAGAAATTCGGCGACACCTATTACCTCACCTACACCGCCTACAACAAGAAAGACGCCCAGCTCTGCCTCGCCACCTCGCTCGATCTCATCCACTGGGAACGCAAAGGCGTGATCCTCCCCGCCTACAAAGGCAACTGGAACAAAGGCTGGACGAAATCCGGCGCCATCGTTCCTGAAAAAATGGACGGCAAATATTGGATGTACTGGCTCGGCACCGCCGCCGACAAAACCGACCAGATGGGTCTCTCCTATTCCACCGATCTCCTACATTGGACGGAAGCCACGCAAACTCCCGTCCTTCCGCGCCGCCCAGGCAAATTTGATTCGCGCGTCGTCGAACCCGGCCCTCCGCCCATCCTCACAGACCAGGGCATCGTCCTTATTTACAACGGCGCCGACGACAAGCTCGTCTATCGCACCGCCGTCGCCATCTTCGACCGCACCAATCCGCGCAAAGTTCTCTACCGCTCCGACGCCCCCATCTTCGCCCCGGAAAAAGAGTGGGAGAAAGTCGGCCAAGTCCCCAACGTCGTCTTCATCGAAGGGATGCTCCCCTGCGAGCAGCGCTTCATCGAAAACGGCGCCGAACTCAAACCTCCGCACAAGTCGTTCCTCTTTTACTACGGCGCCGCCGACAAATACATCGGTGTCGCCGAGGCCCCGGCGATCCCCTGAATTGTAGGGGAGGGGCTTGCCCTTCCCGCTGCTTCAGCGCCGCGAATCAATCTTTGTAGAGGGATTTCCAGACGGTTTTTCGCCTGTTTTTCTTAACCACGCGATGTAGACGCTCTTAATGCGACTTCGCCGCATCCGAAATCTTCGCAATGAACACCGTATAAGGCTCCATCGGCAATCCATCCGCCATCCCCGTCAGCGGTTTGCGCAAGTCCGTCAACAACACGCTCAGCTTCGGCGCACTAAATCCAAGCGGCGAAAGATCGAATTGCACCTTCTGGTCCTTCGCCGACATATTCAGCACCACCAGAATCGCTTCGTCCTTGTAGCGCCGCAGGTAGGTAAACACGTTAGGATCATCCGCATTCAACGCAAGATAGTTTCCCTCCAGCAACGCCGCTTCCTTGTGCCGCATCCCCAGCAGTTGCCGGTAAAAACTCAAAACCGAATTGTTGTCTTTCTGTTCCGACGCCACATTGTGCGTCTTGTAGCTCGGTGGCACCGGCAGCCACGGCTTCGCTTTGCTGAATCCCGCATTCGCGCCGTCGTTCCACTGCATGGGCGTGCGTTCGCCATCCCGCCCTTTTTCCAGCGGCCAACCCAGCTTCCCGATAGGGTCTTGCACGTCATCTTTGCTCTTCGGGTCGTTGTTCTCCATGCCAATCTCTTCGCCGTAGTACATCACCGCGGTGCCTCGCAGTGTCAAATACATCGCCGCCGTCATTTTCGCGATGTCGTCGTTATGTTCGCCATCCGCGTACCGCGTGTACGATCGCATGATGTCGTGATTGGTGATCACGTAAACCGGCCAATGCCCCGAGGCATCCACCGCCCCGATGTGTTTGCGATATTGCTCCGCCGAAAGCCCCGTGAACCCCGTCATCATCAGGTCCATCGGCAATTGCAGTTCGTCATTCTTCTCGCCGTAATAATCCTTGAGCTCGTTCACGTTCGACGTCCACGTCTCCCCAATCAACACTGACCCATACTCGTCCGCCGTGCTTCGCAATTTCCGCATCACGTCGTGCACTTCCGGCAGCTTCTTGTTGTACTTCTCCTCCATGTTCGGCCGCCCAAACTTGTCCGTCCCCGCCAGCACCGGATTGTCCGTCAGCTTCGCGTCTTCAAACAGCGTGTCCACCGCGTCCAGGCGGAACCCCGCGACGCCGCGCTTGTACCAGAATCGCGTCGCATCCAGCATCGCCTTCTCCACCGCAGGGTTCCGCCAATTCAGGTCCGGCTGCTCCGGATAAAAATAGTGGTAGTAATACTGATTCGTCTTCGGATCCAGCTTCCACGCCGACAATCCAAAGGTCGAAAGCCAGTTATTAGGCGGCTGGCCGGGCCCCTTACCGTCGCGCCAGATGTACCAGTCGCGGTGCTCCGCCGTCTTCGATGATTTCGAGTCCTGAAACCATTTGTGCTGGTCCGACGAGTGATTCACCACAAAATCCAGCAGCACGCGAATGTTCCGCTTCTTCGCTTCCGCCACCAGGTGATCGAAATCCTTCATCGTCCCGTACATAGGATCGATCGCCTCATAATCCGAAACGTCATACCCGAAATCCACTTGCGGAGAAGGGAAGCACGGCGTAATCCAGATGGCGTCCACCCCGAGGTCTCTCAAGTAGTCCAGCTTCGACGCAATTCCATTCAAGTCCCCAATCCCATCATTGTTACTGTCCGCAAAGCTCCGCGGATACACCTCATAAAACACCGCATGCTGCCACCACTCGTGCCCCTCCGCATCGACGGGCTTCTGTTGCGCCAACGCCGCAGGCACCGCTACGCCGCACAGTGCCAAAGCCCCAATAGCAATCCATCTCTTAAACATCGCCGCCACCTCCGTCCATCTTCGTGCGCATCATATTACTTCTCGGTGGCCCAGCATACCTCTGTGGTTTCCTAGTCTGGCCACCGATAGCTGTCCGCTTTCGCTACGACCCTTCCCGCAACCGGACAATCGGCCGTCACGCTCCCCCACTCGGCAAGCCGCTAAGTCCTTCTAATATAAGCAGTTAATAAAGAGCAAGGTGGGAAGACCAGGTGCCCTTACTTGAACCATAATTCCGGGGGTTGCCTCCATGCAAACACTCTGGCAGGACCTGCGTTTCGCCGTTCGCATGCTCAAGAAAAACCGCGGCTTCACCGCCGTCGCGATACTGACTTTGGCGCTGGGCATCGGCGCAAACGCCGTGGTCTTCAGCGTATTGAACGCCCTGATTCTCCACCCGCTGCATCTCCCTGATGCTGAAAGTCTCTACGGTATCCAGCATGGCAACGAGGCTTCCTCGTACCAGTCCTATCCCGACTATCTCGATCTGCGCGATCGCAACCGAAGCTTCGATGGCCTCGCCGCTTATGACGCCGCTCAGGTTGGCTTGGACACCGGCGAAAACACAACCCGCGTCTGGATCGAGCTAGTGAGCGGGAACTACTTCGACGTGTTGCGCCTTCAGCCCGCCCTCGGCCGTTTCTTCCATGCCTCCGATGAGCATGGCCCCAACAGCGCTCCGTACATCGTTCTCAGCCACGACTATTGGCACGCCCATTTTCAGGATGACCGCGGCGTCGTAGGCCGCATCGTTCAGGTCAACAAGCATCCCTATACCATCCTCGGCGTGGCGCCGCCTCGGTTCAACGGAACTCTCGTGTTTTTCAATCCCGGTTTCTTTGTTCCTCTCGTCGATCAGGAGCAGGTCGAGGGCGTAAATGACCTGGACGCGCGCGGCAAGCGCTTCGTCTTTATGACCCTGGGACATCTGAAGCCAGGTGTCACTCCCGCACAAGCGGCCGCCGATTTGAACTCCATCGGCTCCTGGCTGGAAAAAACCTATCCCAAAGATGATGACAAGAGAACCTTTGCCTTGGCTCGTCCCAGTCTCTACGGCGATTTTCTTGGCAAGCCGGTGCGCGCCTTCATGACCGGATTGATGTTGCTCTCAGGGCTGATTCTATTGGCCGCCTGTGCCAACCTTGGCAGCCTGTTCGCCGCGCGCGCTGCGGACCGCTCTCGCGAAGTGGCTCTGCGGCTCGCACTTGGCGCCAGCCGCACACGCATTCTGCGGCAACTGTTTACGGAAGCCATTCTGCTTTCCGTGATGGGCGGCGCTGTCGGGCTCTGGGGCAGCGTCGCGTTACTAAGCGCCCTGAGCGTGTGGCAGCCATTTTCTAAATGGCCCGTCTATGTGCCCGTGAACCCGGACGCCTATGTCTATGGCGTGGCTCTGCTTTTGACTTTAGCCAGCGGATTCCTTTTTGGCGCCGTCCCGGTCAGGCAAGTCCTTCACACCGATCCCTACGAAATCGTCAAGTCCGGATCTCTCGCCAGGGTTGGGGCTCGCGTTACGGTTCGCGACCTCGCGCTTGTCCTGCAAATTGCCATCTGCGCCGTTCTGGTCACTTCTTCGCTAGTTGCCATGCGTGGTTTGGCTCGTTCGCTACATAGCAATTTCGGTTTTGAACCGCGGAATGCCATGCTGGTCGATACCGACCTAAGCATGGCCGATTACAGAGGTGACGCGGTTCCCAGGATGCAAAAACGTATCATCGATGCTGTGCAGAAGATCCCTGGCGTTGAGTCTGTGGGATTGATCAATACGGCGCCATTGGTCGCCGGGGGTTTTAGCGGATCGCTCGTCTTTACCGATGGCGTGGCGGACCTGAGGCCATCGAATTCCGTTGCTGAAGCCTACATGTTCAGCATATCTCCCGAGTACTTCCAGGCGGCGGAGACCGCTTTGCTCTCTGGACGGACTTTCACGTGGCACGACGACAAAACAGCGCCCCCAGTGGCCGTGATCAATCAGGAATTTGCGCGCAGAGTCTTCGGCTCTGTAACCAGCGCCATGGGCAGATTCTTCAAGCGGCCGGATGGAACGCGTCTGCAAGTGGTGGGCGTTGTGGAAGACGGAAAATATAGCAGCCTCACCGAAGATCCGCAGCTGGCGATGTTTCTCCCCATCCTGCAGTCCCCGTCGAGTCAGATCTATCTGGCGGTGCGCTCAGACCGCGATCCAGCGCAACTGGCACCTGCCATCAGAAGTACCGTGCGGGAACTCGATGCATCTCTGCCCCTTTACATGGGGTCGTGGAACAAAGAAATGGAAACGGCTCTGTTTGCCTCGCGCATGGCGGCCGTGACCCTGGGCGTCATGGGCGCGATGGGCGCCATGCTCTCCATCACTGGCATTTTTGGAATCGCTGCCCATTCGGTCGGCAAGCGCCTGAAAGAACTGGGCATCCGTATGGCCCTCGGTGCCCAGCGCAAGGAAGTCCTGCAAGCCGCCTTGGGCCGCGCCTTCAAATTGCTAGCTTTTGGTTCAGCAGCAGGATTGTTCCTGGGAATTTTGGCGAGCCGCGTGCTGGCTTCCATCGTGTATCAGGCAACTCCGCGCGATCCGCTGGTATTAGCCGGCGTTGTCCTAGCCATGGCGCTGCTCGGCCTGGTCGCCACCTGGATTCCCGCCCAACGCGCCCTCTCCATCGACCCCGCCATCCTCCTCCGCGAGGAGTGAATCGGCGGCTAGAGTTTGTCGCCAACCGGGAAGTAGAACCCTTCCTCCGAGCATAATCGTCTTCCACAAAACCCGCTGACCTCTGCACCGCTCCGGCAAAAGGGTATGCGCGCTCATTTCCGCAAGTCGCTGAGAATGCAAACTGCCTGTTGGTGAAAGTAGACCAGGCAAAAGGAAATGGTCTTGCCGACCGGATGGAGACTGGCGACGTAGGATGGGCTCTGAAGTGATTATACTAATACGCATCAGGGGAAAGGGGCTGGTGAGGTTATGCAGACTCTTCGGGGAGTGGTTAGCTCTCGCTCTAAGGCCGCTACGCCCAATTTGAAAACGGTTGAGGCGCTACTACTGTCCCGCACGGGCTTGCCGAACATGGCTCCTGGAACTCTCAACGTCACAATCCCGTTCAACTACATTGTCCATGCCGATGCAACCATAGAACCCCATGAGTACTTCACGGGAGAGCGGCTCAAACTTCAGCGGTGCCGGGTACGCGGGCACCGAATGATTATCATGCGACCAGAATCGCACGAGCAGCCGGGGAGCATCGGTGCCAGCGTGTTGGAGCCAGCCGGCTTCACCTGCGGAACACTTGGGGCCTGGCCGACGACGATCAAGTTGAGGTCGAGGTTGAAGGTGACGACGCATGGTGGGAGCGCGCAGACCCCACGCCAATAAATCCCCAGGTCACCGACCCGCCGCGAGACAGCCGGGTGTAACGGCCGAGCGAGGCGACGGAAGCAAATGTTTTTCCGCTTTCGTGCAAGGAATTCTGATACATCCGTTCTAATGGCAGGAGGTTCGGATGAGAGTTCGCATAGCAAGCGCAGTCTGCGCCCTGCTCTTTCTGTCTTTGACAACGCTTGGGGGACGGAATCCCAAGGACGATTCCGTTGTACACGGGACGATTAATGTTGTCCTAGGAAACGAAAACGGTTTAGTCGTATTGACCGACAGCATGCTTAGTGTGGGGGGCGTGCCGAGGCCCGATATGCCCAGTCAAAAACTGTTCAAATTGGATGATCGCACGGTGTGCGCAATTGCAGGCTTCGCTTCAGCCGCCGCCGTATCAGCTCCTGCTGTTTCCCCAAAAGCTTCCCTGCCCGATCTAAATACGAGCGCGAGTGCCATCATCCACGAGTACGTTCGCCAGTCGGCTATGCAGCCCCCGCAAAGTATAACCGACCGACTGAGGGCATTGGCATTCCTCATGAAGCACCACCTGTCAGCTATCGCCAATGTGCGCGAGGCGCTAGGCAATCCGACTGCACTCGATGGCTACCACTTTCAACTCATCGTCGCGGGTTATGACACGGACGACAACCCGAAAATTGGCAAGATCACTCTTCGGATGAACAACGACAGGGGTAGCCTTACTTCCGAGATCGAGGAAGCCGTAATTACCAGCGTCGAGAAGAAGCTCGTTGTGCAATTGAATGGGATGCGCGACGTGGCAGACCAGATTCTACTTCATCCGGAATCTAAACCTGGAGATATCGCAATAAGCCAGTATGCAGCATCGCTCGCAGAGAACGGCGGGTCCACGCTGACGGTTGAACAGATGGTGGAACTCGCAAAGAGATTGGCCTACTTCACCTGGAAGGTCCATCCGCAGGTCGGTGGCCAAAATCAAATCGCCGTTTTTCAAAGGCAAAGCAGTGTGAGAATCGAACAGCAGAAATTCCCCGATCCTCCCAAACCAGTTGTCAATTTCAGTTTGGTCGTGAACTCGAAATTCAGTTATTCCAGTATCGCATTCGCGAAAGGGGTTCCAGTTGTCTTTGTCCGCTGCTCATGGGCTGGAATGCAGCGCGAACTCGATGGAAACTACTTCATCGGGAACGACTTTACAAATTCCGCGCTGATGTATGACGGAGGCGTTGTGAACTTCGGCGATACAAACCAGGTGACTAACTCGGTCTTGATTATCGGGCCACACGCTTCGCCCGGGGATGAAACAGTGCGCCGATTAATGAAGGCTTTTGCATGGTCTCAAGTGCGCTACGTCCAACCGGAGCCCTGGAAAGGTATACCCTACCGACTTCCAGAGTGAGGAACGCTGGGTGCCGCATACGCCGGGTCTGCGTGTGCGGGTTTAGAGTCAACTCCATCGCAAGCGTACCCTTCTCGCGCTATTTCGTTCTGCCTCAACCACTTCTTAATTTAATTCAAATGGCTATTGACAAGTACAGTACTATATGCCATAATTGTGTTTGATATTCAGACGCCACTCTCGCCGAATCACCAAACCTCAAGCTACTCCTGCCATGCCCGCAAGGCGATTCCGTCTCTTACTTTCAACTTCCGGCGGTCAACTCTCGGTCTCCCGACCCCCTAGCTCTCTTCCAGTAAGCCCTTTAAAATCACCACTCGAAAAACGCGTAAAGAATACGCACCTAAGTACCTTTAGAATGAATCACTTTTTGAAAAAGGGAGGGGGGTGTCCCGTTATTGTTAACCAGGAATCCGATAAGGATTCCTGTCCTGAGGAGCATCGCGACGAAGGATCTCAGTTAGGGCTTGGCAGGAACAGGAGGAGGATTGACTGGCGCGCCCGACCCTTCCTTCAAGGTGTCAATCGCATCGACAGGCAGGCTCTCAAAGCGCTCGACCAAACCGCTGGGCCAGCGCACCTGCACCCACTCGATCTTGGTAGCGGACCCAAGGCCAAAGTGCACGCGCATGTCGCTATTGGAGACGTAGCTGGAACCGCTGCGCACTTCATCGACCAGGGTGCGCGCGCCGGCTTTCACCATGATCTTCGCGCCAATGCCGTCGCGATTGGATTTGCTGCCAACGGTGCGGAACGCAATCCAATGATTGCCATTGCGAACGTCGTTCACCAGCAGCATCGGCGGCGCATTCATGTTGCTGATCACCGCCGACATCCGGCCGTCATTCCACAAATCGCCAACCGCCAGTCCACGCGCAGAACTCACCGTGGTAATCCCCGGCCCCGCATTCGCGGAAATATCGGTGAACGTTCCATTCCCGTTGTTGTGATACAGAATTTTCGGCTCCTGAAAATTGCTGCCAAGGTGTTGGCTGTCCACCTCCGGATAAACATGTCCGTTGACCAGCAGCAGGTCGGGCCAGCCGTCATTGTCCACGTCAACAAACATGACGCCCCAGCCGAGGTACTGTGTGTTGAGCCCGAAACCCGCAGGAAAAGTCTTGTCATCAAACGTGCCGTCACCAACGTTCCGGTACAGGGTGGCGGTATCGTCGGAGAAATTGGTTTTGAAAATATCGAGCCTGCCGTCGCCGTCATAGTCGCCCACCGTGGAGCCCATGCCAGCCTGCTCGCGCCCGTCATCATTAAACGCCGCTCCCGCCACAACGGCGACATCGGTGAACGTGCCGTCCTTATTGTTGTGATAAAGAATGCTGGAAGTGCTGTCGCACGCCACAAAAATGTCCGGCCAACCGTCATCGTCGTAATCGATCGTGGAAACACTGAAGCTGTAATGCCCGTTGGTCTGATCGATATGCGCCTTCGTCGTCACATCTTCAAACACGCCGTTCCCGAGATTGTGATACAGAATATTTTTCGCCCATGGCAATCCGCGCGGCCCGCACATCACCGGAACGCCTTTGAACATGCAAGAAGGCCGCTCGCCCGGCGCAAGCGCAGTAGCCGACTCAAAATCGACGTAGTTCGCGACCATCAAATCAAGCTTTCCGTCGCGATCGTAGTCCACGAAAGCGCAGCCCGTGCCCCACATTTTTCCGCTGCCCGCGACATGCGCTCTTTCGCTGACATCGGTGAACGTGCCATTGCCATTGTTGTGGTACAAAACATTTTTGCCGTAGTAGGTGACGTATAGATCTTCGAAGCCATCGTTATCGTAATCGCCGACGCACACGCCCTGTCCCCAACCCGTGTGCGTCAGCCCGGCTTTTTCCGTCACGTCGGTGAATGTGCCGTCGTGATTGTTGTGATAGAGATGGCTCGTCGGCGCTTTGGAAGTTGGCAAAGCATCCAGCTTCGTGCCATTCACGACAAAAATGTCCGGCCAGCCATCATTGTCATAGTCAAAGATGGCCACCCCGGTGCCCGTAGTTTCGATGATGTATTTTTTAGTGTTCTCGCCGCCAAAAATGACCGGAGCGGTGAGTCCGGCTTTCTGCGCCACATCGGTGAAATGCACGATGGGCTTGGCGTTTGCGCTTTGGGCCTTATTGACGCCAACAATCGGAGCACTGACCGACTGCATGGAGAGCAGAGCGCAGAGCCCAAAGTGGAAGGGAAGCCGGAGAGAGGAGGAATGGATCGTCATCGATTTCTAATAATAGCAAGGTCTGGCGCGACACGGTTCATTCTGGCGATGAGCCCCACCGAATCTCCGGCAGAGAAGCGCGTAACTGCGAACATGTTAGTATTTTCGAGATCTCGTTACGGGACTCTCTCTCGTGAAATGGAACCTTCGCCATCGCCGGATCCTTTTTATTCCACTCTGCACAGCGTCGCTGTTTCTCTTCTGCGCGGTCGCGGCGGAGTGCGCTGCGCAATCCGGGAAATCTTCGGAGGCCGACGCTGCATCGCGCGCGGCTGCGACTTACCAGCGAGGTATGACAGCTCTGCAGCAGGGGGATTTGGCCGCTGCCCGCGCAGCCTTCGAGAAAGTTGTGCGCCTCGCGCCGCAAAGTCCCGAAGGGCACAACTCGCTGGGCTGGGTATTGCTGGCGCAAGGAGAAATCGATCCTGCGATCGCTCAGTTTCGGACTGCGGTGAAGCTAAAGCCTGCGTTCGTTCAGGCGCACGTCAATCTCGGAAACGCGCTTGTTCGGAAAGGAGACCTGAAATCCGCATTGCTTGAGGCGCGCGAGGCAGTGCGTCTGGCTCCTGATGATTCCGAGACGCATCGCACGCTCGGGCGCGCGCTGGATTTTTCCGGAGACTTCGATGTCGCCATCGGCGAAATGCGCCGCGCCATCGAATTGGAGCCTCAACGCGCGGAACTGCACGACGACCTCGGCACCGTGCTGGTGCAGAAATCCGATCTTCCAAACGCAGCCGCGGAATTTTCCGAAGCTCTTCGCTTGCAGCCCAATTTTCCGCAGGCGCTGGTGCATCTCGGCGTGTTGCGGTATCAGGAGAAAGCGTTCGACCAGGCGGAAGAACACCTTCGAAGCGCGCTCGAACTGAATGCAGCGAGCCCTGACGCCCACTATTACCT
>Ga0209698_10007262_pt1 | contig 11647 bp, 7 predicted proteins | sample LitLauG_LLR_2012_FD_187203 | JGI IMG/M metagenome (GOLD analysis project Ga0209698, IMG submission 187203) | Freshwater sediment microbial communities from Pennsylvania, USA - Little Laurel Run_MetaG_LLR_2012 (SPAdes) (version 2) | ecosystem: Environmental > Aquatic > Freshwater > Creek >... | reverse complement strand
GTCCTCCACGGTGCGCTGGCACCGCGGACGCTGCCTGTCCTACGGCGACGGGGTCGCGTTCTGGGCGCTCGCTGAGGCGGTCCGCGGCCGCCTCGGCCTAACCGAGGGCGACAGCGCCGACCAGGTCGGTGCCCAGCTGGCCGAGGGGCTCGGGGAGTTCGTGACGGACCCCGAGGAGCGCGAGTGGCTGCGGCCACGCCTCGCCTCGCTGATCGGGGCCAGCGACGACACGTTCTCCCGCGAGGACCTGTTCGCCGCGTGGACCACCTTCCTCGAACGGGTGGGCGGCGCCGACCCTGTGGTGTTCGTCATCGACGACGCCCAGTACGCCGACGACGGGCTCCTGGACTTCCTGGACCACGTTCTCGCGAGCGCCCGGGCGGGGCTCTTCGTGCTCGCTCTGGCCCGCCCGGAGCTGCTGGAGCGCCGCCGCGACCTGGGCGGGCGGCGGACCACGGTGGTGCGCCTGGAGCCGCTGGACGACACCTCGATGGCAGCATTGCTCGACGGCCTGGTGGTCGGCCTGCCGGCGGAGACCCGGGCCGCGCTGGTCGCGCGGGCGGACGGGGTCCCGCTGTTCGCCGTGGAGACCGTCCGAGCGCTGATCGACTCCGACGCCGTGCTGCCCCAGGGCGGCCAGTACGTCGCCGCCGCAGGCGTCGAGGCGGCGCTGGACGCGATCGGTGCGCCAGCCTCGCTGCAGGCGCTTGTCGCCGCCCGCCTCGACGCGCTGACCCCCGACGAGCGCCGGGTGGTCGCCGACGCCGCGGTGCTGGGGATGTCCTTCACGCGCGGGGGGCTCGTGGCGTTGGGCAGCGACGACGACTCCCTCGACGCTGTGGTCGCTGCGCTGCAGCGCAAGGAGATCGTCAGCGTGCAGACCGACAGGTTCTCCGCCGAGCGCGGCCAGTACCGGTTCGTCCAGTCGGTCGTCCGCCAGGTCGCCTACGCGACGCAGTCGCGGCGCGACCGCAAGGCGCGCCACCTGCAGGCCGCGGCGTACCTGACCAGCCAGGCCGACGACGCGGGGGACCTCGCGCTGGTGATCGCCCAGCACCTGCTGGACGCCGTCGACGCCGCAAGCGAGGCCGACCCTGACGTGCCGCAGCTCACCACGCAGGCCCGCGACCTGCTGGAGCGCGCGGCGGGTCGGGCGCGTCGGCTGGGGTCACCCGCCGAGGCGCAGCGCCTGCTCGACGCGGCGCTCGGGCGCGCGGACGATCTCCCCGACCGGGCTCGACTCCTCCTGGCCGCCGCCGAGGCCGCGATGGACGCAGGCACGCTCACCGCGGCCGTGGAGCAGGCGCGGGCCGCCACCGCGGCCTTCGACAGCCTCGACCGACCGGTCGACGCCGGTGTCGCCGCCGGGGTGCACGCCCTGGCGCTGACCAACACCCTGGACAACAGTGGAGCGATCGACGTGGCCGAGGGCCGGCTGCGCACCTTGGCCGGCCGCGACGACGCTGAACGTGCCCAGCTGCGCCTGGCACGGGCACTGGCGGCGGCGCACACCGGCCGCGGCGAGCTGCAGGAGGCGGCGGGGTACTACGACCAGTGCGTGCTCCTCGCGGAGGCGCTGCACGACCCGGAGGCCCTGGCCATGGGCCAGCTCGGGCTGGGGCTGCGCTACAGCCTGCTGGGGGCGCCCGCCACGGCGAGGGGCCTGTACGAACTGTGCGCGGAGACTGCCCGCGGGCACGGGCTGAACTCACGCCTGGCGACCGCGCTGAACAACCTGGCGTCCCTGGCGCTGTCCCGCGACCTCGACGAGGCGCTGGAGTACGGACGGCAGGGGGTAGAAGTCGCCCGTCGCTCAGGGGTCCGCAACCAGATCGACTTCACCACGGGCAACTACCTCAACGCCTTGTGGACCGCCGGGCGCCTGGCCGAGCAGGCCGCCGTCCTCGCGGAGGCCCAGGAGGAGGTCAGCGACCCCTCCATCGCCATCCAGATGACCACGCTGGCGTGCTGGCTGGCCGACGCGACGGGAACCCCGTTTCCCCCGCCCCCACCGGCGTTGGACGTCGACAGCGAGATCACCCTCGCCTGGCTGGAGTCCGCCCGGGCGCAGCACGCCGTCGCGGCGGGCGACGCGGCCACCACTGCCCAGCTCACTGAGGCGGCGTTGTCCCACCACCTGGCGGGTTCGGGCATCGAGGACGACTTCATCCTGATCTGGCCCGCTCTCGTGCTGGCCGCCCTCGCGGTGAACGACACGGCCCTCGCGACGCGGCTGCTCGAGCCGGTGGCCGCCACCGCGCCCGGCTTGGTCCCCCCGGCGGTGCAGGCGCAGCAGCACCGGCTGCGCGGCCTGGTGGCGGCCGCAGTCGGGGAGGACCTCGCGGAGGCGGAGCGCGAGCTGCGGACCGGGCTCGCGGACCTCGAGGCGTTCGGGGCCGTCGGAGACGTCGCGCGGACCCAGGAGGCGTTGGGGCGCCTGCTCCTGCGGCTCGGCCGTGACGAGGAGGCCGATGCTCTGCTCGTGGCGGCGGACACCACCTACCGGTCCATCGGAGCGACGGGCTGGAGCGCCCAGCTGGACACCTGGCGGGAGACCGCCGGGGCGCGAACCCCCCACTAGCCGCCCGCACCCGCCTGCGGTGTGCACCCACGGGGCCAGGGGGACGCCCCAGCCCCGCGGGTGGGGACCTCGCACAGGCGGTGCGCGACGGCTACATCTGGGGCGCCTTCTCGGCCTCCGCCTCCAGAGCCAGGACCTCCTGGCGGTACACCCCCGCCGCGTTCGACGAGATCTTGCGGCGCAGGTAGAGCACGTACCAGGCGGCGCCGACCACCTCCACCCCCAGCAGGTACTCCGCGGCGATATGCCCCTCCTGCGGCGCCAGCGCGATCACGATGACGGCGGACGCGTACACCAGCGCGACGACGGCGACCGGCACGAACCAGCGACCCAGCGAGAAGTCCCCGGACCGTACCGGTGGGATCCTGCCTTTGGCGTGCGCGTACAGGGCGCCGCCGACCGTCAGCACGTAGATGCAGTAGTACGCAACGGAGGTGATCGAGACGACGTTGGCCGCGATGCCAGCGGAGAGCATGTTGATGCCGATCCCCACCGCGGCGACGAGAAGGATCGAGCCGACCGGCGTGCGGGTCTTGGTGTTGACGGCTCCGAGCAGGTTCGACGCGGGCAGCATCTTGTCCCGCGACAGCGCGAACGCCAGCCGGGTGGCCACCACCATGTTGGCCAGCACGCAGGAGAAGATCGCCATGAAGACGGTCACCTGCAGGATGTCGCCGCCGAGCGCCCCGAAGTGGCTCTGGAAGATGTAGACCAGCGCGTTCTTGGGCTGGCTGAGCAGGTTCGGCACCCCGTCAGGGATGGCGATCAGGAAGCCCACGATCATGAAGGCGCTCGCGGCCACCGACACGTAGTTGGCCCGCATCATCGCCTTGGGGGTGACCGAGCGCGGGTCGTTGGTCTCCTCCGCCAGGTCCGCCGCCCCTTCCCAACCGATGAAGCAGTACAGCGGGAGGAGCGCGGCGAGAATGAACCCATACCACAGCGAGTAGTTCGAGGTGCGCTGCGTGGAGACCAGGATGTGGAACCCGGCGTGGTTGTGGAAGAAGAAGATCGCGCCGAAGAACAGCATCGCCGCCGCGACGACCGAACCGGCGATCTCGAAGAACACGCCGGTGTTGTTGACCGCGCTCACCGCACGGATGCTGACGATGTTCACTGCTGCCGTCACCGCCATGGTGACGGTGGCGAACAGCACGATGTCGCCATGGGTGGGGTTGGCCCAGATGTCGTTCGCGAACACCGACGCGAGAGCCACCGCGGTGGCCGCCATCCCGGCGATGAAGGCGATGACGGCCGTGTAGCCGGTGAACCACCCGTAGTGGGGGTTGATCAGCCTGCTGTTCCACTGGTACGCGAACCCGGTGATCGGGATGCGGGCGGACAGGTGGGAGTAGACGAGCACGATGAGGAACACCCCTGCCGCGCAGGGCAGCCACAGCCACACCCCGACGCCGCCGACCGTGCCGAACAGGCTGGGCAGCAGGAAGAAGATGGCCGTGGAGATGCTGATCATCGAGAACGCGATGGCAAAGGAGCCGAACGGCCCGAGGGTGCGCAGCAGGGACTGGCGGTAGCCGAACGTGTGCAGGTCGCCGGCGTCGTTGGCGTCGGAGATCTGGGTCTCTACATCGGACATCTTCCTTGCCCCTCTCGTGAGGCACAGTAGGAGGACAGCGGGAGCCGGGCCACACGCCGCGGTCGACACGCGGCCCGTGGTGCCAGCCGTGGTGGCCGACAGGTCGGCCGTTGGGGCGCTAGCCGTCTTCGACGGCGGTGAGCACCGTGTCCAGCACCTCGAGGACCCGGTCCATCTGGGCGGTGGTGATGGTGAAAGGCGGCTTGACCTTCAGCACGTTGCCCATCCCCGCGTACTTCGTCGTGCCGAGGATGACCCCGAGCTCCATGGCGCGGCGGTAGACCTCCAGCGTCTCCGCCGTGGCGGGCTCCTTGGTCTGCCGGTCGCGCACCAGCTCGATGCCGATCAGCAGTCCGGGACCCCGGATGTCACCGATCAGCGGATGGCGCTGCTGCATCTGCCGCAGCGACGAGGTGGCGTAGCCGCCCATCTGAGCGCACGCCTGCGCCAGGTTGTCCCGCTGCAGCACCTCCAGCGCAGCCAGACCCGCCGCCAGGCTCACCGGGAACTCCCCGAACGTGAGCGCCTCGTCCCCGGGGCGGAAGCCGTCCAGGGCGCCGTCGGCCAGCACCCCGGCCAGCGGGAACCCCCCTCCCACGCCCTTGCCGAACACCAGGATGTCGGGTGTGACGCCGTAGTACTGCGACGCCCACATCTGGCCCGTGCGGCCGAACCCGGTCTGGACCTCGTCGAAGATCAGCAGGATCCCGTGCTCGTCGCAGACCCGACGGACCTCCTGGTAGTAGCGGCGCGGGAAGTCCAGCTGCGACCCGTTGCCCTGGACCGGCTCCATGATGAACGCCGGCGGCAGACCGGTGGCGCGGCGGACGATGGCGTCGCGCAGCTCCGCGACGCAGGCGTCCACCTCGTCGTCCTCGCTGCGCCCGGATCGGTAGGCGTTGGGCTGCGGCACCCGCAGGACAGCGGGAAAGGTGCGGTCGAACGCGTGGTTTACGTGTGGCCACCCCAGACCCATGCTCGCCAGGGACCGTCCGTGGTAGCCGTCAGTGAGCGCGAGGAACGGCCCGCTGTGGGCCGGGCGGTTGATCAGCGCGAGCTTCATCGCCATCTCCACGGCGAGACTGCCGTGCAGGGTGAAGCCGATGCGGGACAGGTCACCGGGAGCCGACTGCGTCAGCGCCTTGGCGAGCAGCAGCAGCGGGACAGAGTCGAAGTTGGACCGCAGGTGGCTCAGGTCGCGCGCCTGCGCGAAGGCGGCCTGCACCACCTCCGGATGGGACGCCCCGATGTTGTTCGACCACGCCATCGAGGTGCAGTCGATGTACTCGTTGCCCTTGGAGTCCCAGACCAGCGAGCCGGACGCCTTGGTGATCACCAGGCCCGGCTCGCTACCGGTGGACCACCCGCTGAGGAGGGCGGCCCGGCCCGCGTCCAGGTCATCGTCGGTGTAGCTGCTCGTCACAACGCATCCTCTCCGCAGTTTTTTGGTGGGCGTCACAGTAGGGATGCCCACCACGCAGGAGAAGGACGAGTTTGTCGCACTATTGTGTCGGTTGTGAGAAGAGAGGCCCCGTCCACGAGCATCCGGTGGGACGGTCCCCCGGTGGAGAACGTGACGCTGCGCCAGCTGGAGGCATTCCTGGCCGTGGCGGACGAGCTGCACTTCGGTCGCGCCGCGCAGCGGCTGTCGGTGTCAGCGCCGTGGATGAGCCACACCATCCGGGACCTGGAGCGAGCGCTGCGCGTGGAGCTGCTGGAGCGGACCACGCGCAGCGTGGAGCTCACCCCGGCCGGCCGCGTCTTCGCCGGCTTGGCCAGCCAGGTGCTCGGCGAGCTGTCCACGGCGATCAAGACCGCCCGCAGCGTCGGTGGGGACGCCCCGCAGGCACTGACGCTGGGTTACACGATCGGCGCCGGACTGGAGATCGTGCCGGCCCTGCTGCGCACGTACCACGACCGGCACCCGAACACCTCGGTGCAGACCCAGGAGTTCGACTTCACCGACCCGTCCGCCGGTCTGCGTGACAAGACGGTGCACGCCGCCGTAGTGCGCCCCCCGCTGGGCCTGGCGGGGCTGGTGTCGGTCGAACTCGCTACCGAGCGACGGGTGGCGTGTCTGCCGGACGACCATCCCCTGGCTGCCAGAACGTCGGTAGGGGTGGCCGACCTGCTGTCCGAGCCGATCGTGGCCGCCCCGGTGTCCCCCGGACCGTGGCGGGACTACTGGCTGCTTCGCGACTACCGCTCCGGGCCCGCACCGGTGGTTGCCGAGGCGGGCACGCTGGACGCGGAGATGCACCTGGTGGCCCGCGGTGTCGGGCTCAGCATCACCTCCGAGGCGGTAGGGCTGTGGTACCGCCGGCCCGGGGTCACATTCGTGCCGATCCACGACCTGGAGCCGTGTGGGGTCTCCCTGGCATGGTGGCCGCAGGAGACGGCCATGGTGGCCGAGCTGGCCGGAGTAGCCCATGAGGTCCGCGCGCACACTTTGGCGGACTGAGCGCCGCCACCGCCAGCCCTGGCCAGCGGGGACGGCGGATCCGTCCCGTAGCGTGCCGGTGTGGGGCTGCGAGCAGTGCTGACGGGCTACGCGGTGACCGCCACCGCAGCCCGGGCAGGCACTGAGGGAGCCGGCCCCGCGCTGCTGCTCACTGCGGTCGCTGTCGGCCACTCGCCCAGCCAGGCGGCGTTGCTGCTCTCCGCGTTCACCCTCTCCGCCGCCCTCGCCGGGCCCAGCGTCGGCGTGGCACTGGACCGGGCCACCCACCCCCGCAGGGTGGTGGCGGCGGCCCTCCTGGGCCTCGCCGGCTGCCTCGCCCTGCTGGCCTGGACGCTGTCAGGCGCGCCCTACGCCGTCATCATCGTCATCGCGCTGGCAGCCGGGATCGGGGAGCCGGCGCTCACCGGCGGCTGGTCGGCGCTGCTGGCGACCATGGTCCCTGCGGGGTCGATGGCGAGGGCGTTCGCGGTGGACGCCGCCACCTACAACGTCGGCGCGATCGTGGGGCCGGCCCTGGTCGCCGGGTCCCTCGTGCTGGGGCCGCGCGTCCCGCTAGTCGTCGTCATCACGCTCGCGCTGCTCGCGGTAGTGGCACTGCCGCTGGTGCCGCTGCGGCCCGGCGACCCGGATCGACCGCGCGCCTCGGCGCGCGCCGGCGTGCGCGCACTGGTCGGCACGCCCAGCCTGCGGGCCGTGACCGTCGTGTCCACCGTGGGGTTCGCAGGACAGGCTGCGCTGCTCGTCGCCGCGCCCGCACTGTCCCGCCAGCTGACTGACAGCCTGCGTGCGGCCGGCTGGCTGTACGTCGCGTTCGCTGCCGGCGGGCTGCTGTCCTCCGCGGTGCTGACCCGCCACCCGCTGCGCCGGCCCCAGCGCGCCGTCACCATCGGCACCGTGATCGTCGCGGTCGGCCTGGCCGGGGTCGCGCTGGCGGGGACCCTGACCGCCGCGTTGCTCGCCGCGGCTGTGACCGGCTGCGGCGATGGACCCATGATCACCGGGATGTTCACGGTGCGGGCCCGGGAGGCCCCAGCGGCGGCACGCAGCACCGTGTTTACCGCGGGTGCCAGCGTCCGCACGCTCGCCTACGCCCTGGCCTGCGCGGGACTGGCACTGCTGCTGGGCCTCGGACCCCGCACGGTGCTCGCCCTCGGCGTGGCACTGCAGGGGGTGGCCTTGGCCGCAGGCGCCCTCAGTCGGGGCCACCGGCGGCGCGCGGCTGGGGTCGCCGAGCCGTCGCAGGACGGCGACCGGGCCACCGGGTAGGAGCGCTGCACGCCCGGGTGCACGCTCCGCGACACACCAGGGGGTGCCTCGGGCCTACCCGGCCGGACCTTCGCCGACGAGGAGAGCCGCAGCGGGTACTCAGCGCTCGCCTCGCACGTTCCAGCGGAAGAAGACCAGGCTGAGCACGAGCCCGGCCACCGTCCACGCGGACAGCACCAGCGCGCACCGCCCCAGGTCGAACGATCCGCTCACCTCCAACCGCGCCGCTACCGGCGGCAGGAACACGCTGCGCATGGCCTGGGTGAGCCATTTCAGCGGGAAGAGCGCGGCCAGCTGCTGCATCCAGTGCGGCAGCTGGTCGTAGCGGAAGAACACCCCGGAGGTGAACTGCAGCACCAGCACGATCGGGCTGACGATGGCGGGGGCCCCCTTGGCCTTGCGCGGCACCACGGAGAACGCGATGCCCAGCAGGGTGCACGACAGCAGTCCGAGCACCGAGGCCCACGCGAAGGTGACCCACTGGCTGCCGGTGGGCAGCACGATCTTGTAGAACAGCTTGCCGATCGCGATCAGGATGGTCACCTGCGCGACGTAGGCGACGACGACCATGCCGATCTTGCCGATGAAGTAGGACAACTTCGGCATCGGGCTGCCCTGCAGCCGCTTCAGGGTGCCGTCCTCCCGCTCCATCGGGATCGCAATGGCCAGGTTCTGGAACCCGGTGTACAGCACGCCGGACGCGATCATGCCGGCGACGAAGTACTGCGCGAAGGTGACGTCGGTGCCCCCCAGCCGCTGGTTGCCGAAGACGGAGCCGAAGATGACCATCAGGATCATCGGGAAGGCGAATACGAACACCGCCGACTGCCGGTCCCGGAAGAACTGCTTCAGCTCGATGCGGACCCTGGCGCGGCCCAGCCGCAGCGTGCCGGGCGGCGCAGCGGCGTCGGCGGGCCTCGCCGCCGTGGTCGTCACGCGACCTCCTGCGTGAGCGTGTGCCCGATCAGCGTCAGGTAGATGTCCTCCAGGCTGGGCCGGCGCACCGCCAGCCCGGGCACCTCGCCGTCGAAGCGGGCCGCGAGCTCGGCGACCACCCGCGTGGGCTCCGCCGTGCGCACCTCCCGGGTGGCGCCCCCCTCCTGCCAGCTGACCGTGGTGACCGACTCGTCCCGCCCCCCCAGGCGCGCCGGCACGTCGGTGGCGATCACCCGGCCCCCGGCGATCACGGCGACCCGGTCAGCGAGCACCTCCGCCTCCTCCAGGTAGTGAGTGGTCAGCAGGATCGTCGTCCCGCGCGCGCGCAGGGACCGGATCAGGTCCCAGAACTCCCGACGGGCCTCCGGGTCGAACCCGGTGGTCGGCTCGTCGAGGAAGAGCAGCTCCGGGTCGCCGACGATGCCCAGCGCGACGTCGAGGCGACGCCGCTGGCCACCGGACAGCTGCGCCGCGCGGGTGCCGGCCTTGGCGGCCAGCCCGACCGACTCGATCACCTCCGTCGGGTCGGCGGCGTGGGGGTAGTAGCCGGCGAAGTGGCGCACCGCCTCGGCGACGGTGAGGTCGCGCAAGTCGCTCGCGGACTGCAGCACGATGCCCAGGCGGGACTTCCAGCGGGCGTCCCCGTGGGCCGGGTCGACGCCGAGGACCTCGACCTCGCCGGAGTCGCGCAGCCGGTACCCCTCGAGGATCTCCGTGGTCGTGGTCTTCCCGGCGCCGTTGGGTCCGAGCAGGGCGAGGGTCTCCCCCCTGGCGACCTCGAGGGTGGCCCCGTCCACCGCGTGGGTGTCGCCGTAGGCCTTGTGGACGTCACGGGCCCGGATGGCGAGGTCGGTGCCGGGGGGCAGGGGGACGAGCAGGTCGCTTGCGGGGGCGGTCGTCGACATGGGTCCAGCGTGGACCCTGCGGGGAGGTTCGCGCAGCCACGCACCCTGGGCCCGGCGGGTCGCCCGCCGGGCGCCGCCGGCCGGGCGCCGACCGCGCGACCTAGGGCAGCGCCAGCGCCCGTGCCACGACGCTGGCCAGACCGTCCGCCACGTCGCGGGCCTGCTCGGCGGTCGGCGCCTCGACCATCACGCGGACCACCGGCTCGGTGCCCGACGGGCGCAGCAGCACCCGGCCGTGGCTGCCCAGGTCCGCCGAGGCCCGCGCGACCGCGTCGGTGACGGCCGCGCTGCCAGCGAGCCCCGCCCGGTCCACGTCGGCCACGTTGACGAGCACCTGCGGCAGCCGGGTGACGACCCCGGCGAGGGCGTGCAGGCTCGCTCCCGTTGCCGCGACGCGGTCCAGCAGGCTCAGCGCGGTGAGCAGCCCGTCGCCGGTCTCGGAGTAGCGGGCCAGGATGACGTGGCCGGACTGCTCCCCCCCCAGGCTGTAGCCGCCGGCCCGCATCGCCTCCAGCACGTAGCGGTCCCCGACCCCGGTCTCCACCGCGGTGATCCCGGCGGCGTCCAACGCCAGGCGCAGGCCCAGGTTGCTCATGACCGTGGTGACCACGGTGTTGTGGGCGAGCTCGCCCGCGTCACGGGCAGCCAGCGCGAGCACCGCCAGGATCTGGTCGCCGTCCACGACCGCGCCCGTGGCGTCGACGGCCAGGCAGCGGTCGGCGTCCCCGTCGTGGGCGATGCCGACGTCCGCGCCGTGCGCCAGGACCGCCTCGGCGAGCGGGCCGAGGTGGGTGGACCCGCAGCCGTCGTTGATGTTCCACCCGTCGGGTTCGGCATGGATCGCCACGACCTGCGCGCCGGCGGCCGTGAGCAGACGGGGTGCGATCGCGGAGGCTGCCCCGTTCGCGCAGTCCACCACCACACGCAGCCCCACCAGGGAGTGGCGCTGGGTGGCCAGCAGCCAGGCCAGGTAGCGGTCGGCGGCGTCGTCGAGGGGAGCGATCCGGCCGACGTCGCGTCCGGTCGGGCGCTGCCACGGCTCCCGCAGCCGGGCCTCCACCGCGTCCTCGATGGCGTCGTCCAGCTTGACCCCGCCACGTGCGAAGAACTTCACGCCGTTGTCGGGCATCGGGTTGTGCGAGGCGGACAGCATCACCCCGAGGTCGGCGCCGAGCGCCGCGGTGAGCACCGAGACCGCGGGGGTGGGCAGCACACCGGCGTCGGCCACATCCACCCCGGCGCTGGCCAGTCCTGCGGACACCGCCGCGGCGAGGAACTCCCCCGACGCGCGGCCGTCACGGGCCACGACGGCGAGGGGGCGGTGGCCCGCGAACTGCCCGGTGTCGGCCAGGACGTGCGCCGCCGCGACCGCGAGGTCCAGCGCGAGCTCGGCCGTGAGGTCGACGTTGGCCAGCCCCCGCACCCCGTCGGTGCCGAACAGCCGCCCCATGGCTGGCTTACCGCTTGGAGTACTGGGGGGCCTTACGGGCCTTCTTCAGGCCGTAGTGCTTGCGCTCCTTGGCCCGGGCGTCACGGGTGAGGAAGCCGGCCTTCTTCAGCACCGGCCGGTTGTCCTCGGGGCTGATCTCGTTCAGCGCGCGGGCCACGCCCAGCCGCAGCGCCCCGGCCTGTCCGCTCACGCCACCGCCGGACACCCGGGCGATGACGTCGTAGCGACCGGCCAGGTCCAGCAGGGTGAACGGGTCGTTGACGAGCTGCTGGTGCAGCTTGTTGGGGAAGTAGTCCGCCAGGGTGCGGCCGTTGACCGTCCAGCGCCCGGTGCCCGGCACCAGACGGACGCGGGCGATGGCCTCCTTGCGCCGACCGGTGGCACCGGCGGGGCGGGTCTCCACCTCGCGGGGGGCGACGTTGGCACCGGCGGTCTTGATGAGGTCCTTGGC
>Ga0209698_10007261_pt1 | contig 11648 bp, 3 predicted proteins | sample LitLauG_LLR_2012_FD_187203 | JGI IMG/M metagenome (GOLD analysis project Ga0209698, IMG submission 187203) | Freshwater sediment microbial communities from Pennsylvania, USA - Little Laurel Run_MetaG_LLR_2012 (SPAdes) (version 2) | ecosystem: Environmental > Aquatic > Freshwater > Creek >... | reverse complement strand
TCCTTTAATTAGGCCGTTTCTGAATCTGTTTCCGGCTTCGAACGGCCCGGCTAATGGGGACGGCACCGGCGAACTGAACACTGCGCAGAAAGGCACAACTCGTGAAGACCACGGTATGGTTCGCATCGACCACAACTTCTCGAGCACCCATTCGCTGTTCGCGCGCTACACCGCAGATGACAGTTCCTCGCAGGTCCCATCTGTCGGGACGCCTCCGGGCACCTATGTGCCGGGATTCCCGGCTTTTCACCTGGCGCGGAATCAGTACGGCACTGTTCAGGACCGCACGACATTCGGACCTGAATGGATCAACGAGTTGCGCTTTGGTGTCAACCGGACAACCGCCTCTTCTACGCCCGACAATACGCATCCCGGACTGTCTACTGCTTTGATACCCGGCAAACCGATGGGAATGATCGATATCACGGGTATGAGCTTGTTAGGCAACAGCCCGATATTTCCGATAGGTGATTTTTCGACCGTTTATCAGGTTCAGGACCAGGTGTCGCGCACCATTGGCCGTCACACCTTGAAATTCGGCGTGGAGTTTCGAAGGCTCCAGGAAAATGGCCCGCTGGATTTCGGTGTCAACGGACTGTACGAGTTCCAGGACCTGACTCCCTTCGGGTTGCAGGCATCCGGCAATAACCCTGCTCTCCAATTCTTCCTGCAGGGCCTGCCCCTGTCCTACGTGGGCGCCAATCCCTCCAACGCCAATTCCGACCGCGGCTACCGTGAAACGATCGCGTCCGGGTTTGCTCAGGACTTCGTGCGCGTGAACAGCCGCTTAACCGTAAATATCGGATTGCGCTACGACTTCTACTCCAACCCGACCGAGGCATTCGACCGCGAATCATCTTTTCCAAACCCGGCGACCGATTCCGCACCCACCGTCGGCAAGGTGTTTGCCGGGACACCCCGGGATCTTCTGTCGCCCCAGGCAGGCTTTGCATGGAACATGTTCGGAGACGGCAGAACTGTGATGCGTACCGGTTTCGGCATCTATCGCGACCAACTCCCGGGGGTCTTGTTCAATCTCGACCGGTTTCTGCCGCCTTTCTTCGATCTGGAAGAGTTCGTTCTCCCTCAGTTCCTGAACCCACAGCATGCCGCCGGGACGCTGCAGTTTGACCTTTTCGCGACGACGTACCACCCGAAATTTCCCTACGCGCTGGAGTATAACCTCAACGTGGAACGGGAACTCGCGCAGGGCATGATCCTCAGCGCGGGATACTTTGGCACACGCAGCAATCACCTCGCTCGCGAAGCCGAGGAGAACCCCTTTGAGCCGGCCCTGGGGCATCGCTACAATCCCAACCTGGCTTCTCCTGTGATCGCGGATATGACTGACGGGCAATCCTTCTACAATTCCCTTCAGCTCTCCGTCTCGAAACGCTATGGACATAATCTTTTCTGGCTGGTGTCCTATACGTGGGCTCATTCCGTGGATGATGCCTCGGTGGATTTCAACGTGGAATCTGTAAATGATCCTGCCACTTCTCAGAACATTTTCGATCGCAAGGGAAGCAGAGGCCCGTCAGATTTTGATGTTCGGCACAATTTCACGGCGAATGTCGTTTACGATCTGCCTGGACCTGGGCGCCTGCTGGGTGGTTGGCAGGTCTCGGGCGTTGCCAACGTTCACAGCGGTCTTCCCTTCAGCCCGGTGCTCGACTTCGACAATGCCGATCTTCAATCGCTGGTTGTTCCGGAGCGTCCGAACGTGACTGGCAACCCTAATGCGGGCAATTGTCCGAATGGAGCCCCGGTGGGTACTGTGTCGTGCTGGTTTAATCCAGGTGCTTTTGCGGTGCCACCTGCCGGTCAGTTCGGCAATGCCGGACGAAATATTTTAAGGGGGCCCGCGTTTGCGCAGATCGATGCATCGCTGCACAAAGACTTTGCGATCGCGGAACGACGAAAGATGACGGTTGGAGTCGAAGTTTATAACCTCCTCAACCATCCGAACTTTGGCGTCCCGGGCAACACACAAAGTCCGATTACCTTTGGAGGTAATGGGGATGCCGTCTTCAAAGATGCGGCGGGAAATTTCGCCGCTAACGCAGGCCAAATCCTGACCACCGTCGGTAGCGGGCGCCAGATTCAACTGGCCGGCCGGTTTACGTTCTGACGGCTTGTTATGGCAACTGCTTCGCAGTATCTGTTGGAGCCAATCCGCAAGGGTGCGGAGTTTACGCTTTACCGTGCCCGGCGGCGCGGCAACGAGATGCCCCTTCTGGTGGTGGCTCCCGCCGCGGAACAACCGTTGCCCCGGATTCTGCGGCGCCTCGAGCACGAATATTCGCTCGCGGCCGAACTTGAGCCGGCGTGGGCAGCCAGGCCTCTGGAGTTAACGCGTCACGAAGAACGGACCATTCTTGTTCTCGCCGACCCGGGCGGCGAACCGCTCGACCGCATTCTCGATCGGAACGGGCAGGAGGCACTCGATGTGCCACGGTTCCTGGCTCTTGCGATTGGCATGGCGACGGCGCTCGGCCACGTCCATCAGCACGGTCTGATCCATAAGGACTTCAAGCCGGAGAACGTGATTGCGGACGACGCCGGCCATGTCCGGCTCACAGGATTCGGCATCGCGTCCCGGCTGCCACGTGAGCGACAGAACCCCGCGCCGCCGGAGACGGTTGCGGGCACTCTTGCCTACATGTCTCCGGAACAGACCGGGCGCATGAATCGATCGATCGATACTCGCAGCGATCTCTATTCTTTGGGCGTCACACTGTACCAGATGCTTACGGGTGCGCTCCCGTTTGCTGCCACCGACCCTTTGGAGTGGGTCCACTCCCACATCGCACGTCAACCGGTGGCGCCCGCGGAGCGGCGCTCAGTTCCGGAGCCGCTGTCCGCCATCATCATGAGGCTTCTTGCCAAGAACGCGGAAGACCGGTACCAGACCGCCGCAGGTCTGCTGGCCGATCTTCAGCGGTGCCTGATGCACCTGCAGACGCATGGCCGCATCGATTCATTTCCCCTGGGCGCGGACGATTTGTCGGACCGGTTGCTGATACCGGAGAAACTGTACGGCAGAGAGCGAGAGGTTGCCATTCTGCTGGCGGCGTTCGATCGTGTTCTCGCCGGCGGAAGGGCGGAGTTGGTTCTGGTCTCGGGATACTCCGGTGTCGGCAAATCCGCGGTTGTCCATGAGCTTCACAAATCCCTGGTCTCCTCGCGAGGCTTATTTGCATCCGGCAAGTTCGATCAATATAAGCGCGACGTTCCTTACGCAATTGTGGCGCAGGCTTTTCAGAGCCTGATCCACCCCCTTCTGAGTAAGCCTGAAGCCGAGCTCAGCAAGTGGCGGGACGACCTGATTCAGGCGATAGCCCCGAACGGGTCTCTCCTCGTGGATCTGGTTCCGGAGTTGAAATTAATCATAGGGGAACAGCCACCGGTCCACCCTCTGCCGCCTCAGGAGGCGAAAACTCGCTCGCACCTCGCATTTCGACGATTCCTCGGCGTTTTCGGACGCCCTGAGCACCCGCTGGGCCTGTTTCTCGACGATCTGCAGTGGCTGGATGCGGCGACACTCGATTTTCTGGAGGATCTGCTAATCCAGCAGGATCTGACGCACCTGCTGGTGGTCGGCGCTTATCGAGACAATGAGGTCGATGCGGAGCACCCGCTGACGCGAAGGCTGTCGGCATTTGGCAGGGCTGGAGTCCCCGTCGAGGAGATCCGTTTGACGCCGCTCGGCTCCGGCGACCTCACACATTTGATTGAGGACACGCTGCATTGTGAGCCGCAACGCGCCGCGACGCTGGCGCAACTCATTCACGGAAGGACTGCCGGTAACCCCTTTTTTGCCATTCAGCTCATCCATGCGCTCGTTGACGAGGGACTGATTACTTTCGAGCAGGCAGCTACCCGGTGGCGCTGGGATCCTGATGCTATTCGCACTACGGGTTATACCGATAACGTTGTGGACCTGATGGTCGCCAGGGTGAGCCGACTATCGGCCGCGACTCAAAAGGCGCTCCAACAACTTGCCTGCATCGGAAACAGTGCCGAAATCGCTACACTTGCCGCTGTTCTGGAGACATCCGAACAAGAGACCGAAGCGGCACTTTGGGAAGCGCTCCAGCTGGAACTGATCGTCCGCTCGGAGGACTCCTGGCGGTTTGTGCATGACCGAGTTCAGGAGGCGGCTTATTCGCTCATCGCGCAGGAATCGCGCGCTAAGGCTCATTTACAAATCGGGAGATTGCTTCACGCGCACATTCCACCTGAAAAGCGCGAGGAGGCCATATTCGAGATTGTCAATCAGTATGACCGCGGAGCCGCGCTCGTCGCTTCAGAAGATGAGCGCTACCAGGTGGCTGAACTCAACCTCATCGCAGGCAAGAGGGCCAAGGCTTCCACAGCCCCTGTCTCAGCTCTGAGATATTTCATCGCCGGCGAAGCGCTTTTGACGGAGGAAGCCTGGACGCGACGCCACGATCTCATTTTCCAGCTGGAATTACATCGGGCCGAATGCGAGTTCCTTACAGGCGAATCGGCCATAGCCGCTGAACACGTGGAATTGCTTCGGTCGCGCGCCGCGGATACCGTCGAACTGGCAATGGCCACCTGCCTGGGCATCGATGTTTACATGACGCTTGGTCAGATGGACCGTGCCGTCGGTATCGGCCTCGACTATCTGCGGCGTCCCGGTATCGACTGGCCGCTCCATCCAACCGGGGAACAAGTACGAAGCGAATACGAACGCGTTTGGTCACAACTCGGCAGTCGCGCCATCGAGGAGATTATTGACTTTCCCCTGATGCGCGACCCCGCGTCCGTTGCGACTCTGGATGTTTTGAGCAGGTTGTCGCCTGCCGCACTGTTTACCGACACGAACCTTTCTGCACTGATCATCTGCAGGGCAGCTAGTCTCAACATTGAGTACGGTAACAACGATGGTTCGTGCCTCACTTATGTTGTGATCAGCAACGTAGCAGGACATCGGTTCGGCGACTATGGAAATGCATTTCGATTTGCACAGCTGGGCTATGATCTTGTTGAAAAGCGTGGACTGAAACGCTTCCAGGCCGCGACCTGGCACACGTTCGCAGCAATGATCATGCCATGGATGAAACATCCCCTGGTCTGCTGTGGTGTGATACGTGCGGCCTTCGAAATTGCGAATACAATCGGTGACCTCACATACGCCGTGTACGCCCGTATGGGTTTGATCAGCCTGCTTATCGCGGCGGGAGACCCGCTCGTTGCTGTGCAAAGTGAGGCGGAGAATGGCCTCAACTTTGCCCGGAAGGCCAGGTTCAGTTTTGGCTTTGACACGATCGGTATGCTCCTCGGTTTTATCCGAACACTCAGGGGTTTGACAACACAGTTCGGCTCCTTTGATCATGCAGAGTTCGACGAGCCAGGCTTCGAGCGTAATCTCAAGAATCCGATGACCCAATTCTGGTACCAGGTCAGAAGGCTGCAGGCGCACTTCTTTGCCGGCGACTTTGGCCCGGCCATTGAGGCTTCGTTGAAGGCCCGGCCGCTGCTGTGGGCATCACCGACTTTTGAGATCGCAGAATATGAGTTTTATAGCGCGCTTTCCCGTGCAGCGTCATGGGATTCCGCAGCGCCGGCCCAAAGGCAGGAACATTTCGAGGCTCTTGCAGCTCACCACAAACGGGTCGTGTTATGGGCCGAACATTGCCTGGAGAACTTCGAAGACCGCGCCGCGCTGGTGGGGGCGGAGGTTGCGCGCATCGAGGGCCGGGAACTCGACGCAGAGCGCCTTTACGAACAGGCCATTCGGGCTGCGCGCGCGAACGGCTTTGTCCAGAATGAGGCGACCGCCTTTGAGGTGGCGGCGCAGTTTTACGCGGCGCGCGGCTTCGAGACCATCGCCGATGCCTATCTCCGAAATGCGCGGACCTGTTATGACCGCTGGGGCGCTCACGGAAAAGTAAAGCAACTCGACGAACGCCATTCACGCCTGCGCGAGGGGCGAACTTCCGCCCCTTCGGGCACGATTGACCCGCCAGTCGGACAGTTGGATGTCGAGACTGTCGTGAAGGCATCGCAGGCGATTTCGAGCGAGATGGTCCCGGCCGCGCTGATCGAAAAGCTGGTCCGAATCGCGATGGAGAATGCGGGCGCCGAGCGGGGTCTGCTGATCCTGATTCACGGCATTCACGGCGATGAACCGCGGATCGAAGCGGAAGCCGCCACTGGTCCGAGCGGGATCGAGGTTGCCGTTCGACAGGTAGCCGTCTTGCCCTCTGATCTTCCCCAGGCGGCATTGCATTACGTGATCCGAACGCAGGAGAGTTTGCTCCTCGATGATGCCTCGGCCGACACCGTTTATTCGAAGGACGAATATGTACGGCAGAAGCGCTCCCGGTCTGTTCTTTGCCTGCCCATCGTGAAGCAGGCTAAGCTGCTCGGCGCACTTTATCTGGAGAACAATCTCACGGCGGGGGCCTTCACACCCGACAGGGTTACGGTGCTGCAGTTACTGGCTTCGCAAGCCGCAATTTCGCTGGAGAACGCCACCCTCTATTCCGACCTTGAACTCCACGCCGGGCTGCTCCAGAAACTTCCTGTTTCCGCCTGGACCCTCAAGCCGGATGGAACGCCGGATTTTGTGAATCAGGTTTGGCTTGATTACTCCGGTCAGACTCTCGATTTCGTTCGGTCGCGTCCCGAGGCCTGGATGACCGCCCTCCACCCCGAAGATCGCGAAGCAGCGTCGAAGGCCTATTGGAACGGAGTACGTCTGGGACAGGGTTTTACGGTGGAAGCCCGCTCGCTTTGCGCACGCGACGGGACCTGGCGGTGGCACCTCATTCAAGCCGTGGTGTTGCGCGATGCGGAAGGAGAAGTCCTCAAATTCGTCGGCACAACCACCGACATCGACGATCAGAAGCGCGCTGAGGAGAAGTTGCGCGAAAGCGAGTATGACGCTCGCCTGATTGTGAACAGCATACCCGGCCTTGTATGCACTCTGAATCCGGCCGGTCAGATCGATCTGGCCAATCGACGGCTCCTGGATTTCTTTGGCATGACACTTGAGGAACTGAACCGCTGGGAAACCAACGGTGCGGTCCACCCGGATGATCTTCCGCGCGTGATGGTGGAACTCACAAACTCGATGACGACCGGAACTGTCTACGATCGTGAACTCCGGTATCGACGGGCCGATGGCGTCTATCGATGGTCCCAGACTCGCATTCTTCCTTTGCGAGACACGGAAGGCAGAATCGCTCGCTGGTATGGTCTTATCACCGATATTGACGATCGTAAGCGCGCCGAGGAAGCGTTACAGGAAAGCGAGCACGAGGCTCGCCTGACTGTGGACAGCATCCCCGGCATGGTTGCGCTGGCATCGCCCTCCGGGTATATCGAGGTGGTCGGCCGCCAGGTATTGGAGTTCATAGGTCGGACCATCGAGGATATCAGGGAGTGGGGAACGAACGACATGATTCATCCTGAGGATCTGCCTGTTGTTACAGAGGCGTTTTCCCTGGCGATTTCCGCTGGCCGTCCCTATGAGTTCCCGATGCGACTCAGGCGATGGGACGGTGTCTATCGCTGGTTCCAGAACAGAGGTCGCCCGCTTCGCGACAGAAACGGGGATATTGCGCGCTGGTACCTCCTGATAACCGACATAGACGATCAGAAGCACGCCGAGGAAGCGCTGCGCGAAAGCGAGCACGAATCCCGCTTAATCGTGGATAGCATTCCCGGCATGATTGCAGTCTTAGGCTCGAGCGGCGAGCTTGAGCGAGTCAGCCAGCCGGTTTTGGACTTCTTCGGGAAGTCGCAGGAAGAATTGCGCCAGTGGGCCGTAGACGATACAATCCACCCCGATGATCGCCCTGCGTACCTTCAGACTTTTGCGCAATGTTTCGCCGCGGGAGATCCATTCGAATATGAAGCAGTACGAAATCGTCGTTTCGATGGCGTCTACCGATGGTTAGACATGCGCGGGCTGCCTCTTCGTGACCGGCAGGGGCACATCGTCCGATGGTACTTCCTGATAACGGACATTGACGATAAAAAGCGTGCCGAAGACAAGATCCGCCAAAGCGAGAAGGAAGCCCGTCAGCTTCTCGACTTATCGCCGCTGCACATCGCCGAATTGGGCCCCGATGGGGCGCGCCTCTACGCCAATTGGGCGTCCCTGGATTATTACGGCATTACCCTGGAGGAATGGAAGGACGCCGGTTTGCAGCAGACGCTGCATCCGCATGACGCCGCAATTGTGGCCAGGGATCTTCCCGTGAAACTCCAAAACGGATTGCCGTTTGAGTACGAAGCGCGACTCAGAAGAAACGACGGGCAGTATCGTTGGTTTCACTATCGCTTAAGTCCGGTGTCAGACGAGGAGGGGCGGATTACACGGTGGTATGCCGCCGGAACCGATATAGACGATCGCAAGCTGGCCGAGCAGCGGCTCCACGCAGAGAATGTAGTACTGCGCGAAGAAATCGACAAAGCATCGATGTTCGAAGAGATCGTGGGAACTTCTGCGCCCCTGAAAAAGGTACTGTCCCGCATCTCCAGGGTGGCGCCCACCGACTCCAGCGTGCTAATCACTGGCGAAACCGGCACGGGCAAGGAACTTGTAGCGCGCGCCATTCACCGGCGGTCAGCGCGATCCGCATACCCTTTTGTGAGTGTGAACTGTGCCGTGATTCCCCGTGACCTGATCGCGTCGGAATTGTTCGGCCATGAGAAGGGCGCCTTCACGGGCGCAACGCAGCGCCGCCTCGGACGCTTTGAACTCGCGGAGAAAGGCACCATCTTCCTCGACGAAGTGGGAGAACTTCCGGCAGAAACTCAGATTGCTCTTTTGCGCGTTCTTCAGGAACACGAATTTGAGCGGATCGGAGGAACCGGATCCATTCGGTCTGATGTCCGCCTGATCGCGGCGACCAATCGCGACCTGGAGGAAGCGATTCGCGCCAGGACTTTCCGGAGTGACCTGTTCTACCGGTTGAATGTCTTTCCCGTCGAAGTCCCGACTCTTCGGGAGCGAAAAGAAGATGTTCCGCTTCTGGTCGAGTATTTCCTCGACCGCTACGGGAGGAAGGCAGGGAAGACCTTCAGGTCGGTGGACAAACGGAGCCTCGACCTGCTTCAGTCATATCCCTGGCCGGGCAACATCCGCGAACTACAGAACGTAATCGAGAGATCTGTCATCGTGAGTGACACGGAAGTCTTTTCTGTCGATGAGAGCTGGCTTTCCCGCAGACCGCCCACCGGTGAGACAGAAGTCCGTCGGGATCTGTTCCGAACGCCTCCCTCTGAAGAAAAGTCGATCATCGAGGCGGCCCTGCGCGAGTGCGGGGGGCGCGTTTATGGGCCCGGGGGAGCCGCTGAAAAACTCGGCATTCCTCGATCCACCCTCGAGTCGAAGATCCGGACGTTGAAGATCAACAAGAACCGCTTCAGAAAATAACCCATCGCCTCAGAAAGCCTTGTACAGACTTCACCAATTGACGAAGTTCGACAATAACTCTGCCGCCACCAAACATCCTGTTTTCAATGTCTTATAGCTGGCACTCAACGTGCCATCTCCAGACCACAAAGCATGCTCAGAATTCGCAGGTCGTCCAATGGGGAAGTCCATTTCGCGCTGAGCGGTCGAATCGATAGCGAGCACGTAACGGAGTTAGAGTCGTTAGTCCGAGCGGAAGGAAGCGGCCGGCCGATTGTTATCGATTTGAAAGACGTCACTCTGGCCGGCGAAGACGGGATCGTCTTCCTGGCACATTGTGAGGCGGGAAATATCACGCTCGTTAATTGCCCGCCCTACATACGGAAGTGGATTACGAAACAAAACGACGAAGGGTGGCGGGACGATCCGCACTGATAAAGGAGAATGCTGTGACTACTTTAAATTTGATCGGGTCAAGTCCGAAGTTCCGGGCTGTACTCGCAGACGTGGACAGGATCGCACCGGTGGACTCCGCCGTCTTGATCCAGGGCGAAACGGGCACCGGAAAAGAAGTGATTGCGCGGGCTATTCACGAGGCCAGCCCTCGGCGCCACAACCGCTTTATCGCCCTCAACTGCGCGGCGATTCCGAGCGCTTTGCTGGAGAGCGAACTGTTCGGCCACGAAAGAGGCGCATTCACCGGCGCGTCCACACAAACCCGGGGGCGATTTCAGATGGCGGATGGGGGCACACTCTTTCTGGATGAGATTGGTGACATGCCGCTGGAGCTTCAGCCCAAGCTCCTTCGCGCGCTGCAGGAACAGGAATTCGAGCGTTTGGGAAGCACCCAGACCGTCCGTGTCAACGTGCGGGTGGTGGCGGCGACCAATCAGGATCTCGCCCAACTCGTGGGTAAGAAACTGTTTCGTGCGGACCTGTTCTACCGCTTGAACGTAATTCCCATCTGCCTGCCTCCGTTGCGCGAACGCGTTCAGGACATCGTGCCGCTGACAGAGTTCTTCGTGGCAAAGTTTGCTGCCCTTCTGAATAAGCCCATCGATTCGATTCCCGATGAAGTAATGGCGGTCCTCCAGGCGCGCGACTGGCCAGGCAATATTCGCGAGCTGCAGAATTTCATCGAGCGTGCGGTGCTCTTTTCACCCGGGTCGGTACTGCGTGTGCCGATGGACCTGAAGCAGACCGTTAAGCCGAACTCGGAAAACGCCGCACGTACGCTTGCCGACGCCGATCGGGAACATATCCTGGAGACCTTGCACCATACCAACTGGATGATCGGAGGCCAGGGCGGAGCCGCCGATCGGCTTGGCTTGCCCCGCACGACTCTGATCTACAAGATGCGAAAGCTTGGGATTGAAACGCGGCGATCGCCGGGCATGCGCCCCATTCGGCATTTGGCCGGTGAACACTGCCGCGCCGCCGCAAGCTGCTGAGGAGACGCCGCGTCCAGGGAAGGGAGGAGAGCCATGACTGAAAACGAAACTGAGCTGACTAAAAAGCAGGCCCACGCCGCGAAACGCACATGGTACCGGTCTTGCACTCTGGCAGCATCCTTAGCAGTCCTCTTTCCAGTCGCCGCATGGTCGCAAACCCAGCTGGCGACTGTGTCCGGCACCATCACCGACCCCAGCGGCGCCCTTGCCCCCGGCGTCATCGTTACGGTTGTCAGCCCCGGCACCGGTCTGAAACGGAGCGCTCTTACCGACACGGCCGGCGAATACCGTTTCGCCGGCTTGCCAACCGGGAACTACTCGCTTCGCCTGGAGAAGACAGGCTTCCAGACGCTGGTTCGCGAAGGAGTTCAGCTTAATTCGGCCGCCGAAGTGACCATCAATTCGCAACTCGCGATAGGCGATCTTGCGCAGCAGGCCACGGTCAGCGCGAACGCTGTCGGAATCGATAGCACCACGTCGACCAGCGCCGGACTCCTTCCGGAACAGAGCCTGACGGAACTGCCCCTCGACAACCGCGATCTTTTCAGCGCAGTCGAGCTGGAGCCGGGAGTCGCTCCCAACCCCAGCAGTGCCCCTTCCCTGCTTTCGAGCGGCAAGTCCGCGCAAGTGGCAATTAATGGAATACGTCCGAGTCTGACGAACGTGCTGATCGACGGGATGGATGCAACCGATCCGGTCTTCGGCTATTCACCGGCGGGCGCTTCCGGGTTCTTTCTCGGTCTCAATGAGTTGGCAGAGGTCCGCGTTCTGACCCAAACCTTCGACGCGGAATACGG
>Ga0209698_10007259_pt1 | contig 11653 bp, 11 predicted proteins | sample LitLauG_LLR_2012_FD_187203 | JGI IMG/M metagenome (GOLD analysis project Ga0209698, IMG submission 187203) | Freshwater sediment microbial communities from Pennsylvania, USA - Little Laurel Run_MetaG_LLR_2012 (SPAdes) (version 2) | ecosystem: Environmental > Aquatic > Freshwater > Creek >... | reverse complement strand
CTGCTCGTCATCGTGCTCGCGCTCTTGTTCGTGATGTTTCGGGTGCTGCCGACGGCGGACCCCGCGGTGCTCCGGGCCGGGCGCCTTCAGAACCCGAAGATCATCGCCGAGATCCGCGCGAACCTCGGCCTCGACAAGTCGCTGCCCACGCAGTTCTGGCTCTATATCAAGGGCATCTTCCTGCACTTCGACCTGGGCTTCAGCTACTACTCCGAAGCACCCGTCAAAGAACTGATCCTCAACCGCCTGCCCGCGACGGTATCGCTCGTCTTCGGGGGGTCCCTCATCTGGCTCGTCACCGGCGTCGGCGTCGGCATCATCTCGGCGCGGCGCGCGGGCTCGCGTCTTGACCGCGCGAGCATGGGCTCCGCGCTCGTGCTGGTCTCGGCGCCCGAATACTGGCTCGGACTGATCGCGCTCTACCTGTTCGCCTCGGACATCGGCCGCGTGCACCTGCTACCCGGGGCGGGCAGCTATGCGGGCCTCACCAGCGACCCCGGGAAATGGCTCGGCTCGATGATCATGCCGTGGCTCGTCGTGGCCGCGGGGACGGCGGCGATCTACGCGCGCCTGGTCCGGGGCAGCCTGATCGAGACGATGAGCGAGGACTACATCCGCACCGCGCGCGCCAAGGGCCTGTCCGAGCGACGAGTGGTTCTCCGTCACGGCATGCGCTCGGCGATCAACCCGATCGTAACGGTGCTCGGACTCGACATCGGCGTCCTGCTCGGAAGCTCGGTGCTCGTGGAAACGGTCTTCAACATCCCCGGGATCGGGCGCCTCAACTTCATCGCGATCAACCACGCCGACTTCCCGATCGTGGAGGGTACGGTGCTGCTGGCGGCCCTCTTCATCATCGTCGCGAACATCATCGTGGACATCGTCTATGCGTTCCTCGATCCGCGCGTGCGCTACTCGTGAGCGAGCAGGAGCCGCTGCTGCGGGTCGAGGACCTGCGTGTCGAATTCCCGACCGAGGACGGCACCGTGCACGCTGTCGACGGTGTCACCTACCAGGTGCGCCCTGGCGGCACGCTCGGGATCGTCGGCGAGTCGGGCTCCGGCAAGACCGTCGCCGCGCTCACGATCCTCGGCCTCACACGCACGCAGGGCGCGCAGGTTTCCGGGCGCATCCTGTTCGAGGGCAAGGACCTCATCGCGCGCTCCGAGGGGGAGCTCCGCGCGGTTCGCGGCAACGACATCGCGATGATCTTCCAGGATCCGCTGTCCTCGCTTCACCCGTTCTACAAGGTCGGCTTCCAGCTGGTCGAGGCGGTGCGCGCACATCAGAACGTCTCGAAGGCGACCGCGCGCGCCCGCGCGGTCGAGATGCTCGGCCTCGTCGGCATCCCCGATCCGGACAGGCGTGCGGATGACTACCCGCACCAGTTCTCGGGCGGCATGCGACAGCGCGCGATGATCGCGATGGCGCTTGTGAACGAGCCGAAGCTCCTGATCGCCGACGAGCCCACGACCGCGCTCGACGTGACCGTGCAGGCGCAGATCCTCGCGCTGCTCGAGCGGCTGAAGCGCGAGCTGCAGATGGCGATCCTGATCATCACCCACGACCTTGGCGTGGTCGCCGAGATGGCCGATGACGTCGCCGTCATGTACGCGGGGCGGGTCGTCGAGACTGCGCCCGCGCAGCAGCTCTTCACTCAACCCCAGCACCCCTACACCTGGGGCCTGCTGCGCTCGATCCCGACCCTCAACGGCCCGCGCGAGGAGCAGCTCGTGCCGATTCCGGGAACCCCCCCGAGCCTCATCCGGCGGCCCACGGGCTGCCACTTCTACCCACGTTGCGCCTACGCGAAGCCGGAACACGCGCGCGTGGATCCCCAGCTCGAGCCTGTAGCCGGCTCGCCCGAGCACCACGTCGCCTGCCTGCTGAGCGCCGCCGAGCGCGAGCGCACCTGGGACGAGATCACCGCCAAGAACGCGGCGCTGAAGGCGAGGAGCGCGCTCGCCGCGCCGGCGGAGTCCCCATGAGCGACGGCGCGCCCTCCGCGGGCGCGAGCACGGCCTCCCAGTCGGGCTCGGCAACGGCGGGCGGTCCCACACCGCTCGTCGAGGTGCGAAACCTCGTCAAGCACTTTCCGATCACGCACGGGATCCTCTTGCAGCGGCAGGTCGGGGCGGTCAGGGCGGTCGACGGGGTGAACCTCAAGCTCATGCCCGGAGAAGCGCTCGGGATCGTGGGGGAGACCGGCTGCGGCAAGAGCACCACGGCGCGGCTGATCATGCGGCTGCTCGAGGCGACCGACGGACAGGTGCTGTTCGAAGGGCAGGACATCACGCGGTTGGGGCGCTCGGAGATGAAGCCGATCCGCCGCGAGATGCAGATGATCTTCCAGGACCCCTACTCCTCGCTGAACCCCCGTAAGACGGTCGGATCGATCATCTCGGAGCCCTTCGTGATCCACGGCATCGAGCCCGACCGCACAAAGCGCCGCAAGCGCGTGCAGGAGTTGCTCGAGCTCGTGGGGATGAACCCCGAGCACTACAACCGCTACCCGCACGAGTTCTCCGGCGGGCAGCGCCAGCGCATCGGCGTCGCGCGTGCGCTCGCGCTGAAACCGCGGCTGCTGATCGCCGACGAGCCCGTGTCCGCGCTCGACGTCTCGATCCAGGCGCAGGTGCTGAACCTGCTGCGCGACCTGCAGCGCGAGTTCGGTCTCACGCTCGTGTTCATCGCGCACGACCTGTCGGTCGTCAGGCACATGTGCGACCGCGTCGCCGTCATGTACCTCGGCAAGGTCGTCGAGACCAGTCCCAGCGACGCGCTGTACGAGTTCCCGCGACACCCCTACACCGGCGCGCTGCTGTCCGCCGTGCCCGTCGCGGACCCCTCGCGCCACGGCAGCCCGCGCAAGCTGCTCACCGGCGACGTGCCGAGCCCCGCCAACCCGCCCAGCGCTTGCCGCTTCCACACGCGCTGCACGAAGGCGCAGCCACTGTGCTCGACCGAGGAGCCGCTGCTCGCGGACAAGGGCTCCGGCACGCTCGCCGCGTGCCACTTCCCGCTGACGCGCGAGGAGCTCCCCGACCTCGGCCTCACCTGGACCCGATGAGCGCGCGGGGCGCCGGCGCCGAGGCGCAGGAGCTGCTGCGCGCACTGATCCGCTGCAACACCGTCAACCCTCCCGGCGCTGAGCTGCAGGCGCAGGAGTTCCTCGCCTCGCACCTGTCCGCGGCGGGATTCCAGTGCGAGCTGCTCGGCGCGGTGCCCGAGCGCCCCAACCTGATCGCGCGCCTGCGCGCCGCGGGCGCCGCCGCCGATCAGGGCCCCACGCTCTGCTACCTCGGCCACGTCGACACCGTGCTCGCCGACGCCGCCGAGTGGACCCACGACCCGTGGTCGGGTGCGCTCGCCGAGGGCTTCATGTGGGGCCGCGGCGCGCTCGACATGAAGTCCCAGGTCGCCGCCGAGATCGCCGCCGCGTGCTCGCTCGCGCGCTCCGGCTGGCGCCCCGCGCGCGGCGAGCTGCTGATCGTCGCGGTCGTGGACGAGGAGACCGGCGGCGAGCTCGGCGCGCAGTGGCTGACCGAGACGCACCCCGAGAGGGTGCGCTGCGACCTGCTCATCAACGAGGGCGGCGGCGCGGTGTTCGAGTACGGCGGCAAACGCCGCTACGGCGTGTGCTGCGCCGAGAAGGGCGTGTTCCGTTTCACCGTCACCACCGACGGCGTCGCCGGCCACGCCTCGATGCCCGGCATGGGCGAGAACGCGCTGCTGAAGATGGCGCCCGTGCTGCAGCGCTTCGCCATGCGCCAGCCCTCCTTGAGCGCCACCGAGGAGCCGCGCGCGTTCCTGCGGGGCATCGGCGAGGACCCCGAGGACCCGCAGGCCTCGCTCGCGCGCATGCGTGCCGCCGACCCGCGCCTGGCCACGATGTTCGAGCCGATGTTCGGCGTGACCTTCACGCCCACGCGCATCCGCGCGTCGGAGAAGATCAACGTGATCCCCAGTCGCGCAGAGCTGCGCGTGGACTGCCGCGTGCCACCCGGCCTCGGCGAACCAGAGGTGCTCGCCGGACTGCACGAGGTGCTCGCAGACGGCGACTGGCGCATCGAGTTCACCGAGCAGGTCGTCGGCAACCGCTCGCCGGTCGCCTCGCCGCTGATGGACGCGATCGGCGCGTGGGTCGCGCGCGAGGACCCCGGCGCGGAGGTGGTGCCCGTCGTGCTGCCCGGCTTCACCGACTCGCGCCACTTCCGCATGGCGTTCCCCGACTGTGTCGCCTACGGGTTCTTCCCGCAGCGCCATCAGAGCATGCTCGAGAGCCAGCCGCTGATCCACGGCGCGGACGAGCGCATCGACCTGCGCGACCTCACGCTCGCCACCGAGATGTTCGCCGAGCTTGCGCAGCAGCTTTTGGGCTAAAGCCTGCGCGCCTCGACAAGCGTCCGCGCGGCCCCGATACTGCTCACCAATCCCGAGGATCCTGCCGTCAAGGAGGACGAGCGTATGAGCCAGCCCGCCAAGCAGTCCGTCGCCCCCGGCGGCGCCGTGCACGCAGCGCAGCCCGCCGCGCACACCGGCGCGACGCACGCCCTGCCGGCGTCAGCCGGCACGCTATCCAAGGCGACCGGCGCGAGCGCCACGCACGCGCCGCACGCCGCCGTGGCGCACGTGGTCGGGCCCCACGAATCGCTCTCCCAGCAGATCCAGAACTTCGCGCTGAACTGGGAGCCGGTGCTGATGATCGTGTTCTTCGCCGCGATCCTGTTCGTGCTGTGGCGCACGCTGAAGGTGATGCCGCGCACCAAGCCGCAGCAGATAAAGCCCTCGTCCGGGCAGGCGGTCACCTTCGCCGACATCGCCGGCGTCGATGACGCGAAGGCCGAGCTTCAGGAGATCGTCGAGTTCCTGCGCGACCCCTCGTCGTTCAAGGCGCTCGGCGCGCAGGTGCCCAAGGGGATCCTGCTGCACGGGCCGCCCGGCACCGGCAAGACGCTGCTCGCGAAGGCCGTCGCGACCGAGTCAGGCGCGCAGTTCTTCGCGCAGTCCGCGGCGTCCTTCGTGGAGATGTTCGCCGGCCTCGGCGCCGCGCGCATCAGGCGCCTGTTCGCGATCGCGCGCAAACACGAACCCGCGATCATCTTCATCGACGAGCTCGACGCCGTCGGCGGACGTCGCGGCATGGACATCTCAGGCGAGAAGGACCAGACGCTCAACCAGCTGCTCGTCGAGATGGACGGCTTCGACTCCGCGGGGCGCGTCGTCGTGATCGCAGCGTCCAACCTGCTCGACAAGCTCGACCCCGCGCTGCTGCGCCCCGGGCGCTTCGACCGCCAGGTGTTCGTCGTGCCGCCCGACGTCAAGGGCCGTCTCGGCGTGCTGCAGGTGCACACCCGCAACAAGCCGCTCGCCGAGGTCGACCTCGGGGTCGTCGCGCAGCAGACCAGCGGGCTCACCGGCGCCGACCTCGCCAACATCTGCAACGAGGCCGCGATCTTCGCCACGCGCAGGGGCGCAAAGGCGATCGACCGCTGCGACTTCGACGCAGCGCTCGAGCGCGTGATCGCGGGCGTGCAGTCAAAGCGCGTGCTCACCGCGCACGAGAAGCGCGTCGTCGCCTTCCACGAGGCCGGGCACGCGCTGTGCGGCGAGCTGCTGCCCTCCGTGGACCGCGTGCACAAGATCTCGATCGTGCCGCGCGGGCGCGCGCTCGGCTACACGCTCAACCTGCCCGACGAGGACCGCTACCTGAAGACGCGCGAGGAGCTGCTCGACTACATGACGATGCTGCTCGGCGGACGCGCAGCCGAGCAGATCGTGTTCGGCGCGATCACCACAGGCGCCTCCGACGACCTCAAACGCGTCGCCGACATCTCCCACTCGATGGTGCACGAGTTCGCGATGGGCACCGCCGGCGTCGGCCGCTCTCCCGACGGCAACGTGCGCGTCTCGGAGACCACACTGCGCATACAGGACGAGGAGCGCCAGGACCTGATCGAGGAGGCGCGCCGCGCCGCCACCAAGCTGATCCTCGCCCACCGCGCCCAGCTCGACGCGCTCGCCGGCGAGCTGCTCGAGAACGAGGTGCTCGAGCGCGAGTCGATCGAACGGATCATGCACGGCGTGCCGCGCATGGAGCGCGCGCCCGGCGTGGGGCTGAGGGTGCTGAGCGGGGGCGAGCGCGACGCCCTCGGAGGCGCGCTCGGAGGCGCCGTCGGAGGCGCCGTCGGTGGCGTGGGGGCCGCGGGCTCCGCCGCCTCGCACGCTGAGTGACCGGGCAGGCGCGCTCGCGCCTATAGACTGCGCGTCGTGTTCAGCCGCATCGACCACATCGGCGTGGCGGTCGAGGCGATCGACCCCGCGCTCGAGCTCTACCGCGACTCGTTCGCGCTCGAGCTCGCCCACCGCGAGGTGGTCGCCGAGCAGGGCGTCGAGGCGCTCCTGCTCGACGTCGGCGAGAGTCACGTCGAGCTGCTCGCGCCGCTCTCGCCCGACACGCCCGTCGGGCGCTTCCTCGCCAGGAACGGCCCCGGCCTGCACCACGTCGCCTACCAGGTGACCGACATCGACGCCACGCTCGCGCAGCTGCGCGCCGCGGGCATGGCGCTAATCGACGAGCAGCCGCGCACCGGCATACGCGGCTCGCGCGTCGCGTTCCTTCACCCGCGCGCCACCGCCGGCGTGCTTACCGAGATCGTGCAGCCCGCCGTCGTGCACAGCGCGGGCGCCGCAGGGGCGCACTAGCGATGGCCGGCTCGCACCGTCGCGTCACGATCGGCTTCCAGGGTGGGCAGGTGCTCGCGCTGCGACTCACCGACAAGCACCTCGCGGAGCTCGAGAAGGCGCTCGGCGGCGAGGGCTGGCACGCGCTCGAGTCCGAGGAGGGGCCCGTGCGCCTGCACCTCGGCCAGGTCGTCTACGTGAGCGCCGACAGCGAGGAGCCGCGCGTCGGTTTCGGCTAGCCGGCCCGCCGCTCCCGCGAAGAGAAGCGCCGTCCGAGTTGTCCCCGCCGCACACCGACGGCGCCCGCGCGCACACCGACGCGCACGCGCGCGCAGGCCTCGACGTCGCGCTGCTGCTCGCCGCGCGCACGCGCTGGCACACGCCCGCGCGCGAGCGCGCCGTGGCGCGCTTCTCGCGGCTCGGCGAGCACGGCGCGGTGTGGTTCGCGCTGGGCGCAGCGGGCAGCGTGCTCGACCGGCCGCGCAGGCGCTCATGGGAGCGCGCAGGCGGCGTCGTCGCGCTCGCGTTCGCGCTCAACAGCGCGCTGAAGCTGATCGTGCGCCGCCCGCGGCCGACGCTCGAGGGCCTGCCCGCGCTCACCGATGCGCCCACGCGCCTGAGCTTCCCCAGCGCGCACGCGAGCACCTCCTTCGCGGGCGCGCTCGCGTACTCGCGCCTCGGCGTGCCCGCGCCCGCGCTCTACGCGCTCGCCGGCGGGCTCTCGCTCTCGCGGCTGTACCTCGGCATGCACTACCCGTCAGACGTGCTCGCAGGCGCGCTGTTCGGCAGCGCGCTCGCCGCCGCGCTCACGCGGCCACGGCAGGCGCCCGAGGCGCGCGAGGCCCACGGGGCGCGCGAGGCCCACGGGCGATGAGCATGCGCGTCGGCATCGTGGGGATGCCCAACGCGGGCAAGTCCTCGCTGTTCAACGCGCTCACCAAAGCGGGCGCCGAGGCGGCCAACTACCCGTTCACCACGATCGAGCCGAACGTCGCGGTGGTGCCCGTCAAGGACGAGCGCCTGCAGCAGGTCGCAGCGGTGGTGGGCTCCTCGGAGATCGTGTGGGACACGATCTACTTCCACGACATCGCGGGGCTCGTCGCGGGCGCGCACCAGGGCGAGGGTCTCGGCAACCGCTTCCTCGCGAACATCCGCGAGACCGACGCGATCGTGCATGTGGTGCGCGCGCACGGCGATGAGAACGTGATCCACCCCGAGGGCCGCGTGGACCCGCTCGCGGACATCGAGACGATCGAGGCGGAGCTCGCGCTCGCCGACCTCGAGACCGCAGAGCGGCGCCTTGAGCGTGTCACCAGGCAGGCAAGGAGCGGCGATCGCACGGCGATCGCGGAGGAGGGCTGGCTGCGCAACGTGGTGGACGCGCTGCAGGCAGGGCGCCCCGCGCGCTCTGTGCCGCCGCCCGATGACGCGCCGGGCGCCGCGCGCGAGCTCGGCTCGCTCACCAGCAAGCCGGTGCTGTTCGTCGCCAACGTCGACGAGGGCTCTGCCGAGGTGCCCGCCGCGGTCGCAGAGCACGCAGCCGCGCAGGGCGCGCGTGCCGTCGCTGTCTCCTCGCGCATCGAGTCAGAGCTCGCCGAGCTCGAGGACGAGGAAGCGGGCGCGATGCGCGAGGAGCTCGGCATCAGCGAGTCCGGCCTCCAGGTCGTGGTGCGCGAGGCGTTCGCGCTGCTGCAGCTGATCTCGTTCTTCACCGCCGGCGAGGCCAAGCCCGCGCAGTCCTGGCACCTGCGGCGCGGGCTGACCGCGTGGCACGCAGCGGGCGAGATCCACTCCGACATCCAGAAGGGCTTCGTGCGCGCCGAGGTGATCGGCTGGCGCGAGCTCGTCGATGCGGGTGGCTACGCGGGCGCGCGCGAAAAGGGCACGCTGCGCCTGGAGGGCCGCGACTACGTGATGAGCGACGGCGACGTGATCACCGTCAAGTTCACGCCGTAGGGCGCGAGGGCCGGGGACGGCCCTCGCGCACCCGGGCGCAAGCGGTTAGCAGAAGACCGCTATGTGGAAGGAGAATTCGGCGTGTTTGCCTTCGCTGTTGAGGGTGCTTATGAAGACCGCGTTGGGCTTTTCGAAGCGAGGTTCGGTTTCAATCTCGCCCGGGCCGTTTTTTTCGTCGAAGAGGGTGTTGTTGGCGCTGACCGACGCAGATCCCAGCGTCGCAATGTACGCGCACGCGCTCACGTTGCGATTGAACACGACTTCATACCCGGATAGCACCTTGCCGGCGGAGACCGTGCCGCTGCCCGTCTCGAGCGTCCCGTCGAACTTCACGCGGGCCCACAGGCTCGTGGCGGGCGTGCCTTCTTTCCCTTCCTTGCCCGGCGTGCCTTCCTTGCCCTGAGCCCCCGTCGAGCCGGTCGGCCCCGTGGCTCCCGTCTTGCCGCTTCTGCCCTGCAGCTGCTTGAGGACCTTCGGGTTGATCTGCTTGGTCGAGCTCACGAGGTAGTGGGACGCCGCCAGTGCGCCCCCGGTCATCGCGAACAGGAGTGCCATCGTGGCGACCACGTTGGCGTAGCTCAGGTGCCTTCGGAACATGCTCAGCGCCTCCTCAGAGTTGCGGCGAGCGAACCGTGTCGGCGCCCGCGCGGTTTGGCCGCCGTTCTCTCACCGGACGGCGAGCGGCCATCTTCCCATGACTTCGACCGGTGTGCATGTGTCCGGAGCCCGCGGCTGGGCGGCGCCGGGCGGGGTATCAGGCGGCGGAGCGCAGGCGCCGCGCGAGCGCGTTCATGCCAAGCTGCTCCGCGTGACGTGCACCGGCGGCGTGATCGCCGGCGCGGTCGGGAGGCGGGCTCACCTCGATCCGCTGAAGCGTCGCGATCTCCTTGAAGTCGCGCAGCTGCCGGGCGTTGTCGGCGAGCGCGGCGCGGATGCGCGGGCGCAGCTCGTGCGCGGCGCGCGCGGGCTCGCGCTCGGCGAGCTCGAGCAGCGCCTCGAGCGTGCCGTGCTCCTGCAGCAGCGCAGCGGCGGTCTTCGCGCCGATCCCGGGCGCGCCCGGCAGTCCGTCTGAGGGGTCGCCGCGCAGCGCGATGAAGTCGGGCACCTGCGCGGGCGCGACGCCGTAGCGCTCGCGCACCTGTGCGGGGCCGATCTGCGCCGGCGCGCCGCCGCCCTTGGGAAGCTCGAGCACCGATACCGCCTCGTCGACCGCGCCGAACATGTCGCGGTCGCCGCTCAGCAGCAGCGCGGTGCCGCCGCGCTCCCGCTCGGCGCACGCGAAGGAGAACATCACGTCGTCCGCCTCGAGCTCGTCGCTCGTGGCGTACGTCCAGCCGAAGCTCTGAAGCAGCGCGGGCGCCTTCAGCCACTGCGCGCGCAGCTCCGCGGGCATCGGCTCGCGGTGGGCGTGGTAGGGCGGGTAGAGGCGCACGCGGTAGCGCGCCTCCTCCGCTCCCATGCACGCGACGATCGCGCGCGGGCCGCCCGCCGGGGCAAGCGCCTGCTCACAGGAGAGCAGCGCGTTGACCGTGCCGAGCAGCGCGTTCACCGGCGCGCCGTCGGAGTCCGTGATCGATCTTGGCAGCGCGAAGAACGAGCGGTAGAGCAGCCAGGGGATGTCGGCGATGAGGAGCGGCGTGGGAGGGAGCGTACGCGAGCGTCAGCTCGCGAGCATCCAGCAGTTTTCGTTCCACACGAAGCGGTTTGAGCCGCCCATCAGCGGCGTCGCGAGCGCGATCGTGGCCACGTCGCCGTGCACGCTCACCCGCGCGTGCGCGATGTGCCTCAGCTGAGCGCGCAGCAGCCTGCGCGCTCCGGGCGTGCGCATCAGCTTCGCGATGCGCGCATCCCAGCGCGCTTCGCACGTTTGCCCGCCGCGCGTGGCGCGCAGCGGCGCGTAGAGGATGGCGCACGCGCCCGAGCCGCTGCCGCTCAGCTCCGCTGTCACGAACCTGCTCGCGGCGCTGCGTACCCATTCGACCTGGGAGGCGGTGGCGCCGCTCGGGCCGGTCCCGCCCATGCCGCCCATGCTTCCCATGCCGCCGGCGCTCGCGAGCGCCGCGCCCGGAAGCGCGCACGCGGCCGCGGCCGTGCACAGCAGTGCCGTGAGTGTCGCTCGAGCGCTCAACGCTCTAGGGCGCAAGCGCACCGCCCGCGCTGCTCAGTTGTGGCTGCGGCGGGGCGGGCGCGACCACGCCGCCGCGCTCGCCGTCGAAGGTGGGCTGCTGGGCGGGCGCTGCGGGCGGCCGGGGCGCCTTCGCCGCCCTGGCGGGCTTGCGGGTCCTGGCGGGCTTGGCGGTCCTGGTCGGCTTGGCGGTCCTCGCGGGCTTGCGGGTCCTGGCGGGCGCGACGTGGCGGGCGTGGCCGCTCAGGTCGGGCTCGCGCGTGATGCTCGTGCCGTTCTCGATGCTGAAGTAGGCCCATGTGCTCGGTAGGCCAAGCCTAGCCTCCAGTTCGGCGCCGTTGACGGGCGTGTCCCCGCGCGAGCCGAGCAGCTCCGCGCTGACGATGCGCGGGGAGACGCCGCGCTGCAGAACCTCGATGCCGAGCAGCGTGCCGTCCAAGAGGCCAGCCAGCCGCGCGGAGGCTTCGGCCATGCCGATGCTGAGCTTCCAGCTCGACGCGCTCGTTTCATAGGGGTCGGCGACGCCCTTCAGCCAGGGCTCGGGTGTCGCGCCGAAGAACGCGTTCTCGATGTTCTCGGTCATGCCACCGGAGGACGCGGAGAAATACGTCACCGCGGGCTTGCCGTCGTAGGTGACGATCTGCCCCGCGGTCGCGGCGACCGCGGCGTTGCTCTGGGGCGTTTCCGCGGCGGCACCGCGGTACACCTGCGAGCGTGTGTCGGAGTACACGTCAAAGCGCGAGCCGCCCGCGTCGGAGGTGAGCGCGTAGGTGCGCGCGGCGATCGCCTGCGCCTGCAGTGCCGCCGCGGGCCAGCCCGAGGGCATCTCCGCTGCCACGACGCCGCGCACGTACTGCTCGAGCGGCACTTCGAGCACCTGCGAGCCGA
>Ga0209698_10007257_pt1 | contig 11656 bp, 18 predicted proteins | sample LitLauG_LLR_2012_FD_187203 | JGI IMG/M metagenome (GOLD analysis project Ga0209698, IMG submission 187203) | Freshwater sediment microbial communities from Pennsylvania, USA - Little Laurel Run_MetaG_LLR_2012 (SPAdes) (version 2) | ecosystem: Environmental > Aquatic > Freshwater > Creek >... | reverse complement strand
GACCTGATCGTCGGTTCACGGTGGCCGCCGCCAGTGTCGGCCACGCTCGCGCGAGTGATTCCGGACCAGCTTCGGCGATTCGCTGCGGACCTGCGCTGCTGTTAACCGCTGCAGACAACCGCTGTGGACATCCGGACAGCCTCGATTGCCTGGGTGCGCTGGCGCACAGAGCCGGCCGCACGCGACGCGCACACTCGACCCTCATTCATGGGCAGGAAAATTCGAGATGAAAAACGACGCACAGTTGCAACGGGACGTCATGGCGGAACTGAATTGGGAACCTTCCGTCAACGCCGCCCAGATTGGCGTCCAGGCCAAGGACGGGATCGTGACCCTGACCGGCCATGTCGACAGCTATGCCCAGAAGCTGGGCGCCGAGCGGGCGGCCGAGCGCGTGATCGGCGTCAAGGCCCTGGCGGTTGAAATGGACGTCGCGCTTCCGGTCTCTTCCAGGCGCAACGATGTGGACATCGCGCGGTCGGCGCAAAACGTCCTGGAATGGCTGTCGAGCCTGCCGTCCGACAGCGTCAAGGTCAAGGTCGAAGATGGTTGGATCACACTGAGCGGGGAAGTGGATTGGGAGTTTCAGCGGCAAGCTGCCACCCGCGCCGTTCGCGACCTGATGGGAGTGACCGGGGTGAGCGACCAGATCGCGGTCGAACCCAAGATCTCGTCGACCGCCGTCAAGACCGACATCGAGGCTGCCCTGAAGCGGCGTGCCCGGGCCGATTCGCAGCGGATTCTGGTCGACGTGCAGGGCGCCGTGGTCACGCTGACCGGCACGGTCCATAGCTGGCCCGAGCGAGAAGTGGCCAGGCACTCGGCCTGGGGTACGCCCGGCGTGCGCAAGCTCATCGACAAGCTCACCGTCATTCACTGACGGGGACGGCGGCCGGGCATCGCCGGGCACTGGACATCGCAGTCGATCAATCAACAGGTTTCTGGGAAAGATGATGGAAAACAACGATGGTTCGATCTTCGTGTTCGACACGCACGTCCAGGCTGACGAGGCGATCCGTGCCCTGAGCCGGGCCGGCATCGACATGAAGAGACTCTCGCTGGTGGGCAAGGGGTTTCACAGCGAGGAACACCCGGTTGGTTTTTATGGCGCGGGCGATCGCATCAAGACCTGGGGCGGTGTCGGCGCCTTCTGGGGCGGCGTGTGGGGCCTGCTCCTTGCGCCGGCGGTGTTCTTCCTTCCGGGCATCGGTCTGATCGCCATGGCCGGACCACTGGTCTCGGCGCTGGTCGGGACCCTGGAAGGTGCGGTGGTCGTCGGCGGCCTGTCGGCACTGGGTGCCGCGTTGACCCGCGGAGGGATGCCGAAAGACGAGGTCATCAGGTACGAGCAGGCCATGAAGGCCGACCGTTACGTGCTGATGGTGCATGGAAGCAATCAGGACGCGGCGAGGGTTCGATCCATCCTGACAGGCGCCAAGGTGCCGATGGCTGCATAGGCATGGGCTTCGGGGCCAAGGGAGGATGGCATCTCGGAGTGGATAAGACCGATCTTCGCGATTGCGCGGTCCGTGGTGCCGGAAGCCGCCGTCGCGCCGTCGCGCTGGGCCTGCTGATCGCCGCAGCTCGCGTGCATGCCGAAGCCACGGCGCCGGGACCGGGCGACTGCCAGGCACTGGCGGACGATGGTGCCCGGCTCGCCTGCTACGACCGCCTGGCCGGCCGCAGGCCCGCCGCAGCGCCCGCCACGCTGGAGCCGGCGGTTGGAGTGCCGGATGCAACGGCGGCAACGGCGGCAACGGCAGCAGCGGCAGGCATGGCGCAACCCACACCGGGGCTCCGGCCCTCCGGCAGCCTGCTGTCGGCTGCCTGGGAACTCGACGACGCCGACAAACGCGGGACCTTTCATTTCACACCCTATCGGCCGACGTTCTTCCTTCCGCTGCATTGGAGCCGGTCGATCAATCAGTTCCCGAGCACTCCGACGCGTGGTGTCGCGACCCATCTTCCCAACTATCAGCATGACGAAGGCGAATTGCAGCTGTCGATGCGAACCAAGCTGCTGCAGGACACGGTTCTCCCAGGTGCCGACTTGTGGCTGGCCTATACACAGCAATCGATGTGGCAGATCTGGAACAGCGCTTATTCGTCCCCGTTCCGAAACACCGATTACGAGCCGGAACTGATCTACGTCGTGCCCACCCCCGCATCCTGGCAACAGCTGCCGCTGGGCTGGCGATGGCGCATGTCTCAGCTGGCTGTCGTGCACCAGTCCAATGGGCAGTCGGATCCGCTGTCGCGAAGCTGGAATCGCGTTTATGGCGTGATCGGCTTCGAAAATCGCAGCGTGATTGCCACCTTGCGCGTGGAGGACCGGATCGGCGCGGAGGGCGGTCAGAACGACGACAACCCGGACATCGTCCATTACCTCGGGCGGGTCGAGACCCAGCTGACCTGGGCGCCAGGGCCGTCGGTCACCACGTTGAAGTGGCGAGCCTCGCTGGGCGGACGCGGATCGGTGCTGCTGCGCTGGACCTACCCCCTCAGCACGAAGCGCCCCGATGGCCCGCGGTGGTACCTGCAGGCCTTCGAAGGTTTCGGTGAAACATTGCTGGACTACAACTTCAGGCAGACCAGTCTCGGCGTCGGACTGACCATCTTCAGGCTCTAGACCGAACCGGCGGCCCGGCCATCGCGACAGTGCGCTAGCAGACAGACGCGCCATCTTGCGTTCTCTAGAGTCGGTCCCACGGCGTCAACCGGCACCCGGCGCTCCGGGGAGCGCGCGTAGCGCGACGGAGAAATGGGCGCCTTGCCGCCGGCAAATGGGAGTCAACGAATGCTTTATACGCTCGCGATCGTCCTGATCGTACTTTGGGCCGTGGGGCTGATCACCTCGTACACGATGGGTGGCTTCATCCATGTCCTTCTGGTGATTGCCATCGTGATGGTGCTGCTCCGGGTCATCGGCGGGCGCGCCGCGGTCTGAGCTCGCAACGCGCGCAAGGCACCTGCCGGGGGACACCCGGGCGCACCCGGGGCGGGCGCACGCCGCGCGCACCGGTCGACGATGGTGCGCCAGCGAACAGACGCCCGTCCGGATCCCGGCTAGTGTCGATTTCCGACCCTGAGCCGGGGATGGCTGCGCCATGATCTCCAGGAGCATCACCTTGAATCCCATTGCTTTCTTCATCGTCGTGGTGGCGCTGGGCATCGGCGCGCTGCTCCAGATCAGCGGCTACCTGGTCCCGGCCATCGCCGTGTGGGTCCTGGCTGCGGTCATATCCCAGTCGCTGAAAATGGCCAACACCTGGCAGAAGTTCGTCGTGCTGCGCGCCGGCAAGCTGCAGGGCGTGCGCGGTCCCGGACTGTTCGCCATCATTCCGGTGGTTGACAACGTGGTGGCGGTGATCGACGAGCGTATCCAGACCACGGCGTTCAACGCCGAACAGGCCCTGACGCGCGATACGGTGCCGGTGAACGTCGATGCCATCATCTTCTGGAATGTGCACGATGCGCAGAAGGCAGCCCTGGCGATCACCGACTACCGCCAGGCCATCGACCGCGTCGCGCAGACTTCGCTGCGCGAGATGATCGGATCTTCGATGCTCGCCGCGCTGCTGTCCGACCGGCGCGCCGCCGACCAGCAACTGTGCGCGGAAATCGGACAGAAGACCGTGGAGTGGGGCGTGACGGTCACTTCGGTCGAAATCCGTGACGTGGCCATCCCGGTGGCGCTGCAGGACGCCATGTCGCGCCAGGCGCAGGCCGAGCGCGAAAAACAGGCCCGCATCATCCTCGGTGCCGCCGAGGCCGAAATTGCCGGCAAGTTCGTCGAGGCCGCCAGGATCTATGCGACGCAACCCGGTGCCCTGCAGCTGCGAGCCATGAACATCATCTACGAGACCACCAAGGAGCGCGGCACGACGATCCTGATTCCGAGTTCCATGGTCGACAGCATGAACCCGGCTGCTTCGATTGCCATCTCGCTGGCGGGCAAGGCGGCATCACCCGCAGTCGCTGCCGAAGATCCCGTCCATTGAATTCAACCGGCGACGGCATGGTGCTCATGTCCTGCAGATTCGAGAGGTCTTCATGATTCAGATTGCCCGACGCAACGCAAGACGTCGCCTGCCCCAGTCCGTGAACGACCTGGTCGCCGAGGGTGGGAACGTCCTGCCGACGGACGACGATATGATTTTCGCGGTCGAACGGTCCGGCATAGGCGAGCCCGGCGCGGCAGCCCGGCCGGTTCCCCTTCTGACCGTGCCTCCGGGGCTGCCTGGCAGGAAGGCAGTGATGTCGACCACCCACGCCCTGCTGCGGCCTCGCGCACGGCGCAAGATCGCGGCGGGTCGGGTCATGGCAGGTGGTTCCGGGAAAGGGCGGCCCTCATGATGACCGGCGAAGAGCTGCACGGAATGGGCGTCCGCAACCTGCCGGGCGAACGAAACGACGTGATGGCCGAGTTCGACATCACCTACAACGGGCGCCATTACCTGTACGACCGCTACCGCTACGACCGGCTGGACGATGCCGTCGCCTACGCCCGCCTGCTCCGTTCAAGAGCCGTCGCCGCCGCGGCCCGCGTTCCGATGCCGTCACCCGAGTTTGTCGATGCGCCGGCCGTGACCGACCGCCAGCGCATGGAGCAGCTGGAAATCAGTTACCAGGACGGCATCTATCGCCTCGGACCCTATCGGTACGATCGACTGGCTGATGCGGTTGACTACGCACAGCGGCGAGGACCGACCGCGATGGCCGCTTGAGCCAGCGCGCTGGTGCTGGCGGCGACGACTCTGCGGCGCACGCGGGCACCGGCGAGCCGGGCGCTCATCGCGACTGACCGTTTCTGAACCAGGCATGCGGAGATCGCCGCAGCATAGACTCGAAGGAAATCGACCGTGCGTACAAACTCTGATTTCATTGTCCGGATGCAGCGGCAACTGAAAAATTGGGATGCCGAGGTTGCTGGCCTGAGCGCTGAAGGCAGCAAGTTCACCGACGCCGCCCGCACGGCCTTCGACGAACGGATCCGGCAATTGCAGGCGAGCCGCGAGGCGGCGCAGAAAGCATTCCAGCAGATCCGGCTGGCCAGCGACTCGGCCGCCCGGCAGATGCACGCCGGGATGGAAAACGCCTGGATCACGATGCAAAAGGCGCTCGAAGCCGCTTCGGAAGAACTTTCCAAATAGTCGATGCGAGTGTCCGACCGCCGTTGGCGGTGTGGCGCCGCATCACCAACCTGGGGAATCGACATGAGCACCACGCCGGATGACGCCGCCAAGGAACGCCTGTTCGAGGAATTCAATGCCGTGCTGGCGGAGACAGAGCGGTTTCTGAAGACCGTCGCCGGTGCCGGCAGCGACAAAGCCGTTCCGACCCGAATGCCCCGATCGGGCCGGCGCAGGCGTTGTGGCGCCTCGGCCTGACGCTGCGCGAGACACTGGGTGTGCGCCTTGCACTGTTTGCCGCCGAACTGGACGGGGAATTGCGGGTGCGCAGGCGCCTGTGGTTCACCGCCGCAGTGGCCGCCGCCGTCGTCTACACGGCGATCCTGTTGCTGACGGCGCTGGTGGTGGCCCTGTTCTGGGAAACGCTTCGAATTGCCGCCCTTGGTTCACTGGCCGCCTTCCACCTCGCCTGCGGCATCGGCGTGATGCTCCTTTACCGCGTCCTGGTTGCCGCAAGACCGGTACCCTTCGAGGCGACGCTGTGGGAACTGCGGCAGGACGCGGCGCGGATGCTGTGGCCGACATGAGTGCCGGCTCGCGGGCGCGAGCCCTGCGGATCGAGCAGTTGCTGGCGCGCTCGGCGCTGTGCAGGCAGCGCATGACAGGCGACCTGCGCGCCTTGCAGGTATCGTTGCACCTGTCGTCGATCGTCAGGCTCGTCTCAACCAGTCGGATTCTGCACCGCATGGTCTTTCGCATCGCACTTGCCGTGGCCGGATACGGCCGTATCACCTTGTTCCTGAAACGGGCCGCCAAGGCATTGCTGCGGTTGCGCGCTGCGTGAAGATCGCCTTTCGCCTGGGACGCATGGCCGGTGCGCTGGTGCGCGCGCTGCAGCCGGCGATGCGCTGGCTTCGGCACAGGATCTGGAGCAGTCCGGATCGCCCTGAGCGGGCCAGGTCCGCGCCGGGAACACGTGTTCCCGCCGCGACGATCGGCCGCTTCACCAGCGGCCGCTTTGGCGGCCGGTCCAGGCTCACCTACATGCTCTACGAGCCCGCCGTCCGCAAGCGCGACGCAGCGCCCTTGCTGGTCATGCTGCACGGCTGCCGGCAGGACGCCAGGGACTTCGCGATCGGCACCCGAATGAACGAAGCGGCCGAGGAAGCGGGCGTCGTCGTGCTGTATCCGGAACAATCCGTCCTGGCCAACGCGATGCGCTGCTGGAACTGGTACACGTCCAAGGGTGAGCCCGGCAAGGTCAGCGAGGCCGCGCAGATTGCCGACATGACGCGGCAGGTGGTGCGCGAGCGCGCCATCGACCCGACGCGGATCTACGTGGCCGGGATGTCGGCGGGCGGGGCGCTGGCCGCCGTGCTGGCGCGCGATTACCCGGACCTGTACGCGGCGGTCGGGATTCATTCCGGCCTGCCGGCCGGATTGGCTCACGACCTGTTTTCGGCCATGCGTCTGATGTTTCGGGGGCCCAAGGCCGGTGAAGGGCAGGCCGGTCCGCAAGCCGACAGCGTGCCTTCGATACCCAGCATCGTGTTTCACGGCGACGAAGACAGGACCGTGCACCTGTCGAACGCGCAGGCAATCCACAGCGCAGCCGGCACTGACCCGGCTGGCCGGCGCCCTGGAGCGCCGGCGACGACGCGCGGCGAGGCCGGTCAGCGCGATGTCACGCGGCAGGTCGATCGCGGCCCGGGTGGGGTGACCCAGCGCGAGTTGTGGATCGTTCACGGTGCCGGCCATGCCTGGGCCGGCGGCAATGATGAAGGAAGCTACACCGACGCCGACGGTCCCGACGCGTCGCGCGAGATGCTGCGCTTCTTCCTGCAGCATCGCCTGGCGGTCCCGGCTGCGGTGCAAATCGAATCCACTGCCGGCGCTGATGAAGATGGCGATCAAGCCCGGCTTGATCGCCACCTGGGATAGCGCTGTCGATCGCGCCCGAACGACGCTTCAGCGCTTGATGCGGGAGATCTTGGTGCCTTCGATGCTCAGGCTGGCCATCAGTCCCTGCTGGTCGAACACGAAGGCATAGGCGGAATCCTTCAGCGTCGAGGACGACAGGTTCTTGGCGACGCCCTCGTTCACGACCACGACGGTCGGTCCGACGCCGATTTCCCAGCCATGGGTCTTGGCCAGGTAGGCCACCGCCTGATCCGTCATCAGGAACACCACGTAGCCGAACGATTCGGCGCCGGCTTGCAGGCCCCAGGACCCGCTGACCGAGTTGTAGTAGTCGGAAACCTTGGCGCCATTGAGCAGTTCGCCCTCTCCGTAGCTTCCGCCAAACACCAGTCCGGCCTTGACGATGTTCGGAAAGACCAGGATGGCCTTGGCATGCTTCGAGATGTCGGCTGCCACGGGGTTGCCCTTGTACAGCGTCTGCAGGGCTTCGGCCGAGTTGCGGTCCAGGTCAGCCGCAGTCGCCGCGTTCGCGCGGGAGGCGAGCGTGCCGAACGAGCAGGCGGCGGCTGTGGCGAATCCCAGTGAAATCAGGGTGCGTCGATTCAGTTTCATGTTTGAGTACCTTTGAGTCCGGTTTCTGCTGCAGCGCCATCCTGATCCGGCGCGACGCTGCGGTCTGTGCGCTGACGAACCAAGCCGTCGACCCGCCCCACGAGGAAATTACCCGGTTCCATATGTGGGTTGGCGAACCGACCGACCGGGACCGAACGACTAGTCTTGCGACTCCGTCAAGCCATTGCAGGTAGCCATGGTGCTGTTGCTGGCGTGGGGCCATTTCGAGTTGCGACGTGCACGCTAAGTCGATTCCGATCGGATCAATGCCGGTGTCGCTGCCTGGGACGTCCGCTGCCTCGCGCGCCAACCGCCTGCTGGAGGCGTTGCCGCGGCCGCAGTCGCGCCGGATGCTGGACCAGTGCGAGGCGGTCGTTCTGAAGGTCGGTGACATCCTGTACCAACCCCATGCGCGCATCCGACATGTGTATTTTCCAACTGACGGGTTCATTTCGCTCACCATGGCAGGCGATGGTGCGGGCGAACTGGAAGTCGCCCTGATCGGGAGCGAAGGCATGCTTGGAGTGCCGCTGGTTCTTGGAGTGAATGTGTCGGCATTGCGGGCCACGGTCCAGGGGGACGGGCTGGCATGGCGCATGAGCAGCGCGGCGCTGATCCGTGCAGTGAACCGCACTCCGGCGCTGCGCCGCCAGCTTCATCGTTACCTTCAGGTGCGGATGTCGCAACTCGCGCGGATCGCCGCCTGTGCCCGATTCCACCTGGTGGAGCAGCGCCTGGCCCGCTGCCTGCTGATGTCGCAGGATCGCGCGAATTCCGAGGATTTCCATGCCACCCAGGAGGGGCTGGCCGGCAGGCTCGGTGTCCGGCGGGTCGGCGTCACCAAGGCGGCCAGCGCACTTCAGAGGCGGCGTCTGATCCGGTATCACCGGGGCAGCATATCGGTCCTCGACCGTGCCGGCATGGAAGCGGCGTCGTGCGCCTGCTACCAGGCCGACCGGCAGGTGTACGACGATCTGTGCTGCGCGCTGGCCTGAGCGGGCGCGCCGCTGACCATTGCAATCCGCCTGTCATAAGATGAACTGGTCGAGGCGCACAGGCCGGCGCAGGGTTTTGTGGCGCTGCGGGCCGGGTAACTGCACGATTGCGATGCGCGCACTGTCCCTTGATGCCTGCGGGCGCAGCCTGACTGCGCGATCCCTAGCGGATTGACCGGACCACCGACAGAAAACGCCGCGGGATCGGCAATCCGGCCCGCATTGGCGCAACTGCGGCGCGCCCGGTCGGTGCGTTACGCGCGATCTGTGCGCTAGTTGACATATCGTGTACGCTCAGCCGAGTGATAGTCGTCCCCGACGAGTTGAAAAGAAACAGTCTGCTGGCTGCATTGCCGGGCAGTGAGTGGGAGCGTTGGCTTCCGCATCTTGAGCCATTTGCGATGCCACTCGGCAAGGTGCTTTACGAGGCCGGCAGGAAGCTCACCCACGTCTACTTTCCCACCACGTCGATCGTCTCGCTGCTCTATGTGATGGAAGACGGCGCGTCGGCCGAGATCGCGGTCGTCGGCCAGGAAGGGATCGTCGGCGTTTCGCTGTTCATGGGCGGGCAATCGACGACCAGCCGGGCCGTGGTGCAAAGTGCAGGCCACGGGGTGCGCCTGAGGGCGAACCTGCTGATGGACGAATTCAACCGCGCCGGGCCGGTCCTGCACCTGCTGCTGCGATACACGCAGGCGCTGATCACGCAGATGGCGCAGACTGCCGTCTGCAATCGACACCATTCGCTCGACCAGCAGCTGTGCCGGTGGCTGCTGTTGAGCCTGGACCGTCTGCAGTCCGATGAACTGGTGATGACGCAGGAACTGATCGCCAACATGCTGGGGGTGCGCCGCGAAGGCGTTACCGAAGCGGCGGGCAAGCTGCAAGAGGCCGGCTTGATCCAGTACCGGCGCGGCCACATCACCGTGATCGACCGCAAGAGGCTGGAGTCGCGCGCTTGCGAGTGCTACGCGGTGGTCAAGAAGGAATACGACCGCCTGCTGCCGGAGCAGCTGGCCACCTGACTCCGATCGCCGGCGCCGCATGCGACGCCGCCACCCCGTGGGCGGCATCGTCGTGGCGCCTCGGGTTTGCAGCCGGTATGCTGTGCGAAGCGCGTCGAACCGGTGTCGACAAAGTCGGTTCGCGCCATGCAGGGGCCGCGACAGGAGCTGCTCAGGATGCCGGCCATATCGCCCATCTTCGCGTTTGCAATCGGTTGTGTGATCGGCCTGCTTGTGTACAGCCCGGTCAGGCATTGGGTGGCCACGTTGCGCAGGACCATCCGCGAAAGGGCGAAATCGGCAGGTTCTCAGCGCAAGGATTCGCCAGCGCTGCTGGTGATCTTCGCCACGATGCATCCGGCCCCCTGGTTGCTGCTGGTCGGGATTCCCTTTGCTGTCTACAGCCTGTGGCACGACCCTTTGCGGGTGATGTGGCTGTGGGTTCTCGGCGGTGCAGTGACGGCACCGGCTCTGTTGAGCCTGTACCGGGCCAGGCGGGGCGCGGGCCAGCGCCCCTGATGTCCCGAGCGGACTGGCAAACAGGCCCGGCGGGCCGCCAATGCAATGCAGGTGCCGGAGGCGGCTGGTCCGGCAGAACGCTGCGACTCAGCGAAGCACTTTCAAACCGAGCAGCTTGGAAAATGGCGCCGGGTTCCTCGACAGTTTCGGCGAGCCGAACAGCGAGAAATCGGAACTGGCGAGCTCGGGCAGGCCGAGCGATTTGCTGGTGGTCTGGCTGTCGCGCGAATTCGAAGGCAGGCCCATGAATGCGTAGCGGCTCGGCTTGGACAGGATCGGAAAACCGAACGCACTCGAAAACGGCGCCGCATCGTCCCAGACCAGGGTGGGGCCGTCCGGTGCGATGCCGGAGTCGACCGGGTTGAACGAATCGAGCAGGTCTTCGTAGGCGCGACCGGTGCCGAACGGCGCGTTGACGCTGACCAGCCCTTTGCCCAGCAGGACCCCCCTGGCATAGATGCGGGCATCGGCGGCGAGCACCATGCCTTTGGTGATCGCGGCGACCAGGCCGTCCTCGAACGTGGATGTCTCCGAGGTGACCAGATTGATCAGGTCGCTGGACAAGCCGCATTTTTCCACGGCCGCGTAGGCATTCCTGGCGTCCTGGGCGCTGGCGTACATGCGAACAATCGGGAAGATCATGGGAACCCCTTCTGCTGGTTTGAACGGTTGCGGTGGATTGGCCTGCGTTGCGCTTGAGCGGTGCGGGAGGTCCGGTGCAGCGGCACGATCGATCAGTGGCGGTCAGTGTCTGTCAACGGGCGGTCAAAGAGCCTGGCGCCGGATTTTCGTCGAGCTGTTTCGTTGCGACGCGGCGCGCCAGTTGCCGGCGCGCCTTCCAACGCCTGAAGAACGGCAGCCGGTCGATGAACAGCCTGCCTTCCAGGTGGTCGATCTCGTGCTGCACGCAAACTGCGAGCATGCCATCGACCTGGCTGGTGAAGGCGTCGCCGTCCCGGCGGTGTGAACGCACGCGCAACCGGGTTGCCCGCCTGACCGTGTCGCAGATGCCGGGCACCGATAGGCAGCTTTCCTCCACCAGCCCGAGGCGATCGGCCGACACGATTTCCGGGTTGATGAAGACCTCCGGTTCACTGGCGCCTGCGGACAGGTCGATCACGATGATTCGCTGCGCGAGGCCGACCTGCGGCGCGGCCAGGCCGATCCCGCGCGACGCGTGGAGCGTGTCCAACAGGTCGTCGATCTGTTGCGCCAGGTCCGCGTCGAACTTCCGCACCGGCTCGGCCCGCCGGCGCAGGCGCGGGTCCGGGTATTCGAGGATGCGCAGGCGTGTCATGGTGTCGACGCGGGCGGCGTCGCCTTACTTGTGCGACGCGAGCGCGTCGGCAACGGCCTGCAGCCGGGCCGGTGCCGCCGCGCGCGTCGGGTCGCTCGCGCGCCCGATCAGCCGGGACATGGCGACGATGGTCACCAGCAACAGCAGCACCTCCAAGGCATAGACCGAGATGTAGCC